>Ga0193706_1001199_pt1 | contig 11992 bp, 6 predicted proteins | sample U3c1metaG_FD_160130 | JGI IMG/M metagenome (GOLD analysis project Ga0193706, IMG submission 160130) | Soil microbial communities from a riparian zone of the East river system, Colorado, United States - U3c1 | ecosystem: Environmental > Terrestrial > Soil > Riparian zone | place: USA: East River... | reverse complement strand
GCACGCCTTCGTGCAGGCCAACGCCCAAGGGCACGGGACCGACGCGGGTGCGGCGCTCGGCGATCTGGTCGCCTACTTTTCGGAGCTCATCGAACGCCGGCGCCGCGAGCCGAGCGACGATCTCGTCTCCATTCTCTTGCGTGCCGACGACGAGGGCGCCGGCGTCGGGGTAGAGGGGATTCTCGGCTATGCCTTCGTCATGATCGCGGGGGGCAACGACACGACGACGGGTCTCTTGGCCGGCAGTGCCGAGCTCCTCACGCAAAATCCTCTGCAGAGGCAACGCCTCCTGGCCGACCCGTCGCTCATTCCCAATGCCGTCGAAGAGTTCTTGCGTTTGACCACACCGGTCCAAGGATTGTGCCGTGTGGCGACGCGCGACGTCACCATCGAGGGCGGCCCGACCATCCAGGCCGGCGAGCGCGTTCTTCTCTGCTATGCGGCGGCCAACAGGGACCCGCGAGAATTCGGCCCCCATGCCGAGGAGCTCGACGTCGGACGTTCCATCACCCGCCATCTGACGTTTTCCATCGGCGCTCATTTCTGCCTTGGTGCCGCTGCCGCGCGACTCCAGGGACGCATCGTTCTGGAGGAGCTGCTCGCGCGATGTCCGCGATTTGCCGTCGACGCCGAGGCCGGTGTCTTCGCCGACGGCGCATTCACCCGGCGTTATGAGAGCTTGCCTATCGTCATGGAGGCGTCCCCGGCCCATTGATGGCGCAGGCTTGGGGGCGAGGTGAGACATTGAAATGGCGCGGTCTTCCGTATTAGAAAGGTCCTTCATGCCCGCCCGTGAGTTCGAGCCCGCCGAAATCGTCGATTTCGAGACCATCGATCGGTTGCGTCCCACGCTTGGCAAGATCGTCGTTGCCTCGGGCGGTTTCGATCCCATCCACCCCGGTCATGCCAGCAACCTGCTCGCGGCAAAACGGCTCGGCGACACGCTGATCGCCCTCGTGAACGGCGACGCCTTCCTCAAAGCCAAGAAGGGCAAGGCGTTCCAAGATCTCAAAACGAGATGCCAAATCGTCTCCTTCGTGCGAGGCGTCGATTACGTGGTCCCGTTCGAGATCGAAAATGATCCAACGGTGTGCGAAGCATTGCGACGATTGCGGCCCCACGTCTTCGCCAAAGGGGGCGACCGAGCGGCGCCGCACCTCGTGCCGGAATACCCAATTTGCAGCGAGCTCGGGATCGAGATCGTCTTCGGCGTCGGAGCGGCCAAGGAATGGTCGAGCTCGGACTTTCTGGCCGAGTGGGGCGAGTACTGGGCCACCGCTCGCCGTTCGCGCCCCGCCGGCTAGCGGCGAGGACCGATCAGAGCACCCCCGAACACGTGTTGGCGTTGGCAATCGTTCGCGGGCGGCACGTCGCGTTGCATGTGTCACTGTCCAGGCATTCCTCGCCCGAACACGCCTCACCGGTCGCTTTTCTCGGCTGACAAAGCCCCGTCCCGAACTCGCAATAAGCGGTCGCCGCGCAGCCGTCGCTGAACGGACCGCACGGGCCCGAGGTTCGCTTGGCGACGCACACGTTGTTTTCGCAGAAAGCCTCTTCCGCGCACGGAGCGCCGCCGACGCACAATTGGTTCAGCGTCGGAATCGCCGCACAGAGGTTCGCCACGTCGCAGTAGAGCCCGTCCGTCGTGTGACAGGCGCCTTCGCCAGGGTCGCCGGTCACGCCGCTGCAATAAAGGAGACCCGACTTGAGGTCTTCGGTGCAGGTCGCGAAACAGTGGTCGCCGCGCTTGTTGTGCTCGAACCTCGTGCGTGAGCACTGCCCCGCTCCGCCGTCCAGTGGCGGTTCGCAGCTCGCGCCAGGCACGCATTCCGGCGTCAGCGTGCACATCGCGCCCGCAGCCAAGGTCCCGGAGAAGACCCTCCTGCACACGGAGCCGATTTCGCGGTCGTCCGCGCAGGTGCGGGCGACGGCGGTGTACGTGTCGACGCACGCACGAGCGGCATTACCATCGTAGGAAACGGTCGCCCCTCGGCGCTTCGCGACCTCCGACTGAAGGCTGCTTTCGGCCCTGGCATGGCAAGCGGCAGGAGCGTGCGGAAAGCCGGCCCGCTGGCAGCAGGGCCCGATGTTGTTGCAGACTGCATCGGCCAAGAGGCTCGCGAAATCATCGATAGGGATCGGGGGCCCATCACTGGAAGAATCACAAGCACCCAAGAACACGGTCATGAAAAGCGTCGCGACCCGCACGCTGCGCAACCTCCGCGCGTTGATGCGCAGGCTTTCGGAAACCGAGATCAGGGTTCGCGCTGATTTCTCCAAGTCACACCTCCACCCAACAGCGGCCATCGAAATGCCGATCGTATCCTCAGCCTACGACGCGATGGGTAGCCGCTCTACGCCCACCGCTCAACAAAACGCCATGGAGAGGTGGCACCGGGACCGTCCGCCTCGAGCACCTTGTCTACCCCACCCCCTGCGACGCCCCGATGTGCGCCACGCCGACCGAACCCCTCGAGCAGGAACCTCCCGCGCCGGCCAAACCGGCCAGCACCCTTCGCCATCGAGATGCGGATACAAATCTATCGGCAGCACGCCGTCCATCGCTCACCAGCCGACTCAATATCCCCACGCGCGAACCCAATAGGCGTGCGCAGGTGCCTCGAGGCGGCGGGCCGGAGCAGAGAGGCCGCCCGCGTCTCTCCCGCGCCATCCTCCCCCCGTTCCGTCGCGCGCTCGTCGCGGGTCTGCTCGCGCCGCTCTCCGTAGATACACCGGCGCGCGTAACCCACGTCTCTGCACGATGGGCGGCCGAACGCGCGACCGGCCCGCCGCCTCGAGGCACCTGGGCCGCCGCTGTCTCCAGGCTCGTTATCCAAATGTGCTCCCGGCCTTACGCGCGGACGCCTTACTCGTTACGCGCTGAGATCGAGATCGAGCCCGCCGATGAGCCCGCAACTCGGCATCCCACCGAAACCCGTCGCCGCGACGCCCATGATGTTGAGAAGCGTGGCGCCGAGACACTGGTGGGGTTGCGGGCCAGCGTCGACGAGGTAGCCCGTGCGCTTCAGCCTACCAGCGGCGCCGCCGAGCAGCGCTACGGGGATGTTCTTCTGATCGTGAGGCCCGGTGGCCTGCTCATTTCCCCAGACGACGAGCGACGTGTCCAGCGCGTTCTTCCCGTCGCCCTGCGGAAACGCCGCGAGCCGTCCCGCCAGATCCGACACCACGTTCGTGTACCACTTCTTGATCTCGATGTTGATGCGCGCGATGTTCGCATCGCCGCTGTCGAGGTGAGCCACGAAGTCGTGGGCGTCGGACGGCATGCCGGGGATACTGAGCCAGTCGTAGTGGAAGTGATCGCCGCCGCGCCCGAACTGAAACGAGAGCACACCGACCATTTTGCAGGCGGTGGTGTTGGCAATGAATTCCATGAACAGGCGCTCGAGCGTTTCGGCATTGGCTTCGTTGCCTTGACTACCTGTCGGGACGCCCGTCATCGAGGGTTTGACGCCCGTGCACCCCGCCAGCACTGGGCCCGTCCCCGTTCTTGCGCTCAGCCTAGTTTCGAAATCTCGAAGCGCGGTCAGATGAATGTCGACCTTTTCCCGCTCGTTCGGTCCGAGGCGTTTCTCAAGTGCCGTGAGGTCGCCGGCCACCGCGTCGAGCACCGACCTGCGCTGCGCGAGCCGCTTCTGCGCCCGCTCTGCATCCTGGCCGCCTCCTGCGGACCCGAACACACGGTCGTAGAGCGCATACAGATCGAGCTCGCAGGGGACCTGCTGGGCTGGCCCTGTCGCACTGAACGACAAGCGTCCGGCATTGATGGCGTTGTAGTTGACGGCGTGAACGCCGCAATGAATGCTCTTTAGCTTGGCGGAAGAGAAGCTCGCTTCGCGCACCAGACGTTGATCGAGCGAGATGCCGCCGCCAAAGGAGCCGCCCGGACCCGCGATGGTGTCGAAACCCGAATAGAGACCATGAAACCCCTGGTCGTGCTGGTTGCCGTGGGGGGCGTCGATGGCTTGGTAGTTGATGCCCTTGATGAGTATCGTTTTCGGGCCGAGCGCCGGATCCGTCAAAAGCTTGTTGAGAATGACCGAGTCCCAGGCTCCCGTGGTGGCGTCCCACGTCGAGGCGGTGGGCCAAAACGACGCCTGGTGGGTGCCGTTCGTCTGCATCAAGAGGACGAGCGGCGGCGGTGTCGATGCGGCGGGCGCCGCGAACGCGCTCTTGAGAAACGCGGGGACGGCGAGGGTAGCGCCGGCTGCCCTGAGCAAGTCTCTCCGCGAGAACTGCGGGCGAAAAGACGCGCTCATCGGTCCTCCTTGCGGACGCCGAATTGGGGACGGGCCACGTAGTCGAGCAGCAGATCGCGAAAATGGCCGCCGCTCCTGGCGAACGCCGCCGTAAAGGCGTCGACCAGGCACTGCTCGGAGGGTTCCGGAACGCGCGACTCGGCGAAGCGGAAAAATTGCCAGACGAAGCACGTCTCGAACATCGCGCTCTCCGCGACCTTCTGCGACAACTGTGCGACGCCGGTGAAGGGACCGTCGACGTCCGTGCTGACGAGGGCGCCGCTCGAATCGACGGGGAGTCCGTTTTCCGTCGTGCGGTATCGTCCGATCCCGTCCATCTCTTCGAGGCCGAAGCCGATGGGATCGAACTGGTCGTGGCATGAGGCGCAAAACTTCTGCGTCTTGTGCTCTTCGTATTTCTGTCGCGTCGTTTTCGCCTTGTCGTTCGGATCGACGGGGCGTTGCGAGATCATTTCGACGACTTGCGGAGGGGGAGGCGGCACCGGAGTGCAAAAGAGCTGCCTGCGCACCAGAAGGCCTCGCTCCACCGGTCCCGAGTGCTGATCAGCGGCATGGTAAGTGAGCCAGCCCGGTAGCGAGAGGATCCCGCGCCGTCGGAGGGGGTCCAGCTGCGGCACGCCCCCCTGGATGGTCAGCTCCGCGCCGTAGATGGGAGCGAGCGCTGCCGGGATGTGCGTGCTCGTGTCGGTCAAGAGCGAAACGAACGTTCCTTGCCCACTGTTCACTTTCGCGTCGATGAACGCATCGAGTTCCTCCTGCATCGCGGCGGCGACTTCGACCGTGAACTCCGGAAACACCGTGGGGTTCTTGGGAGCATCGGCGACGGATCCGAGGTCTGCCCACCCTTTCACCAGGAGACTCATCTGCTGCGATGCGCGAGGCGTCGCCAGAAGACGCGTCACGGCGTTCGTCAGATCGTCGCGAAGCGACAGCTGATCGTCGTCCGCTGCCTGCAATAGCGCGTCGTCCGGTCGGGCTCCCGTGAGCAACAGGGAAAGCCGCGACGCGATCTCGTGCGGCGTCAGCGCGACCGTCGTCCACGACGCGGGCGCGTCGGGTCCGAGCTCGGTCGCGTACAGCATGTACGGCGACTGCAGCACGGTCTCGACGATGAGTTGAACCGACGTCGCGTAGGTGTCGCCGGTCGCAGCCGCGGTGAGCAGCCGCTCCACCTCGTCCGCCGTCGGCCTACGGCCGTAGGCCTTGCGAGCAAAGGCCTCGGCGAACGTCTGCAAGCACGCCGCCGAGGCGGACGCCGTGTCGCAAGGAGCGAGCTTGGCAGCGTCGACCGCCAGGCTCAGCTTCTCGGCGACGTTGGCGATCCCTTCCTGGAAAGCGGACGAGACACGAAGCGCGATGTCCTGGTTATCGAATCCGGCGATGTTCGGCTCGGGCGGCAACATCCCCGCAGCTTGGACGACCGCGTCGGGACCGAGCAGATCGCTCACGACGTTGAAGTACTCGCGCTGCGAGAGCCGACGCACCCTGCGCGTCGCCGCATAGCCGCACGCAGCGACGCCCGCATCCATGCCGCCCGCACCGGGAGGGCCCGGATCGCCCGAGTTGGTCGGGGTGCCTGGCGCAATGGGATTCTCGCCGATCTTCCCCGTGCATCCCGCGCAGACGATTCCAATAGCGACGAGAAGAGAACTCCGAGGAATCATCGAACGGCCATTGAGAATATGGAGGTGAGGGACCGGTTCTGTCACGGAGAATGAATTGAAGCGCGAAATCCGCGGCTCCATGGGTTGATCCGGCATCGACGCCGACGCCGTTCATCGAACATCCTCCGCAGCCAACGATCCGAAGCAACCTTCTCCAACCACGCAAGTATTGCGCCCCCACCATGCGGGCCCTTTGCTTGTAATTTCAGATGCCTGTACCAAGAGCCGCTCGTGAGGAAAGACGACTCATGCAGACAGTCGCATCAGGCGACGGCCCATGCACCGCGCTGGACCATGCCCCACCAGAACCGTAACCGACCCGCCCGTGGCTGCGCGGGCAGGTGGTCGGGGGCGAACGACGTTGTTCCGGGCTGGATTGCCCCAAGAGGCGTGCGCAGGTGCCTCGAGGCGGCGGGCCGGAGCAGAGAGGCCGCCCACGCCTCCCCCGCGCCATCCTCCCCCTGTTCCGTCGCGCGCTCGCCGCGAGTCTGCTCGCGCCGCTCTCCGTAGATACACCGGCGCGCGTAACGAACGCCTCTCCCCGATCGGCGGCCGAACGCGCGACCGGCCCGCCGCCTCGAGGCACCTGGGCCGCCGCTGTCTCCAGTTCGGCTATCCCGTTGGTCCCGCCGCCGTTATCCCGTGGTCCCGCCGCCGCCGTTATCCCGTGGTGCCGGATGGGCCGCCGATGCTCCCGTGCTTCTTCGGCGCCGGCTTGCTCTTGGGCGCCTTTCCCTTGCCGCCCTTTTCTGGCTTCTCCGTCTCGGCGCTCGGACCGCTAGCCGCGCCTTCCGGACCGCTTTGCACGACGGCGCTCTTCGCTTCCTCGCCCGCCTTGGGCCACGTCGAATCGGGCCGGAGCGTGAACAAGAAGTCGCGCAACATCTCGACCTGGTCTTCACCCGTCTTCGGCGGCGGGGCCACGCTCGCCTTGTCCCACGTCATCGCGGGACCGAAAGGTTCGGCCCAGAGGGTGAGCATCTTGGTGTAAGGCATCCAGTTCATCGGCGCCTCGAGCCATGCCTTCACCCATTCCGGGCGCAGACGCTTGCTCACGTTGCCGAGGTTCGGGGCCATCTTCTGCAGGTCTTCCCGGCCGCGCTGAACCGGGAAGTCCCCCACGTAGTGGCAACTGATGCAGTTCGCGTGCTGGGCCGAGTTCATGTGCACGGCGACGTAGAGCTTCTGGTCCGTCGTCGGCGCGTGCGTCTGCGCCGTCTGGTAGGGGTACTCCTGTCCGTCCCACCCCGCGAAGTAGCGGACGATCGCCGTCGTCTGCTCGCTGGTGAAGGGGAACGTCGGCATGCGCACTTGTAGCTTGTCACCCGGCACGTTCCCCTCGCCGTACACGAGCTCCGGATGCAAAAAGGGACGGATCGCATTCTTTAACGGATCGCGCAGGAAGTTGAAAAGCCATTCCGGTTGAACGCGCATCCCTTCGCCTGCCAAAAACGGCGGGCCATTCTGCTGATGCTCGACCTTCACCGCCGTCGCAAAGTCCCCGCCGCGGTCTTCGATGACGTGGCATCCGCGGCAGTTGTAGTCGTCCACGATCTGCCGCCCTTCGAGAATCGCCGCGTATTCGGGCTTGGCGGTGGGATTGAACTCAGGGAGAGGCTTGGCCTCCCCGAGGCCCATCACGAATACGGTGAGCGCTCGCATCTCGCGCGGCGACAGGTCGAAGTCGGCCATGCGCAGCTCGATACGGTCGCGGCGATAGATGCGCGGCGAATCGAGCTTCCACGTCAAGAACGTCTCATGCGTTTGCATGTGGTGATCGTCGATGGCGTAGCCGTAGTCGAGCTTGGAGACGTCCTTTTTGGCCCAGCCGGTCAGCTCGGGCGCGATGGGCGCGTAGTTTTCGAACCCGGCGATGCCGTGGCAGCCGAAGCACCCGTAGTAGGCCACGAGCTTCTCGCCGCATTTGTCGCGCTCGAGCTCGGCGCCGAGTCCGACCACGGCGCAGGGGATCTTCTCCTTGCGCTTGGCGGCGTTCGCGAGAAGGCTCACCTCCTCGGCGGTCACTCGAGCGGCGTCCTTCGGCTCGTCCTTCAACGTCACGAGGTACTGGGCGATGCTCGCCGCCTCTACGCGCGACAGGCGCAGCTTCGGCATTCTCGTGTCGTGCCAGTAGCGCGTCGGATCTTCGACCCAATAGGTGAGCCAATCGACGCTCATCTTGTTGCCGATGTTGGCGAGTGACGGCGCGACGTCGCGCTCGCGGTTCTTCCACGGGGTGGGCGGGTTGTCCTCGCTGGTGGCGTGGCAGCCGCGGCATCCGTAGCCGTCGAAGTACTGCTTGCCCTTGTCGGCGTTGGCCCCGTCGACGGCCCCGTACCCTTTGAGGGTGGGCCCCAGCGGTTTCTCGTTGCCCCGGGCGCCCGGGCGCGTCTCCGGACGCTCGCTGCGCTCGATGAGGAAGGCGGTGATGGCGATCGACTCGGCCTTCATGTCCGCTTCCCACTTGGTGTATTCCGGCGCCGTCTCGGCGTAGGGGAGCTTGGAAGCCGGGTCGATGGGCGCCGGCCAGAAATTCGGCATGCGCGTCTTGTGGCGCCATGCGCGCGGGTAGCGGACCCACTTCAAGAGCCAATCGGGACTCACCTTGGCCGTGATGTCGTTCAGCTGCGGACCGGCGTTGCGGTTGCCCGGGAAGCCTTCGAGGATGTGGCATCCTGTGCAATTGAGCTTCTTGAAGAGGTAGCGACCCTCCGTCAGAAGAGGCACCGGGTCGACCTCCTCGGACGGGTCGGGCAATACTTCCGGCAAATCCTCGGTCCCCTTGTGGGCCTCGCGGTAGGCGACGAGGTCCGTCTTCCTCTCGACCTCCGCTTTCTGCCGATCGAGCTTGGAGAGGACGTGCTTGGCCTTCGACTGGTGCGGCCGGAGATCGACGTCACCCGAGTGGCAGCGCAGGCACGAGCCTTCGATCTCGGGGACGGCCTGGATGAAGCGATCGCGGAAGTCGGGCGGAACCTGCAAGCCCTTGCGCGCCGTGGGCGGCGTATAACGACCCTTCTTGTCCCAGCTCTCTTGCGCTTCCGAGCGCACCGGAACGTACGGAGGCTCGGGGGCCACGTAGAGCGTGAGACCGCGATCGACGTCGGTCACGTTGGGGAAGCCGAGCAACTCGGCCAGCTCGGGCTTGGCGAACTTGAGTTTGATCTTGGGCCGCTGCTTCGCGTCGATGACTTCGACGGGGTTATTTTGCTCGAGACCAATCTCGACGCGGTTGTCCGTCTTGCGAACGACGGCGTGCCACGACTTCGCTTCGTCCTTCTCCAGAACGGCGGCGACGAGCCCCTGGATCTTGCCGAAGAACTCCGCCTCGTTCGCGTAGTCCTGCCACGCCTTGCGGTCCCTCTCGGAAAGGGCCCGGCCCTTGCCGAGCGCGGCTTCCTTCTCGACGACGATCTCGTGATTCTTGTGCGGGATCTCGATGGTCTGCCAACCGCCGGAACCGATCTTGATCTGGAACTGATCGTTCTCGTCGTCGATGACGATGTGGTTCAAGCTGCCGATGGGATAGAGAAGGTCTTCCCAGTAGTGGTCCCCTTCGTGGACCCAGCGCGGACCGGTGATCGACGTCTCGACGAAACGGGCGCGCGAGTGGGCCAGCTTGTCCGTCGATCGCCCCTGCCCCTGATGGCAGCTGGTGCACGCGAATTTCTCGACGGGGTGCGAGGCGAAGAGCGTCTTGCGGAAGGGGTGCGTGCGAAAGTGGCGCGGGAGGTTCGCGGCGGTGTAGTTCGCGCTGTCGGCGCCCATATGGCAGGTCTGACAGCGGTCGACCGCTTCGCGATCGACATCGGCCTCGGCGTCTTGCCACTGCGTGACGACCTGCTCGATCTGGTACGGCCCCACCAGCGAAGCGATGAGGTTCGCCGGATCGAGCCGGGGGTGCGCCTTGGAATCCGCTTTGGTGAGGCGGAGCTTGGCGTCTTCGACGGGGCGCTCGGACTTGGCGATATTGCGCTCGAGCGCAGCTATCTCGAGGTCGATGGGATCGAGATCGATCCACTGCAAACAGTGGCGCGTTTCGCGCATGCCGCTGGCTGCACACACGTCGCCGCGGACCTTGGCTTGCAGCTTCTCGTCCTTTTCGGTCGGAGCTGGGTCGGGGGGACCGTCGATGCGGTTCATGTCGTTGACGGCGCGATCGACCCGCTTCTGGTGTTCGATCTCGACCTTGACCTTGGCGACGACTTCGCGCTCGGTGTCACGAGCTTTTTGCCATGCTTCGCGAATCTTGGCCGGGAGCGAGCCCGTCGCTTTCTCGATCTGCCCAGCGCGCTTCGAATTGCGGGCGATCTCCTCCTTGAGGTGGAGCATGTCCGCGGAGACTCCCGGCTCCGGACGAAGCGGAGGCGGATCGGCCAGCAACTCGTCGGCCTTCTGGCGGCCATTCTGCCGATCGACCGTTTCCAGCGCCTCGCGCGCCTTTTCCTCGGCGGCGTCGCGCTCGTACTCGGCGAGCTGGCGGTAGTAATAGGCTTCGTCGAGATCGCTCTTGCCGAACGTCTTGCCTTGCTCGGCATCGGCGAAGGCGCGCGTCAGCTGGTTCTGCTTGGCCTTGGCCGCGGCGTATTTGCCGCTGGCCTGTTCGCGCTTGAGCTCCTCCTGGCGCGCCCTGAGCTTCTTGACTTCGGGCTCGGCCGCCGCCGCAAACTCGTTCTTGACTCGCTTGAGGCCCTGCGTCGCGAGCTCGTACTCCATCTGGAAGAAGGCTTCTTGCTCCTTCTGCCAAGGGACGCGGGTGACGAACTCCGCGTAACAGGCCCAAGCCGTCGAGAAAATGAAAAGCCCGCCGGCGATGAGCCACGTGATGGGGTACGTGCGTTGCTCGTCCCTCTTGAATCGCGCCATCGTTCCTCGATTATCGCTTCCAGTCGCGCTTGGACTGCGGGGGCGTCGCCGAGACGTGGAGGACGGACCTGCCGTCCTCGTTGTCTAGACGTTGATCATGCCCTTCCATTCCATGATGTACTTGACGTTGAACCCGAGGCGCATGAACACCTTGAGTACGGTTCCGACCATGATCATGAATAGCTGCGCCGTGATCTGGTAACGAACCATCCCGAGCTGCTGCAGAACCTCGCTCTTCTTGTAGCGCGCCTTCCAGTAGATCATCGGTATGACGCCGAGCCAGACGAGGAGGCAGATCGCGCCGAAGATCGTCCCCATCCCCGGATCGTGTATGCCGAACTTGTCGGCCAGGTTCACGTTGGTGATGGCCACCGTCTTGTGCACGTCCCAGTACTGGCCCGGCAAAAAGAGATACCAGCCCGGGCCGCGAATGAACGTGCCGATGATGACCAGGCTGACCCACATCACCAAAAACCCGAAGAGGAAGACGGAGATCGCGAACTTGCGATCCTTGAAGCAGTAGTAGCCGTTGCCCTTGGGATTGATGTCGATGTACGGGATGACCATGAGCCCCACGATGATGAGGCTCGGCAGAACGACACCCGCGAACCAGGGATCGAAGTAGACCAGGATCTCCTGAAGACCGAGAAAGTACCACGGCGCCTTGGACGGGTTCGGCGTCTTGGTGGGGTTGGCTGGCTCTTCCAGGGGAGCGTCGACGACGATCGACCAGATGGTGATGAGCGCCATCACGATCGTTCCCACCAGCATCTCGAGCCGCACCAGATACGGCCAGGTGTGGACCTTGTCGGGAACGAGCTTGGAGAGGCGTTCCTCGACCTTCGCCTTTACCTTGGTCTTGGTCGTCGCTGCCGGCGCTACGGCCGTCGTTACTTCAGCCATGATGATCGATCCTCCGGGCGGAAGTGTTCACGCAAATCGGGGAAAGGTAGGGCGTGCGCGCGTTGCTCATAGGGGACCCGAGATGCCGCCGTCTTTGCGCACCCGCCAGAAGTGCACGATCATCAGCACCGCGGCGATGATGGGGATGAAAATGCAGTGCAGCACGTAGAAGCGCAGCAGCGTCGCTGCGCCGACGAGACGCCCCGCCGTGAGGAGCGCGCGAGCATCGTAGCGCGCATTGACGCCGAGAAATTCGGCGAACGGCCCTTCGTGTCCGAGGAG
>Ga0193706_1001198_pt1 | contig 11994 bp, 11 predicted proteins | sample U3c1metaG_FD_160130 | JGI IMG/M metagenome (GOLD analysis project Ga0193706, IMG submission 160130) | Soil microbial communities from a riparian zone of the East river system, Colorado, United States - U3c1 | ecosystem: Environmental > Terrestrial > Soil > Riparian zone | place: USA: East River... | reverse complement strand
CCGAGGTCGTCGAGGTGATCTCGATGTCAGCCCTTGCCGTCTACGCCAACGTGATTGCAGATGCGACGGGAATGCCAGCGGACGAAATGTTCACGCAGTTCTGATGTCTACTCCTGCCGACATTGCACGGCTCAATGTCCTCATCGAGTTGTTCTCGGAGTGCGCCGTCGCGGCTGATCTCGAGACGCTGCTGCGAGTCGCGGCGGGGCGCCTTCGTTGGGTCGTCGAATTCGACGCGTGTATCTTCGTAATCCGACGCGACGAGAACTGCACGTGTTGGATCGGCACGCATGCGAAGGAAACGCTGCGGCGAGTCGCGCTGGCGGACTTGCCGGAAGCGGAAGGAGCACTCATCCGTGGCGTGCTCGAAAGCGGAGCACCGGCCCGTCACGCGCCCGCAAGGATCAGCGTTCCGCTGCAAGCGGCCGGCCGAACGCTGGGCGCGATCTGCTTTTCGATCGGCGTGGGCGCTTACACGCATCGAGACATGCGGCTCGGGCATCACGCCGGGCAGTATCTCGGCTCGCTCATCTCGCGGATGGATCTCGAAGAGGAAACGCGGCGACTCAGCAAGCGTAAAGACGACCTTCTCGCTTTGCTCGGTCATGAGCTCCGCAATCCGCTCGCGCCGATCGTGACCGCGGTCCATGTCCTAAAAATGCGCGCCGCGGGGCAACCCACGAGGGAGCTCGACGTGATCGAGCGACAGGCACATCACCTCGTGCGGTTGGTCGACGATCTACTCGACGTTGCTCGCTTGACCCGCGGCAAGCTCGTGCTCCAGCGCGCTCCGGTGGAGATGGCTCAGGTCGTTTCGCGGGCAATCGAGATGGTGAGCTCGCTCCTGGAGGAACGTCGTCACTCGCTTGCCGTCCAAGTGCCGAGCTTTGGTTTGAACGTCGACGCCGACGAAAATCGTCTCGCTCAGGTGGTGTCCAATCTGTTGACCAACGCTGCCCGATACACCCAGCCGGGTGGACACATCGGCATCTGCGCGTATCGAGAGAGCGACTCCGTCGTCATCGAAGTAACCGACGACGGCATCGGAATCGCCGCCGACGCCCTGACGGACATTTTCGATCTCTTCGTTCAAGGTGCGAATCGATCGGGCGGAGATGGCGGTCTCGGTCTCGGTCTCGTCGTGGTGAAGCAACTGACGGAGCTCCACGGTGGGTCCGTCTCCGTCGTGAGCGAAGGGAATGGTCGCGGGACGAAGTTTACGGTCCGTCTTCCTTTTCTTCCTCCGGAAACGATCCCCCTCGCGGCGGACTCCGCGGCGACGCTCTTCGTTTTCCCCGCGTCGACGCCGCAACGGGTGTTGCTCGTTGACGACAACGAAGATGCGCTCGACCTCCTTTCTACCTTTGTCGAGAGTGTGGGCCACGAGGTCGCCATTGCGCGCGACGGCCCGGAGGCGCTTGCCTTACTCGAGCGATTCCGTCCTTCAGTCGCGGTGATCGACATCAGCATGCCGGTGATGGACGGATACGAGCTTGCCGCGAGCATCCGCGCCCTCTATGGGGGTGAACACACGCTCTATGAGGGTGAGCAGCCGTATCTGGTGGCGTTGACTGGATACGGTCAAGCGACCGACCGAGAACGGAGCAGCGCGGCCGGTTTCAGCGAGCATCTCGTCAAGCCCGTCGATCTAGCGCGCCTTCAGCGCGTCATCGAGCAGGCCCACACGCGCCCCGCTTCCGACGCGCCCGCCGTCGCTCGACGCCGTGACGGGTCGTGAGCACCTTCTCGCGCTAGTTCGAACAGCGGCGGCGTCACCCAATCGGCGGACGGATGTGGTAAGCGAAATCGCATGCGGCAAGCGCTGCGCGGTCTTCCTCTCATCCTTCTGGTCTTCGCGTGCGGCGTCAGGATGCCAGCGCCCGCGCCGTCGACGACGCCTTCGACGAGCGCGCCGCTCGCAAGCGCGGCGCCCCCGCCGTTACGCGAAGAACCGACACCGGTCCGACTCGCGCGCGATGCCCCACAACATACGCTCTCCGGCGTGTCGTTCACCGCGCCGGCCGGCTGGACGATCACGACGCGCGGCGCCGAGGTCGTACTCGACGGCCCGGAGCCTGGCATTGCGATGGCCATCGTGGAGGCGAGCTCCGATCGCCTCGATGAAGCCATGGCCGGGGCATGGTCTTCCTTTCGACCGAAATGGGGAGCCAAGGTGAAGCTCGCCCAAGACCGTCCGGCGCGCGGCGGCTGGGCCTCGACGCGCAATTACGAATACGAAGGCGCGGACACGCCGACCGAGCCCGTGCGCGCATTCGCGAAGACGTTTCGCCAAGGGAACACCCTGACCATGACGCTCGTGATGGCCGACAGCGCCGTTTGGGATCGACGCCGCACACAGGTTTTTCTCGTTCTCGACAGCATGCGGCCGAGCGGGTACCAGCCGGAATCGTTTCGCGACCGGCGCGCTCATCCGCTCGACGCGGCTCACGTCGCGCGCATCACGCAGTTCGTGGCGCAGAGCCTCGAGGCGGCCGACGTCCCCGGGGCCGCACTGGCGCTGGTGGAAAACGGAAAGATCGTCTTCGAAGGGGGATTCGGCGTACGCGAAGTCGGAAAGCCAGCCAAGGTACGGTCGGACACGCTTTTCATGATCGGGTCGTGCAGCAAACCGCTCACGTCGTTGCTCCTCGCGAAACTCGTCGACGAAGGGAAGTTCGACTGGGAGACGCCGGTGACATCCGTGTATCCCGATTTCAAGTTGGGAGACGCCACGACGACCGCGGAGGTGCACATGAAGCACCTGGTTTGCGCGTGCACCGGACTACCTCGGGAGGGCTTCGAGTCGCTGCTCGAATACGGCCGAATGACCGCCAAGACGAAGATCGACTACGTCGGCCAAATGAAGCCCACTACGAAGATCGGCGAGTCGTTTCAATACAGCAACATCCTCGGCGCCGTGGCCGGCTTCATCGGCGGACATGCCGCTTATCCCGCGAAAGAGCTGGGCGCGGCCTACGCCGAAGCGGTGCGCACGCGGATCTTCGAGCCACTCGGGATGAAGCGCACCACGGTCGACGCGGAGCGCGTCGCGAAGTCGGTTCGCGCCGCGCCGCACGCGGAAAACTTCGAAGGCAAGACGTCGCTCGTAACCGGCGATTTCAACCGCGCCGTGACGCCCGAGGCGCCCTCCGGCGGTATCTGGTCGACGGCGCACGACATGGCTGCGTACCTGCGCATGGAACTCGCGGAAGGAATGCTCCCCGACGGCCGGCCGTACCTAACGAAAGAGAATCTCCTGGCGCGCCGCGCGCCGCAGATCGCGACGGGCGAGAATCGCGCGTACGGCATGGGCCTCTTCCTCGAAACACGACACGGCGTAAAGGTCGTGGATCACGGCGGCACCACCTTCGGCTACCAGGCTACGATGTATTGGCTCCCCGACCACGGCGTGGGCGGGATCCTGCTCATGAATGCCAGTAGCGGCGTGGAGCTCGTGCGGCCCTTTCTCCGTAAACTCATGGAGGTTCTTTTCGACGGCGCTCCCGAGGCGGAGGAGGACGTCAAGCTACGCGTCCAGCAGCGTCGCGAAAGGCTCGCCAAGGATCGCGCGCGCTGCACCTTTCCGGCCGATCCCGCCGCGACGGCAAAGCTCGCGCGCCGCTACGTCCACCCGACGCTCGGCGAGATAGCGGTGACGACGATGCCGAAGGGAACGGTCTTCGACGTCGGCGAATGGAAGAGCGCCGTCGCCTCGTGCAAGCAGGACAGCGGCGGCGCGTCGTTTCGCCTCGTCGATCCTGGCGCCCCCGATTTCATGGAGTTTGCCGCGGCGGAGCGCGACGGAAAGCGCGCGCTCGTCCTACGTGACACGCAAGGCGAGCAGATCTTCTTGGACGCAGAGTAGGACGGAGCCATGAGCGTGATGCCTTGCCTCTTTTTCGACCAGACGGGCGTCCCCAAGATGGCGTTCTGTCCTGGCACGCTCGATGAGCCCACCAACCTACGATCAAAAGCGCACATCTTCTTGGCGATGCGCGTCCCATCCGCCGGTCAGCACGTAGTCGATGCGTCGGCTATGCGCTGCTCGCGGCCGTTCCAACGGGCGTCGTCGTAACGGCCTCGTGAGGACGGCCGAGCCGGTCGTGCCAACGCGCAGCGCGAGGGCTGTCTGCGCGTAGACTTCAAGGGGTTTGGGTTTCAGCCATGCTGAAATTTTTCCTGAAAAGGCTCGTCGAGGAGTCCCCAACCCCAATGTCGAGGCTCGACAGCATGTAGGGTTCGCACGGGGCCTGATTGGTGCGTTGCTTAAATTTGTCCTGGACATTAATCGCCTGCGTGCGAACCTCGGCGAGCATCATGCGTTCAGACCACAGACTTTCGGCTTTGCTCATCACCTCCGCCGTCGCCACCGCATGCTCGGGCAACACAGACCCTTCCGACGCCGGGACGGCAGACGCAGCTCAAGACGCCAGGACCGGCTCCGAGGCGGGCGACGCCCGTTTGGACCCTCTCGTCGAATCGCGCCGCGACATCGGCGTCGACGGGGCGATCGATGCGTCGGCCGACGTTGCAATGGACTTGGTCGACGCTGCGACGGACGCCTCCGCCGACATGGTGATCGACGGCGCAGTCGACGCGCCGACGGAGGTGCCAGATGCTCCAGATACGAACGCTAACGACGCGTACGCCGACGCACCCGACACCGCGGACGCCACCGACGCGCTCGGCCCCACGATCCAGGACACGAGCGTCGTCGCTGACGCGGACGCTGCCGATGCGGATCCGGACGATGCGCACACGGCCGACGAGCACATGATCGATGCTCCTGACGCGTCGGCGGCGGACGCCGGTGCGGGTGCGACCGATGCGGTCCCGACAGACGTGCACACGACCGACACAAACACGACTGACGCGCACACAGCCGACGCACATGGCGTCGCCGACGTTGCCAGTGATGCTGTCGACGCTGATGGCGGGCTGCCCAACATCATCTTCGTGACCTCCATCTCGTACCCGAGCAACCTCGGGGGTCTTGAGGGCGCCGACGAGAAATGCCGTCAGCGCGCAGAGGCTGCAGGGCTCAGTGGCACCTTCATCGCGTTGCTGTCGACCTCCACGGGCAGCGCCAAGTCGCGGCTCGGAACGGCGCGTGGGTGGGTCCGCACGGACGGCAAACCGTTTGCCGACCGACAACAAGACCTCTTCAGCACTTCGCTTACCGCTATCGACTCGGCTCGCACTTATTATCCGCCGAACCTGGACGAATTCGGAAACGTTCTGCCTATCAATACCATCGTCACGTCGGGCACCCAGTTCGACGGTACGCTCGACACGCGGGGTGGCAGCTGTGACGATTGGACGTCCACGGCCGCCATGATGAAGGCGATTGGTTACCCGAGGGACGGTGCCCACGGTTACCTCTTCGGTGGCTGGTCATCCTGCCCTTATGCAGGCAACCTTACCTGCATCGAAATCTCCCGAACTTCGCGCGTCGATCCTCCTTCTCTGCCGCAAATCCGACGCACTGCGTTCGTGAGCACTGGGTATTTCTACCCGGTGAACGGGATGGCGGGCGCCGATGCGGTCTGCGCCTCCGACGCCGCGACCGCGGGCTTGCCAGGCACGTATCGGGCACTTCTGGCAACGACGCAGGCGTCGGCCATGTCGCGATTCAGTGTGGGAGGGGCACCGTGGGTGCGGGTCGACGGCGTGGTCCTCGCCGCGACGCCATCCGAATTTGCTGCGGGCAACTGGCTCGCCCCCCTCAACGTGACGGCCCGCGGCGCGCACCTCGCCAACTGGGCCGTGTGGGTTGGCTCTCCCGGACCTTCCGCCGTGGGAATTTCGACGTGCAACGACTGGAATCCCACCGACCCGAGCACGCAAGGGGGGACCACCACGATTGCCTACTCGAGCGAAACCTCGTGGTGGCGCGAAGACAAATGCGATTGGTCATACGGCCGCGTCTTTTGCCTGCAGCAGTGATCGCAGCGTCCAACACAGATGGAGGGCTCGCCCGACCGCCGCAGGGCACCCATGCATCTCGGCGATGCTACCGCTGGCTCGCGCCGCTCGCCCGAGGGTTCGTCCATCTCCCGCGACCCAACAATGATGCCGGCCCTGAGGCGTTTTTGTGCAGTGTGAAACGACAGCGCATCTGTTGGAACTTGCAGAAGATGAGGTCGCGGCTGTCGCCAAAGACGTCGTCGTGAGAAACTCGCTCGAGTTGCGCGACCTGGTTCCACAGTTGTCGCAAAAAGTCGCGGGCCGGCGCGAGGAGCGCTATTGGAGCTGCGCGCGGTGGCATGTCGGCCCGCAGGACGAGCCGTTGGGCTCGTAGGTATTGTATGAGACGGCCGTCGCCTCCTTCGTCGCGATGGTGACGCCGCCTGGATCTGCCACCGTCACGCGGTAGCGATCGCCCGCTCCGAGACGCGCGGCCTCGAGGAAGGACCAACTGATCTCCACCCGGTCGGGGCTCGTGACGTCGGCAGCCCACACAGTGCCGGACACGCCGGAGCGCTCCGGAAATTCGAAGCCCGCGCCCGAGCCAGGCAATCTGACCGCCGGCGATCGCGGCAGCACGCCGACCACACAGACATCGTTGAAACAGGCGGTCGCGGTACTCCCATCTGGTATGAGCACGTCAGCTCCCATGACGATGGTGAGGGTAGTCGCTGATGCAGCCGACGTCCGTGCAACTGCCGCATCCGGGCAGCGCAGGGACCAAGAACAAGATCAACCCGGCAGTCAAACAGACCAGAGCGCCCGAGAAAAAGAGAGTGCCCAGCTTCCGCATGTTAGCCGTCCTTCCTAGCTGGGCATCCAGTCTACGGCACGTTCAGTGACGTGCGATCCTGCATTTCGGATCCCCTCGCCGACCATCGTTACGCGGCGGCGAACTTCGGATATTGGGCCAGTTTCAATGGACCCGCGGCGCGCCGGAGCGCGGCCCGTCCACCGAGCCTACATCCTCAACGGGCCGAAGGTCTTGCCATCGACCCGACGCTCGCCTTGGAGCGGATCGAATCGAAGATCTTGCGCCCGAGCTCCTGCGTCTTCAACGCGATGAGCAAACGCAGCGAGGGGGCTCACGCCGGGTGGAATCGGTTTGCACGATGCCGAGGGAGGAGGTTTCCTCACCAACCTCCTGCAACCTGTCGCCTGCTGCCGACCCGGACCCCACAGGTGGGACGATCCCGTCCGCTCAAGTAGTGGAAGGTCTGGCCGAAGCCTCCGAGGCCTCGGATCAGGCGAGCGCCGAGCCCCGAGCGCGACTATACTGCCCCGTTGCAGACGGCGTTGCCGGTCTGCCCCCTCGCACGAAAGGCAGGAACAACTGATCAAGACAAATTCGATCCCGAACATTCCGCGGGCAACATGGACGGGGGGGTGCTCATGAGCACCTTCGAAAAGCGCGCCCGAGAAGACAAACGCAACCAGAAGGCGCGCGGAAAAGCGCAGCGCCGCATCGAGAAGCGCAACGCGCCACCGAGCACCGGCTCCGAATTCACCACGGTCGACGAGATCGTCGGGAACATGCGATCGGTCGAGGAAGTCATGCGGTCCCTCCAGATGGACACGCAAGCACCCCGGAGTGCGCCGAGCCTTCCGATGAAGCTCTTCGTTGGGAGCTTGAGCAACGAGACGACGAGCGCTGCCTTGCGGGCGCATTTCGTCTCCTTCGGCCAGATCGTCGAGGCCACGGTGATCACTGATCGCGCCACCGGAGCGACCCGCAACTTCGGGTTCGTCACCATGGCCGACCGGAAGGACGCATCCGCCGCCATCACTGCTCTGCACCAGAGCGAGCTGGATGGCAGTCGTATCGTCGTGAACGTCGCCACCGAGACGCGCTGAAGACGAGCCCCCACACGCTGACCTCGTAGACGCCGGGACGCCCGCGGTCGTCGAGAGGCAGGGGGCTCGGGAGGGACTGCTGTGGCGAAGATCCTCGGAGGTGCTCGCATGATCGGGTGACGCTTTTTAGGGATCGCTCTTTGTTCTCACTTTCGTCTTCCAGAGTGGCTGGTCGTTAAGCACGCGCGCTGGCAGTGTCGGTCCAGGTTCGGTAGCGTGGTGATCCGCTTGCGGAGCTCGTCCAAAGCACCTGGTTGCGTTTTCGCAGTCTGCGCGGGTTTGCTGCTCTCGCTCGCACCGACGCACGCGCTTGCCACCAGCGGTTGCATATTTTGCGCGACTCCCGAGGCGCCATTCGGAGCGCCCTCCTTCAATGCCATTCCACTCTGGGGAGCTGCGCGATTCGGGCTCGCCGGAGCCGCAGTTGGTATTGGCCAGCCAGCTTCCACTCCGAGCAGCCCCCGGCCGTCGGCGGCGCAGGTCGCCTGGATGGAGGCGGCCGTCGGGCTCCCTTTCTTTCACTCGGCGCTTCGCGGTTGGCTGCCTGCGGTTCATCGAGACGACGCGGTGTCGATCGGGAGCCCCGGGACAGCTCTCGATGTGTCCGCAGGCTACGCGCTCGGAACTTCTCTTTCGCTACGATATCAAGGCAGCCTTGGCGCGGTCTTCCGCAGCGTGAGCGCGTCGCCTCAGCGCGTCGCTACGATGGACGCCGCGCGAGACGATACGCAGCTACTCCTCGGGCTCCAGCTCTCACTCATTCATGCCACAGGACCCTCGCTCGGCATCGAATGGTCCCAGCCGTCGAAACGCTTGACCCTTCAGGTGGCCGACGTCGTCGCGTCCGGTCAGCTCGTCTTCTACGCCGGGGCGTCGCCCCCCGTCACGTCCAATGAAGCCGCAGCCGGCGTTGCAGGTATCGCCTATCGACCCGCCTGGTGGGGAGGCGCCGCCTTGCGGCTCTTCGGGTTCGTACCTTTTAGTAGTAGCCGCGCAGAGTCTTTCCCCGGCGCGAACAGCTCGGTGTTAGGCGCGGCCTTCACTTACGATTTGGCGCTTTCCGAGAGCGTCTCGGATCCGGCGACCCATTTCCTGGGTACATCGGGCGAGGGCGACGTTCGCGAATTGGATGTGGTGCCGGAGCAACCTGTTTCCGCCTATGCGATTCCGGCACGAGTGACCGTCATCGAGTTCTTCGCAGTCTGGTGTCCTCCGTGCCGACATGTGGAAAGCGATCTGCGCCGCATCGCCAGCGAGAACCCCGACGTCGCCGTACGCACGGTCGACGCCGATCGCGCTACCGAGCTTGTCAAATCGCTCGGAAGGGGACCATTCGCTTTGCCCATCGTGGTCGTGTTCGGGCGCAACGGGGAAGAGCGAGGGCGCGTGCTCGGCTACTCCCCCCGAGAGATTGAAAGGCTAGTCCGGCACGCGCTTGAATGACGAGATCGCCGGCTAACCTGCCGCCGCGGCTGGGCCTTGCATCTCTTCGGCTGGGTCCGGCTGACAGCCTAGCCAGGATGCGCAGCGCGTTCGGGCGACGCTTGGGTGCCGTATATCGAGCTTGGCAACTCGGCAAAGCCGTCCACTGCCGATAGAACTTCATGCTCACGGTCATGTCCACCGGACACCAACCAAGAGAGCGAAACAATGGCGCCCTGGTCCACCTCGAAACATTCGCTCTGGGCAGCGTGCATCCTGGTCGTTGGTTGTAGCGGCGATCCGCCCTCGAACCCGATGGCGCAGGGCGGCGCTGGCGCGAGCACCGGCACAGGTGGCGGAGCTGGAACGGGAGGCTCCGGCGGCACGATGGCCGACGCGTCCAATCTCGGCTCGGACCGCGCAACCGTAGACATCGGAGACGCTTCTTGCATTGCCACCTGCCGGCCCGCGGGAGGTCAATATTGCGGTCGCATCGGCACGGGGTGCGGCGGAACGCTCGATTGCGGGATCACGTGCGATGTGCCCGGCTACACCTGCGGGGGCAACGGGACCCCCAACGTCTGTGGCGCCTTGCCCGATTCGGGAGCTTGCACTCCGACGGAGTGCAACCACGGGGAGGCGGGGAAATACTGCGGCGTGGTTGGCAATGGGTGCGGTGGTGGTATCGATTGCGGTGGCTGTCCCAACGGCCTGGTTTGCGGCGCGACCCATGACCGCGTCTGCGGCGCTCCACTCGACGGCGGCACCTGCACGCCTATCGTCTGCGATCCCCTCGGTGGCAACTACTGCGGCACGATTGGGGACAATTGCGGCGGATCACTCAGCTGCGGGCCGTGCCCCGGCGGATGGACGTGCGGGGGAGCAGGGGTGCCCTCGGTGTGCGGCCCCGAGTCCGACGCAGAGACGTGCACGCCCATGGGTTGCGATTTTGGCGCGGCGGGAAAACTGTGCGGCGTCGTTGGCGACGGGTGCGGTCGCCGATTGGACTGCGGTGGTTGTTTCAACGGCTTTACTTGCGGCGGAGCAGGATCGCCCAACGTCTGCGGCGCCAGACCGGATTCGGGGGTATGCGCGCCCAACGTCTGCAATCCGATCGGCGGTTGGTACTGCGGCGACATCGGGGATGGGTGCGGCGACACGCTCCACTGCGGGACGTGCCCGGCGGGACAAGTCTGCGGGGCACGCGTGCGCGGCGTGTGCAGCGCTCCATGCCCGCTTTGCAATATGGTTCCAGCCTGCGCCGACGCTGGCATCACGACGATCAGCGGCACCGTCGTCACCGGCGCCGCCGTGAGTCCCGACCCCGTCTACGGCGCTAGCGTCTATATTCCCAACATCGCGCTCGGCACGAAGCTCGGGCCCATCACCGCCGGGCCGAGTTGCGATCGCTGTTCGGTCATCACACAAGACGAAGCTTTGGCGAGCACCGTCACCAGCCCCGACGGTGCCTTCGTCTTGCAGGGGAACGTCCCCGTGGGGCAGGGGATACCGCTCGTCGTGCAAGTCGGTAAGTGGCGGTACGAGACGACGGTCGACGTGCAGCGCTGCACGAACAACGTGCTGCCGATGGGCTCCGCGCGCCTCCCGCGCACGCAAACGGAAGGCAACATACCACTCACCGCCGTTTCAACGGGCAGCGCCGACGCCCTGGAGTGCGTCTTGCGCAAGATGGGTATCGCCGACGCCGAGTTCACCAATTCGGGGGGAACCGGCCGCATCCAGTTTTATAAGGGAAACGGAGCTTCCATCGACGGCAATACACCTCCGGAGTCGGCGATCGACTGGTCGAAGTACGATCAAGTCTTTCTCCCCTGCCAAGGGAGCGCAGTTTCCAAGACGGCGAACCTCGCCGGTTTCCTCGACTACGTGAACCAAGGCGGGCGCGCATTCGCGACGCACTACAGCTACACCTGGCTATTCACCAACGGCCCCTTGGCGAACGTCGCAGCGTGGCAAGTCGACCAGCCACAACCATCCAATCCCCTGACCGGCAACATCGACGTTTCTACTCCGAAAGGGCAGGATTTTGCGACGTGGCTCAAAATCGTTGGCGCGCTCAGCAATCCTGGCCCGCCCCAGATTGCCATCAGCGATGCGCGGCACGACGTGAACGGCATCCCCGCGGGCCAAGGCGCACAATCGTGGATCACTTCCAGCAGTCCCAATCGCGTGCAGCAGTTCAACGTCGCGACGCCGGTACTAGCGGACCCGGACAAGCTCTGCGGAAGGGTCACCTATTTCGACTTCGACGTCGCCAGTGCCGCGGACAATGGCATGTTCACCTTCCCGGCGGAGTGCTCAACGTCTGCGCTGACGCCACAAGAGAAGGTCATCGAGTTCATGCTCTTCGACCGCGCGACGTGCCTGCCCCATGGGGGTCCACCGCCACCGCCAGGTCCCCCCCTGCCACCGCCCAAGGCCCTGCCGCCTCCTCCTCCGTCACCTCCGCCCCCTCCGGTCGGGCAGCCACCGCTACCGCCGCCGCCACCGCCACCGCCACGGCCACCGACCGGCGAGTACCAATGAAGGTTCGCGCCGCGTGAGTCCCCGGCGGTTGCGCGACCCTGCGGTCTCGCGGTTGTTGCGGAGAAGAATCACGTAGGGCGGGCGCCGGAGCCGGAGCGCGAGTACACTGCCGCCTTTTGCAGACGGCCTTTGCCGATCTGCCCCCTCGCACGAAAGGCAGGAACAACTGATCAAGACAAATTCGATCCCGAACATTCCGCGGGC
>Ga0193706_1001197_pt1 | contig 11994 bp, 14 predicted proteins | sample U3c1metaG_FD_160130 | JGI IMG/M metagenome (GOLD analysis project Ga0193706, IMG submission 160130) | Soil microbial communities from a riparian zone of the East river system, Colorado, United States - U3c1 | ecosystem: Environmental > Terrestrial > Soil > Riparian zone | place: USA: East River... | reverse complement strand
CCGAGTCGGAGGGTCCCGTGTTCGCCCGCGAGCTGTCCTCGGCGGCTCTCGGTGAGCTCACCGCCCGCCTACGCGCACGGCCAGAAGCCTACGTGGCGCAGGAGGAGCTCGTCCTCTCTGCCGTTCCCACGCTCGTCGAGGGGGAGCTCGCTCCCGCCCACCTCTGGATGCGCGCCTTTCTCGCGGTGTCGCAGGACGACTACGAGGTGATGCCGGGCGCGCTGTCGAGGGTCGGAGGCCCCGGAGAAACGCTGGCACTTTCGCTTCGTCCGGGGGGCGAAAGCAAGGACACCTGGGTGCTCGCCGGTGGGCCGGTCAACACGTTTACTTTGCTTGCCCCCGAGCGCGCCAAGGCCGAGCTGTCGCGCGGCGGCGGCGATCTGCCGAGCCGCATCGCTGACGACTTGTTCTGGCTCGGTCGCTACGCGGAGCGATCGGAGTCGACCGCGCGGCTCGCGCGCGCGATCGGCGCGAAGGTGTCGGACCAGCATGCTGGCCGCGACATCGATCTGGCCGCCGATCTGGACGCGCTCTTCGGCGCGCTCGCGACGCGGACCGGCCTTGCGCACCCGGCTTCCGAGAAATCTTCGGGCAGCGGGCGAACTTTCGCGGCCGTGGCGGTCGAAAGCTGTCTGATCGAGGCGGTGTTCGGCGACACGACCGGCTCCCTCCACGCCACCATCACGCAAATGTACCGTGTGGCGCGCCTGGTTCGCGACCGCATCTCCGCCGATACTTGGCGCACCATCGCCGATCTCGAGCAGGATCTCCGCCGGCACGAGGGGATCACCGGGTCGGGCCGTATGGGGGTGCTCACGAGCCTGCTCAATCGCGTGATCAGGGGCCTCGCGGCCATCAGCGGTCTCGTCATGGACAGCATGACCCGTGGTCAGGCGTGGCGGTTTCTCGATATGGGCCGGCGGCTCGAACGCGGTATGCACATCGTCTCGCTGCTGCGCGACGCCGGTCTGGCGGAGCGCGCGGCGGACCCACCGCTTCTCGAAGCGCTGCTCGACGTGGCCGACAGCGCCATGACGTACCGGCGGCGCTATCTCGCGAAACTTGAGCTTGCCCCAGTGGTCGATCTCTTGCTCACCGATCAGACCAACCCGCGTTCGGTCCTCTTCCAAGTGACCACGCTCGCCGAGCACGTCGACGCCCTGCCCGCCGAGCCGGGCGCCCCTGCTTCGCCGCTTCAGAAGATCCTGCTCGCCGCGACCGCCGAGCTCCGGCTATCGGACATGGACCATCTGGCCGAGCCCGACGACAAAGCACAATTCCCGAGCATGGCCGCGCTGCTCGAACGCCTCACGCACCTGCTTTCCGAGCTTTCCAACGCCGTCTCCGGCGCCTATTTGAACCACGCCACGGTATCGCGTCACCTCTACGGAGGTAAGCCATGAGGCTCCGCGTCGTGCACGAGACGCGCTACGTCTATGAAGAGCCGGTCACGACCTCGCATCACCTCATCCACGTGACCCCTCGGGCGCTCGATCGACAGACGTGCATCCTTCATGACATCGCCATTTCCCCGAGCCCGGGCGTCCTGCGCAAGCGCATCGACTATTTCGGCAACGCGACCTCGTATTTTGGAATTCACGAAGCGCATCGCACGCTCACCGTCGTGGCCAAGAGCGACGTGCGGCTCAAGATCGGTCCCCGTCCGCTTCCCCCCGCCAGCCCACCTTGGGAGGAGGTGCAGAGCCAGACCGCGAGCGATCGTAAACCGCCGTGGGCCGAAGCTCGTGAGTACCGATACGACTCTCCCTACGTTCGCACCACGAAAGAGGTGCGCGAGTTTGCCGAGGTGTCCTTTCCGCGCCGCCGACCTCTGCTCGAGGCCATGCTGGACCTCACGGCGCGGATTTCGACTGAATTCAAGTACGACCCCACCGCCACCGGTGTCTCCACCCCGGTGGCCGAAGTCATGCAGTTGCGCCGCGGCGTTTGCCAGGATTTCGCGCATGTCGAGGTGGCCTGCCTGCGATCGCTCGGACTCTCGGCGCGGTACGTGAGCGGGTACCTGCTCACCACGCCACCTCCCGGAAAACCGCGCCTGGTCGGAGCGGACGGGTCGCATGCCTGGATCGCTACTTTCTTTCCCAACGTGGGCTGGGTCGATTTCGATCCCGTGAACAATTCGATCCCCTCCGATCATCACATCACGGTCGCCCATGGGCGCGACTTTGGCGACGTCACTCCGCTGCGAGGTGTCGTCCAAGGAGGAGGTGGGCATTCGCTGGAGGTCTCGGTCGACGTCTCCCCCGTGGACGACGTCGAACACGACGCTGCCGAGTCGCCGGTGGGAAACGATTGAGCTCACCCTGTCCGGACGTCCCAACGCACGGACGGCAACGCAACATTCATTGTCGTCTACGCCGCCCTTCTCCAGCCGCCATGCTCTGGATCAGATGGGAGCTCCTTTGCAAGCCACCCGTTACGGAGGCGAAGACCTGTTCAGGGAAGCCCTTCGGCAAGCTCGCTCCCACGCGCTCGATCAGCACCTTCGTCTTGGCCACCGCGTCGTCGATGATCGGCTCCATGTCGAGACCGAGGCCGCATTGTTGAGCCGTCGCGTTGAAGTGCCGCCGCTCGATCTCGGCGACGCGATAGTGCTTGCTCGTGCCGCGTACGGCCATCGCGAGCTTGAGCTTCTTCAGATGCACTTGATTATGACGAGGCCCGGTGATCGGCCATGCCGAAAGAACATCGTAGACGGGCGTTAAACGATAGCGTCCTTGAGCGAGCAAGCGGATGCTGAAGTTCTTGGCGTGGCCGTCCGTCGCGGCCAGCATCCAGAAGAGCAACTGCGCCCGCAAGAGGGTGGCGAGATCGTCCTCGCGTGACTCCGAGCCCTGAAGAATACGGGCAATGTCCGTGAGCCCTGGTCCTCCGTCAGCCTCGGACTTCGACGAGCTTGGGGTTCCCGTAGCCTGGCAGAAGTCTTCCTGGGGAATGCGAAGCCAGTAGCGGCCGCCAGAATGGAGCGCGCGATCGAAGCGGGTGACGACGAGAGCCTTCGTAGCCCCGAACTGCTTCACCTCACACGGTGCAACGGGCACGCCGTATTCAGCGAGCAAGCGAGCGCAGAGCCACTCGTTCTCGAGGGACGCGCTCATGTCCATCTGCCGTCCGCCAACCAAGCCAAGGGGGAGCTTGAAGATGTGCGTCGTCGGCGTGGCCCGATGTGGTCTGCACCAGCGCTTCTTGTGCCAGGTGAGGGCGGTCTTCTCTTGTGCTCCCGCGATCGAGATCCGGAACTCGTCGTCGTCGTCGTCGTGAGATGGGGCGGCGCCAGACACGGCTCCAACGAGTCTTTTCTCGACGTCCGAGTCGCTAAGCGGTGTCGCGGAGATCTCGGACACGCCTTCTGGGGTTCTACCTTCCGGCAAGAGCTGCAAGGCTCCAACACAGTCACGCCCGATCGCTTCGAGCAAGTCGAATGCGTCTCCGCTCCTTGTGTGAAAGCGGGCTCGGACTCGCTGCCGAATCACCTCGCTGTCGGGCAGGAGGTTGTCGAAGAAGAAGCCAACCTTGTCGCCCTTGAGAGGCATACCATCGAGGTTGATCGGCATGGAGAGGGAGAGCGGCCGGACTTGCTCGGACGTGATCCAGCTTGCGTCGTAGGAAAACTCCATCGGCCCGCTTGTTGGAATGAGCCATCGCCCGACACGCAGCCCATTGGCCCATACGCCGAGCGCTCGGCTATGAGAGCGACGGCCCACGACTCACCACTCTGCCTTCGTACGTGGCGTGCCTTCCTTGTCCTGAAGGACGAGTTCCAGGCCGAGCAGCTTGGCGAGCAGGATGAAACGATCCAATGTCATCCCCGCCGCGTTTCCTTCGAGCGCGGACAAGCGGCTCTGGCTGATGCCCAGCTTGGTCGCCAGCTCTTGCTGGGGCACGCGACGTGCTTTGCGCCGTCCGCGAAGAATCTCGGCCACCTGGCCGGAAGTGGTGATGAGCTGACGCATGGGGCGATTCCGTCGGCCGAAATCCATCTGCCTGACGAATAAAGCAAGATTAGTCACCAGGAAGATAAAGTCAAAATATCTTCGGGGAAGATATTTTGGAAGCGTTCCTTGGCCACACGTGGGACTCCTCGCCGATCTCGGCAAGTTGGCCGGGTAGCTGTGGTAACAGTCTGGCAACACCCACCGAGGGGTGCGACGGCGCTGGGATCCTGCCGACGGAAAGGGTGCTCGCGATTCCTCGGTAGTTATCGTATCTTACGAATCGTTCGCGCCCGTAGCTCAGTTGGATAGAGCGGCGGCCTTCTAAGCCGCGGGTCGCAGGTTCGAGTCCTGCCGGGCGCGCCCACGACATCGTTCGCGATTTCGTCGGGCGCCGGCAGCACGATTTTGAGGGTTCTGCCTCGAAAACGAGAAGCTGGAGCGACTCCGCGGGTCTATTCGGGCAGATGTGGAGCGCGATCTCGGGTCACCGACCCCGTAAAACGCACAATCCCATTTGCACGCATCTTGGGCGTCCGAACATTCGGCTTTGGTGTCAAGGGCAATCCACGGCGCAATTGCATCGATTTTCCCAGCTGGAGCAGATGCCGTCACCGCACCGCGAACAGATCAGGACGCTTGGTGGGGCGACTGGAGTGCATTCGCCACCGTCCGAGGGCACGAGCGAGTTGATGATATGGCCGATGGCGCCGCTATCCGCATCATGGTTGCAACAATACGCACCGATGACTTTTCCCTCAATGTCCTCCCCGTCTATTCGGCAGCGCCCATAAATTCCTCCGTCCTGCTGGGGCAGGTAGCAATTCGAACCAGGCATCTCACCGGGACATCCCATGCAAGTGCGAACGCCTCCCGTCTCGGGGCGGTTATCGCAGCTGCTCGCATCCACGGGTCCATCTGACATGGGGTGGTCCGCCTCGGCTTGGCCCGCGTCATTCATGGGGTCCGCCTCGGCTTGGCTCGCGTCATTCGTACCGGGTTGTCCACCGCCGTCAGGCGTCGTGGGGTCATCTGTTCCGCCACAAGCGCTTAACAGACTCGAAAGCATACACGCGAAGGCCAACCAACGAGATCGCGAAACCATCTGCGCCGCCCTTTCGTCAAAAGAATGAGGAGAAGCGAAGCGCCGGATCCGCTTCTCCTTATACCGCTGTGTGATCGATCGTTTGAACTTATAGACAGGCCGGATTCGCCCAGCCGGTACCGCCGTAGAAGATATAGGGGTGCCAATTCGATCGCTGAACTGCGTGAGACTGATATCGTAGCATGCCGCGTCATCCTGGGCAGTAGTAAGCCCAGTGGTTTCTGCCCAGGTGATCGAATTGCCCATGGGATTCGACCCCGCACCCGGCTTCGTCAGCGCAGCGAGTCGCGGAGCCTTTGACGCGAGCTCTTTTCGCCAGTCACTCTTCCTCCAGGAAGCATTGTTCTCTCGCCCCTTTGATACTAAACAAGGTGTGAGTCACTCGAGCCAATAGATCGAAGGAGGCCACAATGGATACAAGAAATGCCTCAAGGTAGAAGAAGGCTTCATCGGCAAGCGCGCGGTTCGCGGGATCGAAATAGCACCAGTGAATTCGGTCTCGCGCATAGAGCGCTCTTGCCAGCCTGGTGATCGGAGAAGGGACTCGCTGGCTGAGGTTAGAGCTGGATGGAACTAAGATTTCCGCAGCCAACGAGGCATATCCCCACCGACCGATTCCAAGCTCGGTGGTTGGATGCACGTGGTATTTGTAGTTTTCCCGAAATCGAAGATAGAGGCCAAGACGCGCGAGGGCTTCCGCGGGCGTTGCGATAGCAGGAGCGTTTCTGACCTTCGTCGCGACAAGATGGTGGAGTCCTCTGCATTCGGTTACGAACAAATCGAAGCCCGCTACCTTGCTGTTGCGGATCACTCGTATGCGTATTGAAATTCAGGAAAGCGGCACGTCCCGTCAATGCAGCTCCAGGATTGGTCCGGGGTAGGAAGGAAAATCGGGCAATCGTCATCAACCTGGCACACGATCGGCCGCCCTCTGCACAACCCCGGATCTTTGCCGTTCTGCGATTCGCTGCAGATAAGGCCGGCGTTACATGGATTGAAGTCTTGTCGAACGACCTTACACAATTTGAGGCAACCAGGATGGCAGCTGCCCTCAGAGCAGTAAGCCTCAGCTGGACATCGACCCGCTGCGCGCAACACATCGCTGGTTGCACAATCTGCATGTCGACTGCACTCGGGCGAAAGACCGCAGCTCGACGTCACCCAAACCACGCCAACCACGAGAAGAGCGAGTGCACGGAACACTACCAAGCGACGTCCTCCCGATTTGTATGTAGTTGAAAGCGCTCCTCTCGAGCGGACCATCTCGAGGTCCCTTCTTGCATAATGATCGTTCGTAGCGTGAACCCATCATACGTAGCGAGTCGTATGGCATTTGCTTCGAGCGCCTCTACGTACATGGCGATGCCATCTGTCGCGGGCAGCGTTGGCTCGGAATAGCCGGGCGGGGCTGGCGGTCTTTGCCATGCGAACTCGACGTCCTGACGGGCCACGATCTCCGTGCGGCGTCCGCACTCACGCAGTCGCGCCAGCTGAGCCGTAACACTGCTGCCACAGCGCGCGAGCGCTCCGACGAAGACATCGGGCGATTGGACGGCGACGCCGAACGTGATTGTATCGCAATCGAAGGGAAGCTCCTCGGCTATGAAACGATCTCCCGTGCGTCGAAGGACCGCGACTCTTCGCGGAAGGTTACCAGCCGCCTTCGGATAGAAACCAATACCCATTGCAACGATGTCGCAGCTTTCCTCGACAAAGCCGACCAAGTGATCGAAGCCAGAATGCGCACGGATAGCGCCGCCGATCGGCTCTTCCGCAATATCCGCGCCCTGTTCGACTCGAACCTCAACGCCCGCCATCTGAACCTGAACTGGAGTCAGAAATCCCTCTGTCTGAAAGAGAACTTCGACTCCGCCCGGCAGGTTGTTCCGGACCGCAAAGATGTCCATGAGCGATAGCCACGGCGACGTCCTTGCACCCAATTGATGGGCCCAGCTCTTCCACAGTCCATTCCCGAACCGGAAACCTCCCGCGAGGTTGCTCTCCGTGGCGGAGACGATCATGGGCCGCTGGTCCTCCAACTCGACAACACGTAAGAAGTAGCGAGCACTCAACTCGGGTGCGACATCACTCCAGGCGAAACCATCGAGTGCGCCACTGGGTTTTCCAAGGCCCACCCAATTGCCGCAAGAAGGGTCCATCACCAATATATCGTCCGAGCCGTCAGCATTCACGTCACCAGCCGCGATGGACACCGGGAATTGGCCACATCCCGCTGCCGCCGGGCTCGTGGCAGTGACGATCGTCGGCGAAGACGACGACATATCGATGACCTCGATGGTGCGCAACCCGACGATCAGTGCGGCGAACGTCGACGGTCGTAAAGTCATTGGGACAAGCCACGACGTCGCGTATCCGATCGGTCCCCCCCCGCTTTTTTCGTTGCTCGCAACGCTTGCTGAACCGCATCCCGCAAGCATGACCACGAGCGGGAAAACGCAAGAGATCCCGATGTCGACGAGCAGTGGCACGGTCGCCGTACGCCGCACCCGCTCGCTAGGCAGTGGCCACATGACAGAAGCAATCCTAGCAGCTTGGTCAGCTCGAGCACCCGTTCTCCAGGAAACCGTCGTCCACTCGACGACAGGCAGAACGGATGCGTTTGGTCCCCAGAGAGCAGGCGTCGTTCATGATCATCACTCTATGCGGCCACGACGGGCGGAAGACGCGAATTCCTCCGCCCACCCGACTCGCTGTTGCAGCCGTTATCTCGCTGGTCGCGGATCACCGACGGCGTTCGGCTTAGTTGGACTCTACAGCGGCGGGACGCTCTCTGGCGATTGGCACTTCGTCGTGCGCAAGGTGACTCCGTATGGAGATCTGCCACGACAAATCCTCAACCCCGATACCCAACAGTACGAAACGCGCGGGCCCGTGTACCGCTGCGGCGACACCGAGTGCCTCGAAATCGTCTACGTGATTCCGTACAACTGGGACCTCGGCGACACCTGGGCGTCGGTCAACGCCCACCGTGGTGACGGTGACTCCGTGCTCGTCGCCCGCAAAGACCCCCAGGTGTTGCTCGAAGGACTCGATGTTGCGGACGAGGGCACGCACCTAGCGATGCTTGAACTGCAGGGCGTACTCCGTCGAATCGGGCGCCTCGAAGCCCCCTACCTCAGTCGACGCTGGGAAGTGTCCGTAATCCCGCGAGCGACGGAGCGACGGCGATGTGCCCGTAACGAGACGGTCGGGCGCGGGGCTCGGAACCACGACCATGCCCTCGAGGCGATGGCCCCCGTGCCCTGGCGGCCGACCCCAGCTCATGGGGGAAAAACGACGGGGTAACCGACCACGCTCGTATAAACGGGCGGGAGCGAAGCACGGCCGAATGCGTCACGCAGCGCGTGGATGATGCACATGGCGAGCGGCGTGTCGGCGAGCGCCCCATTTGGCATTCGAAGCGATAAGCCCGGAGGCAATTCGTTCAGCGGATCGTCTTCTGCTCCCAGATTGAGTTGTACGAAGAGCTTGCCCTCGTCATGAAATCGCGCGGTGCATCCGTCAATTGCGCGGGACCGGCGAAAATCATCGACGAATCGTTCGACGACGTCCACACCGGCAGGAACGCTTTCGTCGCGAATGCGGAAATAGATCCCGCTCCGCGTGGCTACAGCGCCTTGAAGGTTTCGCCGGGACCACTCACGTTCGAGTACGGGGCCAGTGCTCGCGTCGGCTTCGTTCTGGACACGGCAGACGAGTGCTCGACACTCGACGTCGGGCGGCAACCAATCGTTTCGCCCCTCAAGACGGAGACGCTTGCGAAGCTCGGCCTCGAGCGCGGCGTTTCGTGCTCCCGGGGGCGCCTCGTCGAATGATTGCTTGGCCGTCGCGAGGTTCTCGACCCGCCTTTTCAGCTCCGATCGCCTTGCAGTGAGGTCAGCCAGCCGCTGGCGGCAATCGACTGTCTGCGGCGCTGACGGCGCCGGCATCGCAGGAGATGGCAAAAGCAGAGGCCTCTGCGTAGACGGAGGGCGAGACTCCGTCCTCGCTCGCGGAGCTTCACGCTCCTCGCAGAGGAGTCCGGGACAAACGAGCAACGCCACGTTCGTGGTGAGAGTCGCTGCGAGAGTCACGACGAACGCGATGTTGCCGGCGGTTGTCATGGAAGAGCTACTGCCTCGGCAGGCCGCCATCGGCCTCGACGACACGCCAATAGACTTTGGCCTCGTTGACCTTTGTCTTCGCCAGCATGTCTTCCGTTGAACGCGACTGGGGAAAGCTCAAGGCGGTTACCCGCCTGCGCAATTCGACATTGGTGCTGAGGGCCGTGCCCACCACCGCTGGAGCGGTGGCATTTGCGATGAATGTGAGCTGACAGATGATGTCACGGCATTCGAGTGTGTAGGGCAACGGCGCTCGATCGGATGCCGCGGGCTCCGCTGCGAGAGCCTCTGTTAAAATTCCTTCAATGAGCGGCCGAAACGTCTGATCCGCATCGGCATTCGGCTCTCCTAGCGCGAACAGTCGAGGCATTGGGAGCCGTCGCCGAAGCTCCATGCTGAGCGCATTGACCTCGGATTCGAGCAGCACCACCGCATTCTGACATTCCGCCGAGGATCGGCTCGCGTCGCGGTATGTCTCCGAATCGGCGAGGCGATGGCCACCGCTCGACGCGACACCGCTCGGTTCGAATACCGCCGTATCCGCGGCGGCGCGATTTGAAGCGGGCGACGCGCGCCGTACGAACAGAACTACGTTAAACAGCGCGCTTGCGCGAGCAACGCCCAGCGGAGAGCGGGCATGCGCACAATGTCGAAGAGCATGACGCCCTCTCATTCACCCTTCCTGACCAAAGGTCCGTAGATGACGTTCTCCTTGCTCATGTGCCTAAAAAAAGCGTGCCGCTTTTTGGCGTAAACGGATTCCTGGGTGGCCAAGTCTCGCTCCTCGTGAAAGAGCACGATAGCCGAAATCGTCCTTTTGCCGCCTTCTAGAGGCTCGTCGCTGTGTCGCGAGAAGACGGTGCGGTCGCCGTATTGCGCCACCGTGAATGCATAACGCGTTTATCTCGGGCCCAGGGACATTCCCGCGGCGCCGTCGTCGGCAGCTTGCGATCGCATCGTGGTCCACGCTCGCCGAAACGGCGTCTTTGTCGCCGTCGGGTGGATTGCCAGGTTGCACCCCCATGGCGCCCCCCGAGTTGCAGGGTGATGCGGCCAGAGTGAGCATTGTCTAGCGTGCTGCTCTCATAGTGTAACGGCGTCACAATCGCATCTATTGTCACCCGCCATCTTCCCTGTGGCAGGGGCTGCCGCTATCGGCGGGTGCCGTAAGGCATGTGCTCGCACCTTGGTAGAGAATGATACATCTCCATCTTCCGCTTTTACACGAACATTGATAAGCGCTAACTGGGCCGCGATTGGTCGGACACGGACACACCCCGTGCGCTGCCATTGAGCAGGCAATGTCGCTCCCAGTGCAAGCCCCCGCGGGCAGTGCGTCGGTCGAGTAAAACCCGTCGAAAAAACGCTGCACGGCACCACAGCGCGGAGCGCAAGTGCTAAGACCGGGTACTTCCGCACCGGGATCATACGGAAATTGATGATCATCATGGTACGTTTCGGACCGCTCGGCGCACGACGGCGTCGGGCCGTTTCCTCCAGCGGGAGGGTCGGTCGCAGAATCGCCCTGTGCCGAACTCCCGGTGCTGTCGTCAGCGGCCGAAGTGCACGCGCCAAGCAACAATGTCAGCAGGCCAACCGCCAGCCCTTTCGTCTGCATAGCTCTACCTCCAGGTTCTGGAGCGAGCACTAACTGTGCCGCCGAAGCTTCGGTCCCCACGATACCGGCTTCGGCGGGCCCCGCGCCTCGCAGAGGGCTTCGCACTTTCGGCATTTTCCCGCGGGGCGAACCGGTGTGCCACGATGACTGCGTTGTCGTGTGTCACGACGAGCGATCCAGTGCGGCTCTTGGCGTCATAGAAGGGCCCGAGGCTCCCTCGGCGCGTCGATCGCGACCGCTTGCATGCCCATTTTTGCCACTCGAGGTGAGTGCACACGTTAGATAAACGAGCAAGCGGTAGCCGCAAATTAACCGCACTTTCTTTCATCGCCTGTCGCTTTCGCGCGGCCAAATCCGATGATCCCGGAGTGGTGCAGCGTCGGGGCTTTTTTGCGGACAAGCCCGAGAAAGGTGATGCAAATGTTCAGCGACAAGCAAGGCATACCCGAAGCCATCGGCCATGATCCCCGTCCAGGGGCGCTTCCGCCTCGCGTCCATCGCTGGGTCGCACACTTGGCGCGGCTCTTCGCAGGGGCGTCGCTGTTTTCCCTTGCCGCTTGCGGCGCGGGAGCTGACGTCACCATCGAGGAGAACGGCGTCGTGAGCTCACCAGCCTGCCCTGTTCCCAATGTCGGCTCATCGGCAGCAGATGGGCCTGGTGTCGGCTGCCCGCCGCCGGACCCACCGCCGCCGAAGTGCACGGCTCTCACGGGGTCGCTGACGGCCTCGCCTACGACCATCAATGCAGGCCAGAGCGCAACTTTGCAGTGGTCGGTGCTTGGCACGTGCTCCGCTTCCTTGACGGTCGCTGGACAATCGGTGGGGCGATCGGGCTCGATGACCGTCACACCCCCATCTTCGACGAGCTATGCGCTGAAGGCGGGGACGAGGACGCTCGCCACCGCTGAAGTCAGCGTACTGCCGCCGGCGTGCTCTTTCGGCGTTTGCGGCGCGGTCACCGACTGCGAGAAGCAGTGCTTCGACAACGGCGTATCCAAGACGTGCAATGTCTGGAGTTACGAAAACGCGGGGGATGCGGATCTCGACGGTGTTCCGGACGCGCTGGAGAACGAGCTCGCGCGTCGCTTTTTTCCGACGCTGCGACTCCGCGCAACCTTCGTCAACGGGGGGTTGTCCAATGGCGATTGGGGTCAGCTCTACAGCGGCGGGACGTTCTCTGGCGATTGGCAATTC
>Ga0193706_1001196_pt1 | contig 12000 bp, 8 predicted proteins | sample U3c1metaG_FD_160130 | JGI IMG/M metagenome (GOLD analysis project Ga0193706, IMG submission 160130) | Soil microbial communities from a riparian zone of the East river system, Colorado, United States - U3c1 | ecosystem: Environmental > Terrestrial > Soil > Riparian zone | place: USA: East River... | reverse complement strand
GCCGGGCCAGGAGAGAAAGGTTGCGCAGTTGGATGTCCGACATGGCCACCGTGTCCGGCTCAAGTGCCGCCATGTTCGTCCTGTTGAGGTAAGTGAACAGCTTTCCAAGCAGGCCGGCAACCGCGTCGGAAATCTGAACGCCGGGCTCCACCTTCGAATTCGCGAAGCGGTAGTGCCGCAAGGGCTCTCCCCGGTCGGCCAGGCATAGCGACCCCAAATAAGCTTCGACCTGCGTCTCGTCGTCGAGGATGTGGTGGCCGTTCTTGAACAGGCACAGTCGGTTCGCAAAAAAGGCGCCGAAGCCGTCGATCAGGACATTAGGTGTCTCGTCCTCCAGATATGGCAACGAGTCGAGATCTCGTGCCATCTGAAGCAGCCCCTTGAGCATGTAACAGGAAAGGTGTTCGAGCATCTGTTCCCGCTGCTCAACCAGTTCCAGCAACTCGGCAATGAACGCCGCCCTCCTAACTCGCCCGACATCCGGATATTTGTAGCGTCCAAGCAGTTCAGCGGTCCCGTCGACGTCGTTCCGCAGCACTGAGTAGAGGCTGTCCTTGAGCATGAAATGGACAGCCATGAGGTGCCGGGCCCCAGCTTCGGTCAGGATCGAATCGACGACATCGACAATCGACCAATAGAGCACGTCGGTCACTTGGTAATGGACCAAGAGTCCCTCGGCGCTGAGCCAATCGAGGAAAACTCCAAGACGCGCCGAGCGCAACAGGTCGAGAAAGCCGCCAGACCCAATGTGCTTGAGCCTGAGCTCTTCGACGTTCGACTGGAGCCGCAACTCGCTCTTGAGCGCAGCGAGATCGATCGGCTTCGGTCCGCCCAGATGTAAGACACCACCGAGCACGAAGCATTCCGGGCGACGGATATTCATCCCATCGCGAGTGAGGTGCAATTTCCGGACGTTGTTCGTCTCGTCGTAGTAAAAGGTGTACTCCCTATCGACGTTCGACAGGCCATAGGCCGCGATGATCGGGTTCCGCATCTCGTTCACGTCGAGCATGATGCACCCATAGCCCCAACACGATAGCACGGGAATTATGAGCGACCTTCCGCCAGCCTCGAATTCCGGTCCCGTGCTAGGCTTGTTCGCTAACGAGGCCGAGCTGCGGGACCATCTCGCCGAGCACCTCGATCTGATCGAGCCGGGCCTGACGCTGATCAAGACCGAATATGTGCTCGGCAACCCCGACGGCTCCGGCGGCCGAATAGACATCCTAGCGCGGGACGCCTTCGACCACCTAGTTTGCATCGAGGTGAAGCGCAGCGATCGAAGCGCCCGCGAGACGCTCAACGAGCTGAGCAAGTACCTGACCCTGCTCGTCGAGCGCGACCGCGTGCCGCGTGAGATGATCCGTTGCATGGTCGTCTCAACGCATTGGCGAGAGCTGCTCCTGCCGCTGTCGTATTTCGCATTCTCAAGCGGCGTCGACGTGACCGGCTACAGGGCCGTCGCCGAGGACGACGACTTGGTTTTAGGGAGAGAGCAGCTGAAGGAGCTGAGCTTCCTGCCTCAGCTCAGCCCCGACATGGATTTCATCTGGTTCGAAGACGAGGCGCCACGCCGTCGCTATGTCGACTACATTAGGGCCCGCTCGACCGATTTGCCGTTCGTCCGCCTCGCGCTGCTACTATTCGAACCCATCCCACCACCGCGGACGGACCGGCCTGCCTTTCCAATGGTGGTCTGCGTGTGGCGCGTGTCCGACCGGCTCTATGACCGGATCGAGGCCGTCACCGGCAAGCCGATCGGGGCGGACTTCCCTTATGCTGCGGAAGGCTGGGAGGCGGAGAGCGATGCCAAGGATTGGATCGGTGACGTGCCCCACGAAGAGCTTCTCGAAATGGCGAACGGGTGGCAGCATGGCACGCCCGAAATGCTTCAAAGCTTGGTTGCCAACTATGGCCTCCGCTCCGTCGAGCGCGTGGGTGACTGGCCCAAACTCGAGTTCATCAACGACGACCAGCGCATTTTGAGCGCTGCACTTGCTGGCTCCCCCCTCGGCGGAACGGAGCGGCCCAACCGGAACAGCTATCGGGCGGTGGTCACACCAGCAGTTACGTCTTCATGGAAGCTTGGCGTCGACGGCTTTCTTGCCTTCATTGCCTTCGAGCCGGCCTGGCACAGCGCCGCAGCCGGGTATCTCGCGACACTTCAAGGCGATGTCTGTGTCGAACTCCATGCGTTTGACAAGAAGCACCTCGTCTATGCCATTCATCAGGCAAGAGCCCACGAAGAAACTTCGCTAGGCTTTTTCGAGATTATCGTGCGTGCAAAGGGCGACGTGCAGGGCGGCATGTATGGCCATTATGTGTGGGACGGCCGCACTTGTCCCGCCAACGCCCAAGAAGCGGTCGAGGCGATCTACGGCGACACGACCTGGGCGCGATGGAGTATCGGAAGCGCTGTCGACCAACAGCGCTACGAAGGAGCGCTGGCGTTGCATGGGTTCGTGCCTGTCGTCGACCGGCTCTATGAGGCGGAGAGGACGATCTTCGGCGAGCCGGTCGAGCGACATACTATCCGGGAATTCGTACTCGCAAAGCCAGATTACAGCAGGCAGGTATCCGAGGTGCTTGAGCGCCACGGCCCGCTCCCAACGGATCCAACTGGCTAAATCCGCCGGCAACAGGACGACATCGCACCAACTCCGAGGTCAGTCAGCCAATTTCGGGCAACGACGCATGTCCGCAGGAATTTTCAGCGGCGATTGCGCGTACATGCGCGCCTAAGACCTTTCTCGACCGCTCTCCCAGCGCGCGCGCCAGCTCGGCCCACATTCAACCTTGAGGCCATCTGGCTGAAAACCGTCGGCCTTCAGCCGCGCCTCGGCCTCGAACATTATCCGCTGGGCTGCTTCCCAAGTCTTCAGCACGAACAGGGGCGCCAGAAGCGGGTGAACGTGTAGAGTGATGTCGAGCTCCGGAAATGGCAGGGCGAGCTCACCATCGTCCTTCGTTTCAGTGTCGGGTGTTCGCGCGCGCCAAAGCGCACGGGCAGGCTCGTAATAGTATCGCCATGCGTCGCCAATCTCAGGGATCTTGATCTGCTCCCTTGGCTCTGGCAGCGGGTCGATCCAATAAAAATTCAGAGCATCGTTCACGAAGAAGGTGAAGGCGCCGACGTGCAGGGTGCAAGGCGATCCACTCACCGCAACTAAGCGGGTTGCCTGAGCCTTTGCTTTGGCACGATCCGCAGCCGAGGGCTTGCTGGCGCGACCCTTGGTCTCGAATGCCAGCCACTCGCCCGTACCGGTCTGCTGGCCAAAAAGGTCGGGCCGCGAGCGTCCTAGTGACGACATGGAAGTAGTCGCCTTGAAAGCATCGAGATGGAGTAGCCAAGGGGTCGAGAGCAGCCGGCTGGCGAAGACCTTGCAGAACGTCATCCCGAGGAAATAGCTGATCGCGCCCTTTTCGGTCGGATCGAGATTCTTAAATGCCGCAGTCCGGCGTAGACGTGTGGCACTCGGGCCATATTGCTCCAGCGCCATGCGGACGAGCGAAAGCCGGAAGATCGCTTCATGCAACGACGACGAGCCGTGTTGGAAGACGTGATAAACCGAGGGTCGTCCGATGGTGAGCGCCGCCCAAAGGATTTCCGGCCACGAAACGGACAGTTCGCTATTGCCGTTCACGATGGTGCCGGCTGGGAACGCCTCGGTAGTGCAAGGGAGCTGCAGTTGTCGAATTCGTTGCCGGATCGCCATCGCACCCCCCGTTTCGTGCGTAGGTCTAGAGAGAGGCACCCTAGTTTGCCAATCACTTCATTTTCGGGGCCACAACAACTATTTCGATCTCTGTCGTCCCGTCACCGAATAGGTATTGCGTTCCCGCGATTGTCCGGAACTAGGGTCAAACTGGGTTGGGTTACCTGTCGTTATATGTAGCAGCCTGTAAGTGAGAATGAATGGAACGGTCATCAGACGAAACAAATAGGATGGGTGTCCAAGCTGTCGGTTTGATTTTTACCGAATTACGCTGGGCATTTCGCGAACAAGCGACAAGCGACTTCGGCATTGATGCGCCAGCTGAAAAGCTGGAGGCCAACGGCGACGGAACCGGTCGATTAATCGCGCTTCAAATTAAGAGCGGAAGTTCGTGGTTTCGCAAGCGCGGAGACGACTATGTTTACTATGGAGAAGCACGGCACCGAGAATATTGGACCAACCATTCGCTGCCGGTCTTCATCATCCTCCATGATCCGGATTCCGGGCTCACGCTCTGGCAACGAGTCGAGCGCCATCTCGTTGAGGATGGCTCAAACGGACGATGGTTGATCGTCATCCCGGCACGCAACACCCTCGATGCCGCCCAAGAGCGGTTCATCCTCGCCGGAATCGGTTCGGATCCGGCCAGCGTCAGGCGCTATCGCCTAGCGCTTGATTTGCCGCTGATTCAGCGCGTCGCCGAGGCGGAGTTCACCTTTCTGCGCCTTGAGGAATGGGTCAACAAGTCGCTCAATTTCCGTCGCACGGCAATGATCTTCAGCGACGATCCCGAAGCGGAGGCGGACCTCGACCTCGACACATGGATGCCTGCTCGTGATCGCGACGAATTCATGGCGCACATTTTCCCATGGTTGAAGTTCACCGTCGCCGAATATGATGACGATGGAGGCGGCGGGGAGGTCGCGTCTCACCTGCTTGAGGTGGAACTTTCAGAGATCGGTCGCGCAGCACTCAGTTTGGAAGAATTTTATAGGAATGGTGCACCGGAGCAGGAATCAGTTGGATCGACGGTGTCCCAAGGCTGGATCAACAGCATTGACGATATCTGGGACGGGGAGGAATAACTCCGAAGGGATCAAACATTATGATAATCGCCCTTATCCATTGGAGGATTAAGCCTGATCGCGTCGACGATTTCTTGCATCATTGGCGGCAGAATAACCAGATTGCAGATCGCTCCGGCTTGATCGGCGAGTATCTGAGCGACTCCCTAAAACCAAGCGATCTCCCGTACATAACGTGGCACTTGGATGAACAGTCTCTGGGCAACTTTCGTTCCTATGTGACCGTCGGCTTCTGGGCCGATGCGGTCGCCTTCGAGCAACAAGTGGCAAGTTATTTCAACGATGACAAACCACTGCTCGATTTTGAACAGTTTCGGCGTCGTCGCGTGGTCTTCAACCCAGTGGAATGGCGTATGGGACAAGCCGACATGCCGGATGGTGACACGTCAGGCGTCCTCTGAATTCACACATCAGGTGTCCTGGCGGCCGCCGAGAGCCTCGACAGACCAAATAGGACACTGCGGGAAGCCGGCAGCTTCCTATTTCGTCTCGGCGACCGTCACGCCGTCCCAGCCGTCGCCGGGAGGGTTCTCGCGGCAGGCGCCGATCGAGGCACGGTAGCGGACGTAGAGCTTGGCGAGGCCGAGCTTGGCCGCCCCTTCGAGATTCTCAGCCACTCCGCGCTCGGCCTCGTCCCAATTGCGGTTTCGATAATCGTCGAGCAGCTTTTCGTGGCGGAGGGAGAAAGCGGCGAAGTCCGGGGACCCGGCCAGCGCCTCATCGCCGAGCAGGGCATGGACCGTCGCCGGCCGCTCGCGTCCAACGACCCGGACCCGGTCCACCTCCAGGGTCGCGAAATCCGGGAGGTGACGCGCAAGCTCCTCGCCTAGCAGGATCCGGACTCCGTAGGACTTGGTCAGCCCCTCGATCCGCGAGGCGAGGTTCACTGTGTCGCCGATCAGCGAGTATGACAGGCGCCGGGCCGAGCCCATGTTGCCGACGCAGCATGGGCCGGCATTGAGGCCGATGCCGATCTCGACCCGGCCCGGCCAGGACACGTCCTTCTGGTCGGGCATCTCCGCGTTGAGGCGCTCGAGGCGTTCGATCATCTCGAGCGCGCCGCGCGCGGCATTTTCGTGCTGGTCGGGATCGTCGAGCGGCGCGTTCCAGAAGGCGAGGATGGCGTCGCCGATATATTTGTCGATCGTGGCGTGGCGGGCGAGGAGGATGTCGGTCATCGGAGTCAGGAAGGCGATCAGGAAGCGGATGATCTCCTGCGGGCCCATCTGCTCGGAGATGTGCGAGAAGCCGCGAATGTCGCAGAACAGGACCGTCATGTCGCGCACCTCGCCGCCGAGCTCGAGCCGGCTCGGATCGTCGGTGATCCGCTTGACCAGTTCGGGCGAAAGGTAGCGGTCGAAGGCGCCGTGGATGTAGCGCCTCTGCTTCTCCTCGCGCAGGTAGGTGAACAGGGTGGCGACGACGTAGCAGGCGAGCAGCGCCAGGATCGGGGCGGTGGGATCGAGCAGAAGGCTCTTCGACTTGAAGGCGTACCAGCTGCCGCCGCCGACTCCGCCCATCAGCCCGCCCGCCAGCAACGCTCCCGGCAGGGCACCCATCGAGGGCAGCAACAAAGCGAGGAGGATGCCCGCCGCGAGCAGCACCGCCATTTCAAGGCCGGCGGTCCAGTCCGGGCGCTCGAGGAAGGTGCCGAGCACCATCTGCTCGACCGCCTGGGCGTGGACGACGACTCCGAGCTCGCGCTCCTGCATCGGAGTCGCGACGAGGTCGCGAAGGCCGATGGCGCCGGCGCCGATCAGAACGATCCGGCCGGAGAAGAGCCGTTCCATCTCCGCTGGCGAAAGCCGTCCGGAGAGGATCTTCCAGGCCGGCACGACCCGCTCCGGAACCGGCCGGGTATAGTGCATCCAGATCTCGCCGCGCTCGGTGACGGGCACTTCCGCCTCGCCGATCTTGATTCCCACCGTCTCGGCGGCGCCGGCATTGGTCTCGCCGCTCGCATCGCTGCTCCTGACGATCAGGCCGCCGGCGCCCTGGGCGACCCGAAGCGCCTCCGTGGCGAGCGAAGGCACGAGCGCTCCTTCTGCTTTGGCGACCAGCGGCACCCGGCGGATGATTCCGTCGGCGTCGCTCCGGATCGAGACGAATCCGAGCCCGGTGGCCGATTCCTGAAATCCGGGCAGCGGCATTATCGCGCCCGAATAAGAGGTGAGGCTCGCGCCGGGATCGCTGCCGGCGACCGCGAACCCGGCCTTCGGGCGGACCGCCGCGCCGGGCCGGTCCTGGGTCAGGAAGAAGCCGAGCACGGACGGCGTGGCGGCGAGCGTCTCGGCGAAGCGCGAATCATGGTCCGGAAGCGCCCGAAGCGTGGCGAGCAGCGCCGGGCTCGCGCCCTGCCGCGCCTCGCGCTCGGCGAGGAAGCGGGGCGAGGTACGGTCGGCCTCCGAAAGGACGATGTCGAACGCGATCGAGGCGGCGCCCGCCTCGGCGATCGCCCGGGTCATGGCCGCGAGGTCGGTTCGCGGCCAGGGCCATTGGCCCAGCCGCCTAATGCTCTCCTCGTCTATGTCGACGACCCGGACGCCGGCATCCCGCCAGGGGCGCGGAGAGAGGCGCTGGAAGGCATCGAAGACGAGGCCGCCGGTCTGATCGAAGGAGGACGGGAAGGCGATCTTCGCAAGCGCGACGAGAAGCACCGGAAGAAGTCCGGCGAGGATGATGATGGAACGGCGCGCGGCCGTGGATGCCTTCTTGCGCCCTATGCCCCGCATCTAGGGTCCGAACCCTCCCCCCCGCCGCTTTCGCCCCAACCCAAAGCCGGAATGAAGTTGCTGGGACGGTGGGCGAATGATAGCCCTTAGTCAAATGAGGGGGCGGTGCGGCGACGATCGTCCTTCCTCGGTTCCCGAAGGGGACACGACCATGACCGGTAGACTGCTTACCCTGCTCGCCTTGCCCGCCGCCGCCTTGCTTTCGACCGCGGCGTCCGCTCAGGACGATCTGGACTCTTTGGCGGCCGCTACCGAGCAAGTGGACAGCGGAATGGGGCTGGCGCGCCAGCAGATCGCCGCTTCGGACCTGCCCGGAGCGCTTGGAGCGCTCGAACGCGTTCTCCTTTCCCATCCCGAGGCCGTCGCTCCGCGGCTTCTTTACGCTTCACTGCTGTGCCGGCTGGACGACCGCCAGGGCGCGGAGCTCGAGCTCGGACTGCTCGCCGGAACGCAGATTTCCGATGCGGACTGGGCCGGGGTCCAGGCCGCATGCGGAGCGGTCGAGCGCCCGGCGCCGCCGAGAAGGAAGAAGAAATGAGCAAGCGGGCCTTCAGGGCAGCGGGGCGGTCGGCCGCCGCGCTCGCCGCGATGAGCATGACCGCGTCGCCCGTGCTCGCCCAGGCCAATGCCGTCGGCGTCAATGCGGCGATCCGGAACAAGGTCGAGATCAGGAGCTCGGCGTCGAGGCAGGTCCGTCCGGCGGTCCTTCGGGCGCGGGTGATACTGAACGACGAGGTCAGGACCGGACCGGCGAGCCAGCTCCAGATCCTGCTGCTCGACCGGACGACGTTCACCGTCGGCGCCAATGCGCGGGTAGCCGTCGACCGGTTCGTCTACGACCCGGCCAGGAACAGCCGGTCGACCAGCGTGAGCGTAACCAAGGGCGCGTTCCGGTTCATGTCCGGCCGCAACCTGCGCAAGCCCGCTGGCAGCGTGCAGGTGCGAACGCCGGTCGCGACGATCGGCATAAGAGGCACCATCTTCGAGGGCGTGGTCGGCGAGGACGCGATGCGGATCGCCAAGGCCGAGCCGGCGGTCGGCAAGAAGGTGAAGGCGAAGAAGGAAGAAGCTTCGCTGATCGTCCTTCGCGGCCCGGGGCCGCGGACCCAGGGGGATACGAGCCGGGGCGCGATCGACGTGACCGCGGGCGGGCAGGCCGTCACGATCGACGGCCCCGGGCTTGCGGTCTTCGTGCCGCGCGAGGGCGCCGCGCCGATCGGGCCGTTCAGGCTCTCGGCCGCGGGGCTCCAGGCGCTTCAGGCGCTGCTCCGGACCACCGCCGAGCCGGGCGGCGGCGGCGGCAAGAAATCGCACAAGACCCGCAACACCTTGCTCGGAGTCGCCGGCGGAGTGGCGGTGATCGGCGGGGCGGCGATCCTGGGAGGCAAGAAGAAGAAGCGCCCGACGCAGCAGCCGCAGTCACAGCCGCAAAAGCCGAACGGGCGCTAGCGCGACCCCAGCCTTGCCTCCCCTTCGCCGCTAACCTAGGCCAAGGTCAGTACAGGGAGAGCAAGATGCGCATCGCGTGCCTGGGCGGAGGTCCCGCCGGGCTCTATTTCGCGATTTCGATGAAGCTGCGCGATCCCGCGCACGAGATCGACCTGTTCGAGCGCAACCGCCCCGACGACACGTTCGGCTGGGGCGTGGTCTTCTCCGACCAGACGGTCGAGAATCTTATGGCCAACGATCCGGTCAGCGGCGCGGTGATCCGCGACGAGTTCGCCCATTGGGACGATATCGACGTCCACATTCACGGCCAGACCATCCGGTCGTCGGGCCACGGCTTCATCGGCATCGGCCGCAAGCGGCTGCTCAACATATTGCAGGAGCGGGCGCGGGACCTGGGCGTCGCACTCCACTTCGAGCATGAAGGGAGTCCGGACCTCGACGACTGGGCCGGCTACGATCTCGTCATCGCCGCCGACGGCGCCAACAGCCGAATCCGCAATGCCTATGCCGAGCATTTCATCGTCGACGCGCAGGCGCGGAAGAACAAGTTCTTCTGGTTCGGAACGCGCAAGGCGTTCGAGGCCTTCACCTTCGCCTTCGAGAAGACCGAGGCCGGCTGGATCTGGGCCCATGCCTATCGGTTCGAGGACGATCTCTCGACCTTCATCGTCGAGATGGACCCCGGCACCTGGGCGGGGCTCGGCCTCGACCGGATGAGCCAGGAGGAGGCGATCGCTTTGTGCGAGCGGATCTTCGTCAAATATCTGGACGGCAATGCGCTCATGTCGAATGCCGGCCATTTGCCCGGACCGGAGGCGTGGCTCACCTTCCGCCGGATCCTCTGCCAGCGCTGGCATTACAGGAATTTGATCCTGATCGGCGACGCCGCGCATACCGCCCATTTCTCGATCGGATCGGGGACCAAGCTGGCGCTGGAGGATTCGATCAAGCTGGCCGAGGTGCTGAACCGGCCCGGCCTCGCGCGCGAGGAGGCGCTCGCCGAATATCAGGCCGAGCGCGAGGTGGAGGTGCTTCGGCTCCAGAGCAGCGCCCGCAACTCGACCGAATGGTTCGAGACCCTGGAGCGCTACCTCCATTTCGAGCCGATCCAGTTCGCTTATTCCCTGCTCACCCGCTCGCAGAGGGTCAGCCACGAGAATCTGCGGCTTCGCGACAAGCCCTGGCTCGAAGGCGTCGAGCGCTGGTTCCAGTCGCGGGCGCTCGGAACGCCGGTCAACGACGCCGCGCCGCCCATGTTCGCGCCCTATGTGATGCGCGGAATGAAGCTCGAGAACCGGCTCGTCGTCTCGCCGATGGCGACCTATTCGGCCCAGGACGGGCTGCCGAACGACTTCCACCTCGTCCATTACGGGACGCGCGCGCAGGGCGGCGCCGGCCTGCTTTATAGCGAGATGATATGCGTTTCGGCCGAGGGCCGGATCACGCCGGGTTGCGCCGGCCTTTACGCGCGCGAGCATGTCGAGGCGTGGAGGAGGATCGTCGATTTCGTCCATGCCAACTCGAAGGCGAGATTCTGCCTTCAGCTCGGCCATTCGGGGCCGAAGGGCAGCACGAGGGTGGGCTGGGAGGGGTATGACGTCCCGCTCGACGAGGGCAATTGGCCGGTGATGGCTGCGTCGGACGTCGCCTGGAGCGAGGCCAACCAGGCGCCTCGGCCGATGACCCGCGCCGACATGGACCGGGTGCGCGACCAGTTCGTCGCCTCGGTGCGGATGGGGATCGAGGCGGGCTTCGACATGGTCGAGCTTCACGCCGCCCACGGCTATCTGCTCTCCAGCTTCATCACCCCGCTCGCCAACCGGCGGACCGACGAATATGGCGGCAGCCTCGAGAACCGGCTGCGGTTCCCGTTGGAAGTGTTCCGGGCGATGCGGGCGGCCTGGCCGGCGGACAGGCCGATGTCGGTGCGCATCTCGGCCAACGACTGGATGGGCGACGCGGGCGTGACTCCCGACGAGGCGGTGCTGATCGGCCAGGCCTTCGCGGAGGCCGGCGCGGACCTGATCGACGTCTCCGCGGGCCAGACCTGGGCCGATTGCGAGCCGGTCTACGGCCGGATGTTCCAGACGCCCTTCGCCGACCAGATCCGCAACGAAGGGCGGGTCGCGACCATGGCGGTCGGCAACATTTACGAGACCGACCACGTCAACTCGATCCTCGCCGCCGGCCGCGCCGATCTGGTCGCGCTCGCGCGGCCGCACCTTGTCGACCCGATGTGGACGCTGCGCGCCGCCGCCAGGCAGGATTATCGCGGAGTCCATGTTCCGCCGCCTTACCTCGGCGGGATGGCCCAGCTTGCCCGCAACCTGGCGCATGAGGCCGAGATGGCGCTGAAGGTGTGATGCTCGTGCCCTCACCCTCCCAAGCCTGCCGGCTTGGGCCCCTCCCTCCCCCCGAACGGGAGAGGGCAAGAGAAGAGTGCGCGGGCGCAACCCCTCTCCCTTCAGGGGAGAGGGAGGGGCCCGCCGCGACGCGGTGGGAGGGCGGGGGCACGTGCGGCTGACCGGCCAACATGCCCTGATCACCGGCGGCGGCACCGGCATCGGCGCGGCGATCGCGCGGGCATTGGGCACAGAGGGGGCCAAGCTGACCCTGGTCGGACGGCGGCGCGAGCGGCTCGAGGAAGTGGGCGGCGGGCCTCACGACGCTTTGGTCGCGCCGGCGGACGTGACCAAAAGCGAGGAAGTGGAGGCCGCCTTCGCACTCGCCCGCGAGGCGCAGGGGCCGATCACCATCCTCGTCAACAATGCCGGCGCCGCCGAAAGCGCGCCCTTCGCCAAGGTGAGCGCGGAAGCGTGGCGGCGGACGATGGCGGTCAATCTCGACGCCTTGCTCCATTGCTGCCAAGCGGCTTTGCCCGACCTGCTCGCGGCGGAGCAGGGCCGGATCGTCACCATCGCCTCGACCGCGGGGCTCAAGGGCTATGCATACAGCGCGCCCTATGTGGCGGCGAAGCATGGCGCGGTCGGACTGACCCGGGCGCTCGCCGCCGAACTG
>Ga0193706_1001195_pt1 | contig 12006 bp, 10 predicted proteins | sample U3c1metaG_FD_160130 | JGI IMG/M metagenome (GOLD analysis project Ga0193706, IMG submission 160130) | Soil microbial communities from a riparian zone of the East river system, Colorado, United States - U3c1 | ecosystem: Environmental > Terrestrial > Soil > Riparian zone | place: USA: East River... | reverse complement strand
CAGGCGTGGCATCGGAGGATCCCTCGACGGGCAACGCAAAGGCCACCGTCGTCCCCGTTTTGCCGCTGCCGCTGGTGGCCCAGATTCGCCCGCCATGCCCTTCGACGATGGCCTTCGCGATGTAGAGGCCAAGGCCGGTGCTCGCCCCGCCCGTCCCACGCCAGTAGCGATCGAAAATGTGCCCGATCTGATCGGGCGGTATCCCCGGACCCGAATCGCGCACTTCGAAAACGACTTCGCTCGCCTCGGTTCTCGCGCTCACGATGACTTCGCCATCGAGCGGCACGAACTTCAGCGCGTTGCCGACCAAGTTCTCCAGCGTCTGCTTGATCCGGTCGCCGTCACACACGACCGACTTTCGCCCTTGCAGCCGCGCCTCGAGCAAAATGGACTTTCGCTCGGCGAGTGGTTGGCAGAGCTGCACGGTGCTTTCGAGGAGCGCGTCCACTTGAACCGACACAAAGCGCATGGCGAGCGTGCCCGATTCGATGACGGCCGCGTCGAGGAGGTTACGCACCAAGGCTTCCATGCGGCGCGCGGCGCGCTGGATTCGCTCGGCATAGGCGCGCGTGCGTTCATCGGACGGCCGCACTGCGATGAGCTGCGCCGAGCTCAGCTCGATCGACGTGAGCGGCGTGCGAAGGTCATGAGAAACGATCGCCATCATCTCCTCGCGGGCGCGGTAGGCCTGCTGGAGCCGCGCGCGAGCGGCCTCCGCTTCTCGCCAAGCCGATCGTGCTGCGAGCGTCGATTCTCGAGCGCGCGCCATGAGCCCGGCCACGGTGAGACCCATGGCGATGAAGATGGCCATGTCGAGCACGTCGTCGCCGTGTTCGAAGCCCGACAACGGCGGCAAGAACCAGGCAGCAATTGCCACGGACGACAGAAGCACGGCCAGCACACCGGGCGCGAGCCCACCGAACCACGCTGACACGAGCACCGCTGGATAAAAAAGCAGCTGCGGCGAAGGCGGAATGTAGGGCCAAATCAGCAGCTGACAGAGCACGGCAAGCGCACATGCTCCCGTCGCAACCGCGTACCGGACATAACCTCGTCGACCAGCATCGAGTAGGGGGTGCATGTTCTCGTGCAGCGGCAATGCAGGTATGAGGCCTACTCGGCTCTTGGGCCGATCGCCGCTGCGGCGTGCACTGCGGACCGCGGGCGCGTCGCAAAATTCTTACGAGGTGCCCCAAAGAGCTTGGAGTCGCCGCGCCCGCGTCGTGGGGCCGAACCCCTAGTCTTCGATCGCGTGCGTCGTTTGCGGTCCGGATGCGAGCGGAGCGGGCAAGGGCAACAACGGTTCTGCCGTCAAATGGTTGCGGCGGCGACCGGGTCGGGGCTGCGGCGGCGGAGGCGGCGAGCGTCGCAACGATCCCCGCATGCGCTGCCGAACGAAGAGGGGCAGCGGGTCGAACTCGAGCGCGAGCGCCGGCGCGTTTTCGCCACGACGGCGCCCTCGCGCCACCCGCGTCACCGTCGCTTCTGCGTCGACCCAGAAATGACCGTTCGGCAACTGAAACGAGACGATGAGCCGGTCCCCGGTGAGAATCGATTGCCCGAACACCCAATGTGCGGCCGTGACCACCATTCCGGATACGGAGACGTCGAGAACGGCGTCGCTGATGAGCCGAAAATCGCGTTCCCTCACGACTTGGCAGGGGATACGCACGGCATAGCGTAGGGCTTTACGTCGATTGCCGAGAACGGTGCTGCGCATCGATGCCTCCTCTAGGGAATTCCGTATGGTAGGCGGGGGCGCGTCCGTAGGGCCAAGTTCGTGGGAGGGCTTAATTTTGCAGCAAAAGCGCCGTTGAAAAAGGCATGCGATGTAGCGGTTTCCTTTTCGCGGCAGGGATGTTGGGGGTGGGCTTGTCCCACCATCGCGCAGAGGCGGCTCCGGTGACGGATGTCCGCTTCATGAGTGGCCGCGAATCGGCCCTCTTTCGTTGGCGCCCTGACCTGCCCTGGCACAAGGTCGACGCCGCCAGCATCGTGGGAGAAGGGGCGGAGATCACCTGCGAGCAGACGTGCCGCCTCAAAGTGGATGCTGACAACGTGCTCACGCTCGCCCCGGGCGCGATCATCGCGATCGGCGCATTCTTCTACGCGCCGCTCGTTGTCGCCGTCGCACCGGCTTCGCAGTTGCTCGTTCCGGCGCACGAGATACGGCTGAACGAAGGACACATCGACGCCGTCTCTCCGAACGAGCGCGGCATTCCCCTCGCCGTCAGCGGGCCGGGCACCACCCACGTCGCTTTTCGCGGCGCCGAGGTGCAGCTCGCGGTGAAGAGCGAACGTATGGTCGCGTCGGTCAACGAAGGCACCGCACGCGCAGGTTCCAACAAGCGCTGGATCACCATCGAGAAAGCGCACGCCTCGACGCTGACCGTGCAGGGTTACCCCTCGACGCCTCGGGACGAGCCGCAAGCGCCAACATGGAAACCGGGCGAAGGGTGCACGCCGGCGCTCGGCGTGGTGGAGCCCGGCAATGCCGCGCACGTGGGCGTGTGCTGGGAGCCGCGCGCCGATGGCGCGTCTTACATCGTCGAGCTGGCGCGCGACGAAGGTTTCGCCACCATCGAGCCGAGCGAAACGACCACCGAGTCGAGTTGGTCGAAGAATCTGCCGGAAGGGCGCTACTTCGTGCGTACGCGGATGGTCGACAAAGACACGCTCGCCAGCAGAGCCTCGTCCGTGCGCAGGCTCGGCGTCGTCTCGTTCGTGCTGCCCCCTGGCGCCAGCGCCAACCTCGGCGCTCGCACGGTCGTGTTGCCGCAGGGCCGCGCCTTCGCGCTGCGCGACGCGAGCGGCCTCGAGACCGCGCTCGATCGCGGTATTTTCGTGAGCGTTCGCGGTCCGATCGTGATGGACGCCGAACCGAGTCACCAGCTGAGATTCCGCTTGCTCGGGGATCCCTCCTCGGAAAGCATGATCGAGTTGCAACGGCGCGCGCTGCGCGCCGACATCGAAATCGGGCCCAAGTCCGCCCGCTGGCCGGTCGATCCCGTCGACATCACCGTCACCGTGCGCGACCCCGGCGGCCTGGTCGACGCCACCCAGGTCGAGCCGAAGCTGCACGTGATGCTCGGTCTGACGGAGCTGCCCGTCAGGTGGGCGCATCGCGGCCCGGTGTGGACGACGAGGCTCGCCCCCCGCAACGTCGGACCCACGGTGGTGCGCGTCAGTGCCGAAGACGAGTTCGGCAATTCCCTCGGGCGCACCTTCCTCGAGGTCGACGAGAAACCGACCAAGCCCGGAGAAACGACGACCTCGCCTCGGCGCGTCGCCAACAACTGAGCGAAACGCTCGAGGTCGAGCGTTTCGTTCTCTCCGCCTTCCCCACCGCGACTCGGGCCTTGCGATCCCGCAGGGGCGCCGTGCCGTTGCCTGTTGACGCAGTGCGTGGGAAGGTGCCGGGCATGAGTCTCACCTGCAACATCGACGCGCGCGGCAAAGCGGCGCGGCTGCGCATCGGCATCGTCAGTCTCGTCCTTGGCGTGGTCCTGCTGTTCGCGTGGGCCCTTCCCAGCGGCGCGCCGGTGCCATGGACGATCAGCTTGGGCGTCCTCGCAGCGGCGGCGTTCTGCGTGTTCGAAGCCCGAACCGGTTGGTGCGCGCTGCGCGCGATGGGTATGCGCACGCCACTCTGAGACGCGCCGAAATCGAAGCGGTCCAGCGGAAAGACGCAGCGACATCTGATCACTTTCTCCGCGCGGCACCCACTATGAATGGGATTGCGCGCGTCGCGCTCGTCCACGGAGAGAGCGCGTTTTCGCGCGCCTCATGCTTACGGAGAAATTCATGCGGACGAGTTGCCTACTGCTGGTTGGGCTTGGGTGCGCGGTGATTTCGCTGTCGACGCCGGGCTGCGGCGGCAAAGTGACAGACGCCGAATGGCGCGAGATCTCGGCCGACGGCGCCGTCACGAGCGGTGGCACCACGACGGGGAGCGGTGGCTCGACCACCGGCGACAACACCAGCGGCGCGGGAGGCAGCGGGACAACGGGCGGCGGAAAGGGCGGCTCCGACGATCCCGATCCCACCGGATCAGGTGGCAGCAGCACGGGATCAGGTGGAACCGACACGGGATCGGGTGGAACGGGCACGGGTTCGGGAGGCACGGGAGCGGGCGGCAGCGGTACGGGCGGCACGGGCAACCCGGGCGGGAGCGGCGGTGGGACCGTTGTCGATGCATCGTCGAGTTGCCCGGCAACGCAGCCGAACAACAACAACTCGGCATGCACGGAGGCGGCGGCGGTGTGCAGCTATGGCACGAACCAATGCACCTGCATGATGTCCGGCGGCGGCGGCGGTAACCGCCGCGACGCGGGGACGCTGACCTGGAGCTGCGGGAGCACGGTGGACGCGGGTCGCGGCGGTCGCGGCTAGGCACCCGCCTCACGGTGGGCGTGCTACCACGCCTGCATGCAAACTATCCTCGTCACCGGCGCAAACCGGGGAATCGGGCTCGAGCTTTGCCGTTCGTTTCAAGCGCGCAGTGACGCCGTCATCGCCGTTTGCCGGCGCTCCTCCCCGGAGCTCGGGGCCCTTGGCGCGCGCATCATCGCCGACGTGAACGTGACCGACGAGGCCTCGATCGCGACGCTCGTTCGCGCGCTCGACGGCACGCGCATCGACGTGCTCGTTCACAACGCGGGCATCTTACGGGCCGAGGCCCTGGGATCGATCGACTACGACTCCGTTCGCGAGCAGCTCGAGACCAATGCCTTGGCGCCACTCCGCCTGACAGAGCGGCTCCTTCCGCTCCTCGCGCCGGGAGGTAAAGTCGCGCTGATGACGAGCCGAATGGGGTCGGTCGCCGACAACTCTTCGGGCAGCATGTACGGCTATCGCATGTCCAAAGCCGCGCTCAACATGGCAGGCGCTTCGCTCGCGATTGACTTGAAGCCGAAGGGTATCGCAGTCGTCATTCTCCATCCGGGTTTCGTGAACACCGAAATGACGGGAGGGCGCGGCAACGTCGAGCCGCGCGACGCAGCCCGTCAACTGGTGGCGCGCATCGACGAGCTCACGCTGGCGACGACCGGGCGCTTTCTCCACGCCAACGGCGAGGTGCTCCCATGGTGACGAGCTCCGGCGCAGGTTCGACCGACGGACGTCTGCCGACGGTCTTCCTTCCCCACGGCGGCGGACCGTGGCCCTTCGTCGACGTGGGCATCGGAAAGAAGGACGAGCTCGCGGCACTGGCGTCGTACCTCCGCTCGCTTCCCGCGGTGCCAAAGACGCCGCCGCGCGCGCTGCTCATCGTGTCCGCGCATTGGGAGGAGGCGGTCCCCACCGTGATGAGCGGCGCGCGTCCGCCGATGCTCTACGACTATTACGGATTTCCTCCCGAGTCGTACACGATCACCTGGCCCGCCGCCGGCGAGCCCCAACTCGCGGCCCGCGTGCAAGACCTCCTCGCCAAGGCGGGATTTGCACCAAGCGCCAATGCCGAGCGCGGTTTCGACCATGGCACGTTCGTGCCGCTCAAGGTCGCCTACCCCGACGCGAACGTGCCGACCGTACAGCTGTCACTCAAGGCGGGACTCGATCCGGCCGAACACCTCGCCATGGGTCGCGCGCTCGCACCCCTTCGCGACGAAGGGGTTTTCATCATCGGCAGCGGGATGACGTACCACAACTTGCGCGCCTTCGGCCCGCAGGCAGCGCCGGTGTCGGAAGCTTTCGACGCGTGGCTGCGCGAGACCGCGACCCTGCCCCAGATGGAACGCGACCGCGGTCTCACCGAATGGGCGAGCGCACCCGCGGCGCGCCTGGCGCACCCGCGCGAAGAGCATCTGCTCCCGCTCATGGTCGTCGCCGGCGCAGCGGGCGCGGATCGCGGCACGTACGCCTACGATGGCAGGATCTTGGGGCTGCGCGTTTCGGCCTACCATTTCGGCGCGTGAGCCTCGCGCGGCGCGCTTCAAAAAACGCGGAAGAACTGGCGCGGCGCGCGCTTTTTGCGGGTGCATCGCGTGTCGGCGCTCATGTAGCAGACCGAGAACGCGCGGCGCGGTTTGCCGGTGCGATTGACGAGCGATCGGTGCCAGAGGTGGTTGTGCAAGAGCAGAACTTCGCCCGCGCCGGCCGCGAGAGGCACGCAATCTTCCTCGGCGCGCCGCGCACGCACGAGCGGCTCGGGGATGACGCCGCCGAGCGGCGTGGCGAGCCCGGCGCGATGGCTTCCGGTGACCACTTCGACGGCGCCGGCTTCGACGGGCGTGTCGTCGAGCGCCGTCCAGATCTGCAGCATCGGATCGCGATCGAGGCCCCAGAAAAGCCCGCCATCTTGGTGCCACGGCAGCACCGTGCCCCCCGTGCTCGATTTCGTCATCAGCACGGCGCGATAGAGAACGACGCTCTCGCCGATCAAGGCTTGCGCGATGTTCTGGAACAGGGAGTTACGCAGCCACATCAGAAAGAGCTCGTCTTTTTCGAGCTTTTCGATTTTGCGGTAGTTGTAGGAAGGGCCCTGGTAACCCCGGCCGAAGGTGAGATCGCCGTAGGACCCCGTCTCCGTATCGAGCTGGAAGAAGAGACCGGGGTCCGGCACGCGACCGAGCATGAGATCGTCGGCGCGGCGGCGAAGGCACGCGAGCCCCTCGTCGCTCATCAGGCGGCCGAGCCGCGCGTAGCCATCGCGAGCAAAGTCGGCTAGAACATGTTCTACATTCACACATGCATCGGCCAAAAGCATGGTCACGTCCATTACCGCCGGTCTGGTGTCGCCCAGATCGTCGTTTCGCTGTAACCGAGCTCCGCCAGCTCGACTGCGCGAAGGTGGGCGTCGTTGACGCAGAAGAACTCGTCGAGCTGAGGAGGTTCGACCGAAGTGCCCGCCAGCATGGCGTGCGCCTGGCCGCGATGATGGGTCTGATGCACGAACAAGTGGGCAAGAAGGCGGGTCACGGTCTCGTACTGGACGCCCACGCTACGCATGATGCCAATCTCGAGGTCAAGCATCGCGTCGGTGAGGTGGACGCAGAGATCGAGGAGACGTCGATCGACCACGCTCTGGGCGGCTCGCAAAGCGTCGCAGGCGTCGAAGGGCTCTTCCGGCTCGAAAAAACGGAGCGCTTCCGCGTTCACAGGTTGGCCCGACCGTCCTCGCTCCAGGGCATCGACGTAGTACCAGTCGACCGTGAGGATGTGATTGAGCGTGGCTTTGAGGGAGGGGAAAAAGCTCGTCCGCCGTGCCTCGAAATCGGCCTGCGTCAGACGGTTGACGGCGCCGAGCAGACGGTGGTTCGACCACGCGTTGTTGTAGGCCATCGTGACAAAGTGATGAACGAGATGGCTCATCGCGGAACTCTTCCGTTAACCAAGATGTCCGAGTGGGACATCGGCCGACTCTACCATCCGACGGGCGATGCAAGCTGGTTCGCGTCCCCTCCAAAAACGCAGAAAAACGCCGTTCGCCACCTTGACTCGACCGGCAAAGTGAATATCCATTAACCTCCGCTGACCCCCCGGGTCTAGCACCCTTCCATGACGCGTCCCCGGCAGGTCACCAGCGAGGCGATTCTCGAGGCGGCGCGCGTTTGTGCCGTCGAGCGGGGGCCGAATGTCTCGCTCGAGGTGATCGCCGAGCGCCTGGGCGTGACACCGCCCGCCCTACTCAAGCGCTTCGGCTCGCGCGAGGCGATGATGATCGCTGCCCTGCGCAGCACAGAGGAGCCGGCCTGGGTCAAAGGGCTCGCCGCCGGACCGGACGACAGTCCCCTCGCGAAACAGCTCGAGGGGCTTTTTTCGCGAATTCTCGAATTCTTTTCCAGCGAGGCGGCGCGGATGTCGACGCTCTGCGAGAGCCGCCTCCCCATCAGCCGAATCTTCGACGCCGAACGGCCGCCCCCGCCGGTGCAACACGCTTGGGCGCTCGCGCGTTGGCTCGACGACGCACGGGCCCGTGGCCTCGTTCGCGGCGAGGATTTCGAGATGGCCGCGCTCGGAATGATGGGGGCGCTGCACGCACGCGCTTTCCTGAAGCACTTCTTCCGCCGTTCTTTCTGGCGCGGCTCGCGCAAGGATTACGTGGCGGGCCTTGCCAATCTCTATGCCCGTGCCCTAGCTCCCGTCGCGACGGCCGGCGTCACCCGTATCCGAACAGCGGCGCGAACAGCTTCTCGCCGCTCGCTCCAGCGACGAAAGTCAGGACAAGCATGAATCAGCGCGTAACTTTGGCCCTCATCGCTCTCGCTCTCTCGGGTTGCCGCAAACCCAGCGAGGCGGCGCCGGCCGACAAGCCGCAACCGGTGACGCTCCCCCCCGTGGTCGTGGAGGACGCGCCCATCGAAGTGCGCCTGATGCCTCACCTTCTCATGCTGACGGGCACCGTCACCGCCGACCGGCAGTCGGAAGTGGCCGCCAATGTTTCCGGTCGCGTGATTGCCACACCCATCGAGCGCGGACGTCAGGTCAAAGCAGGCGAAACGCTTGCCATCGTGGATTCCAAAGCGGCCGGCTTTTCGGCGGCGGCCACGGCTGCGCAGGCCGAGCTCGCGGTGACACAGGTTCACCAAGCGGAGGAGGACTGCACCCGGGCCGAGAGCCTCTTCAAGGAAGGGGCCATCGCCGAAGCCGAGTACAAACGCCAGCAGACGCAATGCAAGACGCAGCTTTTGCAAGCGACGGCTGCGCGCGCGCAGGCCGAACTGTCCGCCAAGCTAGCCGGCGACACCATCATCCGCGCGCCGTTCAGCGGCGCCATCGGCGAGCGGTACATCAACGCCGGCGAGTACGTGCAACCTTCGAGCAAGGTGGCGTCCATCTACGCCTTCGATCCGGTGCGCGTCACGATCAGCGTCCCCGAGCCGGCGGTCGGCAAGGTGAAACAAGGGCAGACCCTCGATCTGCGCGTCGCATCCGAACCTGATCGCACCTACCCCGCCACGGCCGTGTACTTGAGCCCTGCCCTCAGGGCCAACACGCGCGATCTGCTCATCGAGGCCAAGGCTCCGAACCCTGACGGCACGCTGCGGCCGGGAATGTTCGCCACCGTCGAGCTCACCATCGGCGAGGAGCGCGTCCCCACCGTTCCAGAAGACGCCGTGGCCGCCGAAGGCACCGTCAAAAAGATCTATTTGGCCCGCGACGGCAAAGCATTCGAATTGGTCGTCCGCACCGGCGTCAAGAAGGACGGGCGCGTCGCCGTTTTAGAAACACTCGACGGCAAGGACCGCGTGATTCGCCGTCCTCCTCCTGGTTTGCGCGATGGCGCGGCCATCACCATCGGCACACCCAAGCCCAACGAAGGCGCGACCGGCGCGCGCGTACCTCACTAGGAGCATCGTAAATGCAGTGGCTCGCCCAAATTTGTGTCAGGCGCCCCGTCTTCGCGTCCGTTCTCAGCCTCGTCATCCTCGTCGTGGGTGGCGCTTTCTACAAGCAGCTCGGGGTTGATCAGTTTCCAAAGATCGACTTTCCCGCTGTCATCGTCATAACGAGGCTGCCCGGCGCCTCACCCGAAGACGTCGAGACCGAGATCACCGACAAGATCGAGGGGGCCGTCAATACGATCAGCGGCATCGACGAGCTCCGCTCGAACTCGTCGGAGGGCGTCTCGCAGGTAGCGATTCAGTTCCTGCTCGAGAAGTCGGTGGCCGTCGCCGCGCAAGAAGTGCAGGAAAAGGTGAGCGGCGTTTTGGCCGATCTACCGCGCGGTATCGACCCGCCGAGCGTGGTGCGTTTCGATCCCGATTCGCAGCCCATCCTTTTCATCGCCTTGAACGCGGCGGGGCGGGACGCCAAAGAGATCACCGATTACGCCGATCGCGTCGTGCGTCGGCGCATCGAGAGCATCAGCGGCGTCGGCCAAGTGCGCCTCCTCGGCGGACGCAAGCGCCAGATCAACGTATCGGTCGACCCCACCAAGCTCCGCGCGCTCGCTCTCTCCGCGGGCGACGTGGCACGGGCCATCGACGCTCAGAACCTGACGATGCCGGGTGGGCGCGTCGACACGAGTCGCGATTTTCTCACCGTGCGCGTGCACGGGCGGGTGGAAAACGTCGAGGATCTCGGCAAAATCGTCATCAAACAAGAGGCAGGCCGCGCCATTCGCCTCGAGGACGTGGCCGAAGTGGAAGACGGCACGGAAGAGGCGGAGACTTCCGCCTTCTGGAACGGTGAACGCACCGTCATTCTCGCTTTGCGCAAGCAATCGGGGACCAACACCGTCGCCGTCGCCGACGCCGTCAAGGCGCGCCTCGCCGAAGTGCGCCAGGAGCTCCCTCCCGGCTATTCGCTCGAGGTGCAGCGCGATGGCTCGGCTATCATTCGCACCGGCATCGACGCCGTCACCGAGCACTTGATTTTGGGCGCCATCTTCGCGGCCATCGTCGTGCTGATCTTCCTCGGAAACTTCCGCAGCACCATCATCGCCGCGGTCGCCATCCCCACGTCCATCGTGGGCACGTTCGCCCTCATGAAGATGCAGGGGTACACGCTCAACACCATCACCCTGCTCGCACTTGCGCTCGCCGTCGGCATCGTCATCGACGACGCCAGCGTCGCCCTCGAAAACATCTTCAAGCATGTCGAGGAAAAGGGCGAAGACCCGATGAAGGCGGCGGTTTCTGGCACCAAAGAGATCGGGCTTCCCGTTCTCGCCACGACGCTGTCGCTCATCGCCGTGTTCTTGCCGATCGCATTCATCGCCGGCATCCCGGGGCGCTTTTTGGGGAGCTTCGGCGTCACCATGGCGTTCGCCATCGCCGTCTCGCTCTTCGTGAGCTTCACGCTGACGCCCATGCTCGCGTCGCGCTGGCTCAAGGCGAAAGTGCACGGCGCCAAGCGCGGGCGCATGGAGCGGATCGTCGACGTCGGTTATCGCCCCCTCGAGCGCGGCTACGTCGGTCTCCTCGGCTGGTGCATGCGGCATCGCTGGGTCGTCGTCCTGGCGTGCTTAGCGGCGTTCGTCAGCACGGGTCCGCTCGCGGCCAAGGCCAAGAAGGGATTTTTGCCGGTCGACGATCGGGCGCAGTTCGAAGTGCAGGTGCGCTTGCCCGAGGGCCGCAGCCTAGCCGCCACGGAAGTGATCGGCGAACGCGTGGCACGTCTCATCCGCGAAATGCCGGAAGTGACCGCGACCATGCTCACCATCGGTGACGACGACCAGCGTACGCCCAACCTGGCGCGCATCTACATCAAGCTTCTGCCGCCGGATCAGCGTGAGATCTCGCAAGATCATATGAAAGCGCGCGTTCGCGAGCGCATTTTGCCGACTCTTCCGCCCGATCTTCGCGTCTCCGTCGCCGACGTCAATGAGTTCGGCGGTGGGCAGGCGACGGCGCGCATTCAATATTTGCTGGCCGGTCCGGATCTCAAAGTGCTCGAGCAAGTCAACGCACGCGTGCTCGAGAAAATGCGGAAGGTGCCCGGCGCCGTCGACGTCGACTCCTCGCTCATCGTCGGTAAGCCCGAGCTCGGCGTGTACATCGATCGAAACCGCGCCGCCGATCTCGGCGTCCAAGTCACCGATGTGGCTCAGGCGCTGCAACTCTTCGTCGGCGGGCAAAAAGTCTCGAACTACGAGGAGTCGGGGGAACAATACGACGTGCGTCTGCGCGCCACCCCCGAATACCGGACCGACGAAGCCGCGCTGCAGCTGCTCACGGTACCGTCCAAGAAGGTGGGACAAGTCTCGCTCGCCGACGTGGTGTCCTTGCGACACGGCACGGGACCGAGCATCATCGCGCGCTACCAGCGGGAGCGACAGGTGACCTTCCTCGCCAACGCCGCGCCGGGCGTGAGCGAAGCCGTCGTGGGCGAAGCGCTGCAGAAGATCCTGACCTCCGAAACCTTGCCCGCCGGTTTTCGCGTGCGACCGTCGGGTCAGACCAAGTTGATGGCAGAGACCGGATTGAGCTTCATCTACGGCCTCCTCGCGTCGATGGTCTTCATGTACTTGATCCTGGCGGCGCAGTTCGAATCGTGGCTGCACCCAGTCACCATCTTGCTCTCGCTGCCCCTCACGCTGCCCTTCGCGATCCTCTCGGTCAT
>Ga0193706_1001194_pt1 | contig 12012 bp, 6 predicted proteins | sample U3c1metaG_FD_160130 | JGI IMG/M metagenome (GOLD analysis project Ga0193706, IMG submission 160130) | Soil microbial communities from a riparian zone of the East river system, Colorado, United States - U3c1 | ecosystem: Environmental > Terrestrial > Soil > Riparian zone | place: USA: East River... | reverse complement strand
TGCTGGGGCGTCCTCGGGGTCGTCGCGCTGCTGGGCCAAGCGATTTGGCGCATGCTGCCGCTCGCCCTGGAGCCGATCCGCAAGCATCAGCTCGGAGGGTTTCACATCGGCGTGTACGTGGCGTGGGTGGCGTTCAGCGTCTACGCCGAGGGCTACCGGGCTTTTCAGCTACGCTTCTCGCCGCGCGTGGTGGCGCGCGCACTGCACCTCGCCAAAAACCCGCGGCCGCTGCACGTGCTGCTGGCGCCGGCCTTCTGCATGGGTCTGCTCCACGCCACTCGCCGCCGTTTGATTGTGGCCTGGGTCAGTGTCATCGCGATCGTGAGCGTGGTGATCGTGGTGCGTGGCGTCCCGCAACCCTGGCGTGGCATCATCGACGGCGGCGTCGTCGTCGCGCTGGTTTGGGGCGTGGCCTCGATTCTGTATTTCTTGGGTCGAGTACTCGCTGGCGGCACGTTCGAGTATCCGAGCGACGTGCCCGCTGCGGCCAACGGAGCGGGCGTTGAAGCGGCTTAGTGTGGTGATCTATTCACCACACTTTTCTTGTTCCTGACGTGTCGTGTCTCCGCTCGTAGCGCCCGGTTTCTGTAGCGATTTGCGGAGACACGACACTAGCGCGCTTCGACGCTGAGCGCTCAGTAGCCGAAGTCGGGCGCGGCCGCGGGCTTTGCCGCGGGCTTGGCAGCCGGCTTTGCCGCTGGCTTTGCCGCTGGCTGTTTATGCGCGAGTGTCGCGGGCTTGCTCGGCGGCTTGGGCGGCGCCGAACGGGGAGTTCGGACGGGAGGAGCTTTTTGCGCGACCACTGTCTTGGTCTCTTCCGCTTTCTCTTCGACCTTCGTCGGCGCTGGCGCGGCCTGCTTGGGTTCCGCCTTCGGCTCCGCAGCGGGCGCTACGGGCGCAGGCGCGGCAGGCGGCTTGGCCGGTTCGGGCGCTGCATGCTCCGGGGCCGCAACCGGCAAGTGGCTGGCAGCCGCAGCGGGTGTTTCGTCGCCGCCGGCGAGCTTCATGGCCGCGAATGCACCGCCGCCGAGGATCATCAATGCACCCACGGCCGCGGCCGCAATCACACCGCCGTGATTCTTCTTCTTGATTATTGCGACGTCGGCTTGCGAGGTTGCCCACGAACCTGCCGTGCCACCTGCCATTGCACCCGACATCGCACCCGTTTGCGAGCTCGTCGAAACGGCTTGAACGACGGGCGGGGCCGCCGGCAGCACTGCAGGCGCGGTCTGGCCGGGAACGACGTTGTTGTTTTGAGCCGGCGGAGGAACCGTCACGCCGCGACCCGTTTGCAGCCAGGCGTCGAGCGCGTCGGCGAACTCCGTCGTGCTCTGGAAGCGGTGGCGCACGTCGCGCGACATGCCTTTGGAGATCAAGCTGCAGAACGCCGGATCGAGGTCCGGAACGACCGTCTGGGGCGGAGGCGAATCCGACAGCACGATCTTGAACATCAATTGGTTGAAGGTGCTGGCGTCGAACGGCACCCGCCCGGTCACCGCCTCGTAGAACATCACGGCCACCGAATACACGTCGCTGCGCGCGTCGGCGTCACTGCTGCCGCTCGCCTGCTCGGGCGACATGTAATAGGGCGTGCCCATGACCGCGCCCGTGCGGGTCATCTTCATGCCGTCCCCGCTGAGCGGTTGAAACTTCGAGATGCCGAAGTCGATGATCTTCACGAAATCGCGCTTGCCGGCCTTTTCTCTCAGGATGAACACGTTGTCCGGCTTCAGATCGCGGTGAATGATGCCGGCGGCGTGGGCAGCGCCGAGGCCCGCGAGCATTTGCTTGCCGAGCGGAGCCAGAGCGTGGGGAGTGAGCCGGCCCATGCGCTTGATGCGCCCGCTCAGAGTTTCTCCCTCCAGGTACTCCATGACCATGAAGTGGTCGCCGTTGGCCAGGCTGCCCATGTCGAGCACTTCCAAGATGTGATCGTTGCCGATGCGACCGGCAGCCTGCGCTTCGCGCTCGAAGCGCTGCGTGACCTCGGCGTTCCCGGTGAAGGCCACGTGCAGCACCTTGATCGCGACCTTGCGCCGAATGCGGACGTTCTCGCCTTCGTACACGGCGCCCATACCGCCTTCGCCGATCAGATTGACGATACGGTACTTGCCCTCGACCAACTCGCCCGGCTCTAACGACATCGCAATACTCCACTCAAATAATAACAGCCCTGCATCCGAAACACCCGAACCGTTTTGTATGTACGGCCGAGCTCGGCGCAGGATTCATCCCGCGCAGTTACACGCACACGAATTTGCGGCACGGCGGCGCGGAGCGCCTGTACACGGGTGTGTGCGGCTGTGGTCCCGAGCGGCTCAATAGCCGAAGTCGAGATCGCGCTTCTTTTCCGGCGCCGGGGCCGGCGCTTTCGCGCTCGCCGCAGCAGGCGCCTTGCGCTGTGCGGTAACCTTCCGCGCGGGAAGCGGAGCCGCCGCTGCACGCTTGGCGGCAACCGGCGCACGCTTCGCTTCCACCGGTGCTGGAGTTTCGATGGCTGGCTCCGCGGCTGGGCTGGCCTTGTCCGGAGCGGGCGCTGCAGCCGCGCTGGCAGGGGTAGCGGCGGCGACCGGAGGCGACACTGCTTGCGGTGGCGACGCTGCAGGCTTGGCGACACTCGCCGAACCTTTCGCCTGCTCTTCGCTTCCTCCCGAGAGCAGCAGTGCGGCAAGGACACTACCCGTGACGCCGAATGCTAGCGCGCCAGCGATTAGCGCAGCGCGCTTGCGGTTCACGGCCTTCGGCAGTCCGTAGCCGGTGGATGAGGCCCGATCTGGACTCGACACCTGCAGGGGCACGGCAGCTGCTGGAGGCTGCATTTGCGCCGTTGCCTGCAGCTGGGGACCCGGCGGGAGCGCTCCCGGACCCGCCCAATGCGCAGGCAGATTCGGCGGAGCATCGAGCATGAACGTCTTGGTGGTTTGCCACTGCCGCAGCGCTTCCGAAAGCTCCTCGGCCGTCTGAAAACGAAACGCGGCGTCACGCGCCATCGCCTTGTTGATGAGCGCAGCGAAGGCGGCGTCGACGTCGGGAGCCAGATCCGAAATCTTCGGCGGCTCGGCCAGGACGATCTTGAACAGGAGCTCGTTGAAGGTGTTCGCGTCGAAGGGAACACGACCGGTGACACACTCGAACAGAATCACGCCCACGGCGTACAAGTCGCTGCGCGCATCGGCGTCTCGGCTACCGCTCGCCTGTTCGGGCGCCATGTAATAAGGCGTGCCAAGCACCGATCCCGTGCTCGTCATGCTCATGTCGCCGCCAAGCTGACTGAATTTCGAGATCCCGAAATCGATGATCTTCACGTAGTCGCGCTGACCGGCCTTTTCCTTGAGAATGAAGACATTGTCCGGTTTCAGATCGCGGTGAATGATACCCGCGCGGTGCGCGGCTCCGAGCCCGGAAAGGAGTTGCAGTCCGAGCGGAGCAACTTGCGCCGGCGGCAGCCGTACCAGACGCGCGACGCGAGCGCCGAGGGTCTCGCCGTCCAGGTACTCGAGCACCATGTAGCGTTCGCCGCTGGCGATCGATCCCAGATCGATCACTTCGAGGATGTGATCGTTGCCGATGCGGCCCGCGGCTTGGGCTTCGCGTTCGAAACGTTGCACGGTGCCCGCTTGCAGCGCCGCGTACGCGTGCATCACCTTGATGGCAACGCGCCGGCGAATCACCGTGTGCTCGCCCTCGTACACGGCGCCCATGCCACCCTCGCCGATGAGCCGCACGACGCGGTACTTCGAATCGAGCAGCTGGCCGACTTCGAGGCTCATGCGAAGCTATGGTTATAGCCTGCCGGCGTACTCGCGGCAGTGGATATCGGCTCTAGATATGAATTGCTCGGCCGTCCACCGCCAGCGCCGCTTCTTTCACGACTTCGGCGAGCGTGGGGTGAGCGTGCGATGAGCGTGCGATGTCTTCGCTGCTGGCTCCGAATTCCATGGCCACCGCGGCTTCGGCGATCAGGTCGCCGGCGCGAGGACCCAGGATGTGTACCCCGAGAACTCGGTCCGTCTGCGCGTCCGCGAGGATCTTGACTCGTCCCTCGGTGTGCCCGAGCGCTTTGGCGCGGGCGTTGGCCATGAACGGGAAGCTGCCTTTCCGATACTGGACCCCGAGCTGCTTCAGCTCGTCTTCGGTCTTGCCCACGCTGGCGATTTCCGGGTTCGTGTACACGACGCCCGGAATGGCGTCGTAGTTCACGTGACCGTAGCCCGTGACGATGTGCTCCATGCAAGCGATGCCTTCTTCTTCGGCTTTGTGCGCCAACATGGGACCCGCGATCACGTCGCCGATGGCGTACACGCCGCCCGCCGACGTTCGAAAGTGCTGGTCCACCTTGATCCGCCCGCGCTCGTCCGTTTCGATGCCGAGGGTCTCGAGACCGAGACCGTCCGTGTTCGGTATGCGGCCGACCGCGAGCAGTACGCGATCACAGGTGATGGGCTCGGCATCTGCAATCTCGACGCGGCAGGCCTGGCCCTCGACGCGCGCTCCGCTGACGCGCGCTCCCAGCCGAAACACGATGCCCTGCTTTTCGAAAATGCGACGCGCCTCGCTCGCAATCTCGCTATCCATGCCCGGCAGGATGCGATCGAGATACTCGACGACCGTGACCTTCGAGCCGAGCCGCGCCCACACCGAGCCGAGCTCGAGACCGATGTAACCCGCACCGATCACCAGCAGATGCCCGGGTACTTCCGGATAGCCGAGCGCTTCGGTGCTGGTTCCGATGCGATCGCCATCGAGCTCGACACCCTTCAGGGGAGTGACCTTGCTGCCCGTGGCAATCACGATGTGCTCGGCGGAGACTTGCTGCTCCTGTCCATCAGCCCCGGTAATCGTCACCTGCCCTGGAGCGCTCAGCCGTGCTCGACCCGAATAACGCGTGATCTTGTTTTTCTTCAAGAGCCCCGCCACACCCTGGGTCAGGGCTTTGACGACCGAGTCCTTCTTGGCGAGCATCTTCCGCAAATCGAGCTCGACACCCGAACAGTTCACACCGAACGCGCCGTAAGTGTGTTTCACCTCGTGATAGAGCTCGCTCGCCTCGAGCAGGGCCTTGGAGGGAATGCAGCCGATGCGCAAGCAGGTGCCGCCGAGCGCGGTCTCGAGCTCGACACACGCGCTGTCGAGGCCGAGCTGCGCGGCGCGAATCGCCGCGACGTAGCCACCCGGGCCGGCACCAATGACGAGCGAATCGTGTTTGGCGTTGGTCAAATCACACCTCGAGCAGAATGCGTGAGGGTTCCTCGATGCATTCTTTCACGCGCTTCAAGAACGTGACGGCCTCACGGCCGTCGACGAGACGATGATCGTACGTGAGCGCCACGTACATCATGGGGCGAATCACGATCTGCCCGTCCCGCACCACGGGCCGCTCCTGAATCGCGTGCAAGCCGAGAATGCCGCTCTGCGGCGGATTGATGATGGGCGTGGACAAGAGCGAGCCGTAGATACCGCCGTTCGAGAGCGTGAACGTGCCGCCCTGGAGCTCGTCGAGCTTGAGCTTGTTCTCCTGCGCGCGCTTGCCGTACTCGGCGATCGCTTGCTCCACTTCCGCAAAGCTGAGACGTTCGGCGTTGCGGATGATGGGCACCACCAGCCCTTTACCGCCACCTACCGCCACACCGATGTCGTAGTACTGCTTGTACACGATGTCGGTGCCACGGATCTCCGCGTTCACCTGCGGAATCAGCTTGAGCGCATCCACTGCGGCTTTGACGAAGAACGACATGAAGCCGAGCTTGATGCCGTACTTCTCCTGAAAGCTCGGCTGGTACTGCTTGCGCAGCGCCATGGCCGCGCTCATGTCGATTTCGTTGAAGGTAGTGAGCAGCGCGGCGGTGTTCTGCGATTCGACGAGCCGTTCCGCGATGCGCTTGCGCATCGGTGTCATGGCCACCACTTCTTCCAGTCTACCCTCCGCGTCGCGCGCGGGCGGACGCGCCTCGGCGGGCGGACGCGCCTCGGCGGGCGGACGCGCCTCGGCGGGCGGACGCGCCTCGGCGGGCGGACGCGCCTCGGCGGGCGGACGCGCCTCGGCGGGCGCCGGTTCCTTGCGCGCGGGAGCACGCATCACGTCCTCCTTCAGAACACGGCCACCGGGACCTGTGGCTTCCACGTCCTCTGCGCGCAAACCCTTTTCACGCAGCGCGCGTCGAGCCGACGGCATCACACGCGCGAATGCCTGCGGCGGCAAGCTTCCGCGAATTTCCTGCACGCGCTTGCTCGGCACCGGTTCCTCGTCATCCGCAGGCGCGGACGCGGACGCGGGCGCTGGCTCGGGCTCGGGCTCGGTCGGCCGGGTCGACGCTTGCTTCGGCGGCGTGGACGCGGCAGGCGCTCGATTGCTGGCTCGAGAATCCGCCCTGGCCTTGCCGTCGGATGCGGCTTCTTCCATGAGCCCGATCACGTCGCCCACGGCTGCGGCTTGACCCTTGGGAATCAGGATTTTCGAGATCACGCCCGTCGTCGGCGCCGGCAACTCGACGGTGACCTTGTCCGTTTCGATCATCGCGACCACTTCGTCACGACTGACCGTCTCCCCTTCGGACTTGAGCCAATCACCGATCACGACTTCGGTGATCGACTCGCCCACGGGGGGCACCTTCAGTTCGACTGCCATGGAAATCTCTCCTTTGTGCTCACGTCGGCGCTGGCGTTACGGCGCTGCAGGGTAGGCGAGCGCGGCCCGCCTTGCCAGATGCGTACTGGCAGAAGATCACGCGCTCAGGTCACGACGAGATCGGCGGCGGCTTTGCTGGTCGTCGCCGGGCTGCCCCCGAAGGCCTTGTCGATGAGCTCCTGCTCTTCCAACTTATGGCAACCCGGCGAGCCGGTGGCCGGACTCGCCGACTCTGCCCGGCATGCGCCCTGGAAGGGAAAGCGATCGAGCAAGGTGTGACCGAAACGCGCGCGTAAATAACGCCAGGCGCCCATGTTCTCGGGTTCGTCCTGAACCCAGTAGACCGGCGTGTCCTTCTCGTAACGTTCCAGGGCGGTGCGGAGCAGCTGATCGGGCAGCGGATAGAACTGCTCGAGGCGCACGATCGCCACGTCGTCACGCTTGCGGTGCTCACGCTCTTTTTCGAGCTCGTAGTAGACCTTGCCGCTGCAGAGCAGCACGCGGCGCACGCGTTTCGGGTCGGTCACCGTATCCGGCAGCAGGCGTTGAAAGCCTTCCAGCGTTAGCTCCTCGAGCGGACTCGTGGCCTTCGCGAGGCGAAGCAGGCTCTTCGGCGTGAGCACGATCAATGGCTTACGCCAGGGCCGCAGCACTTGCCGGCGCAGCAGGTGAAAGTATTGAGCGGGGGTGCTCGGCTGCGTGACCTGAATGTTCTCTTCGGCCGCCAGCACCAGAAAGCGTTCCAGGCGCGCGCTCGAGTGTTCCGGCCCCTGCCCCTCGAAGCCGTGCGGCAAGAGCAGGACGAGGCCGCTGAGGCGCTTCCACTTGTCTTCGGCGCTGACCAGGAATTGATCGATGATGACCTGCGCGCAGTTCACGAAATCTCCGAACTGCGCTTCCCACAGCACGAGCCCATCCGGCCAGTCCAGGCTGTAGCCGTACTCGAAGCCGAGCACGCCGGCCTCACTGAGCGGACTGTTGTAGATTTCGATCGGCGCCTGGCGCTCGGCCACGTGCAAGAGCGGCATGAACGTGTGACCATCGTGCACGTCGTAGAGTACGGCGTGCCGCTGGCTGAACGTGCCGCGCCCGCTGTCTTGCCCCGTCATGCGCACACGGATGCCTTCGGAGACGAGCGACGCCAACGCCAAGGCTTCCGCCATGCCCCAGTCGAGCGGCTTCTTGCCGTCTACCATGTCCCGGCGCGTCTGGAGCAGGCGCTCGATCTTCTGATGGGGATGAAACTGCGGAGGCAGCTCCGTCAGGCACTTGCCGAGCTCCACCAGCTGCGCTTTCGGCACGCCCGTCGTCACCTCGGGAACGTCCGCTTCCGGCCCGCCGCGGTAGCCTTTCCAGGAGCCGCCGAGCCAATCCTGCACCTTGACGAAGTCGTCCCGGCGCGCCTCGCCGAGCTCGCGCTCCAGACGCTCGCGGCTCTCCACGGAAATTTGGTCCGCTTCTTCGCGCGTGACTCCGCCGAGCTTGAGCAGGTGCTCGACATAGCCATCCCGGACGCTCTTGCGCTCGGCGATGGCCGCGTACAAAAGCGGCTGCGTGAATGCCGGCTCGTCGGCCTCGTTGTGGCCGAGGCGGCGGTAGCCGTACATGTCGATGACCACGTCGCGCCGGAATTCGTCGCGGAAGTCCATGGCGAGCCGCACGACCTGCGCGACGGCTTCCGGGTCCTCGCCATTTACGTGGAAGATCGGAATTTGGAGCATCTTGGCGACGTCCGTGGCGTACGTGCTCGAACGCCCCTGCGACGGCGGTGTGGTGAAACCGATCTGATTGTTCACCACGATGTGCAGCGTGCCGCCGACGCTGTAGGCGTCGAGCTCACTCAGGTTGAGCGTCTCTTGCACGATGCCTTCACCGGCGAACGCGGCGTCGCCGTGGATGAGCACGGCGATCTTCTGGCCGCGCGATAGATCGCCCGTGCGATCCTGTTTGGCTCGGGTACGTCCCTGGACGACCGTGTTGACGTACTCGAGGTGGCTCGGATTGAAGCACAGCGACAGGTGCACGGAGCCGCCCCTGGCAGTTTGATAGTTCGAGCTGTAACCGAGGTGGTACTTCACGTCACCGGCGCCGAAGTAGCGCTGCGGGTCGCGGTCCTCGAACTCGCGGAAAATCTCACGCGGACTCTTGCCGATGATGTTCGCCAGCACGTTGAGACGGCCGCGATGCGCCATGCCCAGCACGACTTCATCCACGCCGTGTTCGGCCGCGCGCTCGATCGCGAACGACAGCAGCGGGATCAGGCTCTCGGAACCTTCGAGAGAGAAGCTCTTCGCCCCCAGAAACTTCTTTTGAATGAACTCTTCGAATGTCACCGAGTCGGTCAGCTTCTTCAGGATGCGCAGCTGCTCGTCGCGCTTGAGCTCGGTGCGGTTCTCGCTGCCCTCCATGCGATCTTGCAGCCAGTTTTTTACCGTCAGATCGTCGATGTGCATGAACTGCACGCCGATCGAACGACAGTACGTGTTGCGCAGGCGCTGCAAGATCGCCCGCAAGCTCAGGGTCTGAGAGCCGAAAATCGTGCGGCTCGAAAACTTCCGCTCCAGATCGGCCCCCGCAAATCCGTAAAATTCGGGATCGAGCTCGGGCTGGTGCGCGCGCGGCAAACGCAGCGGATCGATCGCGGCGATCATGTGGCCGCGCACTCGGTACGCCCGGACGAGCTGATCGACCCGGTCCTGCCGAACTGCGGCCTCGGAAACATCGGTGCCATTGCCGTTGACGGGGCGCGCGGGGGCGGCCTCTGCGTTTTCACGGCGCGGCGTCGGATTGAACAGGCTGCGCGCCCGGAACGAGGGACCGACCTGGACCGGACGCGGAGCGCTCGCGGACAGCGAGTCGAAGTAAGCCTTCCAGTCGGAGGGAACGGACGCAGGATCCTCGATGTAGTCGGCGTAGAGACCCTCGACGAATGCGAGGCTCAGGCTATTTGGCATCACTCTCCTCGGGACTTATTCATGAGCGACTGGCGGCGATAGGCAACTGCAGGTGGGGACGCTCGGCAACATCCTCATTTGCGCCTCACCCCGCGCCTGGTCAAGCGTTTCATACTGCCCCAAACGGCGCTCTAAACCCCTGAATAACAGGAGTGAATTCGACGCGTGTCGGGCCTCCGCACGGCCGCCGCGGGACCGCCCTCGAAAATTGGCGGAAACGTCCCGAAGCAGCGCGCATGTCGCAGGATGTCGTCTCGTTCCGCTCGCAGCGCGCCGGCCTGCTTTGATACATTCGGAAACCTTGCCAGCGCGGCGATTCAAGCGCGCTTGCGGGGCCGCTTGATGGACGCCAGCGGCCGGGCCTCTCCGACGCGCAGGTAGCCTTCGCTCAGGAACGAGTACATCTGTTGTGTCAGCACGTCCGCGCTCTCTTCGGACAGGCCGAGCGTGACCGCCTGGTACAGGAGCTCTTTGAGCGCGCCGAGCGTCAGGTACGCCAGCACCTTGGGCTCGCCGTCCCGAACGATGCCGAGCGCCTGACCCTCGTTCACGCTTTCGGTCAGAAGCTGCACGACGGTGTCGTAGAAGTTCTGGAGCTTGCGATCGAACGCCGAGTCGATGCCCGCAGCGTCGGTGAACAGTATTTTGGTCATGGCGCGCTCGGCCAGACAAACGCCCAGAATCGCTCGCAAGTTCTCGCGCACTTGCTGCCCGACCGAGTTCTGCGGGTCGCCTGTGACGATGCGCACGATCGCCATCGACAAGCGCTGCGAAAAGCGATCGATCAGATCGGAGAAGACGGCACGTTTGTCCTCGAAATACAGATAGTAAGTGCCGCGGGCGACGCCGGCCTCGGCCACGATGTCGTCGATGGTTGTCTGGTGGTACCCGCGGCGCGCAAACAGGTCGCGCGCTGCCGCGAGAATTTCCTGACGGCGCTGCAGTTTAGGGACTGAGCCGGCTTTGCGCTTTTTCTTGGCCGGAGTCGTCCTGCCACTCGGCATGCTGCCCAATCTACTCGCGCCCAGAGCGTGCGGGTGCGCAATCCGCGGCGGCCGGGCGAGTCGGCAGGGGGGAATTCTTCTGACGCGTGTGTCAGACGGGCACAGCCGCGGGATCGCCCGCGGAGCGCTCGTGACGCGCAAGCGCATTCTGGCCTACGCCGTCCGGTGGAGACCATAACTCTCTAGAATCACTTGGTTTTATGGCATGATTTCGTTTTCGAGTTTCCATGCTGTTGCGGATTTGAGCGCTTGTGCGCGTGGCCCGGCCTGGCTAACCTGCGCTGACTGACACGAGCGTCAGTGACGAACACAGCACGCGATTGAAGCTCGTGCTCACCGTACCGGGGAGCGCTGGCATTGCAGGGCCCGGGCCTCTGGCCACGAAAGGCGACGCGAATGAGCGGAAACGCAGGCGAGCTCGTAATTGGCATGGACGTCGGGTCCACGACTGTCAAAGCCGTGGTGATCGAGCCGGAAAGCCGTTCGATCCTCTGGCACGACTATCAGCGCCATCACACGAAGCAGCCCGAGAAAGTGCTGGAGCTCCTGGACGCCATCCTCGCCAAATTCAGCGAGCACCCGGCGGACAAGTGGCGGATGTTCCTGACCGGATCGGGCTCGGGACCGATGTGCGAGCCCACGGGCGGCAAGTTCGTTCAGGAAGTGAACGCCGTCACCCTGGCGGTGGAGCAGAAGCACCCCGACGTGCTCAGCGTGATCGAGCTCGGCGGTCAGGACGCCAAGATCATCATGTTCAAGGAGGACAAGAACAGCGGGCAGAAGACGGCCAGCACCTCCATGAACGACAAGTGCGCGTCTGGCACGGGCGCGACCATCGACAAATGCATGATCAAGGTCGGCGCCGAGCCGGGTTTCGCGACCAGCCTGCACTTCAACGACGCCAAGCTGCATCACGTCGCGGCCAAGTGCGGCGTGTTCGCCGAGACGGACATCGTCAATCTAGTCAAGACGGGCATCCCCAAGGACGAGGTGCTCAACTCTCTGGCTGACGCGATCGTGCTGCAGAACCTCAGCGTGTTGACGCGTGGCAACACGCTGAAGCCGCGCGTGCTGTTACTGGGCGGCCCGAACACGTATCTGCCGTTTCTGCAGGAGTGCTGGCGCCAGCGCATCCCGCAGACCTGGCGGGACCGTGGCTTCGACTATCCGAAGGACGTGCCGCTCGAGGAGCTGATCTTCGTGCCGGAGAACGCGGAGCTCTACGCGGCATTCGGAGCCGTCATGTACGGCATCGCCGAGGGCGGCGAAGCGGGCCGCTTCCTCGGCACGGAAGGCCTGAGAAGCTTCATCCAGCACGGCCGCCGCGCGCGTCTCGGCGAGCAGGCCGGGCCGCCGCTCTCCGCGAACGCAGGTGAGACGCACCTGTTCCACGACACGTACAAGATCCCGAAGTTCAAGCCCGCCACCT
>Ga0193706_1001193_pt1 | contig 12019 bp, 8 predicted proteins | sample U3c1metaG_FD_160130 | JGI IMG/M metagenome (GOLD analysis project Ga0193706, IMG submission 160130) | Soil microbial communities from a riparian zone of the East river system, Colorado, United States - U3c1 | ecosystem: Environmental > Terrestrial > Soil > Riparian zone | place: USA: East River... | reverse complement strand
CTTTCGACCTTTGCATTGTGGATGAAGCGAGTAAGGCGACTCCTCCTGAAACACTCATTCCGCTTGTACGATCGAAGAAATGGATACTGGTTGGGGACGAGAAACAACTCTCTCCCTTCCAGCTTTCAGAGATGCAGAATTCAAAGCTCCTCGAAAAGTTTGAACTCAGAAAGGAGGATTTCAAAACATCTCTTTTTTCACATTTGTCGGAGAGCCTGCCGACACAATGCGTTGTGAGCCTAGATACTCAGCACCGAATGGTGTCTCCAATTGGAAATCTTGTGAGCGAATGCTTCTACGAGGGAGCTCTAAAAAGTAATGGTCCTGAACTTGACCCCACACTCGTAGAGGTCTTCAAGAAGCCGGTTACATGGTTTTCGACTACTCGTTTGACACACCGATTTGAAACTCCAGCCGGGCAATCATTTCTTAATTCGACCGAGGCTCGTCAAGTAAGCCAGATGCTCAGACTAATTAATGTGATAGCCGGTCAGCGTGGGAAAAGGTATCGCGTCGCCATCATTGCTGGCTACTTAGCTCAAAAGGATGAAATTGAAAATGCAATTGCTAGACTTAACGCTCCGCTCGATCATGTCGACCTTGAAGTCAACACGGTCGATGCGTTTCAGGGGCGTGAAGCCGATATATTGATCTACTCTGTAACGCGTTCAAACGAGAACGGTAAAATCGGATTCTTGCGTGAGAGCGAGCGAATAAACGTTGCACTGTCTAGGGGACGCTATTACTTGGCACTTGTCGGGGATCATCGATTTTGTGCTCAAGTTAGCGGACAAAACCCATTTAAGGACGTTTTGTCTCATTTCGAGAGTAGGCCTGACGAATGTAAGTTAGAAATCCTAGCCGACCAATCCAACCACTAAGGATAAATTGTGAAACCAGAGGACATTGCAAGAAAATATAGAGATATCCATCCCGGCTATCGACTAGTTGGATACGCAGAGTGCGGTCTTCCGTTTACGGAGACTGTCCTTTCGGCTTTCACGATTGAGTACAAGAAACTCTCACCAATTTTTGAGTTCACGCTCAAATCGATTAGAGCTGGCATTGAAGATCGGGGCACGCTTGCGCAATTTCTTGGTTTGGACCCTAATTTCCTGAAAGATGTTCTCTCAGAACTGCTGAGCTCAGGCGACATTTCTCTCCAAGAACGGCTACGACTTACTGAAAAGGGCAAGACCGTCTTAGAGAGGGCCGAATCAGAGATTCCGATCGAACAGAGTATTACAATCGACTTCGACCGCACGCTGGAACGACCAATAAATCTTTTTGGGGAACGCACACTCGCTCCTCGAGATCTGAAAGACGATGGTCTACTGGAAATTCCAGCTATTCCCGCCAGAAGAATTGAATTTGAGGACGTTAAGATCGAGGAGATTCAGTCGATACTTGACCGCATTGCTCAAACCGCAAGGGTACCTCGACGTGTTGTATTGTCGGTTAAGGACGTAGGTCGTCAGTCAAGTAAGTTCCGTGCGGCTGTTGCTTTAAGATACCAAAACCCAAACGGCGAGGAAAGAATTTCATTTGCCATCGACGGGATTCTAAACAAAGAACTGGAAGACGCATTTGGTCGTAAGAAAGGAACTGCAAAGCTCAATTTAGAAACGTTCAAGCAGAACCATTCTGACAATCAGATTGAGGAAGAACGCGCAAAATTCAAGGAACAAATCTCAGATGATCTGACGGTTGCACGTCTAACGGAAGAGGAGGCGGTTGCAAAGGTTGCTGTTGCGGAGGCCGAAGAAAAAGTTTCGACCTCAAAAACCGAAGCTGCACAAGTTTCTGCTCTCGCTGAACTTGACACCGCTCAAAAAGAACACTCAAAGATTGATGGAGAATTAAAGAAGGTGACCAGCATTCGAAATCTTGCAGTTTTCGATCATGCTGACATACTCGTCGACGCACTCAAAAATAGTAAGCAGCGGTTGATGATAATTTCGCCGTGGATTAGAAGGAAGGTTGTTAACGAACAATTCCTGAAAGAAATTGAGAACTTACTAACAAGCGGGGTAAGTGTATATATTGGTTATGGATATAGTGACGGTAGCAGAGGTGACCCTTCGCCTATTCGTAAATTAGGAGAGTTAATGAAGCGTTTCCGCAACTTTTACTTTGTGGATTTTGGAGACACACATGCAAAAGTTCTAATCTCTGATGACAGATATTTTGTGGTCAGTAGTTTCAACTGGCTGTCCTTCAAGGGCGACCCGACGGCAACTTTTAGAGATGAACAAGGGATTTTGGTTGCTTTACCAAACCTGGTAAACGAAAAATTCCAGGATCAGCTTGTTCGTTTCAATCTTCCATGAGTAATAAGATCACATTCAAATTCGATCCTGACCAAGAGTTTCAACTTGCGGCTGTTCGTTCCGTCGTCGATCTTTTTGAAGGCCACACTCCATATCGTCCGGGATTTCTCGGATCTGAGGAAATCATCCCGAATATTCCCGCAGACGAAATGCTCTACGACTCTGACCTGCGAGTAAATCTCGAATACGTTCAAAACGCGAACGGCCTGCCCGTCACCGGCGAACTGGAAAAAGAGAGCGGGATGATGCTCGAAGGGATCGGCGTGGATTCCCACGACTTTCCACAGTTCACAGTCGAGATGGAAACAGGGACGGGGAAGACTTATGTCTATCTGCGGACGATCTATGAACTCAATAAGCATTTCGGCTTTACCAAGTTCATCATCGTCGTTCCTTCGATCGCGATCTACGAAGGCGTCTTCAAGAGCGACCTGATCACCCGAAGCCATTTCGCGAGTCTCTACGACAACAATACTCTCAACCTAATCCCATATGATGGCAGCCGTCCGGGACAAGTCCGGAACTTCGCTAACTCGTCCCAGATGCAAGTTCTGTTGATGACCATTGATGCCTTCAATAAGAAGTCGAACAACTTCTACAAAGCTACCGACAAGTTGCAAGGTTCGGGACTACGACCCTTCGAATTTGTCGCGTCCACGCGGCCGATCGTGATCCTCGATGAGCCGCAGAGTATCGATTCGACGGAAAAGGCGAAATCGGCGATTAGAACCCTGAGACCGCTTTTTTCGCTGCGGTATAGTGCCACGCATCGCCGAAGCCCGAACCTCGTCTATCGACTCTCGCCCGTGGACGCATATCATCAAGGACTCGTCAAAAAGATCGAAGTGACAGGCATCGACGCCCTCGACAATCTGACTGACATGCAGCTTGCGCTTGAAGACGTGCTCATGTCACCTTTCAGGGCGAAAATTCGTACATTAGTAAATCGCGGTGGAACGTCGTCGTTGGAAACCGTCACGGTGAAGCAAGGTGAAGATCTCTACAAGCATACAAAGCGTGAGGAACACCGCGAAGGCCTCAAGGTCGAAGAGATAAGCGTAACCGGCGAAAAGCCGTCAGTGATCTTTGAGAACCAGACGAAACTCGAACTCGGTGCCACGACGGCTCCGCTGCGCGCAGAGATTTTTCGTGCGCAGATTCGCGAGACGATAATCGAACACTTGCAGCGACAAGACAAGCTCCGCGATCTTGGCATCAAAGTACTCTCGCTTTTCTTCATCGACCGAGTGAGCAACTACACGGACGCCGACGGCATTATCCGAAAAGTTTTTGATGAGGAGTTTGACCAGCTCAAACGGTCCTATGCCAACTTCAAGGACCTAGCCTCTGAAGAAGTTCGCAGCTCATACTTCGCTAAAAAGAAGGCAGCTACTGGCGAGGTTGCGATTGATACTAGCGCGAAGACGGCCGAGGAACGCGAAGCAGAAAAGGCCGCATTCTCGCTTATCATGCGCGACAAAGAAAAGTTGCTTTAGTTTGATGAGAGGGTCAGTTTCATCTTCGCTCATAGAAGGATGGGACAATCCGAACGTATTTCAGATCTGCACTCTCAATCAGACGATTTCCGATGTCAAAAAGCGTCAGGAGATCGGCCGCGGGCTTCGCCTTTGCGTTGACCAAACTGGCCAGCGCATTTTCGACGAGGACGTGAATGTGCTGACGGTCGTTGCCAATGACAGCTACAAGAATTACGTTGAGTCGCTTCAGAACGAATATGTTGCTGACGGCGAGACTGAAGCACCACCCAAACCTTCAAGCTCTCGGAAATCCACGGCCTTCCGGCGTGATCCAATCTTTCTCGGAGCGGATTTCCGTGAGTTTTGGGAAAAACTCGAACAGAAGGCCGATTACATTATCAAACTCGATACCGCGACAGTAATCAAAGAATGTGTTCAAAAGCTGTCGTCCCACAGGTTCCCGGAGCCAAAGATAGTGATCTCAAAGGGCGAGTTCATCATGGCAAGCTACCGAATCAGCCTAGAACGAATTTCAGGCAAAGTCGCGTATTTGCGAATCGTAAGCAAGGCATCTGACGGTTCGGAGACGGTTCGATCGATACCAGTTGAGGTTGGGACCAAGCTCGATAAAGCCTGCAAAGATGATGCCTTGCGTGATTTTAAAGTGATGGTCGTTACAAACGACCCGGAGCCGCGCGTCGTTTTCGAAAGCGACTCTGAACTGAGCCAATACAATGAAATTCCACTCGACGTTCAGATTAGCCGCAAACCTGTCGTCTCAACGGTCGAGTTCAAATCGAATGCCGCCAGTGTCTTCGATTTTATCTCAAGGGCTGCGGCCGAAACCGAGCTTACGCGCAGGACCCTTGTCGATATCTTTCTCAGATTGCCGTCAGCGACGCAAGAACAGACCCTAAAGAATCCCGAGGGCTTTACAAATAAATTCATCGAGGTCGTGAAGGACGTCGTGGGTCGGACCGTTGCCGAGAGTATTGAATACCGAATCCTGCCAGATCAAAATGTCGATCTTGACGAACTTTTTCCGGTTACTAAGAGTTATCCGCAACGGGAACTAATACCGGCCGGCGAAAACGGTTTGTACGATCAGATGCAGGTGGATTCTGATGTTGAACGGAACTTCATCAACCGGAATCTGGTTGAGCAGTCCGATGTGATTTTTTACTTCAAGTTCCCGCCGAAGTTCAAGATCAATCTGCCGAAGATCATCAACAACTACAATCCTGATTGGGGAATCGTAAGGCAGCCACACGAAACTGTCCAGAACTTTGAGATCGTAGTCGAGACTAAGGGAGGGCTGGATATTGCCAAGCTTCGCTTCGCAAGCGAAGGATGGAAGATTCGCTGCGCAGTGCGATTCTTTGCCGAGCTCGGCATCGCATATCGCCACGTTGACGGTAATACCTTCACATGGGCAGTCTTTGATGGAGAACGTAATCTCGAACGAACTACCGAAAGTCGCCCAGGAGAGTGAAGGCGGCCCAATAGTAGGGTTCGTGAGTTTCGGATGATTTGTTTCTGATCATCGAAATAGCGGCTGACTGAATCGCTTTGGCAGATGACTTGCCATCCTTATACTCCTTGTAAAACTGTTCGGCAAACATTTCGGTTGATTTGTCATTTGCTTCCCATTGAGCGGATATAACCGATGTGCTGCCTGATCCCAGCATTGCCCACGCGATGCTAACAAGCCCCTCACCATTAAGAACACTACTTGTGTCGCAGGACGCCAGGAATGCAAGGCTTTGTCTTTTCAGGCGAACCTTTAGGATGTCCTCAACGCTAAGGCGACCATCATTCTGGCCGAAAGATTTGAACGCCAAGTATGAGGCCAGCGGTTCTTCCGAGTCGGCCTTTGCATGCATAGAGAAGTGTAGAATATCGGCGTCTCCTGACAGCGTGAGGAATTGCTGCTCACCAGAACCGAGTACCGGAGTCACTCCAAAGATCTTTGCCACAGATGAGGCTTCACTATTCACAAAGCGCAATGTCCTTTTTCCGAATCTGTTGTTTGCAAATACTCTAGCGGTTCTTCGAACGGGAGTTTTCTCTTTCAACAAATTGACGAGCATCGTAACCGACTGGGAATAGCTGATCGTCTTTTGTTCAATCAAATAAGTCTGTGCGTCCGGACTCAAAGCGTGGAAGGGGATCTTCCAAAGCGATTTATCGGGAACAAAAACGAGATTGCCAGCACTCAGTGATAATGGTGCAACCAGACGGTCAAAGATCTCTTTGCCATCGCTTTTGAAGAATATTCGATCGCGTATCTTTCTTCTGGTGGTCTCTGCCAGTCCTTCACATTCTCTTTCGGAAATAGAGAGTTTTACGATTCGAATTGGTTTTCCGGTTTCAACGATATAAGCTCGGAGTTCGCCACTTAACGTAAAAAAGTACGAGACAATAGCAAAATCCTTCAGAGATTCAAGACGGTGCCGATCGATCGCTTCGAATCGGTCGCGAGACGTTTCGGGTATTTGCTGAGTAACACTTCGTTCAAGTCGTTCCAATTCAACATTCTCCCCCCGCTCAATGAAATCTTTTGAGAGACTCGCAGCACGTTGTCTCCTCTCGGTAGAAAAGTTCGGAATATGCTTAATCTTTGAATATCTGATGCGATCTTTCAGTACTCGTCCCTTAATAAAGTCGGCTAAATCAAAAGCGTCATTAGAATCTGGCGAGTTCTCTTTGATCTCTGAAAGCAGGCGATAGATGGAATGATAGGTTTCCAGGATGGAGAGCGATAAAGGAATGTTACCTTCATCCGGGGATCTGTCGATCAATCGGGCAGCTTTGTTGGCATATTCAAGAGCCAAATCTGATTTTCCGAGACCCCAATTACCCTTTGCAAGATTCAAATAGATTCTGGGTAAGTCCTCTCTGTAATTCTCTGCTTCTGAAAGTTTCTGAAGTGTTTGGCTTTGTTCTATCAATCTTGCCCAATCCTTTCTCTGTTCGGCGATTGTGCTCTGCCAATAAGGAACGATGTATTCGGACCGGTTCCTCAACGATTTCAACTCATTGAAAATGTCACTTGACTGTTTATCACGACCTTTATAAGCAGCAATGACACCTTTGCCGAGGGTGCTCTCGAATTTGAATTCTTGCGTCTGATCAAGACGTTCCAGCATTTGAAGATGTTTTTCTGCCGACCCGATATCATTTCTATACAAAGAACTAAGCAACAGTGTTGAGAGAAAGAGGCTGCTTTGATAATCGTCCGTTTCACGTAGGGCTAGTTGCAGACCCTCTTCAAAGAGCATTCTTGCTCGATGTTCCTGGCCGGCTGCGTTCAAAAGATTTGCGGTCTCGAAAAGAGCAAGGCGGTGAATAAAGCGATACTCTGATTTTTCACTTGCCGCCACAAGCTTCTCCGAATAAGCCAGAGCTTTTGTGTAGTAAAACTTTGACGACCAGGCAAGGCTTAAGAAGCGTAAGATCTCATAATATAGATTAGTCTTGGCCACATCTCTCGATAGATTTTCAGCCTTTTCGAGCCAAACAATTGCGGCTACGTCGTATCCTGCCTTAAACAATATCCGACCGACTGCAAGATGATATTCAATTTCGACGAGGCGATTTTTAGGAGCTAAGGCAAAAGCATCGCGGGAAAAAGTTGATGCGGACATAAAGTCCTGTTTATTTCTTGCAAGGGCGGCTTTGCAGAAGTACACGGAAGCCAATTTCTCCGGGTATAAACTTAATCTTTTAGCATCTGAAAGAGTTTCATTTACGACAGCATCTGCCTCATCATACCTCTCAAGCTGTATTAACGCGCGGGATGCCATCAGCCCCGCTTCAGCGGCGTCTGAGTAAGAGCCAGCTTTGCGAGCTTCGACGATCTCTAATGCTGACATTTCAACGACCTGTTCAAAATGACCCTGGTTGAAAGCATTTCGCATTGTGATGAGATCCGCCGAATTCGCCCAAGCACTTGCATACGCAAGCGAAGCTAACAAGCCGGCCAATGTGACGCGGCTTGCTGCGCTTCGAAACATCTGGAACAGGTGCATAAACTGTCCCAGTAACTTAATCTCGAGGACGGCAATTCCCATTTTCATCCCTTACTCCATTGGGACGACAGTCTGTGCACTGTCTTAACGGACAGTCATCTCTCAGAAGAGTAAGAACCTCTTCGACCACATATGACAAAATATTTGTGACAACGCCACCACCTGGGATAATGCCAGCCGTGGCGAAGATGTTGCCTGCTAGCAGCGATGAAAGCAGCAACGCAAAAATAGTTTTTCTAATTTTCTTCATGCTATTTACTCCTTATTTGTTATTTGTTTTTTCAAAAACTCATACATCGCGGCAGCCACGTAACGGCCTCCTACTCCGTGTCCCGCGTCCTTGGCGTATATGAACCACACTTCGGCCCCGCTTTCTTTGATCTGGTCCTTTAGGCCGAGCACGTCCTTTTCAGGGACTCTTGAATCGAGCTTTCCTCGCGTCAGAAACATTGGGATATTGTTCCAGCGTTTCGCGTTATTAAGCGGTGAAAGTTCGTCAAGCTTTTTCATTAACTCTTCGTCTTTCGGATTTCCATATTCGTTGATTGCGAATTCATCGATCCAGCTTTGCGACAGATATCCGCGAATGGAAACGAGCGGGTATTCGGCAATGACGGCCTTTACTCTTAGCGGTTCTTGTAGAGCCGCTGCCAAGGCAATGAATCCGCCATAACTCTCTCCACGAACAAAGATTCGCGATGCATCTAAATCGGGCTGTTGCCCGACCCAATCAATCAAAGAACGGATATCCTTTACTGCATCGCCACGTTTTGATCCGTTATCGGCATCCATGAAATCGACTCCGAATCCCTTTGAGCCACGAATGTTGGTATGCAGGATAGTGAGCCCAAGGTTCGCAGCCAAGCGTATATCGGAAGTGTCGAAAATTGGTTGGTCGATCGTTTGCGGACCACCGTGAATAAAAATCAGCACAGGCGTTTTCTCTCGCTTTGCCTCTGGTCTTATCAAATAGCCGGAGATCAGGCGGTCATCGAAAGACTTCCACCTAATCACTTCAGGATGTCTTACTTTGTTTTCAAGCTGTGCGGGAATCGTCTCTTTAGTCCACGAGACGGTCCGTTTGGAACCCAAATCGAAAGATTCAATTGATGCAGGTTTACCAACGTTTTCGATCGTGAATACTACCTGGCTGTCTGACAACCATCTCGTATTCCAGATTACATACGATCCTTGTACAAATGGAGGAATAGTCTCGATGATCGATCCATTCTTCAGTTTTCCTATCCTCAATTGATCTAATCCATCGCGTGAATCCTGAATCAGAAATAATCTCCCGTTTGGGGAAGGCTTTACATCTTGAAGGTTGCCAATATTCTTGGGAAGTGAAACTCTCCTGCGTGTTCGTGATCCCAATTCCATTGAGATCAAACAAGGGCCCGCGTCGCATTCGGACGTCCCATCCGAAACCCATACCACTTTTCCCTGTGCGACGAAGGCTTTGGTTGAGTTGCCTTTATCCTGGACTGTGTCAAGTGTTTTTGAAACAAGATTGTATAGATATAGGCTTTGATTGCTGGAAGCTTTCCAGTACTTCAGCAGGATGTTATCTCCGTCCGAATCCATGACATACCAGATTCCTTTTAAGTCCGTGAGTGGACAAATGCTGGAAGTTAAATCGTGGGTGCATAATTTGGTAGTCTTGGACTCGTAATCTGATTGCGTATAAAGGAGCTTGTCTCCGCGCTTGTTCCATACTAACGATTCGACAGATTCATCCTTCCCCGTGAAATAAGATAGTTTTTTAAGCGGGTCCTTTCCGGTCCAAAGATACAATTCAAAATTGTCGGCATCATCCTTGTCGTCCGTAAAGACAAGTGTGCCATTTTGGGGATTGACTCTAACGGTACTCGGAGTTCTGCCGTCAACAATGCTCGCTGGCTTTGCCAGCGGTGACGCGACTCGATAAATATAGGACTTTTCATCGGTGACCAGGATTGACCTATTTTTCCTGTCGACGTCCCAGATTAGGTTATTCTTGATTTGAGAAGGATCGAAGAACAACTTTTCGACATCATTCTTTTTTATCGGAGGAATACCGTCAACTCTCATGTTCTCCGGCACTGGAAAATCATCAGAAGACTGGGCGTGGATTGACGCGCTGAAGGGCAGTACAATGGCCACCAATGCAAGACTGTAAAAGAGAGCTTTTGCTGGTAAGTTCGGCATCAATTTTTCTCCGTGCACCTTATGTTCATGGATTTTTGTCTGTCTAGCTGAAAGTTTCTCTGAGTATTCTTACTATCATTCGGCCCATTTAACGAAAAGTTCTGAGAATCCCCAACAATGGTCTTTCCCGAGTTGAGGGTTATGACAAGCCGCCATTTGTAAACAATGCCGCGTTCAAAGTTTGCCCCGGAAACATACGAGGTCTCGTCGTCAGTTTCGAATTGATCTATGAGTTTTTCCTCTAGATCTGAGATATAAACGCTGTATTTTGCCGCGTTCGTGACCTTGTTCCAAGTCAACCGTATGCCATCATCCGAGACCGAAGTCTCGAGACTAATCGATTCATTGAAACTGCATGGCCCATCAACACTTCTAGTCTGGGTTTCGACACGGGTGCTCGAGGCAGGCACCTGGAGCGGTTTGCCCTTGGGCTTTTCAGGTTTGATGGCTTGCCGCCGATTCGTTAATCCTGCCTCTGACTTTGAATCGCCAATTCGATTAGAATTTGAAGGCTGGTAAATTTCATGACCCGGCACAGGTAAAATCTGATCGGAGTCGGTCAGTTGATTGTCTTTCACCGATGCAACCAAATTTTCATCAGTTGATGCGGACGGTTCGAAAAGGATCATGAATGACAGTCCGGCAGTCACTATCATTAAGAGGGCGACGACTGCGATGGGCTGAAGCATTGGTCGAAAACCATCAAGGAATGAAAAGAAGCCGCCGTTATGCCTAGATGACGAATTTAGTTTCTCGGAGTTATTGTCCTGCTCAAGTAGTACGTACTTCAGAAATTCCTCTGGTGAAGGCTTTGGAAGAAGATCCCGGCAGTCTCTGCAAATCAATAGGTGACGAGTGGCCTCACGCGCTTCTTCTCTCGAAAAAGGTCCGTTTCGAAATAGAGCGATCTCTGAAATGTGTAAATGTTCGCCGTTCATCTCTTCAACTTTCCAAGCTTCTTTCTCGCGTCGTGTCTTGCTTTCTTTATGTTCCGCACTGCCGAATCAGTATTCGTTACGTTGCTAGCACCGCTAACCAGTTTCGCGATCTCGATATCTGTGAGCGGCATTTGTAGCGATAGAATTCTCCATTCTTCCACTTCGAACGAAAGAGCCTTGGCGATATGCTTCTCGTCGATTCCGAATTGCATCAGATAGATCAAGAGATCTGCCGAATGAAAAAGCAATGCTCGTCGTTGATACAGACTGAGCCTGCAAATTCCTTGCCATACTTCACAGACAAGAATTGTCATTTCGACGTCCGGCTCGCAATCATGAGTCAAATCCTGGATCGACAGTACGTCCTCAAGAGGAACTTCATTCTGTTTTATTAATTTCGTGCGGCGGCGGCTTATCTCGTTATAGGCGGATCTTGCTGTGAACGACTTCCACTCTTCGCCTGACATCCCCTTACTTTTTTCTGGGAACTTCTTTAACCATTTCCAGAGACGAAGACCGGTTTCTTGCGTCACATCGGGAACGTCCGATTCTTGTAAGCCAGTACGGCGTCCCATAGCGATGAGTTTTATTAGGGTTAGAGCCTCATGGATGAGCCCGTCGCTGCAACCTTCCGGCAGGGTCTGGGCCTCGGGCGAAGGTGGTTCACCCGGAGCTGGCTGGAGCTTTTGAAGATATGACCTATTCATCACTTCATGGATATTCCGACTAGGCTTCAGAAAAGCGTCGGAGATAAATATTGAGATGTGATGTAACCTTTTCGACTTCCAAAGGTTTTTAGTAATACAGGTTAATTCGGAGAAGAATACCTTTTCCCATTTTGGAGAAAGGTCAGTCGATGACTCCGATGGGGAACACTGATTCCGGTTTACGCTATTAATAAATGTTATACACCTTTCAAAGTAATCATGTAAATATCGAGCAACTTGCACGTTTTGATTTCCTTGATCTTTGCCTTCTCGGTGAAACAGGAACAGGCAAGACGCTTACCGCGAAACTTATTCACGATTTAAGCCCCAGAAAAAGTGCTCCCTTTA
>Ga0193706_1001192_pt1 | contig 12024 bp, 7 predicted proteins | sample U3c1metaG_FD_160130 | JGI IMG/M metagenome (GOLD analysis project Ga0193706, IMG submission 160130) | Soil microbial communities from a riparian zone of the East river system, Colorado, United States - U3c1 | ecosystem: Environmental > Terrestrial > Soil > Riparian zone | place: USA: East River... | reverse complement strand
AACCTCGGCGTGAACTACGGCGTAATCGCGGCGCTTCACGGCATCTCGTTTGATCTCAAGCAGGGCGACATTATCACGCTCATCGGTGGCAATGGGGCAGGGAAGAGCACTACGTTGCGCGCCATCTCGGGGTTGGTGAAGACCGCGTCGGGATCAGTTCGCTACGAAGGAGCGGACGTGACGAATTGCGCGGCGCACAAGTTGGTCGCGCAAGGAGTTGCGCATGTGCCCGAGGGGCGGATGATTTTTGCGAATCTGACCGTGGCGGAGAATTTGCGCATGGGCGCGTATCTCGTGTGCGACAAGGCGCAGATCGCGCAGTCACTCGATTACGTTTTCAGCATCTTTCCCCGGCTCAAGGAACGGGAACAACAAATCGCCGGCACTCTGTCTGGCGGAGAACAACAGATGCTCGCCATCAGCCGCGCCCTCATGAGCAAGCCGCGATTGCTCATGCTCGACGAACCGTCGCTCGGCATCGCGCCGAAATTGGTGAAGGACATCTTCAAAGCGATTGTTGAGATCAATCAGAAGCAGGGCATCACGGTTTTACTGGTGGAACAGAACGCGAATCTCGCGCTGGAGATTTCCCACTACGGCTACGTGCTGGAGACCGGGCGGATTATTTTGCAGAACACGGCGAAAGCGCTGCGTCAGGATCCCAAGGTGAAGAGCGCATATCTCGGCGGATGACATGCTGACGCTGTCTGGGAACGCCTGGCCATTCTCCGTTCACGAAGTGCTCGTCGTTTTCGGCCATACCGCGAAGGCGTGAATGTAAACGGCACGCGCCGCCGGCTCGGAACATTCGTGCAAGCACATATAGGCGTCGATGAAACGAGTTTCGTGCGCGCACTGATGATCGAGTTGAGCGGTCCAATCTCTGGAGGTGCGCCGCATGTCAGCGTCTTCTCCCGCATTCACGCTTCCATTGTCAGCATCCAGGGATGCGCTGCTCAACCGCGCTTGTTCATCCCGCCTCTTGGATTGCGTTCGCGAAACCTTGTCGCGCAGGAGCACTATCGCACAGCGCGCTTCTTCGCTGAATGATTTGCGCGAGACTCAACTCACTACGCGTTCGACCGCCAGCGAGGACGTGGCTGAGGCGCACAGTTTTGCGAACGTCTCTTCCGCCATGCTCAGGCGCCGCTCGCGTGTGTGAAGAATTCCCCAGGTGCGCTTGAGTTTGCGTTTGCCTAGCGGGAGCGCGACGAGCGTGCCGGACTCGATTTCTTTGCGCGCGATCCATGGCGCGAGAATGCTGATGCCCAGGCCGAGCTTCACCATCTCCTTCGTGGCTTCCATGCTGCCGAGTTGCATCACTGAATTGAGCACCATTTCCTCGGCGCGGAAATATTCCTCGACGAGTTGATAGGTGTAGCTGGTCTTGTTGTAGAGCACGTAGCGTTGCTTGGGGATCTCCTCGCGTGTGACTCGTCCCGCCAATGCCCACGCGTGGGTCGGCGCCATGACGAAGTGCATTTCATCGGAGAACAGCGGATTGAAATCGAAATCATCATCACGCTTGGGCTGCAGCGCGATGGCGAGATCAATGGTGTTCGCGCGCAAGAGCGTCATGGATTCCGGCGTGTCGCTCGGCTCAATCAACACGTTGGCCTGTGGATATTGCTTCTGAAATTCGCGCAACACCTCTGGCAGGATGTATTGGCAGGCGGTGGTGCTCGCGCCGATGCGCAGCCGGGTGCGTCCCCATTTGCTCAGTTGTGTGATCGACTCACGAGCAGCCGTCATCTCGCGCATGATCTTATCGGCGTGTTGCAGCAACTGTTCGCCGGCCTGCGTGAGCAAAACCTTTTTGCCCAGCCTGTCAAAAAGCCGACAGCCAATATCCGTTTCCAATGCTTTCATCGAATGGCTTACCGCGGACTGCGAGAGATGAAGTTCTTTCGCCGCCAGCGTGAAGCTGCCGCGCCGCGCCAGCATGACGAATGCGCGCAACTGCCGTGTGTCGAGAGGTTGTGACATCAATGAATCCAGTTCATCGCCGCGATCAAATTCCATTTGGGTGACACTTTTCACTTCGCACACGGCTGGCACGTTCGCGGCTAAGCGCTGCCGTGATGCGAAGCGAACGTCTCGCTTGAGCAATTGAAACGCCAAGGGATGCGAAGGCGCGAAATTGGTGATGGATCGGTTGAAGAAAACTCATGAAGAAAAAAGTCCATCTCGAAACTGCTGAACTGAATGTGACACGGCGCTCGTTCCTCCAGAGCAGCGCGAAAACCCTCGGCGCTACGACCTTGCTCGGCGGTATGCCCGCCGGATGGATGGGCAGTGTTTACGCGAGCGACGCTCCGGAAACGCCCACCATGAAGTTCGGTATGATCGCGCTGACGGATTGTTCGCCCATCGTGATCGCGCACGAGAAAGGGATGTTCAAGAAGTACGGCATCGCTTCTACCGTCGCGAAGCAGGCGAGCTGGGCGGCAGTGCGCGACGCGTTGTCGAACGGAGATCTTCAAGCGACGCACATGCTGATCGGCATGCCGATCGCGTCGACGATGGGACTGCTCGGTTCGCCGAAGAAGCCGATGGTGATTCCGTGGATTCTGAATCGCAACGGCCAGTCCATTTCACTCGCGAAGTCGTTCGCTGGAAAAGTTAAGGACGATCCGAAGGCGCTGAAGCCGTTCGTCGATGCCGCGAATGCGAAGAAGGAGCCACTCACATTTGCGATGACATTTCCACCAGGGACGCATGCGATGTGGATGCGTTATTACCTGGCCGCAGGCGGAATCAATCCGGACAAGGACGTCTCGCTGATCACCGTTCCGCCCGCGCAGATGGTCGCGAACATGCGCGTCGGAAAGATGGATGGCTTTTGCGTCGGCGAGCCATGGAATGCCCGCGTGATTGCGGACAAGATCGGCTTCACCTCCCTGAACACACAGGACATCTGGAAGGATCATCCGGAAAAGGTCTGCGCCATCACCGGCGAGTTCACAGAGAAGAATTCCAAGACGGTGAAAGCAGTGTTGAAAGCGTTGCACGAGGCGAGCGTGTGGCTCGACAAACTGGAGAATCGCCCCGAGCAGGCGAAGATCGTCAGTGCCGCGACTTACATCAATTGCCCGCCCGAAATCATCCTTGGCCGCATGTTGGGCAAGTACGACTTCGGCGATGGCCGCAAGAAGGAGGATTCGAGCTACATGATCTTCAGTGATCGGAACTGCAATTACCCGCAGCCGAAGTACGCGAGATGGTTTCTATCGCAATACCGGCGCTGGGGCTTCGTCGATGGCTCGGTGGATTATGACGGCATCGCGAAGCAAGTGATGCGCACGGACATCTACGAGGAAGCGATGAAGGAACTCGGCGTCACGCATGGCGGCGCGAACAGCGATGTCGAGACACTTTTCGATGGCGTGACGTTTGATCCCGCGAAGCCGGAGCAATACGCGAAGAGCTTCGCGGTCAGTAACCTCAAGGAGTAACCCAAAATGACCTCACGCAAAAACGCTAAGCCGCAAAGAAGGAGTTTCGGACCTTTACGTCTTCGCGTCTTTGCGTGAGGTCCAACTTCCTATGAACAAATTGAAACTGGATTGGCTCATTCTCCCGCTGCTCGGCATCGCCGTGGTAATCGGCTTCTGGTCGCTCTCGAGCGCGACGTGGGCGAAGGAATTGCCATCGCCGCTGAAAACATGGGAGAGCAGCAAACCGTATGTGATGAAGCCATTCGAGAAGCGTGGCGAAATGGATCAAGGCATCCTGCGCTTCACCTGGTACTCGCTCGTCCTGGTGGCAAAGGGCTACGCGCTCGCGCTAATCATTGGGACGCCGATCGGATTTTTCCTCGGCCTCTCGAAAACGTTCGCGAAGACGTTTGATCCTATCATCCAGATTCTCCGTCCAGTTTCTCCCCTCGCGTGGTTGCCGCTTGGCCTCGTGCTGTTTCTGAGCGTCGGCAAGCAAGCTTCTGAACTGGGCGCGCTCTTCACCATCGCGATCTGTGCGATGTGGCCGACGGTCCTGAACACGGCCGTCGGCGTGCGCGCCATTCCGCAGGATTATCTCAATGTCGCGAAAGTGTTGAAACTCTCGCGCGCCAAAACACTCTTCAAAGTGCTCATTCCCGCAACGCTGCCCTACATGTTCACGGGCTTCCGGCTTAGTCTTGGCATTGCGTGGCTGGTGATCGTCGCCGCTGAAATGCTCACGGGTCGTCCCGGCGTCGGTGGGTTCCTGTGGCAGGAATACAACTCGCTGATCTACGAGCACATCATTCTCTGCATCGTCACAATCGGTGTGGTCGGCTTCATCCTGGATCGACTGATGAGTGTCGTGGAAAAGCGATTCAAGACAGCTTGAGCATGAATGCCTCACGCAAAGACGCAAAGGCGCAAAGGGGATTAGAGAGTAAAGGCTCCTTCGTCCGGAAGCCCGTTTGCGATTCGCTTCACACCGGACTTGAAGAGGACGGAACCAAAGTTAATGAGCAGGCCGAGTCTTTTATCAGCGAGACGAATCTGCGTAAGCACTTGCTTGCTGTGAACCGGAGCGATCTCCTCAACCGACTTCAGTTCCACGATCACAAGGTTCTGTACAATCAGGTCGGCGCGGAATCCTTCTTCGAAAATCAGGTCGTCGTAGCGGATCGGAATTGCAACCAGCCGCTGAACATCAAGTCCGCGTTTCCGCAGCTCATGGGCGAGCACGACCTCGTAAACACTCTCAAGCAGTCCTTTGCGCCTTTACGTGAGGCATTCCTGATTATGGCTTTTTTAGAACTAAAAAATGTGGCCAAGAGCTTCGGCTCGAGTACGGTCCTGCGCGACATCAACCTGACCATCGAGAAGGGCGAGTTCGTCGCGATCGTCGGTTACTCTGGCGCGGGCAAGACGACCCTGATCTCACTGATCGCCGGTTTGCTGAAGCCCGACTCGGGCTCCATGACGCTAAACGATCTGGAGATCACCGCGCCTGGCCCCGATCGCGGCATCGTTTTTCAAAACTACTCGCTGCTCCCGTGGCTGACGGTTTACGAGAACATCTACCTCGCCGTCGACCAGGTGTTCCCGAACTGGGCTGCCGCCAAAAAGCAGCAGCACACGGAGAAATACATCGCGATGGTGAACCTCACACCCGCGCGCGAGAAACGTCCGAGCGAACTCTCCGGCGGCATGCGGCAACGCGTCTCTGTGGCGCGCGCGCTCGCGATGGATCCGCAGATACTTCTGCTTGATGAACCGCTCTCCGCGCTCGACGCGCTCACGCGCGCGACGTTGCAGGACGAGATCAGCCGCATCTGGAGTGAGGATAAGAAGACCGTCGTGCTCATCACAAATGATCCCGATGAAGGCATCCTTCTCGCCGATCGCGTAATTCCGCTGAGCGCCGGTCCCGGTGCCACGCTTGGGCCGAGCATCACGATCGACATTCCGCGCCCGCGCAGTCGCCAGGCGATCAACCACGATCCGCGCTTTAAAGAGATTCGGCGCGCGATCATTGCGTGGCTGCTCGCTTCTAAGGGTGAACGGAAAACTGCTGTGACGAGGAGGCTGATTCTTCCTGACATTGAGCCCGAGGACTTGTCCATCCCGCGCGGCGTCTTCAATCGCCGCAAAACGCCTCTGCGGCGAAACGAAATCAAACGCGAGGTCGTGACTGTTGAATGAATTTGCCTCACGCAAAGACGCAAAGACGCCAAGGAACTTGTTCTCTTTGCGCCTTTGCGGCTTTGCGTGAGACCGGAAACCGATGAGCGCTTACATCGAACTTTCCAATCTCACCAAGATTTACCCGACGCCGAAAGGCCCGGCGATCATCGTCAAAGACTTCAACCTCACGATCAAACAGGGCGAGTTCATCACGCTCATCGGCCACTCGGGTTGCGGTAAGTCCACCGTGCTTTCGATGCTCGCCGGACTGAACGACATCACCGGCGGAGGAATTATTCTGGCGGGCAGAGAACTCGTCGGAGCAGGCCCGGATCGAGGTGTTGTATTTCAATCGCCGTGTTTGCTGCCCTGGATGAGCGCGTTCGAAAACGTCATGCTCGGCGTGGACCAGGTGTTCTTCACTGCGAGCCGGAAAGAACGCCGTCAGATCGTTGAGTATTATCTCACCGTCGTCGGTCTCGGCGACGCGATGCACAAGAAGCCCGCGGAACTTTCGCAAGGCATGCGTCAACGCGTCGGCATCGCGCGCGCCTTCGCGCTGTCGCCAAAGATGCTTTTACTCGATGAACCCTTCGGCATGTTGGATTCGCTGACACGCTTCGAGTTGCAACAAGTGCTCATCGAACTCTGGCGCAAGGACAAGAAGACCGCGCTCATGGTCACGCACGACGTGGATGAAGCGCTCTTCCTCTCCGATCGAATCGTGATGATGACCGACGGACCCGAGGCCGAAGTCGGCGACATCCTTGATGTGAAATTCCCGCGTCCGCGCGATCGCAAGGAGGTGATGGAACATCCGGATTACTACAAGCTGCGCGAGCACTTGATCGAGTTCCTGGAAATCCACGCGCACAAGAAAAAGCACGCTGCCGTGCCACGCGACGAAACGAAGAAAGAGCGGTGTGACGAACTCGCCGGGGCGGCATCTTGAGACGTTATCCGTACTCGTTAAATGAATTTGCCTCACCCAAAGACGCAAAGGCGCCAAGGGATCTCGTTCTCTTTGCGCCTTTGCGGCTTTGCGTGAAACCTCAACCATCGCTGAAGGAATACCTGCCTCGCGTTTTTGCCAGCCTGTCCAAAAGACTACAGAACACGAACGTCTGGTGCGGATTGAGCACCTGCTGCTGACACGAAGCGCCGCCCGAAATCCGACGCGGAAACAGCGAACACGCGAGATCACAGCAACTTCAGAGCGCCCCGCGCGGTCGTTTCGCCGCATCAATGAACTAGTTTCATCGCGTTGAAGAAAACTTTGAGAGCTTCTGCGCGCGGCACTACGTGGCAATGGCATAACCCGCGCTAAGCGCCTGCACGATGAAGATTGCGGAACTGAAAAAGGCGGGCCACCTGCCCACATTGATTTCAGCGTTTCTCTATTTCGACTACAGCTTCATGGTCTGGACTCTCCTCGGTGCGCTCGGTGCGCAAATCGCCGCGCCCGAATCGCTGAATCTTTCGGCGCAACAAAAGGGTTTCATGGTTGCGCTCCCGATCCTGTCCGGCGCGTTCTTCCGCATCGTTCTCGGCCTGCTGTTCGATCGCGTCGGCGGCAAACGCACCGGGATCATCGCGCAATGCGTGGTGATTGTCGGCCTCGCGGTGGCGTGGACCGTTGGTCTCAAAAGTTTTCCGGCCACGTTGCTGATGGGTGTGGTGCTCGGCATCGCGGGAGCGAGTTTTGCCGTGGCGCTGCCGCAGGCGGGACGCTGGTATCCGCCGCACATGCAAGGAATCGTGCTGGGGCTGGCCGGTGCGGGGAACATCGGCGTGGTCCTCGACTCCATTTTCGCCCCGCGTCTTGCGGCGGTTTATGGCTGGCAAAACGTCTTTGGCTTCGCACTGATCCCGGCGCTCGTCGTGCTCGGCGTCTATTGGTACGCAGCGAAGGATGCGCCAACGCCATGCGCGCCGAAACGCTTCGCCGACTACCTGAAGCTGTTTCGCGAGCGCGATACGCATTGGTTCTGCTTTTACTACACCGTGAGCTTCGGCGGATTCGTCGGCCTCGCGAGTTCGTTCCTGATCTACTTCAAGGATCGCTTCGGGTTCTCGGTCGTTCACGCGGGTGATCTCGCGGCGCTATGCACGGCGGTCGGCGCATTCGCGCGGCCGGTCGGTGGCGCGGTGGCGGATCGCATCGGCGGCATTCGCGCGCTCAAGGTGTTTTACATCGTGGCGGCGATCACGTTGGTCGGCGCCGGACTGACTCGCGAGATCACACTGAACGTGGCCGCGTTTATTCTAGCCTGCGCGGCGTTCGGCATGGCGAACGGCTCGGTGTTTCAACTCTTGCCGCAGCGTTTCGGCAATGAACTCGGACTCATGACCGGCCTGGTGGGCTGCGGCGGCGGCATCGGCGGATTTCTTCTCGCGAGCTTGCTTGGCGTGTCGCGCCACCACACCGGCGACTATCTGCTCGGCCTGCTGTTCTTCGCGGGCCTTTGCCTGATGGCGCTCGGCGGCCTGGTGGTGGTGAAGAAGCGTTGGCGGAACACTTGGGGTGCGGTGGCGGCGGCAAGGATCTGATGTCGGTCGCGCCCAATCCACCCCGGGAGTCACCACGGGAATTTCTCGCGCAGTTGTTGGAGGAGCAGAACCAGCTCTTCACACCCGTCGCGGAATTCTCGCGCGCCCACGAACGCGGCGAAGTGACGGCGGATCGTTTCGCGCGATTGCTTCCGGTGACGCCCTTGTCGCCGGGCGAGCAATACGCCTTCGAAGTCGATCTCGACAAATGCTCCGGCTGCAAGGCGTGCGTGACCGCATGTCATTCGCTGAACGGTCTCGATGACAACGAGACGTGGCGCGAAGTCGGGTTGCTTGTCGAAGCGCCGAAGACGCGTCGCTCGCGTAGCGCAGGTTTTCAACCTGCCGTATCGCCGACTCTCAATCGGCTGACGCTCGAAAGTTCCATGCGCCTCGATAACTCGGGAGGCACGCAGGCTGAAGGCACTGCGATACGGCAGACTGAAAGTCTGCTCTACGAATCAACGAGAGGTAACGGTGCCACGCTTCAACACGTCACGACCGCTTGCCATCACTGCGTTGATCCCGCGTGCCTCAACGGCTGCCCCGTCCTCGCTTACGACAAAGACCCGATCACCGGGATCGTGCGGCACCTCGATGACCAGTGCATTGGCTGCCAGTACTGCGTGCTGAAATGTCCTTACGACGTGCCGAAGTACAACGAGCGCCTCGGCATCGTGCGCAAGTGCGACATGTGCGCGAATCGCCTCGCTGTCGGTGAAGCACCGGCGTGCGCGCAGGCGTGCCCGAGCAAAGCGATCCGCATCACAAAGGTGCAAACCGAGACAGTGACGATCGAGTTTCGCGAACGCGCGGTGACGTTTCTCGCTGGCGCGCCGGCAGGTTTCGGAGAAATCACACCGCAGCCCGCGCATTGGCCGCTCGTATTCATGCTGGTGCTCACGCAGGCATCCGTCGGTGCCGCGTGCGCGAGTGTGCTGAATCCGTCGCAATCGAATCCGTTGCTGTCGGCTTTGGTATTCGCGATGGCTGGACTCGGTGCGAGTGTTCTTCATCTCGGCCGTCCGCTCGGCGCATGGCGCGGTTTTTTGAATTTCAGGCGCTCCTGGATGAGCCGCGAGATCGTTGCGTTCGGCATTTATCCGGCGCTCGTCGCGGCTGCATTGTTATTTCCGCCATTCGCATTCGCCGCGTCCGGTGTTGGGCTGGCCGGAGTGTTCTGCTCGGCGATGATTTACGCAGACACACGGCGCGAGCTTTGGCACCCACGGCGAAGCGTCTCGTTATTTCTGTTCACGACCGTGTTGCTCGGCGCCGGCATTGCGCTGTTGTTCCAACCATCCAACACATCACTCGCACTGACACTCGTGTGTGCGGCGTGTCTCAAGTTGTTGATCGAGATCTCAGTGCTTCGCCACGTGACGCAACGCTCGCTCACGCCAATGAGGAAGACGGCGCTCCTGATCACGAGCACATTTCAGCCGCTCGCGTTTGTTCGTCTCATTTGTCTGACGCTGGGCGGCATTGGTCTTCCCGTGTTGCTGAGTTCAAACGTTTTGCCGCACCCGCAAGTTTGCGCGGCTGTTGCGGTAGCGTTGCTGTTGGTGGGAGAACTCATTGAGCGTTGCCTGTTTTTCCGGACGGTTGTTGCGCCGAAGATGCCGGGAGGATTGGCCTCGTGAAGGCGGTCGCATCCAAACTTGCACCGTTGTTGCGCCAATTCACGGGTCCACTCACAAACGAATTGGTGCTGCATCCGGCTGAGTTCGGATTGGGCAAAGTTCCCGCGCGACTGAATCCCGACCAGACCACGACGATGGTTTGCGGATTCTGTTCCACCGGGTGTGGCCTCAATGTTCATCTTCAAGATGGCAAAGCCGTGAATCTTACGGCCGCGCCGAACTATCCCGTGAACCTCGGCATGGCGTGCCCGAAGGGTTGGGAAGCCCTCACGCCGCTCGCTGCGCCGGATCGTGCGACCACGCCGCTGTTGCGCAATGAGGCGGGCGAGATCGAGGCGACCGATTGGGATACCGCGTTGCAAGTGTTCACCGTGAGGATGAAGGCGATCCAGGATCAGCACGGCGCGGAGTCCGTGGCGTGGATTGGCACCGGCCAGATCACGAATGAGGAACTCGCGTTTCTTGGCGCGCTCGGGAAATTCGGCATGGGCATGATCCACGGCGACGGCAACACGCGTCAATGCATGGCGACTTCCGTGGTCGCCTACAAAGAGTCATTCGGCTTCGACGCACCGCCTTACACGTACAAAGATTTTGAAGAGTCGGACGTGATCGTACTCGTCGGCTCAAACCTCTGCATCGCGCATCCCATCATGTGGCAGCGCGTGTTGATGAATCAGCATCAGCCCGAGATCATCGTGATCGATCCGCGCCGCACCGAGACCGCCACCGCCGCGACGCAGCATTACGCGATCAAGCCGAAGAGCGACCTGGTGTTGCTGTATGGCCTCGCGCGAATGCTCATCGAGCGCGGGTGGATTGATCGTGAGTTCATCGAGAAGAGCACCAATGAGTTTGGGGAGTTTGAAAGATTCCTCTTCGCTGGTAGGGCGGGCTGTCCTCAGCCCGCCGTGAATGGCGCCGAACGGCGCGGTGAGGACACCGCGCCCTACCAGGCGTTTGATGTTCAGAGCGTCGCAGCGGTAACTGGTATTTCCGTTGAACAGCTTCATCACCTCGCCGAAACGATTCACACCGGCAAGCGCGTTTCGTTCTGGTGGACGATGGGCGTGAACCAAGGTCATGAAGCCACGCGCACCGCGCAAGCGATCATCAATCTTGCGTTGATGACGGGAAACGTCGGACGTCCAGGGACGGGCGCGAATTCCATCACGGGTCAGTGCAACGCCATGGGCTCGCGGCTGTTCAGCAACACGACCAACTTGATCGGCGGCCACGATTTCACGAAGGCGGATCATCGTGAGAAGGTCGCACGAGCGTTGAAGATTCCAGTCGAGCGCGTTCCGCAGCGCGGCAGCATGGCTTACGACCAGATCCTCGATGGCATTGAGGCCGGGAAGATCAAAGCGCTTTGGATCGTCGCGACGAACACAGCGCACTCGTGGATTCAGCAGAAGCGCGCACGTGAGTTGCTGGGTAAGCTCGACTTCCTCGTCGTGCAGGACATGTACGCGAGCACCGAGACGGCGCAGCAAGCGCATTTGGTTTTGCCGGCGGCGGGGTGGGGTGAAAAAAAAGGCACGTTCATCAACTCGGAACGGCGTTTCGGTGTGCTGAAAAAGGTGTCTCGCACGCCGGGCCAGGCGTTGTCGGATTTCCGCATCTTCCAACTCGTCGCGCACTATTGGGGCTGTGCCGAGATGTTCGCGGAATGGACCTCCCCGCAAGCAGTGTTTCAAATCCTGAAACGCGTAAGCGCGGGTCAACCGTGCGACATCACGGGAATTGAAGATTATCGGATGATCGATGAATGCGGCGGCGTGCAGTGGCCGTGGCCGAAGGGGAAAGTAATCGCTAAATCAGTAATCAGTAATCAGTCGGCAAACGATGATAGCGAAACACTGATCACTGATTCACTGATTACTGATTACTCTGCCCCTGCCACCGAGCGCCGACTGTTCGAGGACGGCCGGTTCTATCATTCGGATGGAAGAGCCCGCTTCATCTTTGAAACACCGCGTGCGATGCCAGAACCAAGCTCGCGCGAGTTCCCGCTGATCCTTCTCACTGGCCGTGGCACTTCGGCGCAATGGCACACTCAGACGCGCACGGGAAAATCTGCCGTGCTGCGCAAGCTCGCTCCGGAAAACATCTACGTCGAAGTCTCGCCTGAAGATGCCGCGCACCTCGACATCGAGAGCGGCCAACGTGTGCGTGTGCGCTCGCCACGCGGCGAAGTGATCGCCGCC
>Ga0193706_1001191_pt1 | contig 12026 bp, 12 predicted proteins | sample U3c1metaG_FD_160130 | JGI IMG/M metagenome (GOLD analysis project Ga0193706, IMG submission 160130) | Soil microbial communities from a riparian zone of the East river system, Colorado, United States - U3c1 | ecosystem: Environmental > Terrestrial > Soil > Riparian zone | place: USA: East River... | reverse complement strand
ACCTTGTCGAGTTCGCGGTCGCGGGCGTGGCTTCCACGAGCGGGATCAGGAGCAGAAGGCAGCAGGTGGCGCGAAGCGGCTTCACCGCCCAGACGTGCACCACGAGACCGGTGTCCGCAACGGTTCGCGGATTCAGTTGGTCGTCAACGGACGTCTGCTCGACGACGGAACATCCCGGCCAGCTCGACGATCAGCGCTACTGCGTGGACCATCCCGGTGAGGCAAAGGAACAGGAGGGCCAATATCATGAACAGCCCCTCCGACATGCTGTCAACGGGCGAACCGGATGCAAAATGGAGCAGCCCATATCCCCCCCAAAAAAGCGCAACGGCGCAGGGGATGAAAAGAAGGTGTAGCGCCCATCTGGCGCGGACGCGTTTCACCAGGCCCCAGATGCAGATCGAAAGGATCGGCAAACCGAATGTCGCAATAGCCCAACCCGCGAGACCGAGCGCGAACATCGGAGGCGTGCTAAAGTCATACAAGAAAAGAGCCGAACCATTCATCTCCTGGGCGCAGAGAAGTATCAGCGCGATGATTGCCGCCCCGTAGGCCACGCTGCCTACCCTGTTCATTGCATCAGTGCCTCCGGACACTCATCCTCGAAGCGTGCGCTCATAGGTAAATGTCCGCAATGGGTCGTTTGCGGGCATTCGATGGCCAAGGCTCGACTGTTTATCCGGGAGGGGTGAGACTCAGCCCTCCGAATCCTCCGCGTCGAGGGCGTAGCCGGCGGAGCGGACGGTTCGGATGATGTCGGGGCGGCCGCCTTGGTTGAGGGCCATTCGAAGGCGGCGGACGTGGACGTCGACGGTTCGGGTCTCGATGTCGGCGCCGTGGGGCCAGACCGAGGCGAGGAGCCGCTCGCGCGAGAAGACCCGGCCGGGATGCTCGAGGAAGTGGCGGAGCAGGCGGAACTCGGTGGGGCCGAGCGCGAGGGTCCGGCCGGCGCGCTTCACCTTGTGCGAGACGACGTCCATCTCGATGTCGGCATAGGACATGCGCTCGCCGGCAAGGGCCGGGCGGACGCGGCGAAGCACGGCGCCGACCCGGGCGATGAGCTCGCGCGGGCTGAACGGCTTGGTGACGTAATCGTCGGCGCCCGTTTCCAGGCCGCGGATCCGGTCGCTTTCCTCGCCGCGCGCGGTCAGCATGATGATCGGGACGTTTGCGGTCGCCGCCTTTCGGCGGAGCCGGCGGCAGACTTCGAGCCCCGATACGCCCTCGATCATCCAGTCCAATATGACGATGTCGGGCACGTCCTCCTCGGCGAGAAGAAGCGCTTCCTCGCCGTCCGCGGTGCGGGTGACGTCGAACTCCTCGCGCTCGAAATGCCAGACGAGAAGTTCCGCGAGCGTCTTGTCGTCCTCGACCAGGAGCAATTTGCCTCGGCTCATTCGGGATCGGCCGGATTGTGGCCGCGCGGCCGCTCGGCGAGCCGCTCGCCGGTGGCGGCGAACCAGACCATCTCGGCGACATTGGTGGCATGATCGCCGATCCGCTCGAGATTCTTGGCGATGAAGAGGAGATGCGCTGACTGGGTGATACGCTGCGGATTCTCCATCATGAAGGTGAGCAAAGCGCGGAAGATGCTGTTGTAGAAATCGTCGACGACAGTGTCGCGCTCGCACACCTTCTTGGCCTTGGCGGGATCGCGCTCGACGAAGGCGTTGAGCGCATTGTGAACCATCTCCGCGGCGACCCGGGCCATCTCCGGAAGAAGCGCGATCGGCTCGATGTCGCTGGCGTCCTCCATCACCTGGACCCGCTTTGCGATGTTCTTGGCATAGTCGCCGATCCGCTCGACGACGCCGGCGATCTTCAGGGCGGCGACCGCTTCCCTCAGATCGTCGGCCATCGGCGCCCGGAGGGCGATGAGCTGGACGACCTTCCGCTCCGCCTCGGTCTCGAGCACGTCGAGCCTGGCGTCGTCCTCGACCACCCGGCGAGCGCCGTCGCAGTCGCGCTGCCTGAGGCAGCGCATCGATTCGCGGATCGCATTCTCCGCGAGACCGCCCATCTGGCTGATCAAAGCGCGGAGGCTGTCCAGGTCCTCGTCGAACGCCTTGACCGTATGTCCGCTGGTCGTCGCCTGCATATCGCTTTCCTCAACCATAACGGCCGGTGATGTAATCCTTGGTGCGCGGCACGCCCGGATTGGTGAAGATCTGGCTCGTCTCGCCATACTCGATCAGCTCGCCGAGATGGAAAAAAGCGGTGCGCTGCGAGACTCGCGCGGCCTGCTGCATATTGTGGGTGACGATGACGATCGCGTAGCGGCCGCGAAGTTCGTGGATCAATTCCTCGATCCGGGCCGTGGCGATCGGGTCGAGCGCCGAGGCCGGCTCGTCCATCAATATCACCTCGGGATCGACCGCGATGGCGCGGGCGATGCAGAGGCGCTGCTGCTGGCCGCCCGACAGAGCGGTGCCGCTTTCGCTGAGCCTGTCCTTGACCTCGTCCCAGAGGCCGGCGCGCTTCAGCGAACGCTCGACCATCTCGTCAAGCTCGGTCCTGTCCTTCGCAAGTCCGTGGATCCGGGGGCCGTAGGCGACATTCTCGAAGATCGATTTGGGGAAGGGGTTGGGCTTCTGGAACACCATTCCGACCCGGGCGCGAAGCTGGACCACGTCCATGGCGGAGCCGTATATGTCCTCGCCGTCCAGCTCCATCAGGCCCTCGAAGCGAGCGCTCGGGATGGTGTCGTTCATGCGGTTGAGGGTGCGGAGGAAGGTCGACTTGCCGCAGCCGGACGGGCCGATGAAGGCGGTGACGTTCTCGGTGCTTATATCGATCGACACGTTGTCCACGGCCTTCTTGACGCCGTACCAGACGCTGACGTTCCGCGCCTTCATCTTCAGGCTGGGCGCCTGCGCACCAACCTCGGCTCGGGCCTCGGCAGGGGCTTCCATTTCCAGTGTCTGTTGCACGTCTCTCACCAGGTCCGTTCGAATTTGTTGCGCAGGTAGATGGCCAGCCCGTTCATCGCGAGCAGGAAGACCAGCAGGACGATGATCGCCGCCGAGGTCTTCTCGATGAAGCCGTGGCTGACCTCGTCCGACCAGAGGAAGATCTGGACCGGGAGCACGGTGGCCGGCTCGCTTATGCCGCCCGGCGGAGTGGCGATGAAGGCGCGCATTCCGATCATCAGCAAAGGCGCGGTCTCGCCCAGAGCGCGCGCCATGCCGATGATGGTTCCGGTCAATATGCCCGGGAGCGCCAGGGGCAGCACGTGATGGAAGACGACCTGGACCGGGCTCGCTCCGACGCCCAGGGCCGCGTCGCGCACCGAGGGCGGCACCGATTTGATCGCGTTGCGCCCGGCGATGACGATGACCGGCATGGTCATCAAAGCCAGTGTCAGGCCGCCGACGATGGGGGCCGAGCGCGGCAGGTGCATGAAGTTGAGGAAGACGGCGAGGCCGAGAAGCCCGAAGATGATCGAGGGTACCGCCGCGAGATTGTTGATCGAGACCTCGATCAGGTCGGTCCAGCGGTTCCGCGGCGCATATTCCTCGAGATAGAGGGCCGAGAAGACTCCGATCGGAAAGGCGAGCACGATCGTCACGATCATGGTCAGGAGCGAACCCTTGAACGCGCCCCAGATTCCGACGGCGGCCGGATCGGTGGCGTCCGAGCCGGTCAGGAAGCCGAGGTTGAAGCCGCGCGAGATGGAACCGTCCGCTTTCAGCTTCGCAAAGCGCGCCTCGACCGGCGGCGGCGCGTCGCCCTTGGCGGCGAGATCGAGATCGCCGGAGACGGGGAGCGAGAAGCTCTTCCTGCCCTGGAGCATGTCCGGGTCGTCCGCGATCGCGTCGCGCACCCTGAGCCAAGCCGCTTCGGACACCAGATCGGCGCCGTCCGGGCCGTACTGGGCGATAGCCGCTTCGGCCACGGCGCCCTCGATGTCGGCAGTCGCGAGCGCAGCCTGGGCGCCGGCGCCGGTCAAAGCGGCGGGATCGAGGAACAAAGAGGATTTGGGGAAATCCACCGCGACGGCGATCCGGGTTTCGACGAAGCCCGCCAGGCCGTTGCCCATCATCGTGATCAGCAGGAAGGCGAGGAATCCCACCGAGGTCGCGATCGCCGCGAAGCCGACCCACCGGAAGCGGCGCTCGCTCCGGTAGCGCCGCGCGATGCGCTTGCGCATGTCCGCGCTCCCCCAATCGGTCGGGGTCGGGTCGATGGTTCGGACTTCACTCATAAGCTTCGCGATATTTCTTCACGACGCGCAGAGCGGCGACGTTGAGCAGGAGGGTGATCAGGAACAGGACCAGGCCGAGCGCGAACGCGGCCAAGGTCTTGGGGCTGTCGAACTCCTGGTCGCCGGTCAGAAGCTGGACGATCTGCGCGGTCACGGTGGTGACGCTGTCGAACGGGTTGGCGGTGAGATTGGCGGCGAGGCCGGCCGCCATGACCACGATCATGGTCTCGCCGATCGCCCGGCTGACCGCCAGCAAGACCCCGCCGACGACTCCTGGAAGAGCGGCGGGGACGAGAACCTTGCGGATCGTCTCGGAGGTGGTCGCGCCGAGCGCAAGCGATCCGTCCCGCATCGATTGGGGGACGGCGGCGATCGAATCGTCGGCCATGGACGAGACGAACGGGATGATCATCACCCCCATGACCAGGCCGGCGGCCAGCGCGGATTCGGACGAAGAGGGGATTCCGAGCGCGACGCCGAGGCTGCGCACCCATGGTGCGAGCGTCAGGGCGGCGAAATAGCCGTAGACCACGGTGGGTATGCCGGCGAGCATCTCGAGCATCGGCTTGAGCCAGCGCCGGGCCGTCTTGTGGGCATATTGAGTGAGATAGATGGCGCTCATCAGCCCCAATGGGATTGCGACGATCATCGCGATGATCGCGCCGATGAAGATCGTTCCCCAGAAGAGAGGCACCGCTCCGAATGCGCCCGACGAGCCGGCCTGGTCGGCGCGGATCGCGGTCTGCGGGCTCCAAGTCAGGCCGAACAAGAATTCGAGCGGGGAGACTCGCGAGAAGAAGCGAAGCGATTCGAACAGCAAGGAGAGGACGATGCCGAGCGTGGTCAGGATCGCGATAAGCGAGGCGATCAGAAGGACGATCATCACCACCCGCTCGACCTTGTTGCGGGCGCGGAAATCGCGCTTGAGCCGGGTCCAGCCGAAGGCTCCGCCGGCGAAGGCGAGCAGGAGCGCGAGCGCCGTGCCTGTCCAGCCGTAGAAGCGGCTCGCCGAGGCGAATGCCGGCACCAGGGTTTCGGACTGCGGATTGAAGGCGCCGGCAAGCTCGCCGCTGGCGAGGGCCCGCGCTTCCTCGAGGATCGCCGACCGGCCCATTGCGTCGGCGGGGAGGGAGGCGGCGGCGGGACTGGACAGCACCGTGTCGGTCACCAAGCCGGGCGCGACGAACTGCCAGATTGCCAGAAAGACGAGGGCTGGAACCAGCGCCCACAAGGCGACGTACCAGCCATGGTAAGCCGGGACCGAGTGGAGCCTGGGCCCGGCCCCTTTGCCGAGCATGACGGCGCGCGCGCGGGCGCTCAGCCAGGCGATCAGCCCGAGGCCGATGAGCAGGAATAGAAGGGCGAAGCCTGGCATTTCATTGTGCCCGGTGCCGGCCCACCCGCGAGGGAGGACCGGCGCATCGGGGCGTCTCTTATTTCAGGCCGGTGCCGTCGAGCGGAGTCAGCGCCGTGGCGGCGGCGTTCTGGGCGGCGATCTTGTCGGCCGGCGAGGGGATCAGGCCGTGCCGGGCGAGATAAGCGCCGGGCGCCCAGCCTTTGGCGAATTCGGCGACGAACTCGCGAAGGCCGGGAATGGCCGAGAGATGATCGCCCTTCACATAGATGAAGAGCGGCCTGGCGCCGGGATAATCGAAGCTGGCGATCGTCTCGGCGGTTGGAGCGACTCCGCCGAGCGGGATTCCGCGGACCTTGCCGGCATTCTCCTCGAGGAAGGAGTAGCCGAGGATCCCGATCGAGCCGGGATTGGCTGAGACCTTCTGGACCATCAGATTGTCGTTCTCGCCCGCTTCTATGTAAGCGCCGTCCTCGCGGATCTTGGTGCAAATGTCCTTGTGGCGATCCTTGTCGCTCTCCTTGAGCGCCTTCATCGCCGGGTCGGACTCGCAGCCTTTCTCGAGGATCAATTCGGCGAAGGCGTCGCGGGTGCCCGAGGTGGGCGGCGGGCCGTAGACCTGGATGGCGACGGCCGGGAGGCTCGGATTGACGTCGCGCCAGGTCTTCGCCGTGTTGGGCTTGCCGAACGGATTGGCGGCCAATGCGCGATAGACGTCGGCCTGTGTCAGCGAAAACTGCGGCGCCCCGGAGGCCTCGATCAAGGCGAGCCCGTCGATCCCGATCGGAAGCTCGATCACCTGGGTGACGCCGTTCTTTTTGCAGTCCTCATATTCGGACGCCTTGATCCGGCGCGAGGCGTTCTCGATGTCGGGATGGCCGGCGCCGACCCCGGCGCAGAACAATTTCATGCCCGCGCCGGTGCCGGTCGATTCGAGGATCGGAGCGCCGAAGTTGGGGTTGTTGCGGACGAACTGCTCGGCGACCGCCTTGGCGAACGGATAGACGGTCGACGATCCGACGATCCGGATTTGGTTTCGGGCGCCGCCGCTGCCGCCGGTGCCCGAGCCGCTGTCTCCGCAGGCGGTGAGGGCCAATGCGGCGATCGAAAGGGAAACGAAGAGCTTCTTCAAGCCAACCTCCATGGCGGCGGGAATCGCCGCGTTCGGGAGTCGGGCTAGACGGGTTCGGAGAGTCGGGCGTTACGTTCCGGTTACACTTTCGTGACAACCGCGGCCGGAAGAAGGACGTGAACGTCGGTGCCTTTGCCGAGATCGCTCTCGATGGACAGGCTGCCGCGATGGCGCTCGACGATATGCTTGACGATGGCGAGGCCGAGGCCGGTGCCGCCGAGGGCGCGGCTCCGGCTCGGATCGGCCCGGTAGAAGCGCTCGGTGAGGCGGGGGATATGCTCGGCGGCGATTCCCTCGCCCTCGTCGGAGACGGTGAGGCGGACCATCTCGCCCTCGGCGCGCGCGGCGATGGTGACGGGCGTTCCGCGCCGCCCGTAGCGCAGGGCGTTGCCGATCAGATTGTCGATCATCTGCAATATCTGTGCGCGGTCTCCGGCGACGGGGGGCAGGTCCTTTTCAGCCTCGACCCTGACCTCGCTTCCGCGCTCCTCGGCGAAGCCGCTGCACGAGGCGCGGGCCATCTCGACGATCGGGAGAAGGTCCAGATCCTCCTGCGGCAGCGAATATTTTTCGGCCTCGATCCGCGACAGCGAGATAAGATCCTCGACGAGGCGCTGCATGCGGCGTGCCTCGTCATGGACGATCGCCGTGAATCGGGTTCGGGTTTCGGTGTCGAGGGCCGAGCCCTGCTCGCGAAGGGTCTCGGCATAGCCGACCAGGGTTGCGAGCGGGGTGCGCAATTCGTGGCTGGCATTGGCGACGAAATCGACGCGCATGCGTTCTGCGGCATGGGCCTCGCTCCGGTCGGTCAGGCGGACGAACAGGCTGTCGTCGCCGAGCGGCGCGACGTTCATCATCCAGCGACGCTCGGCATCGCCGATCCCGACCAATTCGACCTCCTCCGCGGCCGAGGCAGGCGCGGTCAGAAGCTCGACCGCGGCCGGATGGCGAAGCACCAGCCGAACGTCCTTGCCGAGGATGCGCTGGCCGAGCAGAGCGCGCGCCGCCCCGTTGGCATGCGCGACCAGAGCGTCGCGAACGATCAGCGCCGGGGTCGGCAGCGACTCGATCAGGCTCTCGATCATTCGGCGGCAATACGTCGGCGAGGTGCCGGGCGTCACGCCCCAACGCCGCTCACGCTGCCACCTCAGTCCCGGTAGCGAAGATATTCGAGGAGGAGGCTGAATGCCGGCGAGGGCTGCCGCCGGCTAGGATAATAAAGGTAATAGCCGTCGAACGGCTCGCACCAATCCTCGAGCACGCGCTCCAGCGCGCCTTCGGCCAGCAGGCCGCCGACCCGGTCCTCCGGCAGATGCGCGAGGCCGTGCCCGGCGACCGCGGCCGAAAGGATGAGCCCGACATCGTTCGATGCGATCTGGCCGTCGACCCTGACCTTCAGGTCGCGGCCGTCCTTCTCATATTCCCAGGCGTAGAGGCTTCCGTCCGCCATTCGGAGGTTGATGCAGTCATGGCCGGTGAGATCGTGGGGCGTTGCCGGCTTGCCGCGCCGCGCCAGGTATTCGGCGGCACCGACCGTCGCCATCCGAAGCCTGGGGCCGATCGGCATGGCGATCATGTCCTGCTCGAGCCGCTCGCCTAGCCGGACGCCGGCGTCGAACCGCCCCGCAACCACGTCGGTCAGGCCCGACTCGACGATGAGCTCGACCCGAACGTCCGGATATTCCGAGGTCAGGCGGTCGACCGCGGGCCAGAGCAAGGTGCGGGCGGCGTGCTCGGACGTGGTGATCCGGATGGTCCCCGCGGGACGGCCCTGAAGCTCGGTCAGCGATGCGATGCTGGCATCGATCTGCTCGAGCGCAGGCGCGAGGGTCTCGATCAGCGGCTCCCCGGCTTCAGTGGGCGCGACGCTCCTTGTCGTGCGGGTCAGCAGCCGAAGGCCGAGCTTCGCCTCCAGCCGCCGTATCGCGTGGCTGAGCGCCGATTGCGAGAGGCCGAGCTTTGCAGCGGCGCGGGTGAAGCTGCGTTCCTCGGCGACCGCGAGGAACATGGCCAGGCTGCCCAACTCTTCACGCCGCACGATGCGTGCCTCTCCAATCCGGTTTCATGACTGCAAGTCATAGGCCCAAGCGATTTACCCTGTCTAATCGCAAGGGCCGCAATTCCCTATCTGAGCGTTCGGCGGAGCGGATGCGACCCGATTTGGTGTCCCCGCCAAAGCAAGAGGACAGCGATATGCAAAAGCGGACATTGGGCCGGAGCGGCCTCGAAGTATCAGCCATCGGCCTTGGCTGCATGGGTCTGAGCTACGGCTACGGACCCGCCACCGACCGCAAGGACGCGATCGCACTGATCCGCGCCGCCCACGACCGCGGCGTGACCTTCTTCGACACCGCCGAGGCCTATGGGCCCGGAGTCAACGAAGAGGTTGTCGGCGAGGCGCTCCAGCCGATCCGGGACCATGTCGTGATCGCCACCAAGTTCGGCTTCGCGGACGGCGTGCCGGCCAAGGGCATGGACAGCCGGCCAGAGCGGATCCGCCAGGTCGCCGACGAGGCGCTGAAGCGGCTCCGCATCGACCGTATCGATCTCTTCTACCAGCATCGCGTCGATCCCGACATTCCGATGGAGGAGGTTGCCGGAGCGGTCAAAGCCCTGATCGAGGCGGGCAAGGTCCGGCATTTCGGGCTTTCCGAGCCGAGTCTCGAATCGCTTCGGCGGGCGCATTCGGTCCAGCCCGTCGCCGTGCTCCAGAACGAATATTCGCTGTGGACCCGGGACGTCGAGACGAACGGCGCACTGGCCCTGTGCGAAGAGCTCGGGATCGGCTTCGTTCCGTTCAGTCCGCTTGGCGCCGGTTTCCTGACCGGCAAGATCGACAGTGCGACCGAACTCGCGCCGACCGATTTCCGGTCGATGTCCCCGCGCTTCGCGGCCGATGCGCGCGCGGCGAACATGGCGCTCGTCGATCTTCTCAAGCGGATCGCCGCGGAGAAGCAGGCGACGCCGGCGCAGATCGCGCTTGCCTGGCTGCTCGCGCAGCGGCCGTGGATCGTGCCGATCCCGGGCACGACCAAGCTTCATCGCCTCGAAGAGAATCTTGGCGCGGCCGATGTCGTTTTGTCGCCGGAGGACCTCGAGACCATCGATGCCGCCGCCTCGGCAATCCCGATCGAGGGCGCGCGGCTGCCGGACGCGGTGCTGGCCCAGACCGGACGCTGAGGGCGGCGCTCCCGGAAAAAAAGACCGTGCCGCAAACCTCACTTAAGCAAGGAGCGAATGCCATGGAGATAAGCCGCAACGGTACGCGGGCCAGCGTTCCAGGCCCGGAAGCCTGGTTCACCGGACGGGTGCGGATCGATCCTTTGTTCGACGCCGTCGATCCGGCGCGCGCCTCGGCGGCCAGCGTCACCTTCGAGCCCGGCGCCCGAAGCGCCTGGCATACGCATCCAATGGGCCAGCGGCTGATCGTGACCTCGGGCGCCGGCTGGACCCAGATAGAGGGCGGGCCGATCGAGGAGATTCGGCCCGGCGACGTCGTCTGGTGCCCGCCGGGCGTGAAGCATTGGCACGGCGCGACGCCGACCACCGCAATGACCCACATCGCAATTCAGGAAGCCAAGGACGGCAAGGTCGTCGACTGGCTCGAGAAGGTCGGCGGGGCCGAATATTCGAAGGAAGGCGAGGCATGAACGCCGCCACCGATCGCGCGGCCATGAACGAGGTGATCGTCCTGATCGGCGCCGGCTCGATCGGCCAGGCGATCTCCCGGCGGGTCGGCGCCGGCAAGCATGTCCTGCTCGCCGACCTGCGCGAGGAGAATGTCCAGGCTGCCGCAAAGATTCTGGACGATGCCGGCTTCAGCACAAGCACCGCCACCGTGGACGTGTCCTCCCGCGCCTCGGTCTCTTCGCTCGTCGAAGCCGCGACCGCCCTTGGAGATGTGAACGGCGTCATCCACGCCGCGGGCGTTTCCCCGAGCCAGGCTTCGCCCGAGACGATCCTTCGGGTCGATCTCTACGGCACCGCTCTCGTCCTCGAACTGTTCGGGGCAGCGATCGCCCGGGGCGGTTCGGCAGTGGTGATCTCGTCCCAGTCCGGCCACCGGCTCGGGCCGCTCAGCGTCGAGCACAGCGAAGCCCTGGCCACCACCCCCGTCGAGGCTTTGCTCGACCTGTCCTTCCTCCGGCCCGACCGGGTGACCGACCCGCTTCACGCCTATCAGCTTTCAAAGCGCGGAAACGTGCTGAGGGTGATCGCCGAGGCGGTGCGCTGGGGAGGGCGCGGCGCCAGGGTCAATTCGATCAGTCCGGGGATCATCATGACTCCGCTCGCAAACGACGAGCTGAAGGGCCCGCGCGGAGAGGGCTATCGGCGCATGATCTCGGCCTCGGCCGCCGGCCGGGCGGGAACGCCCGACGAGGTCGCAACCGTCGCCGCACTCCTGATGGGGCCGGACGGAGCCTTCATCACCGGCACCGACGTGCTGATGGATGGGGGCGTGACCGCGGCTTATTGGTACGGAGACCTTGCTCCGAGGCAATAGAGCGGCCGCTTCCCCGAGGGCCGATTGCAGGAGCGCGCCTCCCGCGTGCATAGGATGCGCGCGGCCGCGGGGCCGCTTCCGCAGGGAGGGCTGATGCATCCTGTCGAGACATTCGAGCTGGTGCTGGTCCTTCTCGCGACCGTCATCGCCCTGCACTGGGCCGCTACCAAGCTCCGATTTCCACCGTCGGCGGCCCTGCTCGTCGGCGGCGGCGCCCTTGCCTTCATTCCGGGCATTCCGGAAATTTCGCTCGATCCCGAGCTGGCTTTGGTCCTGTTCCTTCCGCCATTGCTGATGGACGGCGCCTATTACACGGCGTTCGGGCGCTTTCGACGGCACTTGACCGGCATAGTTGCGCTCGCGGTCGGAGCGGTGCTGTTCACGACGCTCGTTGTCGGACTTGCAGCGCATATGCTGGTTCCCGCGCTTCCCTGGGCGGCCTGCTTCGCGCTCGGCGCGATCGTGTCGCCGCCCGACGCGGTGGCGGCGCGCGCGGTGCTCCAGCGGGTCACTCTTCCGCGCCGGCTTCAGGCGCTGCTCGAGGGCGAAAGCCTGCTCAACGACGCCACCGGCCTGGTCCTCTTCCGATTCGCCGTCGCGGCAATGCTCAGCGGCACGTTCGACGCGGGGGAAGCGGCGGTCAGCTTCCTGCTGCTCGCAATCGGCGGAGTGGCGGTCGGTGTGGCCGTCGCCGCCGCCTGGATCGCGGTGATGCGGCGAATGACCGACCAGACCCTGATCGTCGCGACGGCCACCCTTTTATGCTGGGCCGCCTATCTGGCCGGCGAAGCGATCCACGTCTCGGGAGTGATCGCCACCGTTTCCGCCGGAA
>Ga0193706_1001190_pt1 | contig 12038 bp, 6 predicted proteins | sample U3c1metaG_FD_160130 | JGI IMG/M metagenome (GOLD analysis project Ga0193706, IMG submission 160130) | Soil microbial communities from a riparian zone of the East river system, Colorado, United States - U3c1 | ecosystem: Environmental > Terrestrial > Soil > Riparian zone | place: USA: East River... | reverse complement strand
ATCTCGCAGAAGATCACCGTGACCTGTTGGGCTGACGCGTTGGCGGCGCAAAGAGCCAGGGTGACTGCGGCTACGGAAGGGCGGGTGATTTTCATGGGAGCACTCGAAGGATGGGCCTGCGCGGAAACCTGGCTGGCCGGGCTGAGGCGACGAAACATCGGCAGCTCGGCGCGTCAGAACCTGTCGGCGTGCGCGCGTGCTTGCCGGCGCTCATTGGATCGCAAGCAACGGAATCCGCCCAGTCTCGGAAGTAGGTATTCCGCGGCCTCGGAGCACCGGACGCGCTCAGTCTTTTTTCGCGGGCGCCTGGGGTTCCAGCAGGGATTTCAGCGCGGCTTTTTCGGCTTCGCCCATGGTTTCTGACTCGAGCATGAAGAGCGCGTACTCTTTCACCTGCTCGTGCTGGCGCAGGTTGCTCTCCAGCGACCAGCGCGCCGCCTGGAAGATGACGCCCTTGAGCGCGTCCGCGCGTTCCTCGTCGGTCTTCGGCGGATTCTCCTTCGAGAAGGCCTTCTCGAACGGCGCGAGCTCGAGGGCTTTCACCAACTGGCGCACGGGCGAATAACGTCCTGTGGCGAAAAATTCCGCCCACAACTGATCGAGCTGGCTCGGTCGCGTCCACGGATCGTAGGGGTCGGGCAGGGTGAGACCCTCGAGCCACTTCTTGATCTCGGGCAGATCCTCTCCATCAGGGAAGGGGAGCGATTTGGCGGCGTCCTGGCGACCCGTGACCTGCAGCAGAGCTGCGATCTTCACCTGCTGCTCGCGCGACGCCGTGGCGAATCGCTCGGTGAGCCGGGGGAAGAGCCAGAGGTTGTCGTAGAAGATGTTGGCGTAGAACTGCAGCACCGCATCGCGCGAGCTCTCCTTCTTCAGATCGGCGAACTCGAGGTAGGCGCGCACGGATTCAGCCGGCGTCTGATCCAGGTAGTAGCTCTTGACCCACTTGTCGTAGTCCTCCTTGGTCGCGGGCTTGTCCCCGTAGCTCCACTTCACGAGCTCGACAGCGGCCTCGGCCTGGAGCGTCGTGGCCGAGCCCTGGTCGCGCAGCTGCACGATGATCTTCACCACGCCCAGCGCCTCCTTGTCGTCGAGTGCCAGCATGAAATTCTTCTGGATCGGCAAGCTCGCATCCGCCGGCGGCAGCTTGCCCTTGAATGCTTCTCCCGTGGCGATGCGCCGGCTCTTGCCGTCGACGCTGCGCACGGCGACGTCCATGGACACCTGGCCCATGCCCTTGCCCATGTCGCCCACGTGCTCGAGGATCAAGATCGCGGTGAATGGCTCGTTGGCGCAAACACGTTGGATCGGTCGCAACTGCGGAACGCTCGCGCCCTTGGGCTGCTTGAGCCAGAAGTCGAGCCTGGGATCCGTGCGCAGAAGGTAGAGCTTGGCCCCGAAGGCCTCGGCGCGGCGCACAGGATCGGACTCGCCCGCCGCTTTCGATGCGGGCGGCGCGTCCGCGGCGAGAATCTGCGCGAATGCGAGGAGCAGGAGCGTGGCCAGACCAGTGGCCGTTCGGAAAGGTGTGGAGTTGCGTCGGCGTGAGTTCATGGGGGCTCCCCTTATAAAGGATGCCGCTCGCGCCCCGGATGCGCATCGGACAATCGGGGGGGCCTCGAAGACCCTGCAGAGCGCCCCGCTCGGCCCCGAAGCTTGACCTGCCGGCCAGGAGCGCGAGAGTAGTGGCCTTGCTTCCAGGCGCGCCCGTCCCCCTGGGTGCGGTTCCCCAGACCATTACTTCGGCGCGGTTTGCGCCTCCCTCCGCCCATGCGACTTCAAACACTCGTGCTTTCCGTGCTCGCCTTGAGCGCGTGCCAATCGACGACCCATCATGCGCTGACCCCGACCGATACCCAGCGCAAGCACCGCTCCTTCGAGTTCACCTACGAGGCCGCGCTCGAGACGCCTCCCGCGGGGGCCAAGGACGTGCGCCTGTGGATTCCGATCCCGATCGACACGCCCGATCAGAAGATCGAGGACGTCAAGATCGAGGCCAACGGCAAGACCGTCGAGAACTCGATCGAGAACGGGTTCGGCAAGTCGGTCTGCGTCGAGACGCACGGCGAGCCGATCAAGGTCAAGGCGACCTACAAGGTCACGCGCTACGAGACCCACGGCGGCGTCCAGGCTTACGCCGATCTCGAGGACTCGCTCAAGCCCGATGCCAAGGTCCCGCTCAACGGAAAAGTCGCGGCGATCGCGGCTTCGATGCCGAACGAGAGCGACACGCGCCAGACCAGCAAGATGCTCTACACGCACACCCTCGACCGGATGAAATACGACAAGCCCGATGGGCAGCCCTGGGGCCGCGGCGATTCCGAGTGGGCCTGCGATTCGCGCTACGGCAATTGCACGGACTTCCACAGCTACTTCATCGCCCTCGCGCGCTCGAAGAAGATCCCGGCGCGCTTCGAAATGGGCTTCTCGATTCCGGCCGGTGAAACGGCGGTCGAGCCGGTCAAGGGCTACCACTGCTGGGCCTACTTCTGGAACGACTCGGAAGGCTGGGTGCCCGTCGACATCTCCGAGGCCGACAAGAACCTGGAGAAGGCCGAGTACTTCTTCGGCACGCTCGACGAGAATCGCTTCACGATCACCGGCGGCCGCGACGTGCTCCTGACCCCGCGCCCGGCCGCGGGAGCCCTCAATTTCTTCGTCTATCCCTACGCGGAAGTCGACGGAGTCGAGTTCAAGGGCGTCACGAAATCCTTCTCGCGCCGCAACCTCTAGAACGAACGTCGTAACGGAGCCAGGCTCGATCACGACACCCCTGGTCGGCGCGCACAGCGCGCCGGCCAGGGGTGTCGTGATCGAGCCTGGCTCCGTTACGACACACCGGTGATGCTCAACCGGTACCCGGTATTCCACCGCCATTTTTTACATTCGCGCGAATGTAAAAAATGGCGGTGGAATACCGGGTACCGGGGTCAACGACCTTGGCGGCGGTTGCCGCGTTGGGCGCCTTGGCTCGCGAAGTCGGGTTCGGCGAAGAGTTTCTGGTCCATCGCGTCCATCGTCGATTGGAGCTTCGAGGCGAGCTCGGTCTTGTTCGCGGCGACCAGGCGCGAGTGGAGCATCAGGGCGGTCATGCCGGGCGTGATGTTGAGGCCGTCCATGGCTCCGGTCGTGCTCGCGCGGCGTTGGAAGGCGGCGAGCAGCTCGGTCATCGCGGCTTCGAGCTCGCCGCGCTCGAGCAGGACGCGCGCGCGCCCGGCGCGGGCCAGGGCGATGAAGTGGTCGCAGGAATCGCGGCCGTCGGGCACTTCGGCGATGTTGCGCTCGTAATAGTCGATGCCGTGTTGATACGCGGTGAGGGCGTGCTCGAAATCATTGCGGCGGCGGAAAGTTTCCGCGGCGACCAGCTCGGCGTAGCCCGCGAACCAGGTCAATTGCTTCGACGGCTCCGGCTTCGCGAGCCGCGCCGCGTAAACGCTTTCCAGCTCGGCCGGACCCCTTTCCCCCTTCTCCCAGAGGATGCGCGAGCGCAGCCGTTCGTGCAGCTGGGCCGAGTCGGGGAAGCGCGCCAGGGCATCCTCGAGCAAAGCGCCCGCGCGTCGCGAGCCACCGAGCCAGTTCAAGAAGTCGTAATACGAAATCAGGTTGTCGTCGCTGACCAGCGGATGCACCACGAGCTTCGCGTAAGCCGCGTTGATGTCCGCGAGCCACTCCGGCGGCCACTTCGCCTTCTCCTGATAGGCCTTGCGGATCGCCTGCTGGCGCGATTGCGCGAACAGCGCGAGCACGCGCACCTTGACGAAGTCGGTCGCCTCGATCTCGCTCTGCGCAGCGCTCCACATGCCGGCTTCGACCGCCTTGAGCGCGTGGTCGAGCGCCAGGTTCTCCTGGCCGAGCTGGTCGTAGGTCGCCGCGAGCGTCGCGTCGAGCCGCCAGCCCCGGAATCCGAGCTTGGCCGCCTCCTCGGCGTTGGCGCGCGCATCCTCGAGCAGGATGCGCGTCCAGCGCGGGTCCTTCTCGCCCTCGCTGACACGCGCGAGCAGCGACTCCGCGAAGGCCAGCCGCGCCGCGGGATCGCTCGGCCGCTCCTGGGCCGCATCGCCGCGCTCCTGCACATTGGCCGCGTACTCGGCGGCGGAGGCGCTGGCGGCCTCAGGCCCGCTCGCTGCCGTGATCTGCGTCGAGTTCATCGCGAGCCCCTCGTGCAAGGCCGCGAGAGTCCGCGCGCGCGGATACTTCTCGCCGAGGCGCGCCGCCGCCGCGACCAGCGCGTCGCGCTCCTTGGGATCGAGCGAGACTTTCAACGCCTCCGCGATCACGTCGATCGAGCTCTCGGAATCGCTCTGCGCCAAGGCCTGGCGTGCCGCGCGCGCGCACTCGAGGTCCAGGCCGAAAATCGCCAGGCGCAGCACGTCGTCCTGATCCACGCTGCGGCTCGCGATGACGGAGCGCAGGATCGCGAGGCGGGCCTCCTGATTGCCGCCCTCGTAGGCCTTCTCGACCGCGCTGCGATCGATCGCGTCCGCACTGGCGACGCGCTGCGGGATCGGCATGTCGTCGTGCGGCAGCTTCTGCGGCAGCGGCAGGTTCTCGACGCCCTTGGTGAAGGCCGTGAACACCGTGGCCGTATCCCACGAGTAATAGACGTCGTAGCTCTTCTTCCCGTCGAAGTCGAGCATGATGTGGCGCGGCGAGATGCGCTTGCCTTCGAAGTATTTCCCGTAGAGCTCGACCTCGCAGGCGATGTGCTCGCTGCAGGTCACGGTGCCGAAGCGCGGGCAGACCACGCGGTGTCCCTGCTCGTCGTAATCGCGCGCCGTGTGGCGGTACACGGAGGCGATCACGCACACGTAGCGCTCGAGCGCCTTGGCCGTCGCGGGATCGCGGTAGCGCACGCCGGCGAAGTGCTCGCTGGCGATCTCGCCGTCCATGTTGACGCAGACAAGGATCGGCGCGCCGGTCGCCTTCGAGACGGCGAGGGCGTCCTCGAAGTTGCGCTGCCAGGGGATCAAGCAGGGCTTGGCCCAGCCCTCCGCGGTCGCGGCAGGCCACATCTGCTCCTGAGTCGTTCCCTTGGCGAGGCTGGGCGGCGATCCATAGCGGAAGGAATCTTCCGAGGGCGGCGCCCCGCCAGTCCGCGGCGGCCGTTGAGCCGGCGGCTCGGGCGTCTGCGCGGGTTTCGCGGGCTCGGGGGGCTTCGGCGTGCCGCCGTCCTGCGCGATGAGCGGCAGATTGCAGCAGAAGAGGAGCGCCAGCAAAGAGCCGCGCGCGCGATCGATGGAATGCATTCGCATGGTAGTGAACAGTGACTCTCTCCTGAGACCCCGCGAATGTCTACGCCCGCGGCATAGAAAGGCTCGCGGCGAGCCAACAGGGCTCTAGCCCATGCTCCCGACCAGGTTGCGAGAGGCTGCGAGCGGTACCCGGTATTCCACCACCATTTATTACACGCGCCGCAGCGGCGCGCTCGCGACGCCGGGGATCAACGGGCGTCGCTCGGCGGGAGCTCGACCTTGATCGTGCGGCCGCCGGTGATCGTGAGGTGCACCGCGGGATGCAGCGGCGCGTAGATGTAATCCGTCCTGTCACTGTTGAGCGTGCCGGCTTCGAGGCAGAGCGTGTATTCGCCGGGGAGGACGCTCTCGATGACGTGCTGCTTCACACGATAGGGCCACGGCGTCGAGGCGGTCTGTGAGGCACCCTCGGGCGTCAGGGCACTCAGGACGAGTCGGTAGTATTCCGAGCCATCGGCCGTCTGTGGAAAATCCAAGGTGATCTCGAGCCGACCATGCTCGGGCAGAAGGATCCGCGCGGCGCCCGCCAGGGCATCCTGCAATCGGACATAGGTTTTGCCTGCAACCTCGATGGTGATCCGCACCAGTCCAGGTGGCATATCGCAGAGTGTGAAGACTCCGCTCGCGCCCTTTTCGATCTTCGAGGCAGGCCCGAATCCGTCGATTTCGGCCTTCAGCTTCGCGGCTTCGATTGGGCGGTCGTGTTCATCGACGAGGTCGATGCGCAGGTCATGACCGCGCACGAGTCGCGCTTCGAGTGTGTTGTCGGAGCCCGGGACAAAACCTCGGACACGGAAGGGCACGTAGCCGCGCTTCGACACTTCGAGGTCGGTCGGCGACTCATCGACCAGGTCGACGTGAAAGTTTCCTTCGAAGTCGCTGTGCATGAAGCTCATGTTGCAGGCGAAGCAATGGGAAACGCCGGCACCCTGAATCGATTGACCTTGCTCGTCGATGACATGACCGCGCAGGACTCGCAGCGAATTTGCGATCGCGGGATCGATGGCCAAGTCGATCCGACGTTGCTCCACTGGCCCCAGCGAGTCGATCGCGATTTCACAGATCAGATCCGAAACCGTTGAGCGGATCTGCCCAGCCGAGCCGCGCAGCTGCACGCGGAAGGGCACATCGCTCAGGACGTCCTCGACTTCGATGCGCCCATCCTCGCTGAACGCGAATCGCACGGAGCGCTCCTTCGTGCCTTGGTCACCGTCCGCAGTCCAGCACTGACCGACGACGTCTCCGTGCAGGTTCGAGTCGTACATGCGCGTCTTGCCGCCGAACAGCAAGGCTCTGCTGACCAGGCACGCGTGCAGATCCTTCCGCCCTACGGCTTCCGGCGGGAGTGCGAGGGTCAATCGATTCGCAGGCGCAAGGACGACGACGAGCGGCGAATGCGTGTCCTTGTCGAGCGGGATGGTCGCGATCCGATGACCTGCTGCAACGACTCGCATCTGCTCTGCGTCGAAGGGCACGAACGAGAAGCGGCCGACTCCCTCGGTATCCGCGACCGCCGTCCCGAGGTCCCTGATTCCGGCGCGCGCTCCCGGTACGGAGCGTCCTTGGGAATCGACTGCGTGGAATTCGATCGGACGCGCCGGCGGGAACGAACACTCGACATCTCCTGCATCGAAGGGCTCGCAAGGGCCCTCCCACTTCGGTTCCCTCAACGCGGTTGCGCGGGCTCCACCGCGAATGCTGAAGGTGCCGAACGCGATCCCGACAGCATCCGTATCGCCGTCGAGCGCATACGTGAATCTGCCGTCCGCACCGGTTCTCAGAGCGGCCACCATGCTGCCCCCATCGGACCACTGGATCGAGCAATTGAATTCAGCATTCGCAATCGGCTGGCGCGTCGTGACGTCCAGGAGCCTTCCGATGATGCGCTCTCGATATGCGATCGGCAGCTCGAGCCCGCGGGCGGCCGAGGCGAATACCTGCTGGCTCGAGCGCGTCGGCTTGCCGTCGACGACGAAGACGAGCTCCGTCGGCAGGATCAACGCTCCGCTCCATCGCTCCGGCAATCCGCGGAAAAGGAACGATCCATCCGCGGCCGGTCGTGCGCGAGCCTTGATGTCCTTGCTTTCGTAGCGGATCAGCTCCAGTGCCTTAAAAATGGCGAGATCAGCGCTCGCGAATCCCTCCGGAGCGCTGTCGCTCGAGAGCTGGACTTCCACCGAAGGTGGCGGCTCGCCGCTGACCATGACGAGCCGTCCCGACAACTCCGATCCGAGCGGCAATTCCAGCGTCTGCCGCGCCTCGCCCGCGACTTCGATCCGCGCGTGGTAGGGGAGACTCGCCTCGTCGCGGACATACACCTCCGCCCCGCCTCGGCCGGCCGTGAACGCGCACACTCCATGTTCGTCCGCCGTCGCGCTCTTCAAGACTCCCGCCGCATCGACGAACGCGACCAGCGCCGCGGCCGCCGGATGTCGATCGCCGCGCAGCAGCTCGAGCTCGAACCGCGCGGGCCCTTGCGGCGCGCTGGAAGGAGCCGCGAGCCGCTGAGACGATCCCTCCGAGCGCTCCGCCGCCGCCACGGCAGGCTCGTCCGCTGCCCGATCGACCGCCGGCGTCTCGATCACCGCCACGTCGGTCTTCGCAGCAGTCGACTCCCCCCCAAGACCGCCCGTGCTGAGCAGATAACCCGCCAACCCGACGCAGACCACGATCACCGCCACCGCCGCCGCAGCCTGCTTCGTCACCATCGCAACTCCTGTCGAGGCTGCAAGCGCAGCGCCTCCGCTTCCGCCCGCGATTCCAAGCTGCACGCGCGCCTGGCCCATGACGATCTCCCGCACCGCGCCGAGACCTCGCGCACGCGCGGTCCCGAGCAGCCCCGCGAAAGCGAGACTCGCCGGAAGCAGCCTGCGCAGTCGCCTGAGACCGCGCTGGATGCTCATGTGCACCGTATCCGGCCGCCGCCCGAGCTCGCGCGCGATCTCGACCGCGCGGCGTCCATCCAGCAACAACGGAATCAGCACCTCGCGATCGGTCTCGCTCAGCTTCCCAAGCGCGACCGCCAGAGCGTCGGAAAGCTCGCGCGCCCCGACCGTGTCGGCCGGACTCTCGCTCGCGCGCGGATCGAGGCGAACCGGATCGACGGCTCGTCCGCGAGCTCGCCGCGCGAGGCTGGCCTGCTTGAGCAGGATGCCGGTCAGCCAGGGGGCGAGCTTGCGCGTCGGATCGAAGGCATCGCGTCTCTGGATCGCCGCGAGGAAAGTGCCCTGGACCAGGTCGTCCGCCTCGGCCCGGTCATGGGCGAGGTGGCGGGCGATCCGCTGGAGCTGGGGCGCGAGCTCGTCGAACACGGTTCCGAGCGCGGCCATGTCCCCGAGGCGGCGGAATCGATCGTAAAGATCCTCGACGGTGCGCTCGGTCATCGCGGGGATCTCATCACGCCGGCGGAATTCCTCACCAGGAGTCCTGTAAATCCCGAGCTTGAGCGGGCTCGCTTTCCGGAAAGTCGTGCACAATTGTCTCAGGTCCCTGACTCTTCTCCCGTCCCAAAGAGCAAGACATGAAGGCACGCACAGCAGTCCTCAGCTTCGTGAGCGCACTTTTGATCGCGGGCTTTGCATCCAGCGCGTCGGCGCAGTGCAACCTCCACCAGAACGTGCCGAACACGACCGGTGCGATGGCCGGGTTCTACCAACTCGATCTCGCGCAGTCCTTCCAGCACCAGATCGGCAGCATCTGTGGCGCCGGCATCCTGCTCACACCGAACTGGGGCTCGACGGACACGGTCCGGATCGCGCTTTGGACGGGACTACCCCACGCCGGTGGAACCATGCTGACTCAAGCCTCCACCATGGGGACGCAGGGCACCTGGTGTGACGTGACCTGGCCTTCGGTCAGCATCACCCCGGGGACGACCTACTTCCTCGTGTTCGACGGGAACACGACTCTGGCCATCGAGGGTGACGTCAACGATCCATATCCCTTCGGTGAGGTCTACGCGAACTCCGGTTACGGCCCCTTCCCGACCTTCGACTACGCCTTCCGCACCAATTCGGGTCAGAGCTGCCAGACGCCGGTGACGTACTGCACCGCGAAGGCGAACTCGCTGGGGTGTATGCCCGCGATCAGCTCCACGGGCGCGGCCAGCGCGAGCGCCAGCTCCGGATTCCTGCTGAAAGGCTCGAACGTGCGCAACCAGAAGGCCGGCTTGCTGATCTACACGAATGGCGGCCGCGCCGCGGTCCCGTTCCAAGGCGGCATGCGCTGCGTCAACACTCCGATCAAGCGCTCGGTTGCGCTCAATTCAGGCGGCACGCCCTTGCCGGTGAGCGACTGCACCGGCGTCTACTCCTTCGACATGAACGCCTTCGCGATCGGTGGGCTCGGGGGCCATCCTGCTGCTTATCTGGCGACCGCCGGAACGGTCGTCGACACGCAATTCTGGGGAAGCGATCCCGGCTTCGCGGCTCCCAACAATTCGACCCTTTCCGACGGGCTCGAATACACCGTCTGTCCGTAGGGATGGCGGACCGGTCGATAGCGGACTGACGCGTCGGCTGGAATTCTCTGGGGCTGACAACTGAGGAGCGCCTCGGTCGTCAGCCCTGAGCCTTCAGGCGCCGTGGTAGTTTCCGCCTTTCTACCAGCGCCTCCGCTCAAGCCTTCAAAGTTGCTTGCGCGGCGAGAGGAGAAGGATGATCACGACCAGCAGGATGACGAACCCGCCGCTCGGGTAGTAACCCCATCCATGGCTGTACGGCCAGGTAGGCAAAGCGCCCAGGATCATGAGGATCAGGAGGATGATGACGACTGTTCTCAACATGGCATCCGGGGAAGGGACTGGATGCAGCTGCGATCCGGCTGCGACGGCAGACCGGTTTCGCGCTGCAAACTCCGCTGATTCGTTCCGGCGACCCCTGAGAAGCAACTACTGGGCCGCGGTCAGAGATCCCGGGGCGATGGACGCTTTCAGCGTAGATCGAGAGCCACCTCGACATCGGTCTTGCCGTCGAACTGCATCAGGCGCTTCTCGGCGGCCTTCTGCCCCATGATCGAGTTGTAGGAGACGCTGTACTCGCCGGCCTCGAGGCCGCTCAGGATGACTTCCGCGCTTCCGTTGGAGTTGAGCTCACGGTTGAGGGCGGGGGCGGTTTCGCGGCGGGCAAAGATGTAGATCCGCGGAGCGGCTTCGCCCTCTTTCACAGTCAGCTTGACCTTGAACGAAGACCCGCGCGAGAAGCTGACAGGTCCCAGGTCCGTGATGCCGGGAGCGATCGACACGTCCGTCAACACGAGCGGCGCATATTCGCGGCCCGGATCGATCCACAGCGTCGCGCGGCCCGTGGGCACGCCCGTGAATCGGAGCACGCCGTCGATCAGTGGCGCATGCACCCAGGTTTGAGGCTCGCCCGCCGCCGCTCCAGCGTAGACCGCGACGCGCGCGGCCTTGAATCGGGGCAACTCCACCAGTTGCGGCGCGGCGATGCGCACCTGGTTGCCTTCGACCAGCTTCAGCACGACTCCATCGCGGCCGCCGTCGAGCGCGATCGACCCGCCCGGCTCCGCGGGCGCGAGCCAAGGGTGCCAGGCGCGCAGGTTCATCGGGACGCCGCGCTTCACGCGCATCTTGAAGCTTCCATCCGGCGAGACATACACGCCTTCGGGGGGGCTCATGGCCGGGAGCCAGGCAGCGTTCAGGCTGAGCCTCGCCGTCGAATTGAGCACGCGAGCACGCGTCAATTCCGACGCGTCGAGAACCTCGATGCGGCCGGTCACCCATTCGAGCCCGTCCAGATCGAGCGCCACCTGCGCCTCGCGTTGTCCCTCGGCAATCTCGACCGGCTCCGATTCGACCTTGCTTTGGTCGTCGGCAACTTGATAGCGGCCCGGTAGGAGTTGAAAGAATCGAAATGCGCCATCGGGCCCGTTTGGCGTGTGCAGACCATTGTAATAGCCCGGTGCCGGACCCCAGGCCTGCTTGAAGGCGTCCCAGGCCTGGATCTTGATCTCGACTGCGTCCTTGGTGCGCGGCATGGTCACGTGCACCGTGAGCGTGGCGCTGTGCACGAGGTTCATGACTGCGCGCGGCTCGCTCCCGTCGCGCACGATCGGCAGCTTCGCCTTCCCAGGCCGGACTCCGGCCGAGGATATCGACACGCCGACCTCGTCGCCCTTGTCGGGAATGGCGATCCACAGGACGAGCTCGCCGGTCTCGGGCCGCTCCTCGAGCACGCCGGCACCGCTCAGTTGATACTCGGGCGGAAGCTGCGCGACGCCGTCGATGCGCACCTCCAAGCGAGCGCGCATCTTCGCGATCGAGATGGTCGGAAGCGTGAGCTCGACGCGGCCGTCGCCGGTCTTCAGGTTCACGGTTCCCGCGCGCAGCTCCATCGGCCCTGCGTTGGGGGGCAAGACATAGACCTCGGCAAGCTCGCCGTAGAGGCCGGTCAGCTTTGCGAGTCCTTCGGCATCGGTCTGCGCCGACTTCCCGAGCGGATTGTTGCCCTGGTTCCGCGCCGCCGCACTCGCGCCTGCCACGGGGACTCCCGCGTTGTCGCGCACCAGGACTTCGATCGTGCGCGGCCGGCGGAACGAAACGGCGCGACCGACATCGGCCTCGCTGTCGACCCAGAACGAGGCGATGGCGCCGTCGGCCGCCGTGCCGAGCATGAGCTTGCCTCCCTCGACACCTTCCGCGAGCACGTTCGCACCCTGCACGGTGGCCTCGACGCTCGCGTCCTGTTCGCCGAAGCGCTCGCGCGAATTCCCGGGTGCGGGGAGCAGCGTGACACGGGAGCCCTCGGTGGGCGCAGGAATCTCGCCAAC
>Ga0193706_1001189_pt1 | contig 12061 bp, 9 predicted proteins | sample U3c1metaG_FD_160130 | JGI IMG/M metagenome (GOLD analysis project Ga0193706, IMG submission 160130) | Soil microbial communities from a riparian zone of the East river system, Colorado, United States - U3c1 | ecosystem: Environmental > Terrestrial > Soil > Riparian zone | place: USA: East River... | reverse complement strand
TCGACGCGCGGTTGGCCTGACCGTGCGCATCGACAATGCGAATTCCGGCGAGAGCCAGGTGACCGACGACGAGGGTCGATTCCGGTTCGAAGCCCTGGCCGCGGGAGCGCACCAATTCTTCCTGCCCGACGCAAGTGGCTTGGTCTCCCAAGTTCCGCCCGTCGACGTCGAGCTCGCGGTGAGCGAAGTGCGCGACGTCCAGATCGACGCGCGTGAATTCGGAACCTGCTCGATCGACCTGACGATCTTGATCGGCGGGCGGCCCGCGGCGAACGCGCAGGTTGGCCTGACGCGCCCCGGCGAAAAGAGCAAGCGCATCGAGCTGGGCTCGACCAACAGCGAAGGGCGCGTAGTCGCTTCGGCGCCGCTCGCCAAGGGGCTCGGCCTGAGCCTTTGGACCGCCGATCGGACCCTGGTGAACCATCCGACCGCAAAGTTCGACCTCACGCTCGACGCGAAGATCGTCGAGACCATCCGTTTCGCGACCGCGACCGTCGAGATCGTGCTGCCCGGGACTCTGATCCTTCCCGCCCAATGCACCCTGCGCTTCGAGCTCGCGACGCCCGGGGACGCCATGGCCATTCCGGCGACTCGCTACATCAGCCTGGCTGACGGCGTGACCCAGGATGGCGGCGTGACGTCGAGTGAGGGCGGACATCGGCTGCGTTTCGCGGACGCTCTCGCCGGGGACTGGCAGCTCACCGTCGACGTGTCCGACATGGCCGATCCGATGGAGAAAGTGCAGCTCAGTCCCAACTCCTGGAGGAGCCAGCGCAAGACGATGTACAGCGCGACCCGTGTGTTGAAGCTCGAGGCCGGTCAGACAGCCGTCGTCGAGTTGCGCTGAGCGACGAGCCCTAGACGCGGCGCGATCGACTGCGTCGTAACGGTCACTTCGTAAACAAAGACTCGATGTTCTCGCGCCAGACGGCTCCGCGCGAGTCGCCGTCGTGCAGGAGCCCGGCGTTCCAGGCGATGGCGGTCTTGGCGTCCGAGCCCGAGACCAGGTCGATCACCAGGCCTGGAGAGAGGCGGCGCGGGCCGTTGCCTGCGTAGCTCCAGCGCTCGCAGGCCTGCTTCGGGCGCACGGCGATGAGCTCGTGTCGCGCGAGCGGACTGCGCGTGCGCTTGTCGACCAGGTTCTCGCCGATCGCGACCACCAGCTCGCTGTTCTCGAGCCTCTCCATCAGCGTCGCGCGCACGTCGGCGATCCCTCCGTCGACGATCGTCGATCCGCCGATGCCGTACAGCGTCGCGGTCTCGCCCGATTGTCGCATCTCGGCGAGGGCGAACACGTAGGCCGAGAAGAGCAGCGTGCCCAGGAGCGGCGTGGCGATCCCGGTCCATTCCTTGCGCCCCTCGCGCCAGCACAGGCAGATGCCCGCGAGCCACAGCGCGATGCCGGCGATCAGAAAAGTGCCCGCCGGATTCGGCAATTGATTGCGCAGCCAGCGCTCGCGCTGCGGAGTCCCCAGCTCCGGAACTTCCGCGCCTTCGTGCGAATACTCGGGCAGCATGCGCATCAGCCGGTCCCCGTACTCCTCGGTCCAGGGCCCGACGGACCCGCGTTCCGGGCTGGTCGGCGTCGCGTAATGGAAAGTGCCCATCTCCCACATCGACTCCACGCCCGCGCCGAAGCCGGTCAGACCGAACGAGGCGCAGACGGCGAAGGAAGCACCGCGCAGGACGCGCGAGAGCCTCGAGCGCGCTCGGAAATCCGCGGGGAGGTCGGCGGGGCCGAAGGGCGCGAGGCGCGTGAGCAGGTAGAGCCACACGGTTCCCTGCAGGACGAGCAGCACGATCCCGACCATGCCCCAGCTCGTCACCACGGGCAGCAGGAGATTGACGATCGCGACCCAGATGCACAGACCGCCCAGGATCGAACCACGGCGCACGCGCGACGGTTTCGCGGGAGAATCCGCCTTCGCCGCGGGCGGCGTGGAAGCCTTCTGCGGCTCCAGCGCCGACACTGCCGCCTCGGCCCGCGGCGGCGAGGCGTCGCGGATCGACTGCACGTCGGTCTTCACTTCCGCCGCCTGCTGGTAGCGCAGCGCGGGCTCGTTCTCGAGGGCGCGCAGCACGACTTCGTCGAGGCGCACGTCGAGCTGCATTTTCGCGCTGGGCAAGGCGAAGCGGCCGATCGGAAGCTGGCCCGTCAACATTTCATAGAACACGACGCCCAGCGAGTAGATGTCGGCGCGGTGATCGACGGTGTGCGCGCCGCGCAACTGCTCGGGAGCGCTGTAATGCAGCGTGCCCATGCCGACGTCCGACTGCGTCAAGGTGTGGGCCTCGCTCTCGTGCCCGCTGAGCTTCGCCAGGCCGAAGTCGGCGATCTTCACGCGTCCCTCGCGGTCGAGCAGCACGTTCTCGGGCTTGATGTCGCGGTGCACGATCCCGAGGTCGTGGGCAGTCTGCAGCGCGTCACAGAGTTGCGGAACGATCGCGAGGGCGCGCTCGGGCGTCATCGCACCGCTCTGCAAGGCCGTGCGCAGATTGATGCCGTCGACGTGCTCCATCAGGAGCCAGCACATTCCCTCGGTCTCGCCGAAGTCGTAGACAGCGACGATGTTGGCGTGGTCGAGGCGCGCCATGGCCCGGGCTTCGCGCAGGAAGCGCTCGGCGAAGGCGGCCTCGTGCTCCAACTCGGGCGAGAGAATCTTCAAGGCCACCAGACGGTCGAGCTTCTTGTGCCGCGCGCGGTAGACCACGCCCATGCCGCCCTGGCCGATCGCTTCCTGGATCTCGAGGCCGGGGAAGCGCAGGGTGAGTTGGTCGGGCGTCGGCACGGTCGGCCGAGCTCGCGGCTGCGAAGTGCCGTCGCGCTCAGGGATTGCCGCGGACAAGCCCAGCTGCAGCAGGCAATGCGGGCAGGGTGCAGCGGCGGGTTTCACGGCGCCGCAATCGGAACAGCGTGTCGGGTCGGGGGGAGTGTTCATGGGGACCTCGGCCGCTGCATACGGGACTGCCCGGGCAGGTTACACGCCGAGGTCCATTCAACGAGCGCCCAAGGCGTCGCGCAGGGCCACGAGCTCGGTATCGATCTCCCGCGGATCCTCGATGGTCGCGGCGACTTCCTCGCGCAGCAGCTCCCCATAGCGGCGGCGCAGGCGATGCAAGGCGACTTTGAGCGCGCCGGCGCTGGTGCCGAGCTCCGCGGCGAGGGCGGCCTGGCTTTGGTCCACTTCGACGCCGGTCAAATGGGGCTCGAGCTTGGCGAAGTGCTCCGCCTTGCCGGCGCGTTGCTGCTCGTCGCGCAATCGTGCGAGGCTCTGCTCGAGCACGCGCTCGGCGAAGCGGCGCTCGAAGGCGCGCTCCGGAGATTCGGCGTCGACGCAGCGGGCGTCCTCGAGCCGCGCGAGGTCCGCGAAATCCGCCAGCGCGTGCGTGGTCGCCCCGCCGCCGCGCTTCTGGGCCGTGGCGCGCGCGTGCTCGTTGGCGCAGAAGTGCTGGAAAGCCGCGAGCAGGAAGGCGCGGAAGCGCGCGCGGCGCTCGGTCGGGATCAAGCCGCCCTTCTCTACGGCCCGCGCGAAGAAACCCTGCACCAGATCCTCGGCGTCGCTGTGCGCCCGGCCTTGTCGGCGCGCGAAGGCATAGAGTGGCTGCCAATAGGCGCCGATGAGCTCGGTCAAAGCTGCGCGCGCGACGTCGCTGCTCAGCATTCCGGGCTTCCATTCCCCGGCGCGGGCGATGATGCTCCAACGGGTCGTCAGGAAGGGTTGGGGCATGCTCGAGCGGCCAGAGTACGGAGTCAGGTGAATTCGTCCAGAGTCGTGAGCCCTGTCTCGCCTGCGCCGTGCGCAGGCGAGACAGGGCTCACGACTCTGGACGAATTCACCTGACTCCGTACGCGCCCTCTTCACAGACTGGAGCCCATCGAACAGGATGAGGGAGACGTCCCCTATTCCTACAGGACACCCCATGAACCGATTCCCGTTATTCGCCGCTGCATTCTTCGCCCTGATCCCGACGGTGAGCGCTTCGAACACCTGGTATGTCGACATCAACGGCACGGCGCCGGGGACAGGAACGATCGCTGATCCGTACACGAGCATCCAATACGCGGCAATGCGACCCGCGACTCTCGATGGTGACACGCTGCTGGTCGCACCGGGCACCTATCCGGAGAGCCTGCATGTCGTGACCAAGTTCGTGTCGATCAAAAGCATTGCAGGGCCAGAGTTGACCGTGATCAAGCCGGGCGTCCCAGGCGGCGGCGTCCACTTCGACGGGGGCTTCACCAATCCGATGCTGGATGGCTTCACGGTTCTCGGTCGCGTGAGTCTGTACGACGCGGGAATCCATCGATGCATCATCCGCCCCTACGATGGAAACCCTGGCGGAGGAATGTTCATCCAGGGCTCAGGCAGCGTCACCGACTCCACGATCACCGGCTGCTACATGGGGATCGCCCTCGACAATTTCACCGGGACCGTGAGCTTGCGGGACTCGATCCTCACGGGAAACACCTTCGACATCAGCGCTACCGGCGCGTCCCATGCGTATTGGTCCTACTGCGCGGGAATCACGACTTTCAATCTGGGAGGCAATGGACAAGCCGCCCTGCACCCGGGTCTGGGCAACGTCAGCGGCGACGTGGGTTTCTGGGATCCGGCTCGGTTGGATTTCCACCTGCGGCCAGGATCGCAGTGCATCGACAGCGGCGATCCCTCGAGCCCGCTCGATCCCGATGGATCGCCGCACGACATCGGCGCCTTGACCTACGATCCGACCTACGCTCCCGCGCCGAGCGTCTACTGCACGGCCAAGACGAACAGCCAGGGCTGTGTGCCCGCGATCGGCGCGATCGGTTCGGCGAGCGCCAGCTCGGGCACGCCGTTCTCGATCACGGCCGCGAACGAGCTCGCCAACAAGCCTGGTCTTTTGCTGCTCGGGCTGGGGAAGGTCGCTCAACCCTTCCAGGGCGGCGTGCTGTGTGTCCAGTCTCCGATCAAGCGCGTCGGCGCTCAAATCTCGGCCGGCGCAGGCGTGTGCGGCGGGACGTACTCCTTCGACATGGCCGCTTACATCGTGAGCGGCGCGCACCCGGGCCTCGTTCCCGGAGTGCTCGTCGATTGTCAGTGGTGGAGCCGCGACGTGCTCGACCCGGCGGGATTCGGAAGCGCGCTCTCGGACGCGGTGTCGTTCGGGATTGCTCCCTGAACGGGCCGGGTACGGAGTCAGGAGAATTCGTCCGGAGTCGTGAGGCATGTCTCGCCTGCGCTGCGCGCAGGCGAGACATGCCTCACGACTCCGGACGAATTCTCCTGACTCCGTGTTGAATCGCGCAAATTCGAGCGACGATTCTTCCTACTTGCTCCTGACTCCACCGCGAAGAATTTTCCGGGTGCGATGAAATCGCACGATTCGGTTAACACTCGACTCACTTTGTCGCATTCGGTGGGCCGATGTGTCCGGCATGCTCCCGCTCAGGGAGTGAGCCGATCGCGATCCACGGGGCAGCCCGTGCGCGAGTTCGCTTCGTCAGCGAGTTCGACATGCCCACCATCCACAGCGACACGACACGCACATCCACGGACCTCGATGACCAGGAGTGCCGTGCGGGAACGCGACGTCCGCGGCGCGCTCGCGCGGGCTTCACGCTGGTCGACGTCATGATGGCGGCGGTCGTGCTGGCCGTCGCGATCTCGGGTGTGTGTGGATCGATCGTCGTCTCGATGTCGCTCAACCGCGTCAATCGCGACACCGCGGTGGCGCAGCAGGCGGCGCGCCTGGTCCTCGAGGAGATCGAGAGCCGCACGTTCAACGAAGTTTTCGCCGCGTACAACGCCGATGCCGGCGACAACGCGGGGCTCCTATCCGCGGCGCCGGGCGCGAATTTCGTCGTGGCGGGGCTCGAGCCGCTCGACGGCGACGCGGACGGCATGTGCGGGCGGATCATGTTCCCCACCCAGGTCGCGGGCGGAGTCGAGCAGCTGCGCGAGGACTTCGTCGACCCGGCGCTGGGCATGCCGCGCGACCTCAACAGCGACGCCGTGGTCGACGCCCTCGACCACGCCACGAATTACCGCGTCCTGCCGGTGCGCGTGCGCATCGAGTGGCAGGGCTCCACCGGCCCGCGCAGCGTCGACATCGAGACCATGCTCTGCCAGCGATGAAAGCACGCGCCATCCACACCACGGTTCGCGGCCGGCGCTCGGGCATGACGCTGGTCGAAGTCGTGATCACCGCTTGCGTGCTGGCCATGCTGCTGGGAGCCGTCGGCAACACCGTCCTGCACGGGAACAACGCGTACAAGCAGGGCCTGAGCAACGCGGTGCTCGAAGGCCAGACACGGCGCTTGCTCGATCGCATCTCGTCGGAGTTCTCCGACGTCGACCGCTCGAGCCTCAACCCCAACCCGCTGGCGCCCTTCTGGGCTTCGACCGTCGATTACGCGCGCTGCCAGGGTTGGGCGGGCGGAGCGATGCTGGTCGGCCCCACGCGCCGGATCCAGCTCGCCCTGGAAGCCGGTGAGATCGACAACGGCATCGACGACAACGGCAATGGGCTGATCGACGAACGCTGCGTGGTGCTCGTGCCCGACACTGCGGCTCCGGGGAAGACCATCATGCTGGGCAGCTACGTGCGCGAATGCGCCGAGGGCGAGACTCAAAACGGCGTGGACGAGGACGGCAACGGTCTGACCGACGAGCCTGGTCTCTTCTTCCGCCACGACGGCAACGGAACCCTGCACATCAGCTTGACCTTGGAACGGCCGGACGCGTGGGGGCGTCTGGTGACTCGCACCCTGCGCACCGCGGTGCGCATGCGCAACGACTGAGATCGTGCGCCAATCCACATGAAGACTCGCAGTCAGACGAAGGATGGACGGTTTCAGCAACGCGGAGGCGCGCTGCTCGTCGCCATCGTGGGCACGATGGTCCTCGCGGGCCTCGCGGGCGGGATGCTCGCGGTCGCGGGTGCCTTGAAGGGCGAGCACGTCGCAGCGACGGAGAACAGCAAGGCGCTGTACATCGCCGAAGCCGGTCTCTCGTCGGGCATCGCCTCGGTCACCGCCGGCGCGCCCGTCAATTCCGGATCATCCGCCGATCCCGTGGACTTCTCCGGGGGCGGCTACTGGTGCATGATCGTCGACAACCTCGACGACACGATGACCATCGCATCGTTCGGCACGCGCAACGGCCACACGCGCGGAGTCGAAGCCGTGATGCGCAAGAACGAGGAAGGAGTCTTCGCCAGCGCGGTTTTCGCCGGCAATTCGAGCGGCGACCCGCTCTACGACCTGAAGTTCGGCGGCCTCGGTGGGCAGGCCGACATGGTCGACGGCAACGTCTACAGCGGCGGCAACGTCAAGATCACCGGCGACGCGCAGGTCACCGGTGCTGTCAAGTCGACCGGCGTGATCAGCGGCGGCGTTGGCAAGGAGGGCAAGAGCCTGCCGATCCCGGACATGGCCGGCATGCACTACGAGACCACGGCCGACTACGACGTCGCGTCGCTGTTCGGGGCGGCCACGCTGAAGGCGAACGGTCTCGGCGGCAAGGCCTGGGAGCTTCCCGAGACCAGCCCGGCGCACATCTTCCGCAAGAACCCCGACGACCGCTCCTCGGACACCTCGAAGACCACGAAGGACGATTACTTCCTCGAGGATCCCTATGAAACGCTGAATGGCAGCGCGACGCTCGACTGGAAGAACTCCACGCCGATCACCTTCTCTGGGATAGGCAGCGAGCCCGGCGTGTCCTCGACGAACAAGGTGTTTTACATCGACGGAAACCTGTGGGTTCACAACCGCAACGCCTTCTCCTTCGCGATGATCAGCGGGGATGGAACCCCGCTGCGCGTCACCCTGGTCGTCAAGGGCAACATCTACATCTCCGACAACATTTTCTACCAGGACGCCGACCGCGACGGCCTCGCGTTGATCGCTATCAAGGACGATGCGGAGAAGGACAGCGGCAACATCTACTTCGGCGACCCGGTGTTCGGGACCCTGGAGGAGATGGACGCGTTCATGTACGCGGAGAACGATTTCCTCGACAACAACCTCTCGGCGACGGGCTCGGCCAGGGTCACGGTCAGGGGCAACATGACCGCGGGCAACCAGGTCAAGATCAACCGCGACTTCGGCCTGGAGCACTCCAAGCTGACCGTGGACTTCGACGATCGATTGAGCGCCGGCGACATCACCCTGCCTGGACTGCCCAAGGCGACAGGCGCGGGAGCGAGCTGGGTGCTCGCCTCGTGGCGCGAAATCCCGGCTCCCTGATCGCTGTCCATGAGCCAGGGTGAAACGAAAGAGCCGACGAACAAGACGGGCCGCTCCAAGCGGCCCTGCCGATTTCGTTGCGATCGGTTCACGGCGATCGTCGCGGTCTCGGCTCTGCTCGCGACAGTAGCCCTCGTTGCAATCCCCGTCGCAGTGAACCACTGGTCGGCCCCCGCCGAGCGCGGCGTGCACGTCGGCCCGCTCGCGAGGCGATTCTGGCGCGAGCTGGATTGGGCCAAGACCCTGCGCGAGGTGAACAACATCCTGGCCCCCGGCGTCGCGGCTCCCACGCCGGACGCGGCGGAGATGGCGGCGCGCCTTGGAAATCTAGGGCCCGACGCGATCCCCGTGATCGTGGCCATGGTCTGCGGCGTCGTCCCGGCGCCTGAAGTGGCCGCCGGCACCATGGATCAGCCGATCCATCCCGGTGCGCTGGCTCAGCGCGAGAACGCGCTGCTCGGAAGTCTGCGCCACTTCCGCTCGAAGGACGTGATCGCGCACATCCTGTTCAGCGCTCCCGATGCATCGGAAGACGAGCGCATCGTCTTCGCGCGCCTGCTTGGCGACATCGGCACGCTCGAAGCCCAGGACGCGTTGCTGGAGGTGCTCGATTTCGTCGATCCCGCCGCTTTGCAGAGCGACCAGCTGCAGCGCACGGTCGAGACCGCAATCCAAAGTTGCGCAGCGACGGAGCCCGCCGCCGTGCCCGCCTTGTCCAAGTCCGTCGCGAAACATTCGAAGGTGCTCCTGCCGCTGCTCGCGCGCGCCGTCGGCGGCATCCGAGGGCCGGAGAGCGCCGCCTTCCTCGCGCGCCTCCTGGGCAAGTCGCTCGACCTGGACATCATCGTCCTGGCGGAGCTCGGCCGCGTCACGGATTCGAGTGCCATCGCCTTGAGCGACAGCCAGCTCTCCGAGATCCGCCGCCTGCTCGACCACTACGATTCGCGCATCGTCCGCGCGGCGATGACCGTCCTCGGCAAGCTGTGCGACCGCGAGTCTTTCGGCGCGATCATCCCGCGCCTGGCCGACAACGACAGGCTGGTCTGCGGCGCCGCGCACTGGAGTCTGCGCAGCATGGCCCGCGTCGACCTCGGGGACGCCCAGGAGCCATGGCTCGAATGGCTCGGGGAACAGGAGAGCTGGTGGCAGTCGAAGTTCCCAGCCCTGTGCGAGAATCTGCGCTCGGAGGATCCGACCAAGGTCTTTGCGGCTTTGAGCGATCTCAACCGCCGCCCCTTCTTCAAGCACGAGCTCGCGAAAGCGATCGGTCCGCTGGCCAGCGGGACCTCCACGCCGATCGCCATGCAGGCGATCGCCGCGCTGGCGCAGATCGGCTCGACGCAGGCCTCGCCGTGGCTGATCGAAGCACTGCGCAGCGACGACGACAGGCGCGAAATCGCATGGCAGACGCTGCGAGACTTGACCAGGCTGGACCTGGCGCTCGACCACGATGCGTGGTCGCGAGCCCTGCCCTGAGCAGGGTCGCGCGAGCTGACGCTCGGAGCTCCTGAGCGCTACAGTGGCGCGCGCGACATGGACGCTCCGCGGCAAAACGACCCGCTGCACGGCGTCACTCTCGAGCGCATCGTCACCGAGCTCGAAGCGCGCTACGGTTGGCCCGAACTCGGCGAACGCATCCGGATCCGCTGCTTCACCCACGATCCCAGCGTCGGCTCCAGCCTGAAGTTCCTGCGCAAGACTCCCTGGGCGCGGACGAAGGTCGAGGAGCTGTACCGGGAGATGGTCCGCGAGTCGAGGTCGCAGGAGCCCGGGGACGCGTGAGCGCGAGCTCCCCCTTCGCGATCAAACGCGGCGCGACTTTCCTCGCGGCAGCCTGAGCAGGCCTGGTCGCTCGTCCTTCGAGATCCAAGCGCTCTTGCGCCATGGCCGGTAACGCCCGTGCGTTCACCCGGATCTGGAGATGTACCGGCGCTCCCGTCCGCGCTCGAGGTCGACTCACCCACGGAACTCCCATGCTGTCCCGCTCCCTGACCCTCGTCTGTCTGTCGACTCTGCTCCCGGCGAGCGCCCTCGCGCAGTCCACGCAGTCGAGCTTCTGGGGCAGCTCCGCCGACCTGCGCGTCGGCACGTCCATGGACGAGGTCGGCGACATCAACGGCGACGGTTACATCGACATGGTCGTCGGCGCGCCCTGCCCCAGCGGCACGGGCCGCATCTATTTCGTCTCCGGCAAGTACCTGGAGACCGGCGTGGGCGGCTCGACCCTCGGCTCGACCTTCGCGGGCGGAGCAGGCGGCTTGTTCGGATCCAGCGTGCTGTCGGTGGGAGACGTCAGCGGCGACGGCATCGCCGACGTCGTCGTGACCGCGGACATCTCCACCTTCCCGACCACGAGCAAGGCCTATCTCGTGTCGGGTGCATCCAAGACAGTCCTCGGCACGCTCAACGAAACCGGCCTGTCGACCTATCAATTCGGCGTCGCTCGCTGCGGCGACGTCAATGGCGACGGCTACACCGACTTCGCCATCCAGAAGACGTCGTTCGGAGTCGGCTACGTGGAGCTCATCTCGGCGCGCGGCATCGCCTTGGGTGCGTCGAACCCGGTCCTGGCGTCGATCACGAGCCCCGGCTCGGCCGATGGATTCGGCACGGGGCTTTCCGCGGGCGATTTCGACGGCGATGGGAAACCGGAAATCGTGGTCGGCGCTCCCGGGACGAGCAAGGTCTACGTCTTCCGCGGCACCACGCACACCCTGCTGCGCACGCTCAGCGGTCCCGGAGCCTCGCGCTTCGGCCAGAGCCTCGACGCTACGCGCGACGTCGACGGCGACGGCCGCAAGGATCTCGTCGTCGGCGCGCCGAACAGCGACGCGGGCGCCACCGACGGCGGCGAAGCGATGCTCTTCAACGGCAAGCGCATCGCCACCAACTCGCCGCCCTTCGACGATGCGAGCTGGCCGTGCACCCAGGCCAGCGCCCACTTCGGCACGGCCGTGTGCTTCACCTCCGACATGAACACCGACCTGGTGACCGACATCGTCGTCGGCGCGCCGGACTACGACTCCGTGTTCCTGAGCAACGGCCGCGTATTCCTCTACTCCGGCGAGACCTCGCATCTGCTCGGAACGCTTTCCGGCGCCGTCGGCGGCGAGCATCTCGGAGCCAGCGTCTCGCGCGCCAGCGATTTCAACGGCGACTATCGCACCGAGATCGCGGCCGGCGCGCCGCTGAGCAACCACGGCGCCACCGACGGCGGCCTGGTGCGCTTCGTCGACCTGTTTCCGGCGCTGCCGTCGACCTACTGCGTCGCCAAGGTCAACAGCCTGGGCTGCACGCCGGCGATCAGCTCCAGCGGCAGCGCGAGCCTGACCTCGAGCTCGAGCTTCCTGGTCAAGGCTTCGAACGTGATCAACAACAAGGCCGGCCTCCTGATCTACGCCTTCGCTCCAGGCGCGGCGCCCCTCCAAGGCAGCACCCTGTGCCTCTCCGCTCCGATCAAGCGTTACGGCGCGCAGATCTCCACCGGCAATCCGCCGCCGAACGATTGCTCGGGCAAGCTGAGCGTCGACTTCAACGTCCTGATCCAATCGGGAACGGTCAACGCCTTGAACCTCGCCGGCCAGCAGGTCTTCGCCCAGTACTGGAGCCGCGATCCCGCCGCGGTCGCGGGCTCGAGCTTGACCAACGCGCTGGCCTTCGTCGTCAATCCTTGACCGATCCGCAACGAATTCCTGCGATCGCTTGTCCACTAGCCCGAATTATTCACGAGGAAACAGGCGCGGGTGACGTGCTTCGAGCCGAACAGATGAGTGTCAACAACATTCATCCGGCACAACGCCCACCACCCGCATGTCCCACGATACGCAT
>Ga0193706_1001188_pt1 | contig 12063 bp, 9 predicted proteins | sample U3c1metaG_FD_160130 | JGI IMG/M metagenome (GOLD analysis project Ga0193706, IMG submission 160130) | Soil microbial communities from a riparian zone of the East river system, Colorado, United States - U3c1 | ecosystem: Environmental > Terrestrial > Soil > Riparian zone | place: USA: East River... | reverse complement strand
CCCGGGAACACGCGCAGGGCCGCTTCGATCGTCACGCGCACCTCGGTCGGGTGGTGGGCGTAGTCGTGCACCAGTTCGATGCCGCCGACGCTGCCCCAGGACTCGAAACGCCGTTTCGCGCCACCGAAGCGTTCGATGCCGCGCGCCGCGGCGTTCGCGACGCGCGCGAGGTCGCCTGACCAAAGCTTCGTGCACGAGCCGATCGCGAGGCCGAGGGCCAGGGCGGCGTTGTCGACGTTGAATTGCCCCGGAACGCCGAGCTGGATCTCGGAGATCTCGAAGCTCGGACCGCGCAGGCGCATGGTGAAGCGTCCTTGCCGCTCGCTGACCAGCTCCGCGAACAGATCGCGGCCGAGGCGCCACACGTCGCAGCGCGCCGAAGTCTCGACCACGCGCGGAACGTCCTTGCCGATCACGAGCAAGCCGCCGGGATTCACGCGGTGCGCGAACTGGCTGAAGGCCTTGTGGATCTCCTCCGAGGTCCCGAAGTAGTCGAGGTGATCGTCCTCGACGTTGGTGATGATCGCGAACTGCGGATTGATCTTGAGGAAGGAGCGGTCGTACTCGCAGGCCTCGACCACGAACAGCCCCGAGGGTTCCTCGACCAGCGCGTTGGTGCCGAGCCTGGAGCAGACTCCGCCGATGATCGCGCCCGGTTGCGGGAGATCGAAGGCTTCCGCCACGCCGCGCGCGGCATGGTAGGTCAGCCAGGACGAAGTGGTCTTGCCGTGGGTTCCGGCGACGCCGAGCGTGCGCCCAGTCGGCGTGATCCGGCCGAGCAGGTCAGCGTATTTCCAGACGGGAATTCCGCGGTCCTCGGCTTCGCGCAGCTGCGGATCCTCGGGCGACACCGCGGCGGAGCGCACCACCAGCTCGACTCCCTGCGGCAACTGACCCGAGGATTGCGCGCAGACCTGGACGTCGACGCCCATCTCGCGCAGCAATTCCACGTGCTGACCCTCCGCGCGGTCGTGGCCGCTCAGCGCATGGCCGTGATCGAAGAGCACGCGCGCCGCGCCGCTGACTCCCGCGCCGCCAGCGCCGAGGAAGTGGACACGCCGCGGGATTCCCGGGCACAGACTGCGCTGCACCAGGTTCGGCGGCGGAATCGATTCTTGCACTTGGCGTTGCATCGTTGCCATTCAAAGCCTCTGGGTGTCGGATTGGAAGCGTGGTGTGGAATGAGTTGCGAGCTCGAGCACTTGGTCGAACATGTGCGCGGCGCCGTCCTGGGGCACGACTCCGGCGAGCGCGGCGGACATCGCGGCCCGCTCGGGCGCGCCGGCGGCTCCGCAAAAGCGCAGGACTTCGCGCGCAAGCTCGAGCGAGAGCTCGGACTCCTGGACGATGCGCGCGCCGCGGCCGAGCTCGCGCGCGTTGCGCTCCTGATGGCGATCCGCGTGGTGCGGGTACGGCACGATCCAGGCAGGACGGCGCAAGGCGCCGATCTCGGCCAGGGTCGATGCGCCTCCGCGGCACAGGACCAGGGTTGTGGCGCGCAAGAGCTTCGCCACTTCCTGCACGTACTCGACCGCGGTGTAACCCTCGAGATCGGCGAGGCCTTCCTCGAGGCGGCCGGGCCCGACCTGGTGCACGACGGTCACGCCGTTGAGCGTCCAGAAAGGCGCGTGCTCGCGCACGTAGGCGTTGACGGCGCGCGCGCCTTGGCTGCCGCCGAGCACGGCGAGCAGCGGCCGGTCGGGATCGAAACCGAGCTCCGAACGGGCTTGCCGGATGGCTTCGATCTTCGGCTCGCCCGCGGTGAATTCCGGCGCGAGCGGCGGTCCCACCCACACGTCGCGCGGGTTGCGCTCGGCCGGCAGAGTCGCGCGCCAGGCGTGGAGCACGCGCGTCGACCAGGGAGCGAGCCAGCGCGTGGCTCTTCCCGCGTGGGCATTGATCTCGAGCAGCGCGACCGGCAGACCGAGCGAGCGCGCGGCCAGGACCGCGGGCAAGGAAGTGAATCCGCCGAGGCCGACGAGGACCTGCGAGCGATGTCGCCGCAGAGCGCCGCGCGCGCGCAACACGGCGGGCAGGGTGCAGCAGGCGAGCCGGGCCAGGCTCGGCGCGCCGCCGCCTTCGGGTTCGAGGGACAAGGTGACGCGCTCGAGCATCGCGGGAGCCAGGCGCTCTTCCGCGCCGGCGAGCACCCGCGCTTCCACCGCGCGGCCGGTCTGGAACCAGACCACGTCGGCGAGCAGCTCGCGCGCCCTGGGAGTGGCGAGCAGGTGCAGGCCCGGCACGATGTGGCCGCCCGTTCCGCCTCCGGCGAGTGCGATGCGCAGCGAGCGCGCCGCGGGCTGGGGAGAGCGCCCTGGCTCGGGCGGCCTGGCCTGGTCGGGAATGTTCATCGCGCCGAAATCGAATTCGGCGGGGGCAAGGTTCTTGGTGCTGGTTCCAACCACTGGAGAAGCTCGTGGCTCCGCGAGAGGGGAAGGAATCCGCGCGAGGAGCTGCGCGGATTCCTCAGGGATTCACCTAACGATCCTGCGCGTTGCCGCGCGCCAATTCGCCGTCGTTCCCATTCCGCTTGCCGGGCGTTGGCAGCGAAGTGGACCTGGGAGCGACGGCAGTCCGAGCCGAAACTTTTCGCTCCGGTGACGGACCCTGCGTCTGCGGCCCCTCGGCCAGCAAGGCAATCGTGTCGCCCGCGCCCATCAGGACGACGAACACGCACGAGGCCAGCAGGAACCACCGGAACTTTCGGCTCATTGCACGCGGGCCTTCTTCGGCGCGGAAGCAGGCTTGGAAACCGACGCCACTTCCGTCGTGCCGCGCGACTTGGCCTTCGGTTGCGAGGCCTGGGCCTTGGCGCCGGCGGGCAGACGCAGGCTCTGGCCGACGAACAGGCGCTTGGGATCCACGCCCGGATTGAGCGCCTGGATCTCGCCGAAACGATCGGCGTCGCCGAGTTGCGCGGCAGCGATCTTCGACAGCGAGTCGCCCGAGCGCACGGAGTAGGTGCGCTTGCCCGCGCTCGGCGCTTCGACCGCCGGCGCGTTCTTCACCAGCGTCTGAGGCTCGGTACTCGCGGTCCCCTGCGGCAGCTTGAGCGTCATGCCGACGGCCAGCTTCTCGGGCTGGACGCCGTTGAGCGCCGCGATCTCGGTCCAGCGCTTGGTCGAGCCGAGCTCGTGCTGCGCGATCGAGCCCAGGGTGTCGCCGTTCTTCACCTTGTAGGTGCGCGCGACGTCCGCGGCCGGCGCAGTCTGTCCGCCCAGGCTCGGCGGCGGCTGCGCGATGCTGCCCGGCGCGCGCGTCGTCGGGTCGACGAATCCCGCGCCCGGCGCAACCGGCGGCGTGAGCTGCGAGCCCTGATCGAAGCTCACCGCGTTGACGCCCGGGCCGGCAGGCGCGTTGAGCACCAGCGCCGTGTCGGTCGGTCCCGCGGGAACTTGCGGTTCTGCGGCGAGCGGCGACAGCTCGTGACTCGGGCTGGAAAGACCCAGCCCGCCCGGCGCGGTGCCGCCAGGATTCTGCACGTCCAGCTTGGCCACGTCGGGATTCTTGTCGCGCTTGAGGAACGACATCAAGGATTGATTCTTGCGCTGTCCCCAGACGGCCACCGCGAGGATGGTCACGAGCAGGAAGACGAGGGCGATCACACCGTAGCGTTCGATGCGTTGCATTTTCTATTGAGCTTTGGGCTGGCATGCGCCGGTCGGCGCAGCACTGGGGAACTTGGATCGGTGAAAGAGGTGGAAGGGAAACGGCTCGGAGCGGGCTCGCCCGCCGGGCCGGGATTGGTGATGCGTCAGGCGCTCGAAGGCTCGAGACCTCTCGCAAGGGGTTGAGGCTCGACGGTCGCAGTGCGGCGCGCCGCACCGAGCGCGAGGCCCGTGCACAGACAGGAGACGACGAGCGAAGTGCCGCCGTGGGAGATGAAGGGCAGAGTCATGCCCTTGGGAGGAGCGAGGCCGGCGACGACCTGCACGTGCAACATCGCTTGCAGCGCGGTCGCGAGCAGCAGGCCGAAGGAGGCCAGGGCGTCGTAGCGGTCGCGGATCGAGAGCACGAGGCGCAGGCCGAACCACAGGAAGGCGAGGAACAGGCCGAGGACCAAGAGCATCCCGAACAGGCCGAACTCCTCCCCCACCTGGGCGAACACGAAGTCGGACTCCAGATAGGGCACGCCGTGGTTGCGGAAAGCTCCCTGCCCGAGGCCGACGCCGAACCAGCCGCCGGAATGCATCGCGAGCACGCTGCCCGCGATCTGGTCGTTGTCGGTCGAGCCGACGAACATCTCGATCCGGCGGCGGATGTACGGGATCAGCGTGAAACCCAGGACCAGCGCGCTCCCGCCGATCGCCGCCAGCGAGCCGGCGACGTGGGTCGGGCGGGCTCCTCCGACCCACATGGTTCCGAGGATGCACAGGAGCAGCAGCATCGCCACGCCGAGGTCGGTCTCGACCGCGATCAGGCCGAAGAAGCACAGGCCCATCGCGAGCATCGGCAGCACGCCGCGGCGGATGTCGCGCACCTCGCCGCCCAGGCGCACGCAGCGGTCGGCGATCCACAAGACGAGCACGATGCGCGCCAGCTCGGAGGGCTGGAACTTGAGGAATCCGAGGTTGACCCAGCGGTGCGAGCCGTTGATCGACGTCCCGACCACCGGCAGGAACACGCACACGAGCAGGATGCCGACCATCACCGTCATCGACGGAATGAAGCGGCGCAGACCGCTCGGACCGATGCGCGCGCCGAGGATCAGGACCAGCAGGCCCACCGCGCGGAAGCCGATCTGCTCGGTGAGCACCGAGGAGAATTTTCCCTCGCCGAACCCCGGCTCGAGGATCGTCGAGGCGTGGCTGGCCTGGATCAAGAGGCCGAAAGTGACCAGGGCGACCACGCAGCAGAACAACGCCGTCGCCGGAGCGCGCGGATCGACCACCTCGGCCCGGCGGGTCAAGGAATCGAGGCGCTCGAAGATCGTGGTCTGGTGCTCGCGCACGCCGCCATCCAGTGAGCTTGCCAGCGCGCCAGCGTCCTGAGTCATCGAAGTGCGTCGTCTGGCCATGGTCAGCGCACCTTGAGGAGGGCCAGGCTCAACATGGCGCAGGCGGCCGCGATGATCCAGAAGCGCACGACCACCGTGACTTCGTGCCAGCACACGCCGGTCTTCGTGAACACGCCGCCGTAGAGCTGCAGCCCGTGGTGGATCGGCGCGCAGGTGAACAGGCGCCGGCCGCCGGTGCGCTGGAAGTACAGGCGCTGGATCCAACTCGAGGCGAGCTCGACGACGAAGACCAGCGCGATCAAGGGCAGGACCAGCTCCTGCTTGGAGACCATCGCCATCCAGCCGAGCAATCCGCCGAGCGGAAGTGCTCCAGAGTCCCCCATGAAGACCTTCGCGGGGAAGGCGTTGAACCACAAGAAGCCCATGCACGCCCCGCACATCGATCCGCCGACCACGGCCATCTCGGAAGCCGCCTTCACATAGGGCACGTCGAGATAACCGGTCCAATCGGGCCGCCCCGAGACGTAGCAGAAGATCGACAAGGCGAAACCCGCGATCAGCATGCAGCCCGCGGCCAGACCGTCGAGCCCGTCGGTGATGTTGGCCGCGTTGGCCGAGCCGACCACGACCAGCCATTCGAAGGCGACGAAGATCGCCACGCCGATCAGCCCATACTGGAACAGGTCGATGCGCAGGTTGCGGAAGAAGGGCGGGAAGAGCGCCAAGAGCGTCGGCCTTCCGTACCACCAGGCGTAGAAAGCGAGGACTCCCAGCCCCGCGAGGCAGACCACCGAGAGTCCGAGCATCTTCGCGCCCGGTGAGAGGCCCTTGGTCTTGGGCTGGGTGAGCTTCAGGTAGTCGTCGACGAAGCCGACCGCGGCGAATCCGGCGGTGACCATGACCGCCAGCAGCACGTGCAGGTTGTCGAGGCGCGCCCACAGGAGCACCGATCCCAGCAGCGAAGCGATCAGGAAGGATCCGCCGAGCGTCGGCGTGTCCTTTTTCGAGCTCGCCTCGACCAGCTGCTGCAGATCCTTCTGCGCATCGAACTTCGACGAGCCCTCGGCGGCGCGCTGGCGCTTGAGCCAGGCGATCGTCGGTCCGCCCATGAACAGGGCGATCCCGAAGGCCGTCAGCGCCGCCATGGCCACACGGAACGTGATGTAGCCGAAGAGGTGCAGGCCGAAGATGTCGTCGAAGAGGCCGGGGAACACGGGAATCGCTGGGAGTGGTGCTCAGCTCGCGCTGGGCTTGAAGACTTCGGCGAGGCGACGGACCACGCGGTCCATCCCCATCGCGTTGGAACCCTTGACCAGCACCACGTCGCCGTGGCGGATCAGTTGATCGATGGCGGCGAGGGCTTCGTCGCGCCCGCCGAGGTGCTGGACGCGCGCCGCGGGCATGCCAGCCTCGAGGGCGCCCGCAGCCGATGCGCGCGTCATCTCGCCGACGAGCAGCAATTGATCGATGCCGGCCTCCGCCGCGTCGCGGCCCATCGCGTGGTGCAGCTCCGGAGCGCGCGGCCCGAGCTCGAGCATGTCGCCCAGGATCACCACGCGCCGCTTGTGCCCGTGCAATCCGGCGAGCACGCGCAACCCGGCACGCGCCGATTCCGGATTGGCGTTGTACGTGTCGTCGAACACGACCAGGTCCTGGAGCTCGAGCCGCTCCATGCGCCGCCGCCCGCCCTTGAGCCGCGAGATCGAGGGCAGGATCTCCTCCAGGGAAAGCCCGACCGCCTCGCAGGCCGCGATCGCGGCGAGCAGATTGGAAATGTTGTGGATCCCGAGCAGCGGCGAGGTGATCTCCTGGCCGCGCAGTCGGAACGTCGTGCCCGCCGCGTGGAACCAGGGCTTTTCGGCGTTGAAGTCGCCGACCGCGTCGCGGTCGCCGTCGCGCGTGCCCTCGACGGAAAACGTGCTGATTTTCGCGGTGGTCGCCGCGCGCAACTCGCGCGCGAAACGGCAATCGAGGTTGAGCACGGCCGTTCCGTTGCGCGGCAGGGCGGCGAACAGGTCGCTCTTCTCGCGCAGCACGCCCTCGATCGAGCCCAGGCCCGCGAGGTGCGCGTTCCCGATGTTCGTGATGATCCCGATGTCCGGCCGCGCGATGCGCGACAAGGCCGCGATCTCGCCCGGCGCGTTGCTGCCGATCTCGACCACGAGCATGCGCGTCTGTGGCTCGGCGAGCAGGATCGTGTGCGGCACGCCGATGTCGTTGTTGAACGAGTTCGGGCTGGCGACGGTCTTGAAATGGGCTTCGAGCAGCTGAGCGAGGATGCCCTTGGTCGTGGTCTTGCCGCAGGAGCCGGTGATCCCGATCACCTGGGCCTGGATGCGCGAGCGATGCCACGAGGCGAGATCGCTCAAGGCGCGCCGCGGCGCTTCGTGCAGAGCGACCGGCAGCTCGCCGCTGACGCGCGGCAGGCTCTGACCGGGCTTGTTCTCGAGCAGCAGGGCTCCCGCACCCGCGCGCAGGGCTGCATCGGCGAACTGGTTGCCATCGAAGTTCGGGCCGGAAAGCGCGAGGAAAAGCTCGCGCGGCTTCAAGGCTCGCGTGTCGGTCGACACGCCGTGCACCAAGGCGCGTGGGTCGCCACGGACGAGCATGGCGCCCGTGGCATCGAGGATGTCCTGGACCATCATGATGTTCACTTCCTGCCTGCGCGCTCGCGAACGAGCGCTGCGAGCACGGCGCGATCGTCGAAGGGATGCGCCGTGGTGCCGATGGTCTGGGTCGTTTCATGTCCCTTGCCTGCGACAAGGACGATGTCTCCGGGCTTCGCCAATTCCAGGGCGCGCGCGATCGCCGCCTTGCGGTCGAGCTCGACCTCGGGCTTCGCGCGCGGGCCCATGCCGGCGACGATCGCGCGCGCGATCTCGCTCGGATCCTCGCTGCGCGGGTTGTCGCTGGTGACGATCGCGATGTCGGCCAGCTCGGCCACCGCGGCTCCCATCGGAGCGCGCTTACCCGGATCGCGATCCCCGCCGCAGCCGAACACGCACAGCAGCCGCCCGTCGGACGCGCCCGCGGATCCCGCGAGGTGCGAGCGCAGCGTCGAGAGCACCTTGCGCAGCGCGTCCTCGGTGTGCGCGTAATCGACCAGCAGGCAGACTCCCAGACCGCCGTCGTCGACGCGGTCGAGCCTTCCTGCGGCGGGAGAGACGGATGCGAGCCCGCCCAAGGCTTGGACCGGGCTCGCATCCGACAGGAGCACGGCGGCGAGTGCCGCAAGTGCGTTCGCGACGTTGAATTCGCCCCACAGCGGCAAGCGCACCCTCGTCCGTAAGATCCCCATCCCTTGGATCCAGAAACGCGTGCCTTGCGGGTCGCTTTCGACGTCGCTCGCCCAGAGGTCGGCTCGCGACCTCGTGCTGTACATGTGGACTTTCGCGCCGGCAGCGCGCGCGGCCTCGGCCATGAGCGCGCCGGCCGGGTCGTCCTGGTTGATCACCGCGTGAGCCCGCGGGCCCAGGCCCGCGAAGAGCAGCTGCTTGGCGGCCGAGTAGCGCTGCATGTCGCCGTGGTAGTCGAGGTGGTCCTGCGTCAAGTTCGTGAACTGCGCCACGTCGATCTTCAGGCCGGCGTGGCGCTCCTGATCGAGGGCATGGCTCGACAGCTCGAGCGCGACGCTGTCGCCGGAGAGCTCGCGATGGCGCGCGAGCAGGGCCTGCAGGGTCGGCGCATCCGCGCTGGTGTGGCTCGCGCTGGTCCACACGCCGTCGGCGAGGCGATTGCCCGCCGTGCCGAGCACCGCGGGACGGCGGCCGACGTGGGCGAGCAGCTGTCCGGTCAAATGCGCGGTCGTGGTCTTCCCGTTGGTGCCGGTGACCGCCGCCACGAACATGCCGCGCGACGGATCTCCGCACAGCTCCGCGGCGGTTTCGCCGGCGACGCGGCGCGCGGCGGAGTGGATCCAGTTGGTCACGCCCGCGCCGGCGAGCGAGGTGGGCGAGAGCACCGCGACCGCGCCGCGCTGCACGGCCTGGGCCACGAAGCGCGAGCCGTCGGAGACTCTCCCCGGCAGGGCCGCGAAGAGATCGCCGGGCAGGACGCTGCGGCTGTCGAGCTGCACGCGGCCGATGCGGGGACCGCCGCCGTCGAGCGCCGGCTGGCAAGTCCCGCCATGCTTTGCCATGAGCTCGCGCAGGGCCATCATCGCGCCTTCCCCAGGGTCGGAATGGCCTGGATGCCGTGCTCGGAATTCGAAGGCAGGGTCGAAGGCACGAAACCGTTCGGGTCGACGTCGACCAGCGGTTGCATGAAGGCGGAGAGACCGAGGGCCTCGCGCAGGATCGCCGCCGCCGCGGGCCCCGCGGCCGCGGAGCCGTAGCGCTCACCCGAGGTCTTGTCGTCGACCACCACGTACACCATCAATTCACGGCCGCCGTCCTCGCGACGGCCGAAGATCACCATTGACGAGGTGTAGCAGGTGGGATGGACGCGCGCGGAGCCCGACAGCTTCGCGCGGCAGCGCTTGTTGCAGGAAGTGCCTTGCTTCGCGTGCCAGGCCTGGTGCGCGAGCTCGACGTGCAGGCAGATCTCGTTCGGGACTTTCTCCGCGGTACCGGTCTTCGTGCCGACGATCGCCCCGGGGAACTTGGCGGGTGAAGCGACCCCCGAGCCCGTGCCCTCGCGCGCGCCGAGCATCATCATCTCGCGCACGGTCTCGCAGGTCTTGGCGGAGAACACGCGCTCTCCGGCCGCGAAGGGCAGATCCCAGTGCGCGCTGTTCTGCTCGACGCGATCGATCAGGCGCAGCGGCTTCCACACTCCGCCGCGGATCACGGCGGCCAGGGCGGCGCCCTGCTGCCACATCGTGGTCAAGTACTCGTGGCCGAAGCACACCGAGGCCCACGTGCCGGACTTCTTCCAGGGCAGGGGCGGCAGCGTTCCTGGCCGTTCCCCGGGGAAACCGCTGTGCGGCAGCTCGGCGTAGTGCAGCTTGCGGAAGTAGCCGCGCAGGACCTCGGGCTCGAGCTTGAAACCGATCTGGACCAGGCCGGCGTTGAGCGAAAACGCCAGGCACTCCGCGGCGGTGATCCGTCCGCTGCGCCCCGGGCGCTCCGCCTCGTGGATGATGCGGGACGATCCCGGGACGTGGTACTCGCCGTGGCCGACGTCGATGATGTCGCTCGGATGGATCACGCCCTGCTCCAAGGCGCTGGCCATCACGATCACCTTGGTGGTCGAGCCCGGCGTGTAGCTGTGCGTGGTCGGAGCGAAGCCTCCGAAGGGATAGGCCTCGCGCGAGTCCACGGCGAGCACGTCGCCGCTCTCGACGTCGATCACCATCGCCATCGCGAGCGCGGGCTTCGAGCGCTCCATCACCTTGTCGAGCTGGCGGCCGACTTCGACCTGCAGGCGCGCGTCGAGCGTGGTCACGACCCGCGGCGTGTCGCTCGCGGCCCTGGAATCGATGTAATAGGAGCGCGCCTGGCTGCCCTGGCCGCGCGCGACCTGGCGGATCGGACGGTGGCGGAAGAACTCGTAGCTCGCCGCCTCGCGCTCCAGGCCGTTCCAGGCTTCGCCGCGCAGCAATTGATCGCAGACGAGTTCCAGACCGACGATCGCTTCGGGCTCGGCGAGCTGCTTCCAGGTCGCGACTTCCAGGCGCCGGCGATCGTCCGCGGAGAGCGAGACGATGAAGGCCGAGCGCTGCTCCGCCGTGGCCAGCGCGGATGCATCGACGCCGAAGGAAGCGAGAGCGCGCTGCTCGGCCAGCTTGCGATCGACGAAGCCCCTGCCTCCGAGCACGCGCATCGGCCCGAGCGGATAGCGGCGGTTGCGGCCGCGCTCGATCGACATCTGGTGCGAGGCGACGTGCTCGTCGTTGAGCAGGGCCCAGACCTCCGGCGCGCGCGTCGCGTCGAAGTCGGGCATGGCCGCGACGAAGCGCGTCGGCATCAGGCCTTCCCAGATGCGCGCGCGCTGTTTTTCGAGCTGTTTTTCGTCCTGGCCGGGCCGGATCGCAGCTTCGCCGTACAGCGCCTGGGCGATCCCGTCGGCAAGCTCGCGGCTCCAGCGCAGCGGATTCTTCGCCTGGCGCTTCAAGTGCGATTCGCGCACCTGCTTCGAGAGCGCGGTCAGCGGCTGCCAGACCAGGGTGTAGCTCTGCGCGTTCGACTTGGGGTCGGCGCGCTCGATCCACATGCCGCGGATCGGATTGGGCAGGGACTCGGGATCCACCCCGCCGCGGCGCAGGAAAAGATCGAGGGCGCGCGCCTGGTCGGTGTCGAGCTTCCAGCTCGTGCGCACCACGCCCTGCTTGGCGTCGGGCATCATGCGCTCGAGCATTTTCTGCGCGCTGGTCGAAGCGCCGAAGGCCCGCGCGAGACCGAGCACGATCGTCTCCGGCGTGTGCGCCTGCCACATCGCGCGCGGCGAGAGGGTCAGGTCGAGGCGCTGGACGAAAGCCGCGAGCGGACGGCCGGAGCGATCGCAGATGGTGTATTCCGGCGGCGGATCCTGCTCGCGCGTCGGACGGAATCCGCCCCAGGGCTCGCCGCCGAGAGCGATCCAGGCCACCCAGCCCGCGACGATGCACAGCACCGAGGCCACGACGAAGTAGGCGCTCGCCGGCCGCAGCCCAGAGGCCGATTCCGGAACCGCGTTGCGGATCATTGCGCCACCACCTTCGCCTGGGCGAGGGTCGTGTCCTGCTTGCGCAGCTCGAGCTCCTTGCGCTGGCGCTTGGGATCGAGCGGCATGTTGCGCACGCCGGGCAGGTGGGCCTGGGTCAAGGTGCTCGCCTGGGCATTGGCCGCCTCGCGCATCTCCCATTGACGCTGCAGGATCGAGAGCTCGGCGGCCCGCGCATGGTTGGCGTTCTGCACCACGGTCGTGAACAGACCGAGCACCAGCGTCAAGCCGCACAACAAGAGCACCAGGGCTGCGCGGATCACGGCGCGACCTCCTTGCCGACTTCGGTGCTCGCGCCCAGGCGCACCGCGGCGCGCAACGAGGCCGAACGCGAGCGGCGGTTGGCGCGCAGCTCCTCGCGCGAAGGCGTCAGCGGCTTGCGGGTCAGGATGCGCCAGGCACCGGTGCGCGCGCCGCGCGCGAAGAAGCGCTTGACCACGCCGTCCTCGCCGGAGTGGAAGGAG
>Ga0193706_1001187_pt1 | contig 12071 bp, 9 predicted proteins | sample U3c1metaG_FD_160130 | JGI IMG/M metagenome (GOLD analysis project Ga0193706, IMG submission 160130) | Soil microbial communities from a riparian zone of the East river system, Colorado, United States - U3c1 | ecosystem: Environmental > Terrestrial > Soil > Riparian zone | place: USA: East River... | reverse complement strand
GTGACCGATCTCATCTGGAAACGGCCTGCCTTGCCATTGGTGCCGGTGCCGGAACACCTGCGCCCCTGGTTCGAAGAGCGGCCGGTCGGCCGGGTGATCGGGCCGAGCAATACGGCTCCCTTTGCTTCGAATCCCGTCATTGTGCTCGTGACCGTTGATGCCCTGCGGGCGGATATATTCACGGATGACCGCCATCGCCAACGTCTTCCGCAGATGACTGGCCTTCTCGATGCGTCCCTCCTTTTTTCCCAAGCCCGGTCCACCGCTCCTGATACTCGCACGAGCCTGGCAGCCGTTTTTACTGGAAGGCTATTTTCGAACCTGCCGTGGTCCAAACTGTATTCGTCGATTGAAACCTACGGTGGCCCATATTTCCCAGAGATTCTGACTCGCAACGGCATTTTGACCGTCAACTTCGCGGCCGATTACGAAATAGCCTCAGAGAAAAGAGGTGTCGTTCGCGGCTTTTCCGAAGAGAGGATCATGTTGCCCTCTCCCGGCGCAAAGCTAGCGCTAGCGCATGATGTGGTGCGGGCGATGGTCGCCCGTCTTCGCGAAAATCCCGAACGCTCGATGTTTATTTACACGCACCTGGGCGACCCTCACGCCCCCTACGATCTCGGTGGCAAGGGTGAGGACGACCTCGACTCCTATTTGAAGGAAGTCGAAACCGTGGGCAAGGCCATCGGCGAGCTTCGAAGTGCCCTCGACGAGCCCGAATTTGCAAAGCGATCGATGCTCATTCTGTCGGCCGACCATGGCGAGTTCTTCGGCGAGCACGGCTACTACTACCATGGACGGACGGTTTACGACGTGGCTGTCCGCGTCCCGCTGCTCGTCAAGGCATCCGAGATAGGGCGGCGGCAGATCTCCGACCCGGTCTCGCTTCTCGACTTGGGTCCAACCATCCTCGATTGCTTTGGCCTCGGATGGCCGTCCGACTTCATGGGTGAAACCCTGCGGCCGTTGATCATGGGAGGGGCAGGGCCACAAAACCGACCGATCCCGTTACAGTCTCGAGTTGACTATGGTCTGGTGTTCCCGGATGGCTATAAAGCCATGGCAAACTGGAGCCGCAACTGGGAGGAGGTGTATGACTTGAATAGGGATCCGAACGAGCGACTCAACCTGCGCGATCGCGACATCGAGCTATCAAGCGAACGCACCGCATTGCTCAAACAGTACTTCAACAGTCACGTGCGCCGGAAGCCGGATGGGAACAAGTTTTGACTCATGAAAACAAGGGGCAAGCTCAGGCGTGGTGGATTTCGATGAGCCAAGCAGGCTGGGCAAAAGACAATCTACATTTTCGAACAAAAATGCCTCCGAGGGCGTCAATGCTGCTTGGAGTCCCCCGATCCCAATTGGCTGAGTGAACGTGGCCTCGCCCGAAGCCTCTGCCTCCGCTGAAACGGGCCACTTTTTTCGTGCCATTCGAAGTGGTTACGCGACCCAATTGCTGGTCGCCCTGACGACATTCATGGGAGCAGTCTGTCAGGCGCGACTGCTCGGCCCCGCCGGCCGCGGACAAGTTGTTCGCTTCGTGAATTCGTCGAGCTTGGCCGCCCTGTATTTGGGGTTCGGAATCGCGCCGGCCATAACATATTACCTTTCCGGACGCTCTATCGATCGAACGCAGTTAGTCCACTCTCTAGCGCGACTGCTCGGATTGGTCACGATTGTCGTGGCTGCCCTAGCCCTGATGGCAGCCGCGTCGCCCCTTCGAGATCGGCTTTTCCCCGACTCTTTTTCCGTCGGGCAATGTGTTGTCGCAATGATTGTGTATTTCCCGTTTGCACTTGCGGGAGTGTGGTGCTCGGCCTTTATTCTTGCGCACCGGGTCTTTGTTCCGGTCAATATGGTCGCGCTCGCGGCCGCCGTCACTAATGCGACCATATCCGGTATCCTGTGGGTGACTCGACCGGCATGGGGATCGGGCCCGGGGGCGATTGTCGTCTTGATGGTAGTTGTTGAAGTGTGTCGATTCAGCGCACTTGCCATGATTGCACTGACTGTCTGCCGAGACCAACCACGTGAGCGGTTAACAGGGGGAGGCTCACCGTTGAGAAATTTACTTAGTTATTCGATGTATTCCTACATCGGCGATGCCATTCAGTTCGTCACCTATCGGGCCGACATGTGGATCATCGATGCATATCACGGCGCAGTCGACCTTGGGATTTATGCGCTTGCCGTCACATTGTCGCAACTGCTTTGGATCCTGCCGACGACAGCGTGCAGTGTCATCTTCGCCTATGTTCCTGGCCTGGAACGCAAGGCGGCGGCCGCCCTCACGTGGCGTATCGGCAAACTCACCGGTCTTGCCTCTGCTGTATTTGCACTGGTTGGTTGCCTTCTCTCACTCTTCGTCGTCCCGCTGATATTCGGCGAGCCCTTTCGAGCCGTTCCACGGCTTATGGCCGTTCTAGTCTTCGGTGTGGTTCCGTACTCGTTCACCAAGGTGTTGGCGGGCTATCTCTCAGGGATCAGAGCCCTGGGTTGGAACCTGCTTCTCGCGGCAATCGGATTGACGATCTGTCTCGCGCTGGATTTCGCACTCATTCCGCTCGGCGGAGCGTTTGGCGCGGCGCTGGCAACTGCGATTGCGTACTCCGCGCACACCATTCTCCAGGTTCTTGTCTTCAAGCACATGAGCGGACTCTCCTGGTCTTCGCTTTTCACTTCCCCACTTGCCGATCTCCGCATGCTCAGATCAATGCGCGATCTGCAGACAAGAGCAATCGCATTACCTATGACGGACTGACGTTGCTCATCCTCGCCATTTGCGCGGGATCGGAGTCCGACCGCGAAGTCGAAGGAACTCGTGTCGCTGTCTCGGACGACCACGACAAGAGTCGTAACCGTCCGGGCAACACCGTCGTGACCGCGAAGCCCACTCCCGCGATGGTGCTTCGCGGGAGCGAGACAGATGGCGCACGGTCAATGGACGGAGATCGAGGCGCGTGGCGTCCTCGAGGCATGGAGGCGGAGCGGGGTGGGCATCGAGAAATTTGCGCGAAGCCGCGGCCTTGTTCCGCAGCGGCTGTGGTGGTGGAAGGCGAAGCTCGGCTTCAGCAAAGCAGCGAACCCGGTGCCGGCGTTGGTCCCTGTTCGCGTAACCGAGTCACGCGCAGAAGCACGGCGGGGCGAGCCGGTGACGGTTCTGCTGAGGAGCGGTCATATGATCAAAGTTGGGCGGGACTTTGACGAGAGCGCGTTCGCCCGTGTTGTTGCATTGCTGGAGCGGGGCTGATGCTCGGGCTGCCGCCGAGCGTTCGGATCCACTTTGCGACGGCGCTCGTCGATATGCGCAAGGGCATCGACGGGCTGCGAACTATGGTCGAGGCCGTGCTGAAGAAGGACCCCTTCGAGGGGCACCTCTTCGTCTTCGTCGGCAAAGCGAAGGACAAGATAAAAATCCTCTTCTGGGATCGCAACGGCTTCGTGCTCTATATGAAGCGGCTCGAACGCGGGCGCTTCCAGCTCCCCGCGGTCAGCGAACGCACGCGCCACGTCGAGATGGAACCGGCGCAGCTCGCGATGCTGCTCGACGGCATCGACCTCAACGCTCGCCGTCTGGCTCGATGGAACCCGGCGAGCAACAAGGGGATCGACACGGATCACCAAGTATGATCAAACCTGGTCGATGGTCGTACCGAAGGTGGACCACGACTGCGTGCTGCAAGAGATCGTCGCCGAGCTCGCGAATCGGCTCGCCAAGCTGGAGCACGAGAACGCGCAGCTGAAGAAGGCGGTGCTTGGATCGCGCAGCGAGCGGTCGAAGATGCCGCGCATCAAGACGGGCGCTCCGGCGACGCCGGAAGAGCAGCTGAAGACTCGGCGAGAACGCGCGGCGGCCAAAACCCAAACTCCAACTGTTAGAGTCGATCACAAAGTTCCGGACGCCGAGCGTCGCTGCAAGGTGTGCGGCAATACGAAGCTCGACCCGCTTGGCGACGGGAAGAAGACCTGCGTGTGGGAGTTCGTGCCGGCGCGCTTCCTTCGCGTCGAACATGTCCAGGAAGTGCTCCGCTGCCGTTGCAACGGCTTCGTCGTCACGGCGCCGGGTGCGCCGAAGGTCGTCGAGAAGGGGCAATATGGCGCCACGTTCCTCGCCCACCTCGCCGTCGCCAAGTGCGCCGATCACACGCCGATCTACCGGCTCGAAAAGGCCTTCCAACGACAGGGCATACCCGTGGCGCGCTCGACGATGAACGAGCTGCTTCACCGCGCCTCGGCGATCTTGGAGCCAGTTTGGTCGCGGCTCCTCGACGTCGTTTGCGTTCGCCCGGTCGTCGCCGCTGACGAGACACGACTGCGGATCGTGCGCGACAAAACCGGCAAAACGAAGAACGGCTTCGTGTGGACGTTTGGTGCACGCGATACCGATGGCGGCCTCGACATCGCCTACGTCTTCGCCGAGGATCGCTCTGGCTCAACACCGAGGAAGTTGCTGGACGGGACGACGGGCGTGCTGCTCGTAGACGGCTACAGCGGTTACAACGTCGTCGAAGAGGTCTCGTCGCGGCGGCGCGCCGCGTGCCACGCGCATCTACGGCGCTACTTCCACGAAGCGCTGCCCACCGCACCCATCGCACAGGAGATGCTCGACCTCGTGGCCGAGCTGTACATCGCCGAGCACGCGGCCGACGCCAAAGGTTTGGTAGGGGAATCCAAGTTGGAGTTTAGGAATGAGCGCGCCGGTCCGATCCGTGAGCGGATGCGCGCGTGGCTCACCACGCAAAAAGAACTGCATCCTCCGAAGAGTCCAATAGCCGCCGCCATCCGCTATACCGAAAACCAGTGGGACGAACTCGGCGTCTTCCTCGACGACGTGCGCGTCCCGCTCGACAACAATGGATCGGAACGCGCGTTACGACGCGTGGCGCTAGGTCGGAAGAACTATCTGTTCGTTCACAACAGCGACGCCGGCGAGAGCCTCGCGGGCCTCTACTCGCTCGTTGCCACCTGCGAAGCGCGCACGATCAACCCGTTCGAATACCTCGCCGACGTGCTTGCCCGCGTGCAGGATCACCCGACCAGCGCCATCGATGAGTTGCTGCCCGCCTCGTGGGCTGCCGCCCGCGAGGACTGACGCTTCGTCACGACGGCTCTGACCGGACGGGTACCAAGAGTCGGTAGTGGACGGGGAGCGCCGACGAACCCGAGTCCGCATCAGAGTCGCATAGCGGACATCACTCTGCCGGCGCCCTAGTGATGTTCACAGCGGATAGCGTTCCTTAACCATCGCCACGCCGTGGTGCAGGCGGCCTGCCTGCGAGCTCATGAACCCGGAAGGACGGCCGATTGATCACCGACCAGATTTGTCCCGCTTGCGAACGGCGCTAAATCGGTGTAGGAAGCAACGTCGAAGATGGGTATCGTCTCGGAGAAGCCATCAACAAGAAGGGACTCACGACGGTAAACGCCATGACAAATACTCTGGGGGCACCACTCACAGGCGTCGACTACTGGCAACGAGTTTGGGACCGCATCGGCGACGAGCCCGAGGACGTCGTACCTGACCGGACCTTCGATCGAGTGTTATCTGCCTACTTGCCGACATCAGCCGATCTGGATGCAGTTGAGATCGGTTGTTACCCAGGTACCTATCTGTTGCAACTTGGTTCTCGGTACGGCTATCGAATGTCCGGAATCGACTTCATCCCTGGCATTTCCAAGATGCGACAACCTCTCGAACGAAACGGAGTTCGAGTCGACGAGTTGATCGAGGCCGACTTCCTCCAATATAAGCCGACCCGCACATATGATGTCGTCACATCTTTCGGATTTATCGAGCACTTTAAGGACTTGGAGCTCCTACTCACCAAGCACGCGGCCCTCGTGAAACCCGGAGGCCTTCTGGCAATTGCCGTGCCTCATTTTCATGGCATCCACTATTGGTTGCGTAGAAATCTCGAGCCTGATCTGCTGGAAACTCATAACCTGGACGCCATGGTGCCTTCCACCTACCGTCATTGGCTTGAGCGAAACGGATTTTCCATTCTATATTGCGACTATTTCATGACCTTCGACTTCTGGCTCTCGAGCTCGGCGCCGATTCTTGACCAACGTTTCGCTCCGAAGCATCGAGCGGTCGTTTGGAGTGTAAAGTTGGCCAAGTATGCGTTACGCCGACTAAACCTCGAACATATACCGAATCGGTGGTTTAGCCCATATGTCGTCGTGGTCGCGCGCAAGCATGCCGCCTCGTGAGCCGACACAAGCAGGCCTCGATGTTAATGCATTGTCGCGAGCCGGTTCTCATGGGATCCGTTGCGTGAAAAACTGAGAGAGTGGTGCACGCGACATTGCGCGAGCTGAGCGCAACGTGCGGCACGATATACAGCCTGGCGGGGCGCCCATCGAGTCTCCCTAACATTGCTCGATACTGAGAAGCTCACCGCCACGTCTGTCGGAGCATGCTGACGCGGCAAGAGCGACGCTCGGTTAGGCTACCAGCACCGAGACCGAGACAGTGAGAGGGCCCGATGCCCCAACGGTACCGTCAGCGTCGCTCGATGCCTGAGCTCAGCTGCCATCTGGCGCCAAGTCTTGAGGGTCTTCGCGATCGCGTATGCCGCCTCGGTCGCCGGAGCTGCGGGCATCCGTCGAACGTGACGGAAAGATCCGGTCGCGTAGACGCAGGATCGGGATTTCGATCAGCAGGGCTGTGACAAGCCCGGCACCCACGCTGAGGACTACAGCGAGAGCCATTTCGACTAGAAAGGGCAAATGAAGCAGGTGCTTCGAGGCCACGTGCGCCGAATCGATCGCCAGACGATGCCACAAGTAGATCGAGTATGAATAGACGCCGACTCGCGCGAGCGCTGCGGCCACAATGCCTATCGGTTTGGCCGGATCGGCGTCGCGACATACACTCGTCAGGACAATCCCGCCGAACGCTAGGTACATCGTCGTGAAGCCGGCGGTTCGCATCCACGCGCTTTCCGTAGGAGCGAAAAAAGTCTGCAGGGTGATCACGATCCCTGCCACGAAAATCCATTGGCCATGCCGCTCAGCGACGGCTCGCACGGTCGTACGATCAAATTCGTACAGGTATGACAAGACAACTCCGAACAGCAACGAATCGATTCTGAGGTGCGTGAGGTACATACCGCGCGGCCCGAACGTGTGCGCCATGCGCAGGCCGAGGCATGCTACGGCCACCGCCATAAAGATGGGTACAATCGCGCGGAATGGATTGGCCCTGCCTCGCCCCCGTACCGCGAGCAGAAACAGCAGGAAAGACAATAATATGTAAAAGTGTTCTTCGACTGCCAGCGACCAAGTGTGTTCCCACAAGACGCCGGGAAAGTAATTTTGCACGAACAGCAATTCCGCGGCAACTTGCGTGGCGGAGGGCTTTAGGTGCATCACGGGTGCAAGGCAAATTGCGAACGCCGCGTACACGTAGAACGCCGGGTAGATCTTGAGTCCACGGCGGATAAGAAAGTTCGGCACACGGATCTCCTTATGTCTCCGGTGCTCGCGAAACAGCAGCCCCGAAACCAAGAAGCCGCTCAGCACAAAGAAGAGGTCGACGCCTGCCCAGCCGCACTCCTTCCACGCCGCCATGAAGCGCACGATGGCGGGTGATGTTCCGTCGGGCGGTACGTGAGCGTGGCGGCCGATCACGAGCAGAACGGCGATGGAGCGCAGTGCGTCGAGGCGTGGTAGACGGCTAGCGGACATGGCCCCCCCTGATCCCGTTATCACTCATTATACTGCGATCTCTTCTCTCACGAACATCATCTCAAATTCAACCGACTTTACGTGACCAATCGCCGAATGATGGCGCCCGCTTGTAGAATCATGTTCGCTCTCGTCGTCGAGCTCCGCATCAATTGAGGCGTTGGTCACGTCGTCCTCCAAGGTCGGGTCATCTTCGGCGGGCACTATCCCAGCGGAGTTGCCCGCGCAAGTCCGAATGGGTCAAGGCCCGGAGGGCGCCCTTTCAGACGCTCGTGAATGTAGGAGCCAGGTGAACATACTCCCCGTGCGCTATGTGGCGGATTGTCGGTAAAGGATGCCCCGTGACGAGTAGGGAACGTGTCCAGAGCTCCCATGGGACAGATTCTAGTTGGTTGTGGTCTGGAGGCTGAAATCTCCGGTGATTGCATGTGGGCTCCAGGCGGGTGGTTACAATCAACAAGGGCTGATTCCTGATTCCCGGCCGGTAGCGGGTGATTGCCTTTCCGAGCAAGCCCAAGATCCGAAAGGCTCATAGGCAGTGTTGTGCCGACCGCGCGACCCTGAAGGCAATGCCCGAGCCGCGGTGTATGGTGGGGCCTAGAAGTGACCCCCCGAGCCGCTTGACCCACGTGCTCGGGGACTGTAAAGAATCGAACCAATCATGTCTGCGTCGGACCGTGACGCGCTTCCCTAGTCCCCAGTCCCTTCAATGACGACCACTCTTGTCTGGGTTACTCAATGCTGACATCCACAACGGACGAAAAACTTGCCGAGGACTCGTTGCTTTGGGGGACGACATCCGTAACGCGAGCTCCGACGAACATCGTGTGAAAGCAAGCGTCATCCAATGACCGTGCCTGAGATCCTGTTACTCTTCACGCAGTCCTATCCTTACGATGTAGCAGCCGAACAAACATTTCTCGCGCCCGAGATCGCCACGATGGCGCGGCAGTTTCGGCGCGTGATCGTCGTTCCGGAATGTCTCACCGGTAAGCGCTATCCCCTTCCAGCAGGGGTTGAGTTGGAAGAGCGCTACGCGTCGTTCCGAAGTAGACGCGGGTCAAGGCTCGGACGAGCGATGCGCGCAGGCTCGTCATCGCTCTTTTTCCAGGAGCTTTGGGACCGGCCATGGATCACTACGCGCCCAGCGTGTCTTCGCCGCCTCGCCAACTTCGTGCATTCCGCGGAACTAACGCGCCGTTGGGTGCTCGCCTATCTTGGCGAGGGTACCGTGGACAGTGCTCGGAGCGTTTTCTACACCTTCTGGTGTGATGCTTCGACCCTCGGGATTGGCCTCTGCCGTCGAGAGCATCCGTGCCTTAGATTGATATCGAGAGCGCATCGATATGACCTTTATGAGCAACAGATTGTTCCTCCATACATCCCGCTTCGTCCGAAGTCACTCTTCTTGCTCGACGCCTTGTTTCCGGACTCCCTGCGAGGAGCGGACCATGTTGCGAGGCTCTATCCATGGTTCGCCGGGAAAACGTTCGCGTCCAGGCAGGGCGTCGATGACCCCGGATTCATAACGAGTGTTTCGAGCGACGGCGTATTCCGAGTAGTGTCATGCGCCGCGATTATTGCGAGGAAACGCCTTGATTTGACGCTGAGAGGTGTCGCCTTAGCAGCCAGAAGCAGCCCGAGGACAACATTTGAATGGAATCACATCGGTGACGGTCCATTGCGGGGCGAGATTGAGGCGATGGCGAAGAAAGAGCTGCCCGCTAATGTCGTGATGCACATCCTGGGATATCTCCCGCCCGAACAAATGATGGAATTCTATCGGGACAACGCCATCGATGTGTTCATTACGACAACGGAAAGCGAGGGGACACCTGTTTCGCTGATGGAGGCTGCTGCATGCGGGATGGCTGTCGTTGCTACGGATGTCGGCGGCAATCCGGAGGTTGTCTCCGAGAGAAATGGCGTCGTACTCGACGCGAAGCCTAGCCCGACGGCGGTCGCCGCCGCCTTGTTGCAAGTCCTGAAGGACCCCATCGCCGCTGCGGCGAAAAGGCAAGAGAGCCGAAGGGTGTGGCAGGAGAGGTACGATGCCAAACGAAACTATATGGAATTCGCCGAACGTATAAAAGCGATCCCTGCACCGCGCGGCGTTGCCCCCGCCAAGCCGGACAGATCAGCAGAGTGCGGATTGAAGTCGGAAGGTTGAACGTGACGGATTGGTTGCATGACCCGCTCCAGCGCTCTCCGGGTGGTTTGGATATGCGCAGTCGCACTTTAACGTCGTCCCTGGGCGGCGTGAGCGGATACGCCAAGCACGAAGCGACCGCGGCGCCCGCGCTCTTAGCATGGACTTGCGCTATAGCTCTGTAGCTCGCCTTTCTTCGTTTCTTCCCAGTTTTAGGCGCGTGGCGAGCGGGCGACCTGACGACGGCGTCCCGAGCCCGATGACCGATGGCGCGACGAGCACATTAGGACATCGGGCGGATAGTCGGATAGTCGGATGGTCGAACAGGGTGGAGGTTGTGGGTTGTGCACCTGTGCAGATTTGCTGGGGCGACCTCGCGAGATCCTGTCCGCGGAAGCGCGGAAGTCAGCTGTGCGTGCCTTCTTGCTCCCGATCGTACGTCGCCCGTACGCTGCGCAAAGCGGCAGCGTTGGTCGGCAACGATGGGGCACCTGGCGTGCCGCGGGACGGCCCAGTGATCCTCGGGCAGCGGTTGCGACGTAAGGGTGGTCCATCAGATCCGTGTCCCCTCCTCATCGGCAGAGAAGGTCCAAGCAGGAGTTGTCGCTGTTCAGCCTCCGTGATACACGGACGTGGGAATGCCAGGACTACAATCGCCATTGCTCGGCCGCGTGTGCATAAGGTGCATCATGGATACGAGCGATCCGGACATCGAGTTCGATGCTGAAGGTATCTGCATTCATTGCAGAACGTATGACGCAGCAATGGCCGAAGAGCCTTCGGATCCTAGGGTTCGCGACGCAGAGCTCAACCGACAACTAGAAACGATTCGACGCGCTGGTAAGGGAAAGCGCTGGGACTGTGTGGTTGGTGTTAGCGGCGGCGTTGACAGTACCTATGTCGCGTTACTGGTGAAGCAATTAGGTCTGCGACCTCTTGCTGTGCACCTCGACAACGGCTGGGACTCGGAGATTGCTGTCGGCAACATCCAGCGCGCGTTGGACACACTCGGCGTCGAACTTGTCACGAACGTGCTCGACTGGGAAGAGTTTCGCGACCTCCAGCTGGCCTTTCTACGCGCTTCGACGCCCGATTCCGAAATACCGTCGGACCACGCAATCTTCGCCGCCATTCTTCACACGGCCTGGAAGAAGGGGATTCCCCACTTGGTCTTAGGCCACAACAAGGCGACCGAGCTTATTCTTCCGCCCGCCTGGTCGCAAGGCGCGTTTGATTGGCGCTATATTCGCTCCGTTCATCGTCGGTTCGGCAAACGCCCATTGCGGAGCTTTCCTCATCTTGATTTTGCGGACTACGTTCGATTTCGGCTTTGGAGCGGAAAGCAGATTCTCAACATTCTGAACTATGTGGACTATTCGCGCGATGCCGCCATCGCGAAGATCCAGAGCGAACTTGGCTGGCGTGATTACGGCGGAAAGCATCACGAGTCGGTCTACACGCGCTTTTTCCAGTCCTACATCCTTCCGAGGAAGTTCGGCTTCGATAAGCGGCGAGCCCATTTGTCCAACCGCGTCCTTGCCGGCCAGATTGACCGAGACGAGGCCCTCGCCGAAATCGCCAAGCCACCATATGCGTCGGCCGACCTTGAAAGTGAAGATCGCATCTACGTGATAAAAAAGCTGGGACTCACGGAGGAGGAATTCGCCGCCATCATGAAAGCGCCGCATCGACGCTATGCTGATTATCCCAACATGCTGAACTCTCGATTCTATCTCACCGCGAGGAACATCTATCGATCGACGCGATCCATCGCGCAGCGTGTTAGGACCCCATCAACGTGAAGTCGATCGTTACGGTGGTCGGTGCACGACCCCAATTCGTCAAGGCTTCCGCGGTGTCGCGTGAATTGGCCAAGCAGGGGACTCTACGCGAGGTGCTGGTGCACACAGGGCAGCACTACGATGACGAGCTATCCGATGTGTTCTTTAGGGAGCTCTCAATACCACCACCATCTCATCAGCTCGCAGTCGGCAGCGGGTCACACGGCAGTCAGACGGGCGAGATGCTCAGGCGCACAGAAGGCGTTTTGATCGCTGAGAAACCCGACTTGGTCGTCGTCTATGGGGACACCAATTCGACGCTGGCCGGCGCGCTCGCAGCGGCGAAACTCCACATTCCGGTCGCACACGTGGAGGCAGGCCTACGCTCCTTCAATCGCCGGATGCCTGAGGAGATCAACCGAGTCCTCACGGACCACATGTCGTCT
>Ga0193706_1001186_pt1 | contig 12072 bp, 9 predicted proteins | sample U3c1metaG_FD_160130 | JGI IMG/M metagenome (GOLD analysis project Ga0193706, IMG submission 160130) | Soil microbial communities from a riparian zone of the East river system, Colorado, United States - U3c1 | ecosystem: Environmental > Terrestrial > Soil > Riparian zone | place: USA: East River... | reverse complement strand
ACCCGGTACGCGCCACGCAGCGGATCCCCTTCCTCCAGGTACACGTTCTCCAGGTTCTGGCCGCCGCAGTCACCGCTCGGACCCGGGCAATCGCGCTCCTTGAGTAGCCCGCTCTGCGTACGCCGCGCGACTTCCACCAGCTCGCCGTTGGGGTCGGTCACCTGCAGGTCGACGTCGGCGCTGGGTTTGTCCCACGCGATCACGAATTGCACGAGCCCGGTGTGCACGCCGCAGCCTTCGTCGATGATGCCGTTGCAGTTGTCGTCGCGCGCGTCGAAGCAGCGCTCCGGGGCGCTCGGGATGCACACGCGGGGCATACTTTGCCCCGGCGTACTGACGAAGCGGGATACCCGGGGCCCGCCCGCTGCCGCACGCTCACCGGACCCGGGGCTGCACGCGCACGCGATCAGAACCGGCAGCAACACGGCCGAAGCCAAGAACTCGACGCGAGCGCGCCGCGCCCGATTCATCACTGCGTATCGTCTTCAGCCTGTTCTCGGGCGATCACGCCGCCCGAGAGCACTTTCGGATTCATGATTTCGAAGTAGGCCTGCTGCGCCAGCTCCCCGACCGGACCTTTCTCGTCGCGGAGCGCGAGCAGCGCACCTTGCTCCTTCATGAACTTGAGCGTGCGAATGGCCCCCTCGCGCTGGGTTGCGTCTTCCGCGCGGGCCATCTGCAGCAGACGCGCTCGCAGCACGACCCGCGTGAACGAGTGCGGGCCATTGTCGAAATCGAGGTTGTCGAACTGCCGCATCAACAGCGCTGTCGCCCATTCCTGAGCCGTCTTGTTGATCTCGAGCCGGGCGATGGCAGTGGCGTTGTCCACGTACTTGAAGATGCGTCCCTGTTCGAGATCTTCGTCCGACCAATAGCCGAACGTCTTGAACCAGAGGTCGCTGAGCTCCTCGAGCGCGGCTTTGGGCTTGTCTGCGTACAGTGCCACCGCACGTGATGCGACGTCAGGAGAGCCTCCCAGGACGAGTGCCAGGGCGGCATCGTTCAAGAGCGCGTCGCTAGAGGTCATCTCCATCAAACGCTTCTCGACCTCCGGATCGAAGCCACCCTTGCCGATCGCTCGCGCCACCTGGTGGCGAGTTTCGACCGCCGATTCGGGCGTCATCAACGCCAGCAAAGCCGGCGCGGTACCCGGGATGGGCCGTTGAATCAGGCTCTCGAGCAGGCACGCGCGCCGGAACTGATCCGACTTCTCGAGGCTCCTGTACTCCTGAATCTTCTTGGCGATCTCGAAAACGTCCTGTTTCGTCGCTACCCACGCCAGCGCTGCACACGCGCTCATGCGCGACTGTTCGTTGTTACGCGCGTCTTCGACGTACGAAAGGAGCGGGCGAAACGCCTTCGGATCCTGCCATTGCGAAAAGCCGTCCGCCGCACCCACGCCAATCGCGCGGAGCGCCATGCCCAGGATGGCCACGCCGCCCTGATTCAGACCGTCCATCGTGACGTCCAGCTCGGGCGGACGGCGGCGCAGTGAGCGCTCGAGGACGTTCCACGAAGGCGGATCCTTCAGCCAGCCGACGTAGCGCAGCGCGCTCTGTGCAATCACCCACTCTTCCGGCATCGGTGGCTGCTGCCCTTCCTTGGGCAGCGGGGTGTTCGGATTCGACCACTTGCGGAGCGCTGCAAGGTCTTTGCGCGAGTCCATGGCCGCCAGCGCGCGCAGGCCATTGGCGTGCGGCGACGGCAACTCGTGGATCCAGAAGATCAACGAGTCTTCGGCTTGCTCGCGAATCCATTCGCGCTTGTCGGGATTGAGGACTGCCAGATCCGCGAGCATGCGCGCCGCGACGACCCGCTCATTGTCGTCACGCTTGAGCATCATTTCGTAGTCGCTCTGATCCGAGTAGATTTTCAACGGATCCATGCGCAAGCGCTTGGCCAAGCTGGGCACGGCACGGACGTCCCCAACCTCCGCCATGTGCGTGGCAGCGCGCGTTTCCCAGTGGATGTTCGGGCGAGATTCGATGAACTTCAGCAGCGCATCACCCGCGCGTGGATCGGCGAGCTTCTGCAGCATGTCGAAGATCTGTTTACGCTGAAACCAGGCACGGCTTTCGTCGTCGAGCGTGACCGAGTCGAGCCCGAGCACCAGGCCTTGAGCACCGATGCCGTCGCGGAGCGCCTCCAGGTACTTCTTGCGGCTGTCCTTGTCCGCGGTCTTGAGCGCAGACAAAAGTGGACCGCGCGCGCGCTCGTCTCCGATTCTGCCGAGGCCAGGCGCGGCCTGCCGCGCAATCTCGGCGTCCTTGTCCTGAACGAGCTGAATCAACGTTTCCGTCCAGCGCGGGTCGGCGTTGCGCGAGAGCACGGTGGCCACGAGCTGCCGGACCGCGGGGCTCGGGTCGCTGGCCAGGGCCGCGAGTTTTTCGAGCGCGACCATGCGCACCATCAGCTCGGGATCGAACGCAACGCCGCCGCCCAGACGCTGAACCTTCGAGAGGTGCCCCTGGCGGTAGAGCGCCATGACGTCGTCGAAGGCGCGCGCTTCACCGAGCACCACCAGCGCCCAAGCAATTTGCGGCTTGGCGCCGCTGCCGGCCGTCTTGAACGCCAGAAGCAGGGGCTCCTTGGCCTTGTCGGCGGCAGGCGAGCCGTATTGTGCGAGCGCCGTGGCCGCCATGGCCTGGATCGGCTCGGAGGGTGACTTGAGAGCGTGGATCGAAAGGTCCACACCCTGCGGATCTTCCGTCCAAGCCAGCTGCTTGAGCGCTTCTTCGCGCAAGAGCTCGCTTTTTTCGCTCTCAGCCCACTTCCGCCATTCGGGAAGCTGCTCGGCGCGAGGCAGGACGTAGATGGCCTTCTTCTGCTGCTCGGCCTGCTCTACGCTGAGCTTTTCCTCCTCCTGCTTGGTGCCAATCAGAAGGAATGCAACAAAGCCGGCGATGGCCAGGACGCCCACCAGGATGATCAGCGGGTTGAAGCGACCCTTCTTGAAGTTGCCATCACCGCCCGGGTCGAAGCCTCCACCGGCTGGAGCTCCCATTCCGGAAGCGCCTCCGGGCAGGTCCGTGTCGTCTGGCGGCCACTTCGCCAGTTCCGCCTTGGGGACGGTGATGTATGGCCGCGCCGCCGACTCCGGCTTCACCTGGTTCGCATCGAGCATGAATCCTCCGGCTTACCCCTCGAACGCACCGCGCGAGAGCCATGCCCGCGCGCCCGAAACCGCTCGAACGTTAGCTCATCCCGCGGGTTTACGGGAGTATTCCGAACCCCACCCTGCGCTAAATCAGCAGCCCGCGAGGGCTCTGAACATGCTGACATGTGGGCCAGCGAACACAAGGTGCGAGGAGTGAGTGGTATCGCACAGGACGCAGCGCCCGCTAGCCCGAGCAGCTGGCGAAAGCCGCTCGCCATCGCGTTGCTCACGACCCTGGTGGCCACGCTGCTCGCCTACGCGCTACCGGAAAGCTACGCCGCTACCGGAGTCGGCCTGACGTTCTTGTTCGCGACGTACTGGGCGGCGCTGCGCCGGGACAGCGACGGCGCACGTCGCTACGCGCTTTCGCTCGGCGGCATTCTGGACCCCGAGCCGATCGACCTCGGGCGGATCGCGAGCTCGGCGCTGCGCGCGCTCGCCTGGGCAGCGCTGCTCTCGTTGCTGATCTTTCCCGCGTTCTGGTTGGGGTTCGTGCTCTGGTGGAGACCGGGTCAGGCCTTCCTCGCAGCCCCTGCGTCCCGGCTAATCGACGAAATGCTCGGGCAGCTCTTGGTCATAGCGCTGCCGGAAGAAGCCTTCTTCAGAGGCTACCTGCAGACGGCGCTGGATGCCGTATGGCGACCGCGTGTGCGCGTGCTGGGCGCGTGGGTGGGCCCGGGCCTGTTCGTGGCGAGCGCGATCTTCGCTGTCGGCCACGTGCTCACGGAAGTGCATCCCAATCGCCTGGCGGTGTTCTTCCCCGCCCTCGTGTTCGGCTGGCTCAGGGCGAGAACCGGCGGTATCGGCGCAGCGCTGGCTTTTCACGCCGCCTGCAACGTCTTTGCGTCGTTCCTGGTCAGAAGTTACGGTCTCGCACCGTAGCTTCGCTCTCGCAGCGAAAGTCCACATGAACGTAGTCGCCTCCCTTCCGAACCCGATACTCGACGACCTCGTCGGCCGCGCGCTCGAAGAAGACCTGGCCGGCGGAGATCTGACGAGCGACGCCATCGTGGATCCCGACGCGCGCGCACTCGCCCGCGCGCGCGCCAAGAGCCCGCTCGTCGTCGCCGGCGGTGACGTGTTCGCGCGCGTGTTCTATCGCGTCGATCCGGGCGTGCGGGTCGAACGCCTGCTAACCGACGGAACCCCCGCGAACGCGGGAGCCGAGCTGTGGCTCGTGGAGGGCCGAACGCGCTCGATTCTAATGGCAGAGCGCACTGCGTTGAACTTCGTGCAGCGCATGAGCGGCATCGCCACGCTGGCGCGTGCCTTCGTGGCTGCGCTGCCGTCGGGCTCGAGCACGCGCATCACCGACACGCGCAAGACCACGCCCGGCCTGCGCGCCCTGGAACGCTACGCCGTGCGCTGCGGCGGCGCGTACAATCATCGTGATTCGCTCGGCTCGGCCGTGCTCATCAAAGACAATCACATCGAAGCGGCGGGCGGAGTGACCGCCGCCATCGAGCGCGCGCGCGGCCATGCGCCGCATACCTCGCGCATCGAAATCGAAGTCGAATCTCTGGACATGCTCGACGAAGCACTCGCGGCAGGCGCCGACATCGTCATGCTCGACAACTTCGTGCCCGCGGACATCGCGCGCGCCGTCGAGCGGGCCCGCGGTCGAGCCCTGGTCGAGGTTTCCGGCGGCATCACGCTGGAGCGCATCCCAGCGCTCGCGAGCGCTGGGGTCGATATCGTGAGCGTCGGCGCGCTCACTCACTCCGCGCGTGCGGCGGACATCGCGCTCGACATCGAGCGGCTGGCATGAGCCTCGAGTCGTACCCCGCGTTCGCTGCCGATCGCTTTCGCGAGCTCGCGCGCGCTCGGAATCTGAGCCTGGGAGACCCGCTGTTTGCCTTGTCCGTCACGGGATCGACGAACGACGATGCGCTGAACGCCGCGCGCGCCGGCGCCGAGCACGGAGCGACGTTCCTGACCGACCAGCAAACCTCCGGGCGCGGCCGGCGCGGCCAGCGCTGGAGCTCACCACCGGGAGAAAATCTCACGTTCTCGGTGCTGCTGCGGCCGGCGTTCGCTCCGGAGCGGGCTGGACCGTTCACGCTGGCCGTCGGGCTCGCGATCCGCGACGTCGCCGCGCGCTGCATCGCCGCGCCCGTGGGCATCAAGTGGCCGAACGACTTGCTCGTAAACGGTCGCAAGCTCGCCGGCATTCTCGTGGAGAGCCACATTCAGCTCGGCAAGCTGTCGGCGCTGGTGGTGGGCATAGGCTTGAACGTGCACATGCGCGCCCTGCCGCCGGAAATTGCCGGCATCGCCACCTCGCTCGCGCTCGAAGGCGCGCACGAGATCGAGCGCGAGCACCTGCTCTGCGATGTGCTCGAAGCGCTCGCCGCGCGCCTCGCCAGTTATGAAACGCTCGGGCTCTCTGCCCTCCTGCCGGAGCTTCTGGCACACGATGCGCTGCGAGGACGCCGCGTGCGCACCGAATCGGCTTCGGGGATCGCACGCGGCATCGAGGTTTCGGGTGGCTTGCTCGTGGAAGATCCGAGCGGATCGCTCGTCAGCGTCGTGTCCGGCGGCGTCGAGCTGTTGGACTCGTGAGCGTTCAGCGCGTCTTCACGATCGTGTCGACGAGGTCCTTCAACATGATGCTGTCCGGCCAATCATTGGGCACGAAGCCGTGGCCTTTGCCGAGCATCAAGAAGTTCTTGTGTTGCCACTTGGCGTCGCAGTTCGGCCACTCGGTGACCGTGTCTTGGCCAGGGACGCCTGGAGTGCGTTCGTAGTTAATCGTGTAGTTGCGTGCGGCGTCACAACCGTGCGCGCCGGCAACCGCGCTCTGATCCGGAAGCGCCGGGACGATATCGGTCTCACCGCGCGTCGCGATCACCGACATGCCATTCGCACACGCCGGCACGAAGCTGCCACCGCTCATGAGCACCACGCCGCCCACTTTGCCGCCGTACTGGTTCAGCTTATCGAGGAACTCCTGCCTGCAGACCAGGCCGTTGGCGTATGCGGCGCCCCAGGAGTGACCGGACACCCACACCCCGCGAATGTCGAACTTGGAGAAGTTCGTGTACACCCAGTCCACGATCTTGAGCAGGTGCGGGAGGTCTTGCCCGCCGTCGCCATTGCCCCACTGCGACACCACCGAACGCGGCGTGGCCACGATCAGGTCGTGACTGTTCGTGTGCTGGTAGGCGGCGAAGTACTGATGCATGTAAAATCTGCCTTCATCAGTGCCGTACGTGCCATGCAGGTTCAGAATGAACGTCACCGGCGTGCCCGCCGGCTTGTCGCACGGGTAGTCGATCCCCACCGTGCGACCGTCGTCGAGGGTCAGGTTCGGCACATAGGTGCCGCCGCACTTAACGCCCGGGACCGTTACGGGTTCGCAGCCGCACAACGCGACCGCCGCTGCCATGATCCCCCAACGCCAAAAGTTCGCCATGTTTACCTCCACGTTCTACGACGCCGACAGCATGGCACAATGTAGTAGGCCGACCGCGTGTCAATTGGCGTCGCCGTACGTTCGCCGCGGCGCCTGAGGTAAACGGCGTGCTCTCCTCCGCGAACAGCATAGACGCGCATGTTCCCATGCCGAGTTACGCTACGTGATCGCGGGGAGTGTATTTTCAGGCTGCGCGAGCGGGCGCGGCAACGCTGGATTCTTGCAACGCGGGAGCAGCAACCAGCGTATCTGCGAGCATGCGGCGCGCACGAAACAGCCGGCTCATGACCGTGCCCATCGGAACACCCAGCTCCAGCGCCGCCTCCTTGTAAGAGCATTCGCGCAGGTCGACGAGGCGCAGCACGGCGGCGAAATGCGGGGGCAGTGAAGCCAGCAAGCGCTCGAGCTTGGGCGGCAGTTGGGACATGTGCGGCGGGGCGTCCTGAGCCGTCCAGGCGCAGGGGTCGCACATCAGCGTGCTCAGCGCGCGCCGTTCGCGCCGCAGGCGCCGGCAACGGCTGGCGAACACGCTGAACAGGACCTGCTGCGCCCAGGCGCGCAGATTGGTGCCGGGCTGGTAAGTGGCTTCGAAGCGCAGCGCGCGCTCGACCGCATCCTGTACGAGATCCTGAGCTTCGACTGGATTCAAACACAACTTCAGCGCCCGAGCGCGTAGCGCCGGGACCAGCGCGATCAGTGCTTGTCGCATCGGTAGCGGCTCCTCTGACTGTGAATTCGACGGTTGAGACTCGAACATGGCAAACCTCCTGACGCTGCTTTCGCAAGCCACGTGCCACGCTCGTTCACGCCGATTTGCTGTGCTTTCTGGCGAAATCAGCGAGCTCCGCCGGACACGCGGCGTGTCAAAGTGTCAGCTCCGGGCCGGCCGCTGACAGGACGGCGCGCCGCTCGCCGTCCTCAAGCGACGCGCGCGTTCGCGGCGATCGACGCCAGTACCGCGGGCACGGCGTCGGCAATTTCGTGAGCGAGTAGCCCGCGATCGGCGCGGCTCTGCGTCGCCCAAACCTCGCCTGCCAGCCCGTGAACGTGCGCCGCAGCGTACGCCGCTTCGAAAAGCGGCAGCGAGCAAGCGAACGCGCCGGTGATGCCCGTCAGAACGTCACCCGAACCCGCCGTGGCGAGCGCCGGCGTCCCACTCGCGTTCACGACCGTCACGCGTCCGGGTGCGCCGATCAAGGTATACGGACCTTTCAGCAGCACGGTCGCGCCCGAGGCGGAGGCCGCACGCTTCACGGCCGAGAAGCGATCGCGTTCGACGTCGCGCGCGCTGATACCGAGCAAGCGGCCGAGCTCACCGGGGTGCGGGGTGAGAATCAGACGCCCGCCTGCGCGCGCTAGATCGCCGAGCCGACCGGCGAAGTGCGTCAGCGCGTCGGCATCGAGCACCAGCGGACCCGTGTGGTTTTCCACCACGAAATCAACGAGCTCTTTCGCGTACTGGTCGAGGCCGAGACCTGGACCCATGGCCACGCAGTCACTGCTGGACAGCGCGGGACCGAGTGAAGTGGCGAGATCGGCCGGATCGATCACGCGGGTCATTTCCTCGAGCACACGTGCGTCGAGCGTGCTCGCCGCCTCGGCGCTCGTGGCGAGCGTCACGAGCCCGGCGCCCGCGCGCAGCGCAGCCCGCCCCAGCAGCAGCGCCGCGCCGGTTTTTCCGGGCGAGCCCGCGATGCCGAGCACGCGTCCGGCGCTGGCTTTGTGCGCGTCGCGCGCCCTTCGCGAAAACAGCGCCGTCACGTCGCGAGTCTGCAAGAGCTCAGCGGAGCGCGCCGGTTGGCTGCCGAGCGTGTCAGAAACTCCGATGTGCACGACTTCGACCCGGCCGGTAAGAGCGCTGGCCGAGCTCGTGAGCAAGCCGAGCTTGTAGTGCGCGAACGTGACGGTGAGGTCCGCTCGCACGGCCACGCCGTGCACGGAGCCGTCGTTGCTGTCGATACCCGACGGAATGTCGAGCGCACACGTCCACAAGCCGGCGCCGTTCATGCGTTCGATCAAGGCACGCGCTAGACCCTCGAGCTCGCGGTCGAGGCCCGTTCCGAAGAGCGCGTCCACCACGCTACCCGCCGCTGCGAGCGCGGCGTCGAAGCGCGTTAGCTCGCTCGGGTCCGTCAGCTCTTCGAGCGCACCGCCCATTCCGCGCCACGCTTCCGCGTTAGTGCGCGCGTCGCCCTCGAGCTTGGCGAACGAGCCGCCCAGCGCGACGCTCACGGGCAATCCCAGCGCGCGCAGCAGGCGGGCCACCACGAAGCCATCTCCGCCGTTGTTGCCGGGACCGCACACGATCAGCGTGGGGCTCCGCTCGGGATGCTGCGCCAGCTCCTTCGCCAGCGCCTCGGCGGCGCCGCGGCCGGCGTTTTCCATCAAGAGCAGCCCGGGCACGGCGCAGCTCTGGATGGCGTGAGCGTCGAACGCTCGCATCTGCTCGCGAGACAGCACCGGCCGCATCACGCACCTCGTCGATCGTTCACTTCCAGCACTACGACCGCCGCGGCAACTCCGGCGTCGTGTGTGATCGAAAGTAACGCCCGCACGTCGCCGAGACGCTCCAGGTACGGGAGCGCCTTGCCATAAAAATGCAGGCTGGGCGCGCCACTCGGGTCTTTGCGCACTTCCACGTCTTGCCACCACACGTCTTTGGGGCCGCCCAAGGCCTTGGACGCCGCTTCCTTGGCCGCGAAGCGCCCGGCGAGCGCGATGGCCCGGTCTTTTCGCTGCGCGAGCTCGCGTTGTTCGTGTGCGGTGAGAATGCGTTGCCACATCCGCTCGCCGAAGCGCTCCAGCGATTCCGCCATGCGCTCGACCGACGCGACGTCGATACCCAAGCCGACGATCATGCTGGCGACTTCGCCCCGCGCGCTGCCTGGATGCTCTGACGAAAGCCATGCACGGCGGCCTCGAGCCCCACGAAGACGGCATCGCTGATCACGGCGTGACCGATGTTCAGCTCGCCGATCTCGGCGATGCGCGCCACGTCGCCCACGTTGTCCGTGGTGAGGCCATGACCGGCGGCGACCTCGAGGCCGAGAGTGTGCGCGAACGCGGCGCCCGAAACGAGCTTCGCGAGCTCGCTATGCCGGTCTGCCGCGCTGTTTGCCAGGCAGTATTCGCCCGTGTGCAGCTCGACTTGTGCGGCACCGAGCGCGTGGCTCTTCTGGATCTGCTCTCGATCCGGCTCGATGAACAGGCTCAGCTTGATGCCGCGCTCGCGGCACATAAGCGCGATCTTCTCGATCTGCGCGTGCGCGCGGATCACGTCGAGCCCGCCTTCGGTGGTGCGCTCTTCGCGTCTCTCTGGCACGAGCGTGATCACGTCGGGCCGCACGCGCCCGGCAATGCCGAGCATTTCGTCCGTGGCGGCCATCTCGAGGTTCAGCAGCGTGGTCACGCTCTTGCGCAGGCGCTCCACGTCTTCGTCGCGAATATGCCGGCGATCCTCACGCAGGTGCGCGGTGATGCCGTCGGCGCCGGCCTGTTCGCAGCGCGTCGCCCCCGCCACGGGGTCCGGGTAAGAGGTGCCGCGCGCGTTGCGCAGAGTGGCAATGTGATCGATGTTGACGTGGAATCGCATCGTCAGGAGCGAAGGGTTGCTCGCGTCGCGGCGGGAAATCAATCCCCCGCCGCCGCACGCGCCAGCCCCGCCGCTCTCTCACTCGCCGCCGAATAGCTCACTCTTCGGGGTGGGCAACGGCTCGCCGTTGGGCCCGTCGCGCCGGACCACGATGCGCTGCTGCGTGGCCGTGTCCTCGTTCTCGCGCGCGACGACGGCGATCACGTTCACGCCGGGCTTGAGACCCCCCAACGTGGCGAAGTTGAGCCGCCTCGGATCGTTGGCTTTGCGGTTCGACTGGTAGAACACCTTGCGCGATCCGACGAAAATATAGACGTCCAGCACGCGGTCGGAATCGGTGGCGAAGCCCTCGATTTTCACCTTGTCGTCGCGGGTGGCGAGCTTGCCGGGGATCACCTCCAGCACTGGGGGCGAGTGCGTGAGCAGCGGCTTGAACGCCACCTTCGTGGCGGCCCCGGCCGGTGCGTCTCGCAGCGCGGCGCTTTCCACGAACGCAAAACGTTCCGCACCGAGGTTCACTTTCGTGAAGCTTCCGAAGGTGCCCATGCGCTCGACGACGGCGGCCTTGTCGAGCTCGGCGACGATCGACGCCGCGGCCAGGGGTTGACCGCGCAAGGGCGCCGGGTTGCCCGCGAGCGTGACCTTACCCGTCGCCTTGCCGATGCTGATGTTGCTCTTGGGGATCGGCAGCGTGAGCTTCTCGTTCGAGACGACGCGCAGGTCGCGATCGGCCACGCTCATCTCCAACTTGACGGCGGGTTCGGCCAAGTTGTCCAGGACGTCGAACGTAAAGGCAACCTGACGCGTCTCTCCGGCCGCCATGTTCGAGACGTCGAAGCGCCCGGCGTGCAAGAGCAGACCGTCACCAGTGAGGTTGCGCAGGTTGGCTTGCGTCTCGTACGAGCGGCCCTTGCCGACGTTCTTCACGGTGAGATAAACCGTGGCGCCTTCACCCTTGGCGACGTGGCCATCGCCGTTTCCGGAGCGGTTGTCCACGACTTGATAGGTGTACGCGAACACCGGCCGCGGCAGGCTCTGCACCGTGGGGCGAATGTCTACGTCCGCCGGAGCATCCCCGCCTTCCGCCGAGAAACGCACCTTGACCACGTCTTGTCGGGTCACGGAATCACGCGGCAGCTTGCACACGCGCCGGGCGTCCTGCGGCAGCGGCTTGGTGGAGCCGGGCTTTCGGCCTTCCACGTCGCAAAACCCGAGCGGCACGCTGGCTGTCTTGACCTGCCCCGGCTCGATGCGGCCGAACACCAGCTCTTTCTCGTCGTAGTACGGGCCGTCGCTCTTGGTGATGGCGCGCAGCTGATAAATCGCCGCGCCCCCCTTGTTGCGCACCGACACCTTGAGGTTCAGGGGCTCACCCGCCGAGACCGTGTCGCCCGCGCGATCCGTTTCGACCTTCACCTCGAAGTCGGACGCTTTCGACAGGACCTTGCGATCCTTGGGCGGCGCGCTCCAATCGATGGCGAGCTTGGCCAGGTCGTTGCTAACGGATTGGATTTCCGTTTCCTGCGCCTTCTCCAGGAACGGCTTGGACGTCTTCAGCTGCTCGCTGCGTGGACCGCTCGCGATGCGGGCCACCATGTCGCGCGAGACCCGAATCGGAAAATCGAGCTGGAACTCGTCATCCATGTCACCGCCGAGCTCGCGGATCTTGGCGCGCTCGCTCTCCGGCAGGTTGTAACGCAGCTTGTAGAACGGCCGATCGCTGCTGCGTTTCGCGTCCGTAGACAGGCTCTTTGACAGATCCCGTTCGCGCAGCGCGCTTTCACTGCGAAACAGATCCATCTCGAGCGTATCCGCGGTCATCGGGTCGAGCTCGACGTCCGGAGCGACGCCGACGCCCTGAATTGAAACGTCCCCCGGCGTCAGATACTGGGCAATCGTGAGCTTCAG
>Ga0193706_1001185_pt1 | contig 12076 bp, 12 predicted proteins | sample U3c1metaG_FD_160130 | JGI IMG/M metagenome (GOLD analysis project Ga0193706, IMG submission 160130) | Soil microbial communities from a riparian zone of the East river system, Colorado, United States - U3c1 | ecosystem: Environmental > Terrestrial > Soil > Riparian zone | place: USA: East River... | reverse complement strand
TGAGAATCTGTGTTGCGGCCTGAAGTTGCGTAGCGAACCCGTGACCTGAAGAACCGTATGCGGTAGTCCCGCACGTACGGGTCTGTGGGGGACCAGGGTGGGTAACCACCCTGGTCTACCCGGCAGGCGTCGTCACGGCCGGCGAAGTCCTCCTCCTCGTAGTCGATCACCTCCCGCGCTCCCAGAGACTGGACAAAGTCGAGGTTCCGGCCGCTGGCGACGCCCGTCACCCGCGCTCCCAGGGCGGAGGCGATCTGGACGGCCAGGTGCCCCACCCCGCCAGAGGCGCCGTTGATCAGCGCCCGCTCGCCGGTGGTCAGCTCCCCCTTGTCGCGCAGCGACTGGAGCGCCGTGAGGCCGGCCACCGGCAGCGCCGCCGCCTCCTCGAAGGAGAGCCCCGGCGGCTTGGCCGCGAACGCCGACTCCCGCGCCAGCGCCAGCTCGGCGTAGGAGCCCCCCTGGCGCAGGATGTCGATCCCGCCGTAGACGGCGTCGCCCGGCTGGAAGCGGGTCACCTCGGGGCCGATGGCGTCGACCTCGCCGGCCGCGTCATGGCCGAGGATCAGCGGGAACTTCGCGGGCATGACCAGCCGCAGGCTCCCCTTGCGGATCATCCAGTCGACCGGATTGACGCTCGCCGCCCGCACCCGCAGGCGGATCTGCCCCGGCCCCGGCTCCCCCGGCTCCGCGACCTCCCGTACCACGAGCCGGTCGCTGCCGCCGTAGCCGTCGATCACCACCGCTTTCATCGCCATCTCTCCTCCTGTCGGGCCCGACGCCCCCGTCCTCTGGCGCGTACAATACAGGGTATGCGCGTCTCTGCTCTTGCCCTGGGTAGGATCGGCTGCGCGCTCGCCGGCGCTCTCCTCCTCGCGGCCGCTTCGCCCGCTACCGCCGCCGATGCCCGCGACGTGCTCGGAGTCTCCCACGCCGCCGGCCTCTATAACTTCACGAGCGAGGACTATCTCAACGAGGGAGCGGACCGGGTCCTGGAGCTGGGGAGCCGGGTGATCAAGGTCTTCCTCGTTCCAGACCGCATCCAGGATCTCTACCCCTTCAACTCGGACTGGTCCCCCCTGCCGGCGAACCTGGTCGAGTTGGTCCAGAAGCCCTACGTCCAGGATCTGTTCGCCAAGCCGTTCTCGACGTTCATCCTGGAGACCACGCCGGTCTCCGGCGTGCCGCAGTTCCTCGACGGCCTGACCGCCGGGGAGGCGGACGCCGAGCGCGACCAGATGTACCAGTTGACGAAGTACCTCCTCACCACCTACGCGGATTCGGGCAAGACCTTCATCCTGCAGAACTGGGAGGGGGACCACATTCTTCGCCAGGGGCTGGCCGAAGGCGCCGATCCCGATCCCGTGCGTATTCAGGGGATGATCGACTGGTGGAACGCCCGCCAGGACGGCGTCAAGAAGGCGCGCAAGGAGATCGGCTCCCGCGGCGTCCGGGTGCTCCACGCGGCCGAGGTGAACCTGCTCGGAGCCGCCATGGCCGGCAAGGTGACGGCGACCAACAACGTCATCCCCTTCACTCACTGCGACCTCTACTCCTACTCGAGCTGGGACCTCGGCTTTTCCCCCGCTCAGCTCACCCGCGCGCTCGACTACCTGGAGTCGAAGGCGCCGGACAACGCCCTGTTCGGCCGCTACAACCTCTACCTGGGCGAGTTCGGGATGGCCAAGGACCACGGCGCTTCCGAGGGGGAGCGGTTCGAGCGCATCCGGGAGCTGATGGAGGCGGCGCTCGGCTGGGGCGTGCGCTACGCCGTCTACTGGCAGGTCTACTGCAACGAGGCGTTGCAGGCCTACACCGGGCGCCCCCGCAACCGCGATCTGCGAGGGTTCTGGCTGGTCCGTCCCGACGGCGCGCGGGCGCCGGTCTGGGAGACCTTCGAAAGCCAGCTCCATGCCGCGTTCCACCGCGTGGCCCTGAGCAACTTCTCGAACCAGTACGTCTCGGTCGACGATGGCGATGGCGCGGTGAGCGCCGGACGCTGGATACGCGGCGGCTTCTGGGACACCTTCACGCTCAAGGACTGGAACGGTGGTGCGCTCCAGACCGGCGACGCCGTGAGCCTCCAGGCCCATGGCGGGCTCTATCTGAGCGTCCGCCCCGGCTCCGGCAAGCAGGTCTTCGCCACCGCCGCCACCGCTGGTCTCTCCGAGCGGTTCACGATCCACAAGATCGGCGGCGCCGGACCCGCTGGCGGGATATTGCCCGGGATATTGGCCGGAATATTGCCCGGAATACTGCCCGGCGATTCGATCGCCCTCGAGACCCGCTCGGGCCTCTACCTCGGCGCCGAGGTGGCGGGGCGCGGCGCGATCCGCGCCCTGCGCTCGGTCCCCGGCCCCGCCGAGGTTTTCCGGTACGTGGCGCAGGAGGAGTAGAGCCCCATGACAAACGTCACCTCCAAGTCGTGACGTTCCGGGCTGGAGCGCACGCCTCCCCTGGGAGAGACTGTGCCCCGCAAGGAGGAGCCATCCCATGAATCGATTCCAGAACGTTTTGCTCGCGGCCGCCGTCCTGGCCGGGAGCTTCACCGTCGCGGCCCGGGCGCAGGACGCGTCCAGGACCGTCGCCGTCACCAACGTCCGCATCTTCGACGGCACCCGGGTGATCCCCAGGGGGACCGTGGTGTTCCAGGGCGGCAAGATCCTCGCCGTGGGCGAGAAGGCCGCCACTCCCGCCGGCGCGCAGGTCGTCGACGGCGCCGGACAGACGATCCTGCCGGGCTTCATCGACAGCCATACCCACACCTGGGGCGAGGCGCTGGAGCGCGCCCTCGTCTTCGGCGTCACCACCGAGCTCGACATGTTCACCGACCCCGGGCTCGCCCGGCAGATGCGCGACGAGCAGGCGAAGTCCGGCGCCCCGGGCCGCGCTGACCTCTATAGCGCCGGCATCCTCGCCACCGCCCCCGGCGGCCACGGCACGGAGTACGGCATGACGGTGCCCACCCTCACGAAACCCGAGGAGGCGCAAGCGTGGGTCGACGCCCGCGTCGCCGAGGGCTCGGACTACGTCAAGATCGTGATCGAGGACGGCTCCCCCTATGGCCGCAAGATCCCGACGCTCGACCAGGCGACCGTCGCTGCCCTGGTGACGGCGGCGCACAAGCGGGGGAAGCTGGCGGTCGTCCACGTCAGCACCGAGGACGGTGCCCGGGAGGCGATCGAGGCGGGCGCGGACGGCCTCGTCCACATCTTCAGCGACCGCGCGCCGGAGCCGGGCTTCGCGGCCCTGATCGCCAGGCACAAGGCGTTCGTCACCCCGACCCTGACGGTGGTCGAGAGCACGGCGGGGGTCCCCAGCGGCAAGGCGCTGATCGGCGACGCCCGCCTCACCCCCTACCTGCGGACCGACGAGGTGCAGAACCTGGGCAAGTCGTTCCCTACCAAGCTCGATTTCAAGCACGCGCTGGCGGCGGTCGGCCAGCTCGCCAAGGCCGGCGTGCCGATCCTCGCCGGCACCGACTCACCGAACCCGGGCACAACCCACGGCGCGAGCATCCACCGCGAGCTCGAGCTGCTCGTCTCGGCCGGCCTCTCCCCCACCGCGGCGCTGACGGCGGCCACCGCCACCCCGGCGCGGATCTTCGGCCTGAAGGATCGCGGGCGCATCGCTCCGGGGCTGCGCGCCGACCTCGTGCTGGTGAAGGGGGATCCGACCACGGACATCCTGGCAACCCGCGACATCCAGCGGGTCTGGAAGCTCGGCCATGAAGCGCCGCGCCCGAAGGCGGACAAGGCGGCGGCCCCGGTGGCCAAGCCGGCGCCGGCTCCTGCCTCGGGCGAGATCAGCGATTTCGAGGACGGCACCACGGCCGTCCGCTTCGGCTCGCCGTGGACGGATTCCACCGACCAGCTCGCCGGCGGCAAGTCGATCGTCCGGAAGGAGATCGTGGACGGCGGAGCCAACGGCAGCCGGAAGTCGCTCGCCATCTCGGGAGAGGTCCGCCAGGGCTTCGCGTTCCCCTGGGCCGGCCTGATGTTTCTCCCCGGCCCGCAGCCGATGGCGCCCTCCGACCTGTCCGCCTTCGGCGGCGTTTCCTTCGAGGCGAAGGGGGAGGCCGGGGCCACCTATCAGTTCATGGCCTTCGCCACCCACCTCGGACGGATGCCTGTGCAGAGAACCTTCACCGCCGGCCCGGAGTGGAAGCGCGTCACCTTCTCCTTCACCGACCTCGGCCTCGACGGAACCGACATCATGGGCCTCTTCGTGGGAGGCGGTCCCGCTCTGGGGCCGTTCCGGTTGCAGATCGACGACGCGCGGCTGACGCCGAAGGGAGAAAAACCCTAGGCCTTCCACATCCGGGGATCGAACGCGAACGGCTCGGGGTCATGAAGCCGGAGCTTCGCGAAGTCGGGGTGGGTGGGATTGAGCAGGACGTTCATCTCGTGCGGCACCACCGACGAGGGAACCTGGAGGACGGCGGTTCGCTTCGAGCGCACCCAGCCGTCCCCCAGGTCCCGCAACCGCTCGGGCGCGGGATAGGAACGCCAGCTCGCAGGGAGGGCCTCGATCTCCAGCGTCTCGATCTCCAGCCCAGGGGGCAGATCGGCGGCGACGGCCACCAGCGAGGGGGGCGCGAGCGTGGGCTCGACGTGGACGAAGTATTCGAGCGCGGCCAGCGAGAGAGTCGCGGAGCAATAGACGATGGCGGTGCCTGGATGGTTCCAGCGCCCGCCATAGAGGCGCGCACCCTCGCCGTCGAAAGCGTGGCCGCCGTGGCGTGCCGAGGTGAGCCGCCAGACCGTTCTTCCCGCCGTGCGCGGGGGCATCAGCTCACCATCTCGTCAGCCAGACTAACTGTAGACGCCGTGCTCGATCCGGCCGAGGATCTCTTCCACCTGCCGGCTGCCGAGATCGGTGTCGAGCAGCTCGAGCGGCGGCGTGCCGCCCAGAGCCCGGTTGGGCGTATGGAGCCAGTGCCCGGCCTTGCTCTCGCCGCCCAGCACCGCCGAGGCCTGCGAGGCGATGCGGACGAGCCGGTAGAGGCGGTCCGATTCGTCGCGCCGGAGCCGGCGCTCCTGCTTGCGCCGCGCCAGTGTGCGCGGCGGCAGGTCGAGCGCCGCGGAGATCTCCTCGCGGTTGAGCCCGAAGCGCTCCATCACATTTTCCAGGGCAGTAAACGGCAGGCCCTCACGAATCCAGTCCTTCAGGTCCTCGGGGGAATTGACATGGCGCCTGCCGGTCTCCGCGCCGCCCAAGGCCTCGACGATCTCATCTGTTGCTAGCATGGGGAACCCCTCCTCTCGCCAACTGGCACTCATTGTACTGCCAAACGGCAAGAACCGCCACTCCACGTCCAGCGATTCCATGTGACAGACTCACCGGCGATGGAACCTGATGAACCTGATCTCAGCCTGCTCGAATCCAGCCGTTGGGGCATCGTCCCGAAGCTCCTCGTCGCATTCCTCTGCATATTCGGGGCCGCGATGCTCTACTTTTCGCCGCCGCGAGTCCCCCGCAAGCTGCCGCCGGAGCGGCCGCGTCCGGCCGCGCCCGCCCCGCAGCTCTACGTGACCCTCGCTCCGCCGGCCGGCTCCGAGGCGCCCGCGGCTCCCGTGCCCGAGGGGTGGTGCTGCGCCGCCGACGGCCAGATTTCGGCGGCGAGCCGCGCAGCCTGCGCGGCGGCCAAGGGGGCGTTCTTCGCCGCGGAGACCGAGGCGAGGAGCCGCTGCCCTACAGCGCCGTCCGGATCGCCCAGAGGTCGGGGAAAAGGGGCTTGAAGAGGCTGTCCTTGAGGTACTCGACGCCGGCCGAGCCGCCGGTGCCGGTCTTCATGCCGATGGTGCGCTGCACCATCTTGACGTGCCGGTAGCGCCACTCCTGAAGCCCCTCGTCGAGATCCACGAGCCGCTCACAGACATCGCGGTTCGCGGGATCGGAGTGGTAGATCCGGACCAGGATCTCCCGCACGCGCTCGTCCTCGACCGCCGGCTCGGCGGCGTCCCGCTCCAGCACGTCTTGCGGGATCTCATAGCCGCTACGGGATAGAAACCCCAGGAACGCATGGTAGACGCTCGGCTCCTGGAGCCGCCGCTCGACGAGCCGGCGCTCCGGACTCCCCTCGGGGATGTGATGCGCCATCCCCGGCCGGCGATGGCCCAGGACGGCCTCGATCTCCCGGAACTGGACGGACTGGAAGCCGCTCGCCGTGTCCAGCCGGTGGCGAAACGAGGAGAAGGAGACGGGGGTCATGGTCTCCAGGATGTCCACCTGGGAGACCAGGGTCTTGAAGATGGTCAGGATGCGCTTCAAGGTGGCGAGGGCCAGGGGCCGGTCGTTCCCCTCGAACGAGCGCCGCAGCAGCTCGACCTCGTGGAGCACCTGCTTGAACCAGAGCTCGTAGATCTGGTGGATGACGATGAACAGCATCTCGTCGTGCTCCTCCTCGCTCTCGCCGGCCTCCCTGGAGGCCGGCGTCTGAAGGTCGAGCAGCTCGTCGAGACGGAGATAGCTGGTGTAGGTGTAGGGCAAGGTCAGGTCTACTCCCGCGGTCTACTCCCGTCCCTCACCCGCCGGCGCCCGGCCGAGGTCCCCCGGCAGGTCGGCGATGGCATAAGCGACGGCGGCCCAGGCGGCGACGTTCTGGTCGAGATCCTTGGGATCGATCTTGTCCAGGGTGTCGTTGGCCGTGTGGTGAACGTCGAAATAGGTGGTGGCGTCCTGGGAGAGGGAGAGGATCGGCACGCGCGCCGGCGACATCGGGCCGAGGTCGGACCCTCCGGAAGCCTCGTTGTTCCCCTGCTCCACCCCCAGCAGCTTGCCGAGCTCGGTGACCAGCGGGAGCTTCGCGGGGTCGACGCGCGAGGTGATCCGCCAGACCCGGCCGGAGCCGAGGTCTGATTCGCCGGCCATCACGTGACGGGCGAGCTCGTCCTTGTGCGCCTCGGCATAGGCCCGCGCGCCCGAGAGGCCGAACTCCTCGTTGGCGAAGAGGACGACCCGGATCGTCCGCCGCGGCTTCCTCGGGAGCTGCCCGATCCGCCGGGCGGCCTCCATCATGATGGCGCAGCCGGCGCCGTCGTCGATGGCCCCGGTGCCGAGGTCCCAGGAGTCGAGGTGGCAGCCGAGGAGGACGATCTCCCCCGCCTTATTTTGACCCGATTGCTCGCGCCCTGGAATGTCGCCGACGACGCTCGCCGTCTCCACCTCAGGCTCGGCGTGCGCCCCCAGCTTCAGCCGGAAGGTGACCGGCTTGCCCGAGGCGACCTCGGCGGCGAGCAGATCGGCGTCCGGGTTGGACAGCGCCGCCGCCGGGATCTTCTCGACCCCGTCCGCGTAACGCATCGCCCCGGTGTGCGGGGTGCGGTTGTTGTCCGTCCCGATCGAGCGGATGAGCACCGCCACCGCTCCGAGCTTCGCCGCCGCCGTGGCGCCGGCGCCGCGCACGGGGACCGCCTCGCCGTATCCCGAGGCATCCTTCGTCCGCCGCATGGGAACGTTGAAGAAGACGATCCTCCCTTTCACCTGGGCGGGATCGAGCCTGGCGGCCGCGTCCAGGGAGGGAACCTCGATCACCTGCGCCTCGATCCCCGCCTCCGGGGTGCCGACGCTGCCGCCGAGGGCCGCCAGGTAAACCGGCTGCGGATAGGGAGCCAGGATCTCGCCTGACTCCGCGCCGCGCACCCAGTGCGGCAGGATCGCCTTCTCCGGGTGAACGTTGCTGAAGCCGAGGGCCTTCATCTCGCGCAGGCCCCAGGCCACCGCGGCGTCGTAGGCCTTGGAGCCCGCGGGGCGCGGACCCACCTCCACGGTCAGCGAGCGGACGATCTCGAAGGCCCGCGTGCCGGCGAGCGCCTCCCTGTGGAGCGACGCGGCGGTCGCCCGCACGTCGTCCGGCAGGACTTGGGCGTGGCCGGCGGGAATCGAGGAGAGGGAAAACAGAACGGCGGCCCCGAAGGACCGCCGGACGACGGAGGAAAGGACTCGCATGGAGACTCGCTCGTCTCAGGCCGCGACCGGCAGCCGGTTGGTCTGCCGCAGGGTCTTCTTCCACTCGGAAAGGGCCTGCTCGAGGGCGTGGTAGGTCAGGCCCACCCGGGTCTCGAGGGGCAGCGCTTCTTCCCCCTCCGCGACGGCCTCCACCTTCGGCTTCTGCCGGCGCTGGAGCGTGATCAGCTCGTGGAGCGCCGTCTGAAGAGAGGAGTAGGCCTCTTTCAGCCGGGTCTCGTGTTGCTCGCGGAAGTCGGCCACCACCTGCTGCAGCCGCTCCTGGGCGTGCTCGAACTGCACCTCGATCTTGGCCTTGAGGATCGCGGCCTCGGGAGCGCGGCGGAGGTCGCTGGCGAGGCCGAGCCGCGAGAGCGTCCAGATCATCCACTTGGCGGGGTCGAAGTGCCAGACCTTGACGCCGTTGCGGTAGTCGAAGGGGAAGCTGTGGTGGTAGTTGTGGTACCCCTCGCCGAAGGCCAGGACGGCCATGATCGGGCTGTCCCGCGCGCTGTGCTCGCGGCTATAGGGGCGGGTGCCCACCATGTGGCAGAGGCTGTTGATGAAGAAGGTGCCGTGATGGCTGACCACGATGCGCAGCACGCCGCCGATCAGCAGGCAGCCGAGGACGCGGCCGGTCAGCAGCCCGACGGCGAGCGGAATGCCGAGGGCGACGCCGATGCCGATCAGGGCGTAGTACTTGTCCTGCCAGCGCACCAGCGGATCCTCGTCGAGGTCGCGCACCACGCTCTTCGGGGGGTGCTCGTTCTCGAAGAAGATCCACCCCATGTGCGCCCACCAGAAGCCCTTGGTGATGTTGTAGGGATCCCGGTCGTGGTCCACGTGGGCGTGATGGACGCGGTGGTCGGCGCACCAGTTGAGCACCGAGTTCTCCAGCGCGCCGGCGCCGAAGACGAGGAAGAACAGGCGCACGGGCCACGCCGCCTGGAAGGTCTTGTGCGAGAACAGGCGGTGATAGCCGGCGGTGACCGACAGGCCCACGAAGAACCAGATGATCAGGAAGGTCAGAGCCTCCGGCCAGCCCAGCCCGACCTTGATCAGGTACCAGGGCGTGCCGACCAGAGCGATAAGAAGGGTTCCCAGCAGGAACACGAGGTTGAGCCATTGGACCCGGGGGCGTGGTGCGGTCGCGGTCTCTTCGGTCACCATTGTCTCCATGTGCGGTAGTAGGGGCCCTGCGGCCTGTCTCCAGGACTCGGAAGGACGTACGGAGGATCTCCGGATCCGCAGGGGCGCTAAAGAATACCAGTGATGGGCTGTCCTGTCGCCCCTCCGGCACTTTCTCCAACGATTTAAACAAGAGGCGGCGTCGGCAAATGCCCGCGGCGGAGTTTTTTTACAACTCCTAGACGGCCGCTCCCAGCGACTCGCGGACGAACCCCTCGATCTGGGCGGCCGGGCGGGCTCCCATCGTGCGGGCCACCTCGCGCCCTCCCTGGAAGACGGCCATCGTGGGGATCGACTGGATGCGGTGCTCGGCCCCGACCCTGGGGTCGACGTCGGTGTTGACCTTCACCACCAGCACCTTGCCGGCGTTGCGCTCCGCCACCTTTGCCATCTCCGGAGCCACCATGCGGCAGGGGCCGCACCAGGGGGCCCAGAAATCCACCAGCACCGGCAGGGCCGACTCGCGCAGCAGTGCGGTCAGAGAACCCCCCTGGTCCACCGCCAGCGGTTCGGCGGGGGGCGGCAGCGGCGTGCCGCAGGAGCCGCAACGGGCCTCCTCCCCCAGCTTGGAGTAGAGCACCCGGTTCTTCTTGCCACAGGACGGACAGGCTCGAACCAACCCCTCGGACATGGAAACCCTCCTTTGCTCTCTACCGGAACAACAGAGGGCGCAGAGAGGAGATTCCGCTCTTCTTTACCCTTCCTGAGCCGCCTGCTAATCTCTCCCCATGCATTTCACCCTGGAAATCGACCGGGAAGAGGACGGCCGCTGGATCGTCGAGGTGCCCGATCTCCCGGGAGTAATGGTCTATGGCTCGACACGGACGGAAGCGCTGGCTCGGGCCAAGGCTTTGGCGTTGCGCGCCGTCGCCGATGCGCTGGATCATGGGATCTCTGAGCAGATATGAAGGAGAAATCCATGAAACGGTTCCGCGTCAAGCCGGGTGCCAAGATCGACCTCTCCGATTTCGACCCGGGATCGACCCCGGGGTTCAATCACAAGGAAGCCGGCGAGCGCCTCCAGGAGCTCAACGGCCGGCTCGAGGTCCTGCAGGAGGCCCTCTGGGCCGAGAACCGCCACCGGGTGCTGGTGGTGCTTCAAGGGATGGACACCAGCGGCAAGGACGGCACGATCCGCCACGTCTTCGAGGGGGTCAATCCGCTCGGCGTGCGGGTGGCCGCCTTCAAGGCTCCGACCCAGGAGGAGCTCGAGCACGATTTCCTCTGGCGGGTGCACGCCAGGGTGCCCGCCCGCAGGGAGATCGCGATCTTCAACCGCAGCCACTACGAGGACGTGCTGGTCGTGCGCGTCCAGAAGCTGGTCCCGCCCGAGGTCTGGCAGGCGCGCTACGACCAGATCAACGACTTCGAGCGCCTGCTCGCCGATACCGGCACCACCGTCCTCAAGTTCTTCCTCCACATCAGCAAGGACGAGCAGAAGGAGCGCCTCCAGGTCCGCCTCGACGACCCGCGGAAGCAGTGGAAGTTCCGCAAGGGGGATCTCGCTGACCGCGCGCTCTGGGACGAGTACATCCAGGCCTACGAGGAGGCGCTCTCCCGCACCAGCCAGAAGCACGCCCCCTGGTACGTCGTGCCCGCCGACAAGAAGTGGTACCGCAACCTGGTAGTCGCCACCGTTCTGGTCAAAGCCCTCGAGGATCTGAACATCCAGACCCCCAAGGCCGAGGAAGATCTCAAGGGGATCGTCATCGAGTAGGGCGTGCGCGATGTGGACGCGGCTTTAGAAGGAGAGGTGGGGATATGACGATTCTGCGGATGGACAACGTCGGCGTCGTTGACGATCTTGGCGAGCTGGCGCAGTACGAGGACAAATATCGGCTGTGTTACCTCCGCGGTCCTGAGGGCATCATCGTCGGGTTGGCCGAGGAGCTCCCCACAGCAGGGGCGAGGTGAGCATGCGCGTCTTTATTACTGGAGGGACCGGGACCATCGGGGAGGCTGTCATCAAGGAGCTGCGCCGCGCCGGGCACGCGGTGACGGGCCTTTCGCGCAGCGAGGCCTCGGACGCAAAGCTCAGGGCGCTCGGCGCGACGCCGCACCGTGGCTTGCTCGATCAGCCCGCGAGCTATCAGTCGGCCGCCGCGGCGCACGACGCGCTCTTGCACGTCGCCTTTGACTACGGCAACGCCATCGCCACCGACCGCGTGGCGATCGAGGCACTGCTCGCGGCCGCCAAGGGCGCCAGCGCGCCCAGGGTCGTCGTCTATACCTCGGGCGTGCTGGTTTTGGGCAACGCCGGTACGCCCGCCGACGAGTCGGCCTCGACGGAGGGCGCAATCCCGATGATCGCCTGGCGCCCGGCGCACGAGCGCTTGACGCTCGAAGCGGCCAACGACGCGATCACCACCGCGGTGATCCGGCCGGGCTTCGTCTACGGCGGCACGAAGGGCCTGATCGCTACCTACGCCGAGAGCGCCCGCGCCACCGGCGCCGCCGTTTACATCGGCGATGGCAAGAACAGGATGCCCTTCGTGCACCGCGACGATCTCGCGGTGCTCTACCGGTTGGTGATCGAGAAGCGGGCGCAGGGTATCTTTCACGGCGTCGATGGCGCCTCCCCCTCGCTCGCCTCGGTGGCCCGCGCCGTGGCCACCGCGATGGGCAAGGGTGGTGAGACCAGCAGCCTGCCGGTCGAAGAGGCCCGCGCCAAGATGGGCCTCGCCGTCGACGCGCTCTGCATCGATCAGCTCGTCGTCACCAAGCGGTCCGCCGAGCTCGGCTGGCGCGCGACCCACCCGCCGCTCGATACGGACAGCGGCGTCGAGGCCGCCGTGGCGGAGTGGAAGCGCGAGGTCGGCGCCTAGGAGCCTGCGCGCCAGGAATCCTGAGGCGAGATGTCCCCCTGCTGGGCGAGCGATCGCTGATTTCTCTAGGATGCTCTCCGTTCGAAAGAGCAGGGGGCCGAGCGGTTGGAGGAGAGCAA
>Ga0193706_1001184_pt1 | contig 12086 bp, 9 predicted proteins | sample U3c1metaG_FD_160130 | JGI IMG/M metagenome (GOLD analysis project Ga0193706, IMG submission 160130) | Soil microbial communities from a riparian zone of the East river system, Colorado, United States - U3c1 | ecosystem: Environmental > Terrestrial > Soil > Riparian zone | place: USA: East River... | reverse complement strand
TTTACAGCCTGGCCCCCACGATCGAAGCTGAGCCTTAGTTCCCTGTCACGGGATGGAACAGTGAAATAATAACTGCGGTCCCTGGTCTTATCAACGGTCTCATCATTCACTTTTACCAATACATCACCTGGTTTGATATCAATTGCTTTCCTGTCGGCAACAGAACGCCTTACCACATACTTCACTTTGTAAGGATTGTCATCTTCAAAGATGATACCTGTTTCCATCGTCTGGTTCTGCAACACGATATTTTCATCATCGCCAAAAGTGCCAAAGCCCTGGTGTGAAGAATTCAGGTCACCCAGCATATCGTTGAGCATTACCCTTAGGTCTGAACGTGTATTGAGGTGGGGTAAGAACCGGCTATAATAAGTTTTGGTTTTATTCCAGTTAAGACCGTGAAAGTTCTCATCATAATAATTCTCTTCCATCTGTGCCCATGTTTCATAGAACATCTGGTCAAATTCTTCAGAAAGATTCCTGCGGAAAGTATAGCTTATCGCGATCGGGTCCGCTTTATTTGCATCCAAACTCAATTTATTGATGGTACCGTTGAACAAGGCATATAATTTATCGCTTACTTCCACGATCTCGTATCCAAATGCATTATCCGTACCGGTGATCTTTTCTGTTTTCGTTACTTCAAAAGGCTCGATGACAGTTTTCCAGAGTGCGGTCCTGCCTTCACCATGGTTACTGCTGAATAATACAGAGACCTTCTCAGCTTTCTGGTAAACAGCCTGCAGGTTCTGCGCTCCAAGTCCCGGGCTTATCTGCTCCAGTCTTTCCATGATCAGGTCAGTATCAATAGTGATCGTTTTTGCCGGTTCAACAACAGGCAATTTTTTCGTGGTATCTTTTTTCTCTTCTTTCTTTTCTTCTTTGAACATGTCATTGAACTTATCAATGCGGTAAGGTTCATCAAGTTTCTCCAGCGCCACACGGTAAACCTTTCCATTTGGCATGCCGAAAGGATAAGAAGCTTTCAGCCGCTGTGAGGTGAAATAAATATACTTGCCATCGCCTGACCATAACGGGTCAGTTTCTGTGATACCGGTATTGGTAAGGTTCGTGGTCTTCTTATCTTTTATATTATATACCAGGATGTCCTGTTCAAAATTGCGGTAAGCAGTAAATATTACGTACTCATCATTTGGCGAAAAACCAGGAGACGAATTCTGGAAGCCCCAGATCTCTTCTTTAGCAATGGTGCTGCTGTTCATTGTTTTCAGGTCAAGCATACACACTTCGTTCCTTCCACTCAGGTAAACAGCTTTTGTTCTTTTTGAGTTCAATACCAGGGCACGGTTATTCTTTTTATCACTCGTCAGTTGTCTGGGTGTACCGGTACTATCGGCAGGCATTGTGTACCAGTTGCTGTAGCCGTCAAGGGTCTGGCTGAACACAAGGCCTTTGTTATTGGCAAGCCACTTCACTTCCTTTACCCTTTCTGCAGAATTACGGTTCACCTGCCTGATGAATTTTCCTTCCACATCACTTACAAATAATTCACCCCGGGATATGAAGGCAAGTTTTTTTCCATCGGGTGAAACGTCAAATGAAGAAATATTCCCCCTTACTTCAAAATCTTTTTCTTTTGGTAATGTATTGTTGCGGATGATGGAGATGTCGAGTTTATTTTCTTTATCGGTTTTAACATCATAGAGCCATAGCTGGTAATCTCTTTCAAAAACCAGTTTGCCACCATTTGCGTTTACCTGGGGTGTTTTTATAGAAGAGCTGAACTTTGTGAGTCCTTTTTTCTTACCGTTCTCTAAAGTATAAAGATTATACTCCCCGTTGGCTTCATCAGAAATGAAATAGATATTCCCGTTCCTGTCGATCGTTGCAGAAAAATCCTTTCCTTCCCAATCGGTATATTTTTTATGTTGCTTTGTTTTAAGGTTGTAAGATTGTATATCCGGGTTGAAAGGCCCCTTGTACCTTTTACGTTGTGCCTGGTTGCTGCTTTCCCAGGTATCGTTAAAGAATATTTCTCCCGAAGCAGGATGTTCCATTAAGTTATGGTCGTACTGGAAAAAATAATTACCGAATACCCTTTGTGGTGTTCCGCCGGTTGCGCTTACTTTAAAGCCCGCTGCCTGGCCCATACGGCCGCTGTTGAAATAGATATTCTTCGAATCCCAGCTCCAGCTGCTTACATCATCACCGCTGCTGTGGTAAGTGAGTTGTTTTACTTCACCGCCATTCACCGACATAACATACACATCAGCATTGCCGTATTGCCTTCCGGTAAAAGCGATCCACCTGCCATCGGGCGAAACCCTTGCTGAGGTTTCATAGCCCTGCATAGCGGTAAGGCGTAATGCCTGTCCGTCTTTTACATTTGCCTTCCACAGGTCACCTTCAAAACTGAAAATAACAGTTTGCCCGTCGGGGGTAAGCGTGGGATTTGAAAGGAAGAAAGCCGCGTTGGTTTGGGCTTGTAAAGAAACAGTTAAAAGAAAAAAACTGAGGGTTAAAACGATAGATCTCATTACAATAATTTTTTAAGGGGTGAATATACACCGCTGGCGGATTATTGCAATACCGTTTATAGAAATGTGGTCATTACCCTGGTCATGACTTGCCGCCGAAGACCTTTTTAAGTATGTCCGTCACCTGTGCGGCAGGGTCTTTACGTATCTTTTGTTCCTGGAGACTTATATTATAAAATAATCCACCCAATGCTTTTTCTGTTACGTAGGCATTAAGGTCTGTGTTAACGGGAGCACCTGAAAAGCGGTTATAAGCTGTAAAAACATCTTTCCAGTATTTTGTGGCATCTACTTTTTGTAACGACTTCTCAATAACAGGCCTGAATTTTTCAGTCAGTTGTGCCGTGGTCATTGATTTTAAATAATTCGTTGCTGCAAAATCATCGCCACGCAGGATCTGTAAGCCATCCCTGATACTCATTTGCTTTATTGCATCCCAGAAAATATTACCTACGCCATTTGCAGCGTCCTCTGCCGCACGGTTCATGGAAAGTATGGCTTTATCTACAAGGCTGCCCATCCCAAAACCACGAAGCGTCTTCTCCATTTTTTTTGCTTCTTCGGGCATGAGTATTTTTATGGCCGCGTCTCCAAAGAACCCATCAAGCTTACTTAGTTTTTTGGTACTGCTGTCGGTACCTACCCTCAATGCTTCTTTAAGCCCGCTGATGATATCATCATTACTGAGGTTTGAGCCGGAAGACTGGGTGGTCTTGGTCACTTTATCAAGCAGGCCTTTGAGGCTCTGTGCAGACAATGTATTAACGGTAAGTGTTGCAACGGCAAATAGTAAAAATATCCTTTTCATTTTTTTATTTTCAGAGTATTAGCAAAAATAACGCCTGGGATGCTAACAAAGGGTTAAATATGATAGCATTTTTACCCATTGCTTCAATAATTCATCAATTTGAACCACATAAGAACATAAAAAGGAAAATAGAAATGCACATAGATCTGTATGTGACCTTATGTTTTCTATCAGCCCGTCCGAATGGCGCAGCCGGGCGGACCTATGTGGTTCAAATCAAAAGGCATAATTCTCTGGCAATTTTTATGGCAGTTATTATTTGCTTAAATTCGCTGTTCAATTGCATATATGAAAAAATATCTCCTTGTACTGTTTACCTGCCTTTCCCTGTTCTTAAAGTCATTTGCCGAGGAAGGCATGTGGCTGCCGCAACTGTTGCAGGCAATGAATGAAAAAGAAATGAAGAAACTGGGCATGAAGATCAATGCCTCAGACATTTATAATATCAGCAAGGGGAGCCTTAAAGATGCGATCGTAAGCTTTGGCGGTTTTTGTACAGCCGAGCTGATCTCCGACAAAGGTCTTTTACTCACCAACCACCATTGCGGCTTCGACGCCATACAAAATCACTCTTCGCTCCAGAACAATTATATACGGGATGGCTTCTGGGCTTATAACCACGACCAGGAGTTGAAGAACCCTGCCCTGTTTGCCACTTTCATCATCCGTATTGATGAAGTTACTGCCGACGTATTAAAGGGTGTTGGTTCAGGCATGACAGAAAAAGAAAGACAAAGCGCCATTGACAAAAATATAGCCGCGTTGCGCACAAGTGCAAAAAAAGAAACTTACCAGGATGTTTTCATCCGTGCTTTTTTTGAGAGCAATAAATATTATTTGTTTGTAACAGAAACTTACAGGGACATCCGCCTGGTTGGCGCACCAGCTTCTTCAATCGGAAATTTTGGAAAGGACACCGACAACTGGATGTGGCCAAGGCATACCGGTGATTTCTCCATGTTCAGGATCTATGCCGGTAAGGACAACAAGCCTGCTGCTTATTCACCGGACAATGTACCCTACAAGCCAAAGCGTTCTTTGAGTATTTCACTGGATGGCGTTAAGGAAGGTGATTTCACGATGGTCTTTGGTTTTCCCGGCCGCACTACAGATGATCTTCACTCGAGTGCAATAGAGCAGATCATGAAAGTAAATGATCCTGCAAAGATCGCCATCCGTACAAAAGCCCTGAATGTTATCGACGGCTTTATGCGCAGGGATGAAGAAATAAAGATCCAGTATGCGGCAAAATATGCAAACATTTCCAACGCCTGGAAAAAGTGGCAGGGTGAGGTTTTGGGATTGACCAAGACCAATGCCGTTGAAAAAAGAAGGGAAAGAGAAGCCAGCTTTGAGAAGATCGTACTCTCGAAACCCGAGCTGAACATGGCTTATATGGATCTCCTGAAAAATCTCAAAGAGGCTTACACAGAAATAGAGCCGTATGGATATGCCCGGGATTATTATAACGAGATAACGCAAAAGATAGAGATACTCGGCTTCGCTAACCAGTTGTACAGCCTTGCAAGCGCATACGAGAACAATGGCGAGACCGGGTACAATACAACAAAAGAAAAGGTCCTTACATCATTAAAAGACCTGTATGGTGAATATAATGCCACGGTTGACCAGAAACTTTTTGAAGTGTTGATGGAAATGTATGTGACCGATCAGAAGGATATGTATGTTTCACCTTACTTCAAAGACCTCCTGAGAAAAAATGATAACAGCTACAGCAAAACCGCCGCGTCCTTGTTCTCACAAACCAAATTGAATTCATTTGCTTCCGTACAATCTTTGTTAACCGGCAATGCAAAAGATGTTGCGGAAGCCATTAAGAATGATGCTGCCTTCCAGGTTTCTATGGACCTGCAAAGAACATACAGTAAAAATGTAACGGGGAAACTGAACGAGGTACAGGCGAGGATAAACCAACTGCAAAGACTGTATATGCAGGCTCAGATGGATGTGTTCACAGATAAGAAATTTTACCCCGATGCCAACAGCACCCTGCGTGTTACCTACGGTAATGTAAAGCCTTACCAGCCGCGGGATGGCGTTAAGTACGACTACTATTCCTACATGGATGGTATAATGGAAAAATATAAGCCCGGAGATTATGAATTTGACGTTCCGCAGAAAATGATCGACCTCTATAAGAAAAAAGATTTTGGAAGGTGGGGCGTTAATGGCCGGCAGCCCGTTTGCTTTATTGCTGCCAATCATACTACCGGCGGTAACTCAGGTAGCCCGGCACTGGATGCTTATGGTAACCTGGTAGGCTTGAATTTTGACCGCGTATGGGAAGGTACGATGAGTGATATTAATTATGATCCATCGATCTGTCGCAATATCATGGTGGACATCCGCTATATTTTATTCGTTGTAGATAAATATGCCGAAGCAAAGAATATCATCAGTGAATTGAAACTGGTGAGCAAAAAAGACAAGTAAATAAAGTAAGAAGTATATAAAGTATAAAGTTTGATAATTAAACCTGCATACGCACATTTTTACAGGCACTCCGCCTGGATCTCCATTATGATGAATGGGACGTCGGAATGTAACGGGACCGCCCCAAACCCCTAAAGGGGCTTTATAAGAGTATGACATATCAAGCTCTTTTCAATTTCTTATAAGTTAAATCTGGCTGATTCAAAAATCTCCCGAACCCTAAGGGACTAAAGCCCCTTTAGGGGTTTGGGGCAAATCGCTTCTTATGCAAATAGCAATTCTAGGCGCCGGCATGGTAGGCCGGGCAATGGCCATCGACCTGGCAGCAAATTATAAGGTCACTTCATTTGATGTAAGTGATACCTCACTTGAGCTTCTGAGGAAAAAAAACAATTCTGTTACTACGGTCAATGCCGATCTCCGTGACTATAACAATTATGTTTTGTTACTGAAGGATTTCAACCTTGTGATCTCTGCAGTACCGGGCTTTATGGGATACAAAACTTTAGAAGCCATCATCAGGGCAAAAAAAGATGTGGTTGATATTTCCTTCTTCCCCGAGAATGCACTGGAACTTGATGCCCTTGCAAAGGAAAACAATGTAACCGCCATTGTTGATTGCGGCGTAGCGCCGGGCATGAGCAATCTTATCCTTGGCTATTATAATGAGCGGATGAAGATAACAGACTTTGAATGCCTGGTAGGCGGACTGCCGAAGAAAAGGGTTTATCCTTTTGAATACAAGGCTCCCTTCTCTCCCATTGACGTACTGGAAGAATATACAAGGCCTGCACGGTATGTGGAGAACAGCCATATTGTTACAAAGCCCGCGCTGAGTGACGCGGAACTGATCGACTTTGAAAAAGCAGGCACACTCGAATCTTTCAATACCGATGGTTTACGTTCTATTTTATTCACGATGGGACATATCCCCAACATGAAAGAGAAGACATTACGCTATCCCGGGCATATTGACCTGATGAAAGGATTGATAAAGGCAGGATTTTTGAATGCTGCGGCCATTCCTTTCAAAGGCCAACAGATTAGCCCGCTTGAATTTACTTCTGCACTTTTATTTGACCAGTGGAAGCTTGGAGAAACAGAAGAAGAGTTTACGCTGATGCGGATAAAGCTGCGTGACGCAGAAAGAACCATCACTTACGAATTGTATGATGAATACGATCCTGCAACACAAACATCTTCCATGAGCCGTACAACAGGGTATACCTGTACTGCCGCGTTGAATATGCTGGTCAAAAAATTATTTACAGCAAAGGGTGTATTCCCCCCGGAACTGGTGGGTAAAGATGAGACCTGTTTTAATTTTATGCTGGATTACCTCAAAGAAAGGAATATTCATTACCGCAAAACAGAGGCACTTAACTAAAAATTTGCAATCTTTTACCGGATATTAGGATATTCAAGAAAACAGTTTCCTATTTTTGACCATACTTGAAAATCTATATGATGAAGAAAACACTGGCTATTGCGGCACTGGTAATTTTAGCGGCATGCAATAATGATGATAACGGCGTTAATCCAATTGACCCAACAGCTATTCCGGCTAAAACACCAAATATCGCGTATAACATCATAGCTGCTTATCCGCACGACACCAGCGCTTATACCCAGGGACTGGAATTCTATAAAGGGAAATTATATGAAGGGACAGGTGATTATGAAACGTCCTCATTAAGAATAACTGATATTAAGACCGGTAAAGTAGAGAAGAAGCACATGATGGGAACGGATTCCATTTTTGGTGAAGGCATAACCATTTTTAAGAATAAGATCTACCAGCTGACCTGGGAGAGCCATATTGTTTATGTGTATGATGTAAATAATATTGATAAACCCATCAAAACGTTTAAGTGGCCCTATGCCGGCTGGGGTATTACCAATAACGGGACAGACCTTATTATTAGCGACGGATCCGCAAATCTCTACTTTGTTAGCCCGGATGATTTTAAATTAAAAACAACGATCAGGGTAACTGAAAGGGAAAGCCCTGTTATTTATTTAAATGAGCTGGAATACATTGACGGTTCGGTGTATGCCAACGTATATATGTCGGATGTTATTGTAAAGATCGATCCCTCAAGCGGGCATGTTCTTGGCAAGATGGATTTCCCGGATCTGAAACAAAAATATTTTGCCAACCAGTTGGTGGCGGGCAGAACTGATTACTTTAATGGCATTGCTTATGACAGTACTTCAAAAACAATGTTCATTACCGGCAAGCGCTGGCCTAAGTTGTTTGAAGTGAAGATGAATTGACCTCACCCCAGAGCTATCGCTCGTTCCTTTGCAGGAACTCCGAAGGAGAAGGGGTTTGGACCCTGAAATATTTTACAGTATTTCTATTTTCAGCCCCTTACTTACTTACCACATAGATCACAGAACTGCATTTCTTATGGTTGCCCATTGCTTTCAGGTTGGATACAAAACCATTGAAGAACGCTTTCAACACATTTCCCTTCCCGTTCTTATAGGTCTCGCTCAGCATGCTTACATAAAAACTGTCGTACCACATAGGCTTGCAGGCAATAAGCTTTAAGTTATAAGTACTAAGTAAGTGTTCCATGCCTTTTGGAGAAAAATGATAGAGGTGCCGGGGTACATCCCAGGCAGCCCAGTGTTGCTGGTATATATCTGCATCATAGGATGTGTAATTGGGTACAGCAATGAATAATTTGCCGTTGGCTGTAAGCAGGTCTGCAATTTGCTTTATATAAGCGTGCAGCTCGTGTACGTGCTCCAGCACATGCCACATGGTAATGGCATGATAAGAACCGGGCTTTAATTCAAATAATCTTCCGGGTTCCTCCGGGTGAATATCATATAGTTCATCAGCTTTTTTTCTCGCAACAGCATCGGGCTCCAAACCGGTAATGGCCCAGCCGGCTTCTTTCATGGCATGCAGGAAGGCCCCGGTACCACAACCGATATCCAGTATATCTCCTTTCGTCATACCCACTTCCTGTGTTACCAGTCGCCTTTTAGACGCAAGTGTTCTCTTTCTTACCAGGTGATAAAGACTATTGATCAAGCCTTTTTTTGTATCGCTGTGTGAAATATAATTATCGGAAGCATAATACGCTCCTATTGCATCCTGCGCCGGAGTATCCTGTGTAAACCTTGTTGTACAACTGTTACAATGCCAGATTGAAAATTCCTGTTTAGAAACGGTATGGTCCTTTGCGGAAAGTCGGGGTTCTATGGATTCGTTCTTACAAACCGGGCAACTGGTATAGTGGATCATGAAAGATTAAATTTTGACTGCATTTCCAAATGCTGTTCCGGCGCCACCAGCATTTAAATAAATAAGCAGGCTGACCAGGCCGATGGCCCCAAGTACAATGGCCCATACCCACCAGCGGTTCTTAACTACAGGGCTGTCATTAAAATATTCTGCCATTACTGTGTTGGTGGTTTCCTTATCGCCTACCAATATATGATGTTCTGCATCGGGGTGTATCACCCTTTCCGCAAATACAGGCTGTAAAAAAGCTGCAGGTAACTCCTCCTGTTTAAAACTGATCTTCCCATCCTTACCCTTAAAAAAATTGCCGATGCCTACCAGTTTTGCTCCTGCCGCATGACCCGCAACTTCTGTCTTCAGGTTATCGCATAAATGGTCAAGGGCTTCAGTTGCCTCATAGATATCGCTCTGCGTTCTGTCAGCAACATAATTGAGGAAACCTGAAACGTCCACCTCTTTGTGTTCGAATTTAATAACAGGTTTTGGCGAACTTATTTGCTTGCTGCTGATATCGGCTTCAGCCCCCGCCATATGCATCGACAAAGTGCCGAGACCGGGCAAAGGACATCTTCTATTCTGGAAAAGGTATGAAGCGATCAATTGGTTCATGAACAGCATTTGATGCGCAAAGGTATGTGATAAAAAGCCTCAGCCCAACCCCCGTCCGACCGGGTAGTGTATCAGTTTGAACCACATAGCAACATAGAACACAATAGAAATCACATAGAACTATGTGGAACCTATGTGTTCTATCTTCCTATGTGGTTCAGAATCTAATAAAAGGTAAGCTAAATGAAACTGAGACACTACCTCCGACCGTGTCATCCGGGCGGGCCTCTCCTGTGGAGAGGGAACGTGAAGATTGGATCTCACAAATTAAAAAATTCCCTGCTTTAATTTCGCTAAAATCTTCTACATATCCTCCCCCACCGAGGTTCTCTGAAAGAGAACGAACGCAGTTCAAGAGTGGGCTCTAAAAACTTACTTTCACACCACCCAGGAAATTCAGGCCGTAGACCTCGTAATTATGCCAGCGCTGGTATTTCGTGTTAAAGATATTATTCACGTCCATCCATGCGCTGAAGGTTTTATTTATTTTGAATTCGATGCCCGCACTGAAATCAGAGCCGGGACTAAATACCCTGCTCACATTTCCCTTCTCCAGGTAATGACCGCCGCCAAATGCATAAAAATCTGCTTTAACCAATACCTGTTTGATAGCCCACCAACGCAAGGAACTGGTGAACTCCATCGGGATGGTATGCCATGCTTTTGCATTATCCTTCATGCCGGTATAGCCGTTAAAGGTTAATCCTGCAGTAACGGTGAACTTGTCCTGGTTGATATAACTCACATCACCATGAACGCGAAGGTTCTTCACCTTTGATTCATTACTGAGGAGAAAAGCCTTGCCATCGGTAGCCGTGTCATTGATAAAGAAAGGCAGATTGGTATAGCTCACCAATCCTGCTTTTGCATTGAAGTTAAAATGCTTGCCCAGCGTAGCTTTTACACCAGCATAATATTCTATCTCCTTGGTGTTGATCTGTGTTGACAGCGTTTGCAGGTAAGGATTTATGGCCGAAAGGTTACGGTAAGAATTTTTTGTAAGACGTCCTATCCAACCCGCCTGGAATGCAATTTTATTCTCGAGGAGCTGGGCCTCTGCAAATACATTGGGCAACCAAACAAAATTACCGTTATCCCAGGTAGGTAATATACCGCCATTGACACTGAACCTTGGTGTTGACATGATCAGCGAAGGTGCCACCTGGAAAATATTATTGTTGAGGTTCACATTCGGTATAAGGTTCTTTGAACTATACCGCGTCATGTCTGCCTTGCCTTCCACTTTAAAAGAAAATGCTTCACCAAATTGTTTTTCAACCGGTGCTGTGAGAATGAACGAGGTTTCCATCAGCTTATTGGTGTTGATGAAATTACTGATCTGCAGGCTGGGATTATACTTAATCCCATATTCACCTATTACAGTATTGCGCATGCCTATAAAGCCCGAAATATCCCTGAATTGCTGGCGTACATCCTTTTTGCTGAAAACATATGCGTTGTGGTCAAATCCATAAAGAAAATTGTCTTTCATCCTTAATGCAGCACCTGCATATATTTCATTCCTGCCCGTAAATACACTACCTGCTGCCCTAACGTGCAGGTCGGTATAATCCTGGTAGCGGATCTTTCCTTTGGAAGAGATATACTCTGCAGTAGCACTCGCCAGGAATCTTTTACCATCACCGAAACTAAACCCGGCATTTACGTAAGGCGTTGAAAAATTACCATAACCAACTTTTACAAAATTCCCGGGGCCAAGGTATATGCTGGTATCCTGGTCCAAAGCCAAAGGCTTCAAAGAAACGGGCTGGTAAGAATAAAATAGATTCTGTACCGGGATATTGTACGTAAGGTTCGGCCGGCTGCTATCTGCATTCAAATGAGATGCAGAGAAATTTATCTTTACAGCATTACGCAATACGGGTTTGTAGGAAGACGTAATGTCGATGGTTGTTTTTTTGCTGCTGTCTTTTTGTGCAAAGCCAAGCAGGGATACCAGGGTAAGAACAAAAAGTATGATCAACCTCATAACAAATAATCTGTAGCGGCTCAGGTCAATGACCTTTATTCCTGCAGGCGGGATATTAAAATATTTTTTAGTTATACTTTCCATTTTTCTTTTTTAGGTTCTTCTAATGCTGGTTTTTATTAATTCTCGGCTACCTTGCTCACATTCTTTTCTTCTGCAACTGCCTTATCGAGTTTTTGCTGTGCTTCACTCTTCAACTCGGGGATGACAGAATTCTTTGCCACACTTTCATAAGTTGCTTTTGCATTGAAATAATCTTTCTGTTGCATGAATATGTCGCCCAGTAAAATATAGCTCCTGGTCACCCAATGATCGTATGAACCCGTTTCCCTGATCACTGCAAGTGCAGATTTTTCTGCTAGTGCAAGGCTGCCCATGGTAAACTGGCAATTGGCGATCTCGTACCTCGCTTCTGCACCCCATGCAGATTTATTAATGGCCGCCAGGGACCTGAAAGAAGCAATG
>Ga0193706_1001183_pt1 | contig 12087 bp, 13 predicted proteins | sample U3c1metaG_FD_160130 | JGI IMG/M metagenome (GOLD analysis project Ga0193706, IMG submission 160130) | Soil microbial communities from a riparian zone of the East river system, Colorado, United States - U3c1 | ecosystem: Environmental > Terrestrial > Soil > Riparian zone | place: USA: East River... | reverse complement strand
CCGTCGCGAGCGGGAGCGAGCCTCGGCGCACCGGTGTGGAGGTCCGCTCGTCGTCCACGCTCCCGTCGACCACCCGGCCTGCCGCGTCCACGTCGACGTCGCTCTCCGGCAGCCGGAAGCGCAGCTCCAGCCCGGGGTCGCCGAGCGCCTCCGCCAGCATCGCCCCGGTCGCCTCCGGCGCGGCGTGCCCTGCCCACAGCTGCTCGAGGAACCGCTCGACCGTCCGCAGGCCGGCGTAGCGGGCGCGGTCGAAACGGCGGTCGACGAGCAGCTGGGCGCGCGAGCGCAGCGGGCCGAACAGCAGCGCGACCGCGAGCGTCGCCGCGGCCGTCGGCAGCGTCGCGCCCGATCCGATCCCGACTCCGAGCGACAGCGAGACCGCCGCGTAGGTGGCCGCGAGCCCGGCCGTCAGGAGCGCGTAGACGAGCGTCCGGTTGACGAGCCGGTCGATCTCGTACAGGCGATAGCGCGTCACCGCGATCCCGATCGCGAGCGGGATCGCCGTCATCGTGACGAACAGGGCGATCCCCGTCGCGGCGCCGTCCTCGCCCGTGATCGCGATCTCCGTCAGGCAGACGACCACGGTGGCCGGGATCAGCGCGGCGGCGTAGGCGAGCCACTCGAGCTGCCGGCGCTCGTCGCCGGAGGAGCGCCGCAGTCGCGTCCGCACCGCCAGCGCCCCGGCGATCAGGCCTCCCAGCGCGCCCAGGCCGCCGAGCGCCTGCAGCGCGCCGACGACGGACTCGGGGAGCTGGGGGAGCGGCCGCGTGACGTTCTCGAACGCCTCGCGGTAGGGCTCGTGCCCGAACAGCGAGGCGACGAGCACGAGCGCGAACGACGCGGCCGCCACGAGCGCGACGGGGCGCCAGCGCGGCGAGGGCAGCCGGCCGTCGGGGAACACGAACGCGATCGCCGTGGTGCACACGAAGAGGAGCGGCCAGGTGCGCTCGGCGTACAGCACCGCCCAGTCGCCGCCGGGCAGCGCGCCCGGGTTCTCCAGCACCGTGTAGGCGGCGTACGTGTCCGCGAGCGCGACGGCCGCGAGCACGAGGCCGTTGGCGAGCAGCAGCCAGCCGATCGGGTTGCCGCGGCAGCGCACGGCGAGCAGGAGCCCCACGCCGCTCGACGCGAGCGTGATGACGACCCACCCGACGCCGGCGAGGATCCCGTCGCCGTATCCCGTCGTGAGCGTGTCGAGCGCGAGCGCGCAGGCGAGGCCGCCGACCGTCGAGGTCACGGCCACCCACGGTGCGATCCGCGCCATGTGCATGCGCAGATCATCGTCGCGCCGCGCTGCCGCGGCAACCGTGCCAGCACTTGGAGACGTCCTCAAGAATCGCACGCCCCAGCCGATCCACCCGCTTGATCGCCAAGGAGGCGGTCGCCGGATCGTTCGCCAAGGAGGCCCACGCAGGGACCGTTCACCCACTGCATGAGCCTGTTCGACACCACCCAGCTCTCGCTCGAGGCCGCCCTGCGCGGAGCCTCGCTGCGGCAGACGCTGCTGACCTCCAACCTGGCGAACGTCAACACGCCCGGCTACCAGCGCAAGGACGTCGACTTCCACGCCACGCTGCGCGCCGCACAGGAGACGGCCGCGCCGCTGGAGGAGATCTCGTTCGACGCGGTGACCGAGAGCGACCGCGTCGTGCGCCCCGACGGCAGCGGCGTCGACGCCGACACGGAGGCCGCGGCGCTCGCACAGAACGCGCTCGAGTACCAAGCGCTCGTGCAGGTCGCCTCGGCCCGCACCGGCATCCTCCAGACCGCGATGGGCGTGCGCTGATGGGCCTCTTCGACGCGATCGACGTCGCCGGCAGTGGCCTCTCCGCCGAGCGCCTGCGGATGGACGTCGTCGCCGGCAACCTCGCGAACGCGCAGACGACCCAGGGCGCGAACGGCGGCCCGTATCGCCGCCGCGAGGTCGTGCTGCAGGAGGCCGCCCCGAGCGGCGCGAGCTTCGGCTCGGCGCTCGCCGGCGCGATGGGCGGCGGCCCGAGCGCGAGCGCGAGCTCGCCCGCCAACGGCGTGCAGGTCGCCGGCATCGTCGAGGACACCGACCCCGCCCGCCGCGTCTACGACCCCGGCCACCCGGACGCCGACGCGCAGGGCTACGTCTCGCTGCCGAACGTCAACCCGGTCACCGAGATGGTCGACCTGATCTCCGCCTCGCGCGCCTACGAGGCGAACGTGACCGCGATGCAGACGGCCAAGACGCTCTTCACGAAGACGCTGGAGCTGCTCAGATGAGCGTGCTGCCGATCGACCCTTCCGCGCTCGCCGCCTCCGGCGTCGCGCCCGAGTGGCAGATCCCGAGCGTCACCCCGCCCGCCGAGGCGACGCCGGGCGTGGACGCCGTCGGCGGCTCCTCGGAGAGCTTCGGCGACGCGCTCGTGCAGCAGGTCTCGAACCTCTCCGACCTGCAGACCAGAGCCGCGGACGCCTCGCAGGCGCTCGCGAACGGCACCGCCGCAGACGCCTCGTCGGTCGTGATCGCGGTCGAGAAGGCGCAGCTCGCGATGCAGCTCGCCGGCCAGATCCGCACCAGAGCGTCTGAAGCGATCAGCGACGTCTTCCACACCCAGATCTAGACCCGCCTCGCCGAATCCCACCCACCCGCCCCCGACACCACCACTCCCTCATGCCCCTTCGCGCCATGCTCGCCAACATCACGCCGCGCGGCCGCATCGTCCTTGCGGCGGTCGCGCTCGGCACCGTCGTCGCGCTGTTCCTGCTGATGAGAATGGCGTCGGCGCCGAGCTACTCGACGCTGATGACCGGGCTCGATCCGGCGCAGACCGGTCGCGTGACCGCCGCGCTCGACGAGAGAGGCATCGGCTACGAGCTGCAGAACAACGGCACTGCGCTCGCGGTCGACAAGGGCAGAACCGCCGAGGCGCGCATCGCGCTCGCGAGCGCCGGGGTCGACGGGGCCAGCGAGCCCGGCTACGAGCTGCTCGACAGACAGAAGCTCGGCACGAGCAACTTCCAGCAGCAGGTCAACTACCAGCGCGCGCTCGAGGGCGAGATCGCGAAGACGATCGAGCAGGTCGACGGCATCACGGGCGCGCAGGTGCAGCTCGTGCTGCCCGACAAGGACGCGCAGCTGTTCGCCGACGACGCCAACCCGGCGACCGCAGCGGTGCTGCTCGCCGGCGCGACCGCGATCGACCCGGCGTCGGTGCGCGGGGTCGCGCAGCTCGTCGCCAACAGCGTCCCGGGCCTGAAGCTCGAGAAGGTCATGATCACCGGCGGCGACGGCCAGCTGCTGTGGCCGACGGGCGAGGGCGCCGGCGGGGCCGGCTCCTCCGGCGGCCTGCTCGCCAAGCAGTCGGCGCAGGCGCGCTACGACCAGCAGATGGCCGCGACGCTGACCGCGATGCTCGCGCGCACCGTCGGCCCCGACAAGGTCCAGGTGCAGGTCCACGCCGACCTCGACGCGAACGAGGCGACGCGCGAGGAGCTGACCTACGGCAGAAGAGGTGTGCCGCTGCAGTCGAAGACCGAGAGAGAGTCGCTGAGAGGCGGCAGCGGTGGGGGCGGCGGTGTCGCCGGCGCCGGCGGCAACGCGCCCGCCTACGCGCAGGCCGGCGGCGGCGGAGGGGACTCCGACTACAGACGCGACGTGACCGACGAGACGAACGCCGTCAACAAGACGGTCACCCGCACGAGAGTCGCGCCCGGCGCGGTCATCAGCCAGCAGGTCTCCGTGCTGCTCGACAGATCCGTGCCGGCGGCCGCGATCCCGCAGATCGAGGAGGCCGTCGCGAACGCTGCAGGGATCGACGAGAGACGCGGCGACAGACTGTCGGTCGGCCAGGTCGCGTTCGTCAGACCGCCGGCCGCGGCCGCGCCGAGCCCGGTCGCGACGTTCGGCGGCTATCTCAAGTACGTGGCGCTCGCGATCGCCGTGCTCGGCTTCCTGCTGTTCCTCACGCGCCAGTTGCGCCGCCGCGAGCAGGAGACGCTCGCCGGCGAGCCGACGTGGCTGAGCGAGATCCAGGCGCCGCGCACGCTCGCCGAGCTGGAGCGCCTGGAGCGCGACGACCACCCGACGCACGTGCGCCCACTGCGCACGCCGGAGCAGCCGGCACGGCTGCAGGTCGAGGACCTCGTCGAGCGCGACCCCGACCGCGTCGCGCAGCAGGTGCGCGCGTGGATGGCGGAGGACGACAAGTGACGGGCGTGACGTCGTCCGCAGGCGATCCGCTTGCGGTCGCCGGAGGGCGAAGCCCGCTTCTCGCGGGCGCGGGAGAGCGAAAGCCGATTCCGGGGACCTGCCGATGACCGCCGTTGACATTGCCGACGACGCCGTCGAGGACATCACGCCGATGCCGCCGGCGCGCGGCGACGCGGGCGGACCGCCGGCGCTGTCGCAACGCAGCGCCCCGCGCCTCGCCGGCCGCCAGAAGGCCGCCGTCCTGCTGATCGCGCTCGGTCCGGCAAAGGCGGCCGAGATCTTCAAGCACCTGCGCGAGGACGAGATCGAGTCGCTGTCGCTGGAGATGGCGAAGTCGGGTCAGATCGCGCCCGACACGTCCGCCTTCGTGTTCGAGGAGCTGGCCGCCGTCGTGCAGGCGTACGACTCGCTCGCGACCGGCGGCGTCGACTACGCCCGCGAGGTGCTCGACCGCGCACTCGGCTCCGAGCGCGCCGCCGAGATCATCGGCCGTCTTTCAACCGTGATCGAGCGGCGTCCGTTCGAGTTCCTGCGCCGCACGCCGGCCGACCACATCGTCACGTTCCTGCGCAGCGAGTCGCCGCAGACGATCGCCCTGGTGGTCGCGAACCTGCACACGACGCTCGCCGCGCAGGTGCTGTCCTGCCTGCCGGAGGAGCAGCAGGCGGACATCGCGCTGCGCATCGCGCGCATGGGCGAGACGCCACCCGACGTCGTGCGCGAGATCGAGAACGTCATGCGCCGCAAGCTGGAGACGGTCGTGCAGCAGGAGTACCAGGCCGCCGGCGGCGTCAAGTCGCTCGCCGAGATCCTCAACCACACCGACCGCCCGACCGAGCGCAACGTGCTCGACACGCTCGGCTCCGAGGACGGCGAGCTGGCCGACGAGGTCCGTCGGCTGCTGTTCGTCTTCGAGGACATCGCGAGACTCGACGACCGCTCGATCCAGATGGTCCTGCGCGAGGTCGACCAGAGAGACCTGGCGCTCGCGCTGCGCGGCGTCGAGGAGGAGGTCAAGGAGCGCCTGCTGTCCAACATGTCCGAGCGCGGCGCGCAGATGCTGCGCGAGGAGATGGAGTTCCAGCCGCCGCAGAAGAAGCGCGTCGTCGAGGAGGCGCAGGGCCGCATCGTCGGCGTCGTGCGCCGCCTGGAGGACGCGGGGACCTTGGTCATCGGGCGCGGCGCCGGGGACGCGGTCGTCTGATGTCGGCTGCGCCCGATCCCGCGCCGTACGCGTTCGAGCAGCTCGACGCACCGCCGCCGGTGGCGCTGCGCGACCTCGAGTCGCCGCTCGCCGCCGCGCAGGCAGAGGCCGAGTCGATCCGCGCGGCCGCACGCGCCGAGGGCCACGCCGACGGGCTGGAAGCCGGGCTGGCGGAGGGCCGCGCGCAGGTCGCCGCCGCCCTGGCGACGCTGGAGACAGCGGTCGCGGCGGTGCGCGAGGTGCGCGACGCGACGGCGGAGGCGGTCGAGCGCGACGCGGTCGAGCTGGCGCTGGCGGTGGCCGAGAAGGTCGTCGCCGGCACGCTGGCCGTCGAGCCCGAGCGCGTGCTCGACGTCGTGCGCGGCGCCCTGCGACGGCTCGCCGAGCGACGCCGCGTGACCATCCTTGTCCACCCTGACGACCTGGAGCTCGTGCGCGCCGCCTCCGGCGGCTTCGCCGCCGAGCTGGGCGGGATCGAGCACTGCGAGGTGCAGTCCGAGCGGCGATTGACGCGCGGCGGCGCGGTTGCGCGGACCGACGAGGGTCAGATCGACGCGTCGGTCGAGACGCAGCTCGCGCGGGCGCGGGAGCTGGTGGCGGCGGAGCTGGGCGGGTGAGCGCCGAGCACCGCGACCTCGACCCGGTGGGACCGGGTGAAGTCCGCGTCCCTCACTTCGCGCGCGCCTCGGCCCTCCTGCGCGGCTCCGATCTTGCGCGGCGCTCGGGGCGCGTGGCGGACCTCATCGGACTCGTCGTCGAGGCGACCGGGCTGCAGGCCGAGGTCGGCGAGGTCTGCCTCGTCAACGGCGATCGCGGGCACCCGCCGGTCCCTGCCGAGGTCGTCGGCTTCCGCGGCCAGCGCACGCTCTTGATGCCGCTCGGCGAGATGGAGGGGATCGGCCCCGGCACGACCGCGCGTGCGACCGGCTCGCCGTTCCGGATCCGCGTCGGCGACGACCTGCTCGGCCGCGTGGTCGACGCGTTGGGGAATCCGCTCGACGGCATGCCCGCCGCCGACGCCGGGCGTCCCCGCTCGACCGTCGCCTCGCCGCCGGACGCTCTGTCGCGCCCGCGCATCGAGCAGCGGGTCGACCTCGGCGTGCGCGCCTTGGATGCGCTCGTGCCGTGCGGCCGCGGCCAGCGGCTGGGCATCTTCGCCGGCTCCGGCGTCGGCAAGTCGTCGCTGCTCGGCATGATCGCGCGCTCGACGACGGCCGACGTGAACGTGATCGCGCTCGTCGGCGAGCGCGGCCGCGAGGTGCGCGAGTTCGTGGAGCGCGACCTCGGCGACGCGCTGTCGCGCTCGGTCGTGGTCGTCGCGACGTCCGATCAGCCGGCGCTCGTGCGCATCAAGGCCGCGTTCACGGCGACCGCGATCGCCGAGCACTTCCGCGACGCCGGCAACGACGTGATGCTGATGATGGACTCCGTCACCCGCTTCGCGATGGCGCAGCGCGAGGTCGGCCTTGCGATCGGCGAGCCGCCCGCGACGCGCGGCTACACGCCTTCGGTGTTCGCGCAGCTGCCGCGACTGCTGGAGCGCTCGGGCACCGCGGCCGCCGGCTCGATCACCGCGCTCTACACCGTGCTCGTGGACGGCGACGACATGAACGAGCCGATCGCCGACGCGGTCCGCTCGATCCTCGACGGCCACGTCGTGCTCACGCGCGAGCTCGCGCACGCCTCGCACTACCCGGCGATCGACGTGCTGCAGAGCGTCTCGCGCCTGGTCGGCGAGGTCGTCTCGCCCGAGGTGCGCGCCGCCGGCCAGGCCGTGCGACGGCTGCTGGCCGCCTACCGCGAGAAGGAGGACCTGATCGCGATCGGCGCCTACCAGCGCGGCACCGACCCCTTGGTGGACGCGGCGATCGCGCTGCGGCCGGCGATCGAGCGCTTCCTGCGCCAAGCGGTCGACGACCGCACGACGGCCGCCGACGCCGACCGCGCGTTGCTCGACATCGCCGCGGCGGTGGCGGAGCATGCTGGGGCGCACGACGGCCCGGTGGTGGACGCCGAGCCGGTCGGCGCCGGCTTCGTCCCGCCGGGAGCCGCTCCACCGGGGTCCGGCGGCCTGGCGACGCCAGCGCCCTCGACGGCGATCCCGCCGTTGCACCTGAGCGTGTAGCGGTGAGATACCAGCTCCGCGCGGTTGTGGCGCTCGGGGTGGAGGGTTACGATCGCCTCGTCAGCATGGTGGCTGTGGCCTCCTCCGCCGATCCCCGCCGGGATCGGCGGGCCTGGGTGCCCCGGGCGGGCTCGGAGCCGACTCCCGCCCGGGGCCTTATGGCGATCCGACGCTAGCGCCGCATCTGGTCTACGACCATGAGCAGCACGACCAGCGTCAGCATGGTGATGGCTATCGCCATGGCCTCCTCCTTCCCGTCAGGGAGCCGCCGTTCGGCTCCGTGCCGGCGGCTGAGAGGGAGAGGCATCGCCATCTGAGCGATCCTGGTGACGGCCCTGCGGAGGCGCACGCGCGCTTCGCAACGATTCGGCGGCGAGCATTCCTCGCCCAATCAGTCAAGATGGAGGGATGTCGACCAATGAGCCCCTCCGCAGCGTCCGCTTCTCCGACGATGAACGGGGCGCCTGGTCCTCGGACCGCCCTCGCCGAGACGGCGCTGCTCAGCGGCCCGCTGACATCTCGACGCGCTGCCGCATCCTGAGCCCGTCCGACCGCCTGCGCTACTCGCCGGGCAGCCTGCTGCTGCTGGTCGCGCCGAGCGCGGCCGAGCGCGACCGCTTCGCCGCGCGCGTGATCGAAGACAGAAACGCCTACCTGTCGCTCGACAAGGTGCGGGCGCTGCTCAGAGGGCGCGTGCCGGCCGAGGAGGCGGAGCAGCGCGCCGTCGAGCTGCTCGACACGGCTGTGGGCAAGCGCATCGAGGCGGGCGAGACGGTCGTGCTGGGCGTCGACGGCCTCGGCGTCGAGGCGCGCGAGCCGTACGTGCGGATGGCGGCCGCCGTCCGACGTCCGCGGCACGTGATCCTGCTCGAGGCGGGCCGCGATGAGGCGGACGAGGAGGGACGCGCCGCGCTCGACGAGCTGCGCCGCGCGCTCGTCGCCGGCGACCTCGGAAGCGAGGGCGTCCAGACCGCCCTGCGCCTCAGCGGCGGCACCGTCGCCGAAGTCAAGAAGATCGTCTTCCGGCCTCCGCCGCGAGACGAGTGAAGCTCGGCTCCGCGTCCGGCCCGTCGGCCGCCGCCGCGGGACGAGCGAGCGACGCGGCCGACCTGCTCGCGTTCGACCGCGAGCATGTCTGGCACCCGTACGCGTCGCTGCCGGCAGCGCAGCCGCCGCTGCTCGTGGAGTCGGCTGCCGGCGTGCGATTGCGGTTGGCGGACGGGCGCGAGCTGATCGACGGGATGGCGTCGTGGTGGTGCGCGATCCACGGCTACCGCCACCCGCGCCTCGACGTCGCCGTCCGCGGGCAGCTCGACCGGATGGCGCACGTGATGTTCGGCGGCCTCACGCACGCGCCCGCGATCGAGCTGGCGCGGCGCCTGGTCGAGCTGACCCCGGCCGGGCTGGAGCACGTCTTCTTCGCCGACTCCGGCTCGGTCAGCGTCGAGGTCGCGATCAAGATGGCGCTGCAATACCAGCGCTCGCGCGGCCGGCCCGAGAAGCACCGCCTGCTGGCGTTGCGCGGCGGCTACCACGGCGACACGCTCGGCGCGATGGCGGTGTGCGACCCGGTCGGGGGCATGCACCATCTGTTCGCCGGGACGCTTCCGCAGCAGCTTTTCGCGCCGCGGCCGCCGGGCGGCTTCGACGCGCCGCTGGACCCGGCGTGGGTCGACGAGGTGTCGGCGCTGCTCGCCGCGCACGCGGGGGAGCTGGCGGCGGTGATCGTCGAGCCGGTCGTGCAGGGGGCCGGGGGAATGCACGTCTACGCGCCCGGCTACGTGCGGCTGCTGCGCGAGCTGTGCGACGCGCACGACGTGCTGCTGATCCTCGACGAGATCGCGACCGGCTTCGGGCGCACCGGCGGCGCGCTGTTCGCCGCCGAGCACGCGGGCGTCGCGCCGGACGTGCTGTGCGTCGGCAAGGCGCTCACCGGCGGCTACATGACGCTGGCGGCCGCCCTCTGCAGCGCGCGCGTCGCGCGCGGGATCGCCGGTGGCGAGGGCGCATCGAGCGTGCTGATGCACGGGCCGACGTTCATGGCGAACCCGCTCGCGTGCGCCGTTGCGCTGGCGTCGCTGGAGCTGTTGGAGGAGCGCGGCTGGCGCGAGGACGTCGCGCGGATCGAGGCCGGCCTGCGCGCCGGGCTCGCGCCGGCGGCAGCGCTGCCGGGCGTGCGCGAAGTGCGCGTGCAGGGAGCGATCGGCGTCGTGCAGCTCGCCGCCGAGGTCGATGTGGCCGCCGCCACCGCTGCCGCGGTTGAGCGCGGCGTCTGGCTGCGTCCCTTCCGCGACCTCGTCTACGTCATGCCGCCGTACGTGATCGGCGACGAGGATCTGGCAGTCGTCGCGGAGGCGGTCTGCGCAGCCGCTGCTGCGTCCTCCGCATAGTGGAACGAGATCACAGACAACGGCTGTAGAAGCGGCAGCGGCGGCGCTTCACGATGTGGGCATGTCCACCGCCGCCCGCACGCTCCCTCGCCTCGCCGGCATCCTCCTCGTGCTCGGCGGAGCCTACGCCGGGCTCCAGCTCTATCCGTCCGAGCCGCCCTCGCCGGCTGTCGGTCGCCGCGCCGATCTGATCGCCACGGTCTTCTACGACCAGGCGATGGTCTTCCTGCTGCGCGTCGTGATCCTCTGCGCTGCGGCCTTCACGGTGCTCTCGATCGTCGCGCGGATCTGGAACCGCGAGTCAAGGCGGGGCCGTTCGAGGTCGAGCGGACGGCTCGGCTCATCGAACGCGAGCGTGACGAGCTGCGGCGAGAGTTCGCTGCGTTTCGCGCCCAGTACACACGATTTCGAGAACCGGAGAGACGGATCGGCATCGGCTCGACGAGGCCCGACGCCGGTTCCTCCTCCACTGAGGACGAAGGAGGAAGCGATGTCGACGACTGACGAGGACAGACGACGGCTGGCCGAAGCGTTCGAGCGGATGGACGCGGCTGCGAGGCGGGTGGATCGTGTGCTCGAGGAGTCCGACCGGCGTATGGAGCCGATCCGTCCCCTGCTCCGTCGCATCAGAGCGAGACTCGAGCGCGCGGGCTACTACGTGTAGCGCTCCCGTACCTCATCCAATTCGAACACCCGTCTAGCCCCTCCAGTTCGCGCGGGCCGGGCCGACTACCGGGCCGTGACGTCGTTCCGCTTTCCGCTCGAACGCCTGCGCTCGCTGCGCGAGCGCGGCGAGGATCTCGCCAAGCAGGAGCTGGCCGGTGCGCTCTCGCGCCAGGCGACCTGTGCCGAGCGGCTGCGCATGATGGGCGAGCAGGTGTCCGGGGCGTTCGCTGCGCAGCGTGCTGCCGCGGCTGCCGCCGCCGCAAGCCCCCACGAGCTCGCCGCTCACCAGGCCTACCTGGAGCGGATCGAGCAGGTGCGCGAGGCAGGGCAGCTCGATCTCCACCGCCATGACGCCGAGGTCGGTGCGCGCCGCGATGCGCTGCGCGAGGCCGCCCGCCAGCGTCAGGCGCTCGAACGGCTGAAGGAGCGCCGCCGCGCCGACCACGAGCGCGCCGTCGCCCGTGCCGAGGGCGCCGTGCTCGACGAGATCGCGCTGGTCCAGCACCGCCGGAGCGCGTCATGAGCTTCACCGCGATCGATCCGGTCGCGGCCGGCGTCGCCGCCACGACCGCGGCGACCGAGATCGCCGCGCCGCCGGCGCTCAACCCGCAGGGTGCCGTCGCGCGCGTCGCCGAGCTGCGGCAGTTGATCGCGCAGGCGCAGACCGGCGCGACAGCGTCGAATGGCGGCGCCAGCTTCCCCGCCGCGCTCGCGAGCGCCGCCAGCCCGCCGGCCGCGCTCACCGCGACCAGCCCCTACGGGATCGCCGGCTCGAACGTGACCGCCGCTCCCAGCGGGTCGGCGTCCGCGCCCTATGACGGACTCGTGACTGCCGCGGCGCAACGCCACGGGATCGACCCGGCGCTGCTGCACGGGCTGATCCAGCAGGAGTCCGGCTTCGACCCGTCCGCCACGAGCAGCGCGGGCGCGCTCGGCCTCTGCCAGCTGATGCCCGGCACCGCCGCCTCGCTCGGCGTGACGAACCCGCTCGATCCTGCCCAGTCGATCGACGGCGGCGCGCGCTACCTGCGCCAGCAGCTCGACGCCTTCGGCGGCGACCCGACGCTGGCGCTGGCTGCATACAACGCCGGCCCGGGCGCCGTCCGCAGATACGGCGGCGTGCCGCCGTACGCGGAGACGCAGGCCTACGTCCAGAAGGTCACCGGCTACGCGGACGCCTACCGCGCGACGCATGGCGCCACGACCGTCGGCGCGCTGCCGCCGGGCGCTGCGCCCGCGTCGGTGCTCCCGCCGCCTGCCGCACTCCCGCCCACCAGCCCTCCCTACTCCATCACCTGATGACACAGATCCCCAGCACGCTGCTCGAACCGCCGCCGCGCCCCGCCAAGTCGGGCGCGCGACCGCCCGGCGACCCGCCCGACGCGCCCTTCGCGTCGGTGCTCGAAGACCACCAGGCCCGGACCGCCGTTGCGGAAGGCCAGACCAGACAAGAGCCGCGCGACGGCGTCGAGCCGGGGACGACCGGACCGACCGAGGAGGCCGCTCCGCAGACCACCCCGAG
>Ga0193706_1001182_pt1 | contig 12087 bp, 9 predicted proteins | sample U3c1metaG_FD_160130 | JGI IMG/M metagenome (GOLD analysis project Ga0193706, IMG submission 160130) | Soil microbial communities from a riparian zone of the East river system, Colorado, United States - U3c1 | ecosystem: Environmental > Terrestrial > Soil > Riparian zone | place: USA: East River... | reverse complement strand
GCTTGCCAAGGCGCGCGGCCTGTCATGGGACGAGCGCGACGGCTTCGGCCTCGATTATGCCGAGACGCTGAAGCGCTGGCGCGAACGCTACGACGCGGCGATCCAGCGCGGTGCCTTGCCGGGTTTCGGCGACGACTTCCACCGGCTGTGGCGTTACTATCTGATGTATTGCGAAGGAGGCTTTCGCGGGCGCGGGATCGACGTGGCGCAGGTGACGCTCAGGCGCTCTTAGCCTCGATCCGGACATTGCCGCCGGTCGGCGCGTCGGATTTCAGGCGCTCGACAATCGCCGCCGCGACCGCTTCGGGCGGCTTGACGCTTTCGGGCTCCTCGCCGGGAAAAGCGAGTGTGCGCATTCGCGTGCGGGTTGCGCCGGGGTCGACGATGTGAACGCGGATCCGGCCGGCGTGCGCGGTTTCGTCGGAATAAGCGCCGAGCAGGGTTTCGAGCGCCGCCTTCGACGATCCATAGGCACCCCAGAAAGCGCGCGGCTCGCGGCCGACCGAAGAGGTGAGCCCGACGATCTCGGCACTTGGTCCGCGGCGGAGCAAAGGGTCGAACGCGGCGATCAGTGCCTGGTTGGCGATCAAATTCAAGGCGAGGATCCGCCCATATTCCTTGGAGTCGATATGCTCGACCGGGGTCAGGCTGCCGAGCATCGCGGCGTTAAGGATGAGCATGTCGAGCACCCCCCAGCGCTCGGCGACAGCTTCCGCCAGCCGGGCGATGGCGTCGCTGTCGGTCAGGTCCATCGGGGCAATCGTGGCGTTGCCGCCGGCATCGTGGATGCGCTGCTCGATGGCTTCCAACGCGGGGGCGCCGCGAGCGACGAGGAGGACATGCGCACCGCATAAAGCGAGCGCTTCAGCGGTGGCGGCGCCGATCCCGCGGCTGGCGCCGGTGACGAGGGCGAGCTTATCCGCGAAAGGCTTGGGGTTGGTCATCGAAGTCTGGTTTCTAGCGGCTGGCGACGAGCGACAGTGGCCCGTTCTCGGCCCGCTCCTCGAAATCAGTCAAATGGGTTGGATAATCGCCGGTGAAGCAGGCGTCGCAGCGCTGTGGCTGAGCGGCGTCACGGATGTCGCCAAGCGCGCGGTAGAGTCCCTCGATTGAGACGAAGGCGAGGCTGTCGGCATTGATGAACTTCGCCATCGCCGGCGTTCCCATCTGCGCTGCAAGCAGCTTGGAGCGCTCGGGCGTGTCGACGCCATAGAAGCAGCTGTGCCGAGTCGGCGGCGATGCGATGCGCATGTGGACCTCGCGCGCGCCGGCGTCGCGCATCATCTGGACGATCTTGAGACTGGTCGTGCCGCGGACGATCGAATCGTCGACGAGGATTATGCGCTTGCCTTTTATCAGCGCGGCGTTGGCGTTGTGCTTCAGCTTGACGCCGAGGTGGCGTACCCCGTCCGACGGCTGGATGAAGGTCCGGCCGACATAATGCGAGCGAATGATACCCAATTCGAACGGGATTCCCGCCGCTTGGCTATAGCCGATCGCTGCTGGGACGCCGCTATCGGGAACCGGGACGACATAATCGGCGTCGACCGGTGCCTCGCGTGCCAGTTCCGCGCCAATCGCCTTGCGCGTCTCATAGACCGATTGGCCGTCGACGACCGAATCGGGGCGCGAGAAATAAACATGTTCGAAGACACAGGGGCGGGCCTCGGCCGGGGCGAACGGGCGGAAGGAACGGATACCTTTGTCGTTGACGACGACCAGCTCGCCGGGGTCGATTTCACGCAGGAAGGTCGCGCCGATGACGTCGAGGGCAACGCTTTCCGAGGCGAAGATCGTCGCTTCGCCGAGCTTGCCCATGACCAAGGGGCGAATGCCCAGCGGATCGCGGCAAGCGACCAGGCCGTCAGGCGTCAGGATGACTAGTGAGTAAGCGCCCTCAACCTGCTTCAGCGCATCGGTCAGCCGGTCGAGCGGCGCGGTGTAGGTGGAAGTGGCGACAAGGTGGATGATGACTTCGGTGTCGCTGGTCGATTGGAAGATCGATCCGCGGCGGTTCAATGTCCGGCGAAGCTTCATCGCATTCGACAGATTGCCATTCTGGGCGAGCGCGAAGCCCCCTTCGGCAAGTTCGGCGAACAGCGGTTGCGCATTGCGGAGCGCGGTTTCGCCGGTGGTCGCATAGCGGACATGGCCAATCGCGGTGCGCCCGGCGAGGCCACGCATGACGTCATCACGGTCGAAATTGCCGGCGACATGGCCCATCGCCCGGTGCGAGTGAAACGCGAGCCCGTCAAAGCTGGTGATTCCGGCGGCTTCCTGGCCGCGATGCTGCAGGGCGTGGAGACCCAATGCGACGAAGCTCGCGGCGGCATCGGCACCCCAGATGCCGAAAACACCACATTCTTCCTTGAGCTTGTCGTCTTCGAACGGGTTGGTCGTCAGCATCGGCTAAGCGAATCCATCTCGAGGGCTGTCCGGCGCATATAAGCGGCTGCCGTGGATTTGTCGCCTTTCCCATTAACATGGTTTGAAGCAGGATGCGGCCATGCGCTGGGTTTGCCTTTCTGCCCTCATGCTCGCCGGGTGCTCCGAAAACGGCGCGGCCGACCTTGCCGGCACATATGCCGGGCCCGGCCGCGACCGGCTCTGCATCGTCAAAAAGGGTGAAGACTTGGTCGTCGGAGCGATCGTCTATGGACAAGGCGACGCTAATTGCACGTTTCGAGGAACGGGCGTCGATCAACAGATCGCCACCAAGACGGCACTGAAGATTCGTCCGACCGGCGATTCGGAATGTGAGTTTCGTATCGACGGGAACCCGTCGCTGCTCACGCTCCACGCCAGCGGCTCCGCATGCAATTATTATTGCGGTCCTGGAGCTTCGCTCGAGGGTAAGACCGTGAAGCGCCTCCCTCAAAGAGAGACCGTTAATGATTTTGGCGGTGACCCGCTGTGTTGACCATTACGGAAACGTAAAGTAGGCCAACTTGATGCAGCAACTGGCAATCGGCAATCGCAAGTCGCTCTTTTCGATCGGCGAAATGTGCGACGAGTTCGGAGTCACCGCTCGCGCCCTGCGCTTTTACGAGGATGAGGAGTTGATCGCCCCCGAACGGCGCGGCACCCAGCGGTTGTATTCGGAACGCGACCGTGCCCGCGTGGCGTGGATACTGCGGGGCAAACGGACCGGCTTCAGTCTCGCCGAAATTCGCGAATTGCTCGATCTCTATGACCTCGGCGACCATCGCCAGACGCAGCGGCTGGTGACACTTGAGCGATGCCGTGAAAAGATCTCGACGCTTGAGCGCCAGCGCGGCGATATCGACGCGACGATCACCGAATTGCAGCAATTCATTGCCCTTTTGGGCAATCAGGCCTGACTCGAGAGGAGCCGAGATGCCGAGCTACACCGCACCAGTGCGCGACACCCAATATGTCCTCGATCACGTCGTCGAGCTCGGCCGCTATTCGAATCTCCCGGGCTTTGCCAGTTCGACCCCGGATCTTGTCGAAGCGATTTTGACCGAGGGCGGGCGATTCGCCGCGGAAGTTCTCGCGCCGCTCAACCGTGTCGGCGACGAAGAGGGGTGCAAGCATCATCCCGACGGTTCGGTCACCACCCCGACCGGGTTCAAGGCCGCATACAAGCAATTTTGCGAAGCCGGCTGGACGACATTGTCGGCACCCGAGGAATATGGCGGTCAGGGCCTGCCTCACGTAATCGCCACGGCGATCAGCGAATATGTCCTGTCGGCCAACCAGGCGTTCGAAATGTATCACGGCCTGACCGCCGGCGCGATCGCAGCTATCGTCGTCAAGGGCTCGGACGAGCAAAAATCCAAGTACCTACCCAAGATGGTCGCCGGTCAATGGACCGGGACAATGAATTTGACCGAGCCGCATTGCGGCACCGACCTTGGCCTGATCAAGACCAAGGCCGACCCCAAGGACGATGGCAGCTACGCCATCACCGGCACTAAGATCTTCATCTCGTCGGGCGAGCACGACATGTCCGACAACATCATCCACCTTGTCCTCGCCAAGATCGCCGGCGCGCCCGACAATGTGAAGGGCATCTCGCTGTTCATCGTCCCCAAGTTCATGGTCGGCGACGATGGCTCGGTGGGGACACGCAATGCGCTGTCGTGCGGCTCGATCGAAAAGAAGATGGGCATCCACGGCAATTCGACCTGCGTGATGAACTATGACGGCGCCACCGGCTATTTAATCGGTGAGCCCGAAAAAGGGCTGGCGGCGATGTTCATCATGATGAACGCGGCCCGGCTCGGCGTCGGGTTACAGGGTCTCGCCCAGGGCGAGGTGGCTTACCAAAACGCCGTCGCCTACGCCAAGGACCGTCGCCAGGGCCGCGCATTGAAGCCCGAGGCGCGCGATCCCAATGCCAAGGCCGACACGTTGTTTGTCCACCCCGACATCCGCCGGATGCTGATGGAGGGGCGGGCCTTCAACGAGGCCGCGCGGGCCTTGGTGCTGTGGGGCTCGCTCCAGGTCGATCTCAGCCGCAAAGCCTCGAGCGAGGAGGAACGGATCGCGGCCGACGACGTGATTTCGGTGCTGACCCCCGTGATCAAGGGCTATCTGACCGACCGCGGCTTCGAAGTCGCCGTCAACGCTCAGCAGGTGTTCGGGGGCCACGGCTACATCCGCGAGTGGGGCATGGAACAGTTCGTCCGCGATGCCCGCATCGCCCAGATTTACGAAGGCACCAATGGTGTCCAGGCGATGGACTTGGTTGGACGCAAGTTGGCCAAGGACGGCGGGCGCGGCGTGCGAAGCCTGTTCGAAATGATTGGGCGAGAGGTCAGCGACGCCAAGGCCGTCGGGGATCCCGCGGGAATCGCCGAGCCACTGGAAAAAGCGCTCGGGGAGCTCCAGCGCGCGACCATGTGGCTGGCCCAAAACGGCATGGCTGATCCGAACAATGCCGGCGCCGGAGCTTATGCCTACATGCAATTGATGGGACTGGTGGCGCTTGGCTGGATGTGGCTCAAGATGGCCTCGGCCAGCGCAAAATTGACTGAGGAGCCCGGCGAGGACCGCGCCTTCCACGAAGCCAAGCTGATCACCGCGCGCTTTTTCGCCGACCGCGAACTGGTTGCCGCCGAAGCACTGCGGCGCAAGGTCGAAGCCGGGGCGGCAAGCGTGATGGAATTACCGGTGGAGGCTTTCTAGCCGACGGCCTTTTCGGGCGGGTCGAGATAGGACGGCCGCATCATTGTCACCCGCTCGCGGGCGTCCCGCGGCACCAGGCGCGCGAAGTCGAACGCCTCGATGAACTGCAGGCCGAACTTACCGCGCTGAGCCCAACGGACGATGCCGATGACCGGACCGACGCCAACGATATCGAGCGTCATCTGCGTTCCGGGCGCCACTGCGTGCTCGCTTTCCGCTAATGCACCTTTCGACGAAATATTGCGCAACCGAACCTCGACCGTTTCGCCGTCGATGGCGGCAATTGCCCGGCGCATCAGCCGCTGGCGCGGTTCGCGAACACATTGAAACCCATCGGCTTCGACCGACGAGCTGTTCGCAAGAACGAGCGCGGATTTGGCATCGCCCGGTCGGCCGAAGATATAGCCCTGGACCTGGCTGACGCCGAGTTCGCGAACCAGCTGCAGATCGTCATGCGTTTCGACGCCCTCCGCGGTGGTGTCCATTCTTAGCGAATCGGCGAGAGTCACGATCGCCCGAATGATCGCGCCGTTGCGGTTCATGCTTGAAGCGGCGCCCTTGACGAAGCTCTGGTCGATCTTGATCTTGTCGAACGGCGCCTTCTTCAAATAGCCGAGCGAGCTGTATCCGGTGCCGAAATCGTCGAGGGCGAGGCGCACTCCCAAGGCCTTTAGCCGCGCGAAGGTCACGTCGGTTTCGTCACCCTCGGCAAGGAAAACGCCTTCGGTGATTTCGAGCTCGAGACGTTCGGCGCGAACTCCCGATTCCTTCAGCGCGGCACCGACGATCGACACGATCTCGGGATCGTTGAACTGGATCGGCGACAGGTTAACCGCGATGCGCACATGGTCGGGCCAGCGAGCCGCTTCGCCGAGCGCTGTTTTGAGCACCCAAGTCCCGATGACAGAAATCATCCCGCACTCTTCCGCGAGCGGGATAAACTTGTCTGGCGAAATCGGTCCCCGCACCGGGTGCATCCAGCGGACGAGTGCTTCGAAGCCGCACACTTCCTCGCTCGCGGTACGGATGATCGGCTGATAGGCGACGCTCAACTCGCCCCGATCGATCGCCTGGCGCAGGTCGTTCTCCAGCACCTGCCGATCCGACGCCTCGGAGTGCATCGATGGTTCGTAGAAACTATGTCGACCGCGTCCGGCCGCTTTGGCGGCATAGAGCGCGAGGTCGGAGTTGCGGACCATCGAGTCGGCGCAGGCGCGGCCGGGGTCGCCGATCGCGATCCCAACCGAAGCGCCGATCGCCACGCGGTGGCCTTCGATCAGATAGGGCCGCGAGACCTGTTCGATCAGGGTTTTGGCGAGCGATTCGAGTAGGCCGGTTTCGACCGTGCCGGGAAGTACCGCCATGAACTCGTCACCGCCGAGGCGGCCGATCTGGCCATGGTTGCCCATCACTGAGGTCAACCGCTGGGCAACTTGCCGCAACAACGCGTCGCCGATCGGATGGCCGAGCGTATCGTTGACGTTCTTGAAGCGATCGAGATCGATCAGGAAAAGCGAGCAGCCCTTTTGCCGGCGCGCGGCATTGCGCAACGCCTCGTCGAGCGTTTTGCGCATCAGCGCGCGATTGGGCAGCCCGGTCAGCGAATCGAAGCGGGCGAGGCGGCTAATTTCCTGCTCCGACCGGCGTTGCTCGGTGAGGTCGGTGCCGATCCCCCGGAAGCCCAAAAATCGTCCGCGCTCGTCGAAAATGGGATTGCCCGACAGCGACCAATGGACATCTTCGTCGCTCGCTGCTCGAACGACCACATCGGAAAACGGAAAGCGGGCCGACAGGTGGAAGCCCAGCGTGCGCTCTTCGCGCAGATTATCGCTTGTGCTTGTGCCGATCGACAGCAGGTCGTTGAACTGCCGCCCAAGCAGCGCTTCGGGTTGGCATTTGAAATCGTCGGCGAGCTGCTGAGAGACATAGGAAAGGGTGCCCTGGTTGTTGGTTTCCCAAAACCAGCCTCGGCCGCTGTTTTCGAATTCATGGACGAAGCGCAGGGCTTTGCGGGCCTGGGCGTCGAGATGCAGCCGCTGCCGCGCCGCGGCAAGCATCGTCCGAGCGCCCGCCACGCTGTAGGCCAGGGTCACCAGCGATAACGCCGCAACTCCTCCGGCTATTGCATTGGCACCCGCAAATAGAATGGCGCCAAGAACGGCGATCACGCCGTTCACCGCGGATGCAGCCGGCGAACTGATCGAGACGATCGCGGTGACCGTCACTCCGACCCCGAGCGAGAGCGCCAGGAAATCGGCATTCGCTTCGACCAAATTATGCGGCATCGAGGAAGAGAATAGCATCCACAATATTCCCGACGCAGCGAGATAGACGCACAAGCTGCGCGTGATGACATGCGGCGCGATGTTCCAGCGATCGCGCAAATGCAGGACGATCGCGGCGAGAAAATCGAGTCCGACGGCGAGTCCGAGAAATATCCCCGCGCCGCTGACCGATTCAATTCCGGTAGCTTCATCGTTGAGAGCGATCGATGCAAAGCCGCAAATCAGATGGGTCGCGGCCATCAGCAGCGCGGCATGATCGAAGCTGGCGATGCGTTGCGCGGCCAGGCTTTCGTCGTCGGGCGTCTCGGCGCTGCACAGGTCGAACATCAAGGCTTCGGCAACCGACGCCTTCACCGCCGATTCACCGCCTAAAACAATGGCATCCTTGTGCAGCGCTCTGCGCATCGACCCCCAACCTCATGGATGATTCGGTCAATTAGCGCAGAGCGAGTTAACGCCGAGTCGAACAGACGCGGTTAACGCCTTGTCAGGCCTGTTCTTCGGGCAGGAAGTCGGCGACCGACAAATAGCGTTCCCCGCTGTCATAGTTGAAGCTGAGGATGCGCGGCCGGTCGCCGAGCTCGGGCAGTTTCTGCGCAATCCCCGCTAGCGCCGCGCCGGACGAGATACCGATCAGCAATCCTTCTTCCCGCGCCGCGCGTCGCGCCATGTCCTTGGCTGCGTCGGCATCGACATCGATCACGCCATCGAGCAGGTCGCGGTCGAGGATGCTGGGAATGAAATTGGCACCCAGGCCCTGGATCGGATGCGGACCGGGCTTGCCTCCGTTAAGGATCGGTGAGAGGGCGGGCTCGACCGCGAACACCTTGAAGTCGGGCCATTCCTTCTTGAGCACCTGGGCAAGTCCGGTGATGTGGCCGCCGGTTCCGACTCCGGTAATCAGCGCGTCGAACGGCTGATCACGAAAATCGGCCAATATTTCCTGCGCCGTGGTGCGCACGTGAACCTCGACGTTGGCCGGGTTGTCGAACTGCTGCGGCATCCAGCTGCCCGGGATTTCAGCAAGCATCGCCGTGGCCCGGTCGACCGCGCCTTGCATGCCCTTGGCGCGATCGGTCAGCTCGAACTTGGCGCCATAGGCGAGCATCAGCCGGCGACGCTCGACGCTCATGCTGTCGGGCATGACCAGGATCAAGGGGTAGCCCTTGACCGCGGCAACCATGGCCAGGCCAATCCCGGTGTTGCCCGATGTCGGCTCGACGATCGTCCCGCCGGGCCTCAACGCGCCCGACCGTTCGGCATCCTCGATCATCGACAAGGCGATGCGGTCCTTGATCGATGCCCCGGGATTGGCGCGCTCCGACTTCATCCACACTTCGGCCTTGTCGCCAAACAGGCGATTGATCCGGATATGCGGAGTGTTGCCGATTGTCTCGAGGACGGTGTTGGCCTTCATCGCGGGCTCTCCATTGGCTGAGAATCGTCTAAATCGGGTGGATCGAAGCTTCGTGCAAGGCGCAGCTCGGGAAATTTCCACGCCCAGATCGCCACCACCGCGATTGCGCCGACACCGCCGGCAATCACTGCAGTGACCGGTCCGATCAGCGCGGCAAGGAAGCCCGACTCGGCCTCGCCAAGCTCGTTGGAGGCGGAGATGAACAGCCCGGAGACGGCGCCGACGCGGCCGCGCATCGAGTCCGGGGTGTAGAGCTGGATCAGCGACTGGCGGACATAAACCGAGAACATGTCCGCCGATCCCAGTAAGGCGAGGCAGGCCAGCGACAACAGCATCGAGCGCGATAGGCCGAAGACGATGGTTGCCGCCCCGAACACGACCACCGCGAGTAGCATTTTATAGCCGACATTGGTCTTGAGCGGCCGGAAGGCGAACCAGGCGGCGGTTAGGGTCGCGCCGACCGCCGGCGCGGCGCGCAAATGGCCAAGGCCTTCGGGCCCGGCGTGGAGGATGTCGCGAGCGAACACCGGAAGCATCGCGGTCGCCCCGCCGAGCAGTACTGCGAACAGGTCGAGCGACATCGCGCCGAGCACCAGCCGGTTGCGGCGCACATAACTCAATCCCTCGATCATTTGCCGCCATGGATTGGGCCGGCTGTCGATCGCCGGGCGGGCCACCGGCGGGATCGCGAACAGCCCCGCCAGCGCGACCGCGAACAGGCCGGCGCTGGCCGCATAGGGTGCAACCGGGGCAGCGGCATAAAGATATCCGCCAAGCGCTGGCCCGGCGATCGAGCCCGATTGCCAGGCGATCGACGACAGAGCGATCGCTTTAGGCAGAATTTCTCGCGGCACCAGATTAGGGGCCAGAGCCCCCAGCGCGGGCCCGGCAAAGGCCCGCGCCACGCCGAGCAGCGCCGCGATCCCGAACAAAGCGTAGAGCGTCATCGCATCCTGCCAGGCGAGCAGCGCCAGTGTCGCGGCGCAAAGCAGCTCCAGCAGGACTGCGGCGCGGGCAATCCATCGTCGGTCGAGCCGGTCGGCGGTCCAGCCCGATACCAAGGTCAGCGCGAACAGCGGCACGAACTGGACCAACCCGATAACGCCGAGGCGAAGCGCCGCGGCCTTGGGATCCATTGTCTCGCGGGCGATGTCGTAGACCTGCCAGCCAATGACGATGACCATCGCCATCTGGGCGATCGTCGAGGTCAGCCGCGACAGCCAATAGGCGCGGAAGGCGGGGATGCGCAGCGGCTCGGGCAAAAATGTCATGGACCGGGCGTTAGACGCGGGTCACTATGGCGACAACTGGCCGAATATGGGGACACCGCTGATGGGTATAAGCAAAACCGTCTTTTTCGCCGCCGCCGCCGTGGCAACCTTCGGCGCCGTGGCGAGCTGCGCTCCGGCCCACCGTCCGGCGGCGCGCGCCCCGGCGTCGAGTAACTGGCAGGCGTTCGTCGCCAATTACATCGAGCAGAGCTTCCGCGCCGAACCGCCGTTCGCGGTGAATAGCGGACGCCACGAATATGACGGCGCCTTGCCCGACTGGACCCCTGCCGGCCTCGCCAAAGAAAAACAAAGACTGAAGAGCGCGATCGCCTTGGCCAACGCCTTCGCCCCGGCCGGCCTGTCGCCGGAGGAGCGGTTCGAGCGCGATTATCTGATTGCCGAAGCGCGCGGCAGCCTGTTTTGGGTCGACGCCGCCGACCAGCCACACACCAACCCAGCTTATTATGCCGGTTCGCTCGACCCGTCGGTCTATGTCACCGTGCCTTACGCGTCCCCGGCGGTGCGGCTGGGATCGTACATCACCTACCTTCGCGCCATCCCCAAGGCGGCACTGCAAATTCGTTATAATCTCAAGACGCCGATGCCGATTTCGTTCGTCGACTACGCCAAGAGCGCGTTTGGCGGCTATGCCGATTATTACCCCGGCGATGGGATGAAAGCGTTCGCGGGAGTCGGCTCGAGTGCCGACCAGACCAACCTCCGCAAGGCCTCGCTCACCGCCGCCGCGGCGATGCGCGGCCTAGCCAGTTGGGCCGAGGCCCAGCGGCCACGCGCGAGGGGCAATTTCGCCTTGGGCGCCCAGCGCTTTCAGCAGATGCTTTACGACACCGAGATGGTCACCACCCCGCTGGCCGAGCTGGAAGCGATCGGCCACGCCGATTTGAAGTCCAACCAGGATTTGCTCCGCGCCGCCTGCGCCCGCTGGGCGCCGAGGGCGTCGATCATCGCCTGCATGGACAAGATGAACGCCCGCAAGCCCAGGGGCGGCCCGGTCGCCGGAGCGCGGGCCCAGCTCGCCGGCCTCAAGCAATTCATCCTGACCCATGATATCGTCACCATCCCCGGAACCGAGGAAGCCAAGGTCGAGGAAGCGCCGCCCTACAACCGCCAGAACAGCGCCTACATCAACATTCCCGGACCGTATGAAAAGGGCCTGCCATCGGTCTACTATATCGCCCCGCCCGACCCGTCGTGGTCGAAGGAAGTGCGGGACGGCTTCATCCCCGGCGAGGCCGACTTGCTGTTCACTTCGGTCCACGAAGTCTGGCCCGGCCATTTCCTCAACTTCCTCCACGCCAACCGCTCGCCGTTTATCTTCGGCCGAGTGTTCGTCGGCTATGCATTCGCCGAAGGCTGGGCGCATTACAGCGAGGAGATGATGCGCGTCGCCGGGGTCGGCGGCGGCACCGACGAAGTGATGATCGGGCAATTGTCCAACGCCCTGCTACGCGATTGCCGGTTCCTGTCGGCCATCGGGATGCACAAGGGCACGATAACCCAGGACCAGTCGCGGCGGATGTTCCGCAGCCAATGCTTCCAGGACGAAGGCAATGCCCGGCAGCAAGCGGCGCGCGGGACCTACGACCCAGCCTATCTCAATTACACCATGGGCAAATTGATGATCCGCCGCCTGCGCGACGACTGGACCGCGACGCGCGGCGGCCGCGCCGGCTGGAAAGCGTTCCACGACCAGTTCCTGCAATATGGCGGACCGCCGATACCCTTAGTCCGGCAGCAGATGCTTGGCGGGGATGCGCGGGCGGTGTTCTAGAGGATCAGAGCCGCCACCGGGAATTGCCGACGGTATTTCAGGGCTGCGAGCATCCCTCGGACCATCCGATCTCTCGGCCTAGGCCAATGGATCGGACAGCCGCGAGGCCGGTGACGGTCTTGGCTAGACCGCCTCGCTCATCGGGATCGCGCTGCGCAGTTCGGCTCC
>Ga0193706_1001181_pt1 | contig 12091 bp, 8 predicted proteins | sample U3c1metaG_FD_160130 | JGI IMG/M metagenome (GOLD analysis project Ga0193706, IMG submission 160130) | Soil microbial communities from a riparian zone of the East river system, Colorado, United States - U3c1 | ecosystem: Environmental > Terrestrial > Soil > Riparian zone | place: USA: East River... | reverse complement strand
AAAAAGTTTTACTACTTACATTGTTATTTGCCATGTTTGCAACCTTAGGGTTTTCACAAACAGACAGATCATGGTCTTCACGCGCCAGCGCCAGTGGAGTTACCCCGCACAAAGCAGTTGCAAGACTGTCTTTCCCTTCAGCATTCAAGTTATTTGACCTGGATATTGCTCCTTTAAGACAGCAATTGTTCTCGGTTGTTGACAAACCAGCGGGCCAGTCAACGATCATTTCCTTACCAAATGCTGAAGGTAACATGGAACAGTTCCAGGTATTTGAAGCACCCAATTTTGAGCCTGCTTTACAGGCCAGATTTCCTGAGATCAGGGCTTTTTCCGGTAAGGGTATCACCGACAGGGCGGCAACCTTAAAGCTAAGTATCTCTCCACAGGGAATACAAACCATGGTATTCAGGGCAGGTACAGCAAATGAGTACATTGAGCCGTATTCACAGGACAGTAAAGTTTATGCAGTGTTCAAATCTCAACGTAAGACCGGACAATTGCAGTGGACATGTTCTACTCCTGAGAAACAATTGGCCACTGACCTGAATGCAAAAGTTTATAATTCAAATACCCCTACCAGCTCAACCGGTGAATTGAAGACAATGCGTTTAGCTCAATCCTGCAATGGTGAATATTCAAACTGGTTTGGTGCTTTCAATGCCGGCCAGGTTGCGTTGGTATTAGCCGGTTTTAATGCCACACTTACCCGTACAAACGGATGTTATGAAAAAGACCTTGCTCTTCACCTGAACCTTGTTCCAGAATCAGTGAACGTGATCTTTTATGATCCCGCCACAGATCCCTATAGTCCTACCATTGGACCCTGGAATACGCAATTACAAATTGCACTGAATACTACACTCACAGGTCCGGGAACACCAATTAATGTTAATAACGCTGCTTATGATATTGGGCATATGTTTGGCGCTTCGGGTGGAGGTGGAAATGCCGGTTGTATCGGTTGTGTTTGTGTAGATGGCGTTGCCAGCGGTACAGGATCGACGAAAGGAAGAGGCATCACATCTCCTGCTGATGGTATTCCACAGGGAGATAATTTTGATATCGATTATGTAGCGCATGAAGTAGGACACCAATTGGGCGGTAACCATACGTTTTCCATGTCAAACGAAGGAACCGGTGTAAATAAAGAAGTTGGTTCCGGTATTACCATTATGGGTTATGCAGGTATCACAGCACAGGATGTGGCGCCACATTCTATCGATATATTTCACCAGGCGTCGATCCAGCAGATCCAGGATAATTTAGCACCCAAGACCTGCCCGATCAATACGCTCCTGGCGGGTAGCAATGCGACACCCGTTGTTGCGGCTCATCCTAATTACACAATTCCCATGAGTACTCCATTTGCACTCACTGGTTCCGCTACAGATGCCAACGCAGGTGATGTACTTACCTATAACTGGGAACAGAATGACAATTCAACAACAACCGGAGCTAATAGTGTTGCAAGTCCGACGAAGCTGACCGGTCCAAACTGGCTAAGTTTCCCGTCTACGGTATCTCCAACAAGACTTTTCCCAAGGTTGTCAACAATACTTGCAGGTCAAATGATAACAGGCCCTTTACCAGGTGGTGATGCGGGTGCAAATATTGAAGCATTAAGCTCGGTAGCAAGGACATTGAATTTCAGGTTAACTGTCAGGGATAATGCGGCCTATGTTCCGCTCTCAAAAGTAGGCCAAACTGCTTTTACAGATATGGTTGTTACAGTTACAACCAGTGCCGGTCCATTCGCGGTGACATCACCTAATACGAATGTATCATGGGCAGGTGGTTCTTCACAAAACATTACATGGGATGTAAATAATACTACGGCTGCGCCGGTTAGTGTTGCCAATGTTAGGATAACCATGTCTACAGACGGCGGGAATACATTCCCTATCGTTCTTGCTGCAAGTACGGCAAATGATGGTACGGAATCAGTTACCATACCAACGGGTGCTACTACAACAGCAAGGGTTAGAATAGAAGCGATAGGTAATATCTTCTTCGATATTTCGAACAGTAACTTTACAGTAACTGCACCGGTTAACCCAACTTATGAGTTTGTACCACCCGGACCCGTATCGGTTGCCTGTGGTACACCAACAGCTGCGATCACTTTGCAAACAACCAGCCTGCTTGGTTTTGTAACACCGATCAACCTGGTTGCAACAGGTATGCCGGGTGTTACAACGGTTAGCTACTCTGTGAACCCTGTTACACCAGGTCAAAGCACGATCATTACACTTAACCAGGTTAACACGCTTGCACCAGGCTCTTACCCGATCACCATCCAGGGTACTGCAGGTGCGGAGTTCAAATCAGTTATCCTTACCTATATTGTTACAGCAGGTGCAGGCCCGGCTATCGGCACACACCCTGCCGCACAAACTCTTTGTGCAGGTGGTAACACATCCTTCAGTGTGGTTTCAGGCACAGCCACAAGTTTCAAATGGCAAGTAAGCACTACAGGAGCAGGTGGTCCATGGAGTGATATTATCAATGGAGGTGTTTATAGCAATGCAACGACTGCAACATTAAACATAACCGGCGCTACTGTAGTTATGAATAACTACCAGTACCGTGCAGTTGCATCGGTACTGTGTGGCTCAACAAATTCAAATCCTGCCGTACTAACTGTCCAGGCAGCTCCGGCCATTACAGGTCAGCCTGTTAACGCAACAGTTTGCGGCGGAACAAATACATCAAGCTTCAGCGTTACTGCAACGGGAACAAACGTTACCTACCAGTGGCAGGTAAGCACTGCAGGTTGTGCGGGTCCTTGGTCTAATGTTGCAAATGCAGGTGTTTATTCAGGTGTGACCACAGGAACACTTACCATTACAAATGCTCCTACAACAATGAACGGTCTTGCATACCAGGTAGTAGTTAGCGGAACATGTGCGCCTACAGCTACTTCAGGCTGTGCGGTACTCAACGTTCCTACACCGGTTGCGGTAACTTCACAACCTACAGCTTCGATTATATGCGCAGGCGCAGGCACCAACTTCACCGTTGCCGCCTCAGGCACCACGCCTTCTTATCAATGGCAGGTTAGCACTACAGGCGCAGGCGGCCCATGGAGTAATGTTACCAATGCTGGCGTTTACAGCGGCGCAACAACAAATACACTTACATTAACAGGTGTTACAGCAGGAATGACCGGGTATCTATACCGTGCGGTTGTTAACGGCGCTGCTCCCTGCGGATCTGTAAATTCAGCTGATGCAGCCTTAACGGTAAATACAGCACCGGCAATAACCACGCAACCTGTAGCAACTACTACACTTTGTGCGGGTAACAACGTTACCTATACTGTTGCTGCCAACGGAACAGCATTAGGATACCAATGGCAGGTAAGTACTGCAGGCGCGGGTGGCCCATGGACAAATGTGGCCAATGGCGGTGTGTATACAGGTGCAACAACAAATGCATTGATCATAACAGGTATCACTGCAGCGATGACGGGTTATCAATACCGTGCTGTCGTAAGCGGAACATGTACTCCTGCTGCAACCAGCCAGAACGCTGCTGTTACTGTTAATACACCGATCAGCTTCACTTCTATTGGTCAACCTGCAGCAACTATAAATATTTGCGCAACAGGGTCAACAAGCTTTGGTGTAGCGGTTACGGGTACTTCACCTTCTTATCAATGGCAGGTGAGCACCAATGGCGGCACAAACTGGACTAATATTACAAATGGTGGAGTTTATAGTACTGCAACCACTGACACGTTAAGAATAACAGGAATTACTGCTGCCATGACGGGTTACCAGTATCGTGCAGTTGTAAGCGGCGCTGCCCCATGTACACCTGTAAATTCAAACGCCGGTACACTGAATGTTACACCTCAACCGGTAATTACTGCTACCGACACAACTTTGGAGGCTGGTCAAAGCAGCACCTTAACTGTTAACGTAACACCCGGTCCGGGCTTGAGTTTTTCCTGGTATAGGGATAATGTTCTCGTAGCAGCAGGGCCAACAGCAAATTCTTATGTGGCTACAGTTAATAACCTGGGCAATTATAAAGTAATTGTTTCAAGCGGAACAGGTAATTGCGAATCAGCAGTAATTGCGATCACCGCAACGCCAAGCAACAGGCTGTTCGTATTCCCAAGTCCTACTGATGGGCGCTTCCAGGTTTCTTACTATACAGCTAATGCCATAACCAATCCTACAAAACAAAGCATCAGCATCTATGATATCTATGGCAGGCTGGTACATAAGAATGAATACAATGTCAGGCAACAATACCAATTACACCAGATGGACCTGCGTGCGCATGGTGCCGGTATTTATTTCATTGTTTTGAGAGAGGCCAACGGCAATAAGATCAAGACGGGCGAAGTTATAGTACGTTAACCTTCACTTCGTTTAAAATAAAAAACTCCCGTCACAAAGGCGGGAGTTTTTATTTGTATTAAAGATCATTTATTGGGATAACCACTTACAAATTTATTGCCCTTCACGTAAAAACGGTAAGGAAGCAAAACGGCATCCGGTCCCGCTCCTTCTATACCAATACGACCGCTGCTGCCGACCAACGCATCAACTTCATATTTGTAAGACAGGTCGTCTTCAACAAGAAACAGTTTATTGCCGGTTAAATTCAAACCCGAATTATTTTTAGATATGCCCAGGGCCTTGCCCACGTTACCCGGGCCCTTTGTAAGGCTGCTATCCGGTTTTAGTTTGCCGGTCCTTTGCAGCATGATATCTATCCCCTTTACGGGTTCAACAGCTCTTATCAATACCGCATCAGGTACATTTTTTTTATTGGTGACTACGTTAAACAAATGATGCATGCCATAACAGATGTACACATAGGCAGTTCCCGAAGCTGCATACATGTGCTCATTACGTGATGTACGTTTCCCCCCGTAAGAGTGAGATGCCCTGTCAGTAAGCCCCACATAGGCTTCTGTTTCCACAATTCTCCCGGAAGTGGTAAGGCCATCGAATTTTGTCACAATTATTTTACCAATCAATTCCCTGGCAATTGTGACCACATCTTCCCTGTCATAAAATTGAGCAGCTAACTTCTTCATTATATCTTTAACTTTAAAGCTAAAATACATAAAGCACCCAATTGCTCAATGAATTAATTCATGCTTAAAGAGATCATTACTTCCATACAGGCTTATCTTCAAACGCACCGCTTTATCATAAAGCACCGCTTATGGAAATGGATACTCATACCGGGGGTTATATACGCCATCCTTTTTTGCCTGGGTATTTATTTATTCTGGATATCCAGCAGCAGTGCCATTGAATTCATGCTGGTTAAAACAGGTGTGAAAGAATGGATGATAAAAATGCAGAGCAGCTGGCTCAGCTTTTTATTGATATTCGGTCAGCTGATACTTCACCTGGTATTGATGTTATTTTATTTCTCTTTGTTCAAATATTTGTTCCTTATCATCGGTTCACCGCTATTTGCATACTTAAGTGAGAAAACAGAATCCATAATGGAAGGGAAAGATTTTCCTTTCAGTTTTAAGCAAATGCTAAAGGATATCGTGCGTGGAATAAGACTTGCGTTACGGAACATGCTTTGGCAAACCGTATACACCGTATCCATTTTAATACTCTCTTTCATTCCCTTACTGGGTTGGATAACGCCGCTGGTAGCCCTGCTGGTAGAATGTTATTACCTTGGTTTCTCTATGCTCGACTATAGTTGCGAAAGGAATAAGTTGTCAACTTCACAAAGCATTGTTTTTATCAGCCGGCATAAAGGGCTGGCGATCGGTAATGGCATTATCTTTTACCTTATGCACCTTGTCCCTATCCTGGGCTGGATACTGGCACCGAGTTATGCAGTTATAGCAGCCACCATTAGTTTATATAATACAAAGAATAACGGCATTACCACGCGGGCTACGAATAATATATAGCTATGAGATCATGTATTTATCTTATCCCTTCTGTTTTAGATGAATCTGCCTTACAGACCATTCCTCCCTATATCACCGATGCTGTAAAAGACTGCCAAGTGATCTTTGCCGAAAATGAAAGAACAGCACGCCGTTTTTTAAAAGCCATGGACAGGCAGATAGTAATTGATGATTACGAATGGTTCACTATTCATAAAGCAGAAGAAGAACTGGTAAATGAGTTTAAGCAAAAGATAAAAGAGGAGAAGAATATAGCGATCATCAGCGAGGCCGGCTGTCCTGGTATTGCAGATCCCGGCCAGTTTTTAATAGCTGCTGCACAGGAGATGGATGCGCTTGTAAAACCCCTGGTGGGACCGAGCTCTATCCTCCTGGCCCTCATGGCCAGCGGCATGAACGGGCAGCAGTTTGAATTTGTTGGTTACCTGCCCATTGATTCCCTGGAACGTAATAAAGCCATTACCTCGCTGGAAGTTGCTTCGCAAAAGAAGAACAGCACACAAATATTCATTGAAACGCCTTACCGGAATAATCAATTGATAGAAACACTTTTTAAAGTATGCAGGCCTTCTACCAAATTATGTATAGCGGCTGAGCTGACATCCCCAACGGAATTCATAAAAACAAAAACAATTGCTGACTGGCGGAAAGAAAAAACCGACTTTCATAAAAAGCCGGTCATATTTTTATTGCATGCCGTTTAGTATCAATGTGCAACTGTTTTCATGCTGATGATCTTATCAACGATATAAACACTGTATCCTCTCCACGGCAGTGTGCCTTTATATTCCTTATAATGCAGGTCGAAATAATTACCGCTGTTATTCATCAATATATTTGCAATACTGTCATTGGTCACGGAGAATTCAAACTCGTAAGAATTCACTGTACCCGGGCTTTTGGAACGAAGCCCTGACTGGATAAGCTTTCCCTCGTACGTCTTAAAAACATTGCCTTTCTTCACCACGTAATTCAGTTCACCGGATTTAACGCCTTCGCCAAAAACATAACAATACTTCCACCAGAAAGATACAGCGGCAACAAACAGGACGATAAACACCATCCACCGTAAAAATTTTCGGAAACCACTTTTCTTTACCGGCTGTTGCCTTTCAACCGAACTAAATTTTACATCTTCCATAAATATTTTTTGCAAGATACTTATAATCCGTGTTTATCAACGAGGTAAACCATTGAAGCCATGACCGCAGCACCAAGATGTAATTCCTGTGCATTTACATTTTCAAACACATCGATCGCAGAATGATGCATATCAAAATACCGTTGCCCTGTTGTATTTAAGCCAAACTGGGCGGTCTTAAAAAGGGTTTGTAATGGCCCGATATCAGCACCGCCCCGGCCGCCTTCGCTAAAAGAAAATTTATCGGCGTCGTATGGAGAAAAATATTTTCTCCATGTGTCTACCTTTATATATTGTGCTTTCGTCATGCCACAGGAAAATCCCCGTGGATATTCAGCGCCGCCATCGCTTTCCATGGCCATTATGTGCTTTTCATTCTTTGATTTGGCTTCATCCGCATATTTATCCGCCCCTCTTCCGCCATTTTCTTCGTTGGCAAATAATACAATTCTTATCGTCCGTTTTGGTTTGTACCCAATTGCATTAAATGCCCTTAAAATTTCAATACTCTGTACCAGTCCTGCTCCGTCATCACTTGCGCCTTCAGCCGGGTCCCAACTGTCCAGGTGCCCGCCGATAGTTATTATCTCCTCAGGGAATTCTGTTCCTTTTATTTCACCTATCACATTATGGCCAATGGTATCCGGCAGCATAACACATTCAGTTCTTAAAAAAAAATCTGCTGTCGCATACCTTCCTTTTAAATGATTGCTCAGACTTTCTGCCCCTTTTGTACTTATAGCCACTGCCGGAATTTTGGGAAAGGAATCGTTATAATTTAATGCCCCGGTGTGCGGATGATCATCAAACGCTCCGGTAACAGAACGTACGATCACAGCCAATGCCCCATATTTTGCAGCCGCAGAAGGCCCACCGCCCCTGTACCGTACTGCATCACCATAAGCTCCTCTTAATAGTGTTTTATTAAATGGATAATTAAAAAAAACGATCTTGCCTTTTACTTCATCCTTTCTCCTGTTCAACTCGTCAAAATCTTTCACTTCAATTACTTTGGCAAGCACACCTTTTTTACCAGTACCCACAGAGTTCCCAATGGCAAGCACACTAAAAGACGGGTCTGCACTACGGTTACCTGTTTTAAAGCGGGCCTCTTCCTTTGCACCACGAACCCAATGCGGCACCATGCACTCCTGCAGGTAAACCTTGTCCGCCCCTGCATCTTTAAGTGTTTTTAACCCCCATTGTTCTCCCTTGTACATACCCTGGCTCCCGCTAAGTCTTTGCCCGACTGATTTGCATAATATACGCAGGTTCCCGTATGCTTTCCCATTAAGCAGGATCTCGTCTGATATTTTTTTTACCATCAGGGAATCATTTGCCTGCGGAAATGCTACAAGAGAGATGAAAAGCAGAACAATGGTTAAAGTATTTTTCATTTATAAATACATTGGGTTGAGTAACAAACTTACAGATTTAAAAGCAATACACGAATGGAATGAGTGGAGAAAAATAATTCGGTAAATTGCATGAATATCCACTTTTTAAAACAGTTTCTCATGAACATTGGCATTGTATGTTATCCCACATTTGGCGGTAGTGGTGTACTGGCAACAGAATTAGGCAAAGCGCTTGCCGACAAAGGGCATAATATCCATTTCATTACATACCAGCAGCCTGTGCGGCTCAGCGGGTTTCATGCCAATATATTTTACCATGAGGTAAGGGTGCCAACATATCCGCTTTTTGATTACCCGCCTTATGAAACGGCCCTGGCCAGTACCATGGTGGATGTTATCCTGAATAATAATGTTGAGCTATTGCACGTACACTACGCCATTCCCCATGCAGCCGCGGCTTATATGGCCAAGCAGATACTTGCCAAGCAGGGGAAAAATATCCCTTTCATAACTACATTGCACGGTACGGATATTACGCTTGTAGGCAGGGATAAGACTTACAGCCCCGTGGTTACTTTTTCCATGAATGAAAGTGATGCACTTACGGCAGTATCTGAGAACCTCAAGGAAGAGACCTATAAGAATTTTACCATTGAAAAAGAAATTGAGGTCATTCATAATTTTGTGGATGTAAAACGTTTTCACCGTAAACCGGTAGATGCTTTTAAAAAACTGATCGCTCCCAACGGGGAGAAAATAATTGTGCATGCCTCCAACTTCAGGAAAGTAAAAAGAGTGGAAGACGTTGTGTCCACCTATTTGCTGATACAGAAAAAAATGCCGGCTACTTTATTGTTGTTGGGCGACGGTCCGGAAAGATCACATATTGAAGCCAGTGCCCGTGCATGTGAATCGCATAATGCTATTAAGTTTTTGGGAAAGCAGGAACAGATGGAAGACATTTTACCCATTGCCGACCTTTTTTTACTTACCAGCGAATACGAAAGTTTCGGGCTGGCGGCATTGGAAGCAATGGCTGCAGAAGTACCCGTTATTTCTACCAATGCAGGAGGTTTACCCGAAATAAATATTAACGGCTACAGTGGCTACATGAGTAATGTGGGCGATGTAAAAGATATGAGTAAGAACGCCCTGCACATTTTACAGGATGAGGCCACATTAAATCAATTCAAGGCTAATGCATTGGCACAGGCAAATAAATTCGATATTGATAACATTGTTCCAAAATATGAAGCGCTATACAAACGTGTGCTCGCCTGATATCATCGTGACCTCAGCCATCTTTCCGGATCAAGATTATTTTTTTCATCGTTGATATAAAAATCAATAGCTCCTATCCCATCAAGGTTAGCAGCGGCTTTACCTATCACCTGTCCTGTTTTTACATTTTGACCGCGTTGTACGGTAACGCTTCCCAAATTACTATAGGTGCTGAAATATTTACCATGCTGTATGATGATCACCTGCATGTCTTCTACAAATACAATATTTGAAACAACACCGTCAAAAACAGCCTTAACATTAGTTCCTATATCGGTTGCTACGCTAAGCCCGGTAATATCCATTACCGTACCGCTTGGCAACTGGTTCCGTCCATAGTGCATAATGGTCACTCCTTTGTCAACAGGCCATGGCAGCGATCCCCTGTTCTTTTCAAAACTCATGTTCAATGCAATATTATCGGCATTCAGCAATATACTTTCCGGGCCCTTTTTGGGTTCTGTCCGCTTTGGTGCGGTGGTTACCGCCTTTGTTGTTGGATTGGTCGGGTTAGGATTTGCCTTTTCTAAAGCAGCTCTTGCATTTTCATCATCCTTTGCCTTTTTTACTGCCGCTTTCGCTGCATCGGCCTGTGCCTTCTTAATGGCCGCATTGATGGCCCTGTTGATCTTGACAGCTTGTTTTTTATAAGCAGACAGTTGGGTATTCAGTTGCTTACCCTGCTTTTTCAATTCATTCATTATCCTGTCCTTCTCCAGTTTCTGGGTTGCCAGGGCTGCCATTTCCTTATCCTTACTTTTCAGTACGACGTTTTTCTTTTGCTTGGCGCCTCCCAGTTCCTCGATACGCTGGCGGCGAAGTTCCTGTGTACGGGAAATATTTTCTCCCTGCCGCTCCCGGTATGTCCTGTAGTTCTTTAAATAAGTGATACGTCTGATGGCATCATTGAAACTTGCTGCGGAGAAAATAAAGTTGAGGAAGTCATAATTATTCCTGTTCTTATAAGCGTACACCATGCTTTTTGCATACTCCTGCTTTAAAGTGTCCAGCAAACGGTCAAACCGGTTTATATCCCGTTGCAATGTAAAAATATTATTATTGAGTAAGTTGATATCCCTGCTGATGTTATCGATGATCCTGTCCTGCAGGTTCACTTTATCATTGATCAGCTTCCATTGCACAAGGTTCTCTTTTGTTTTTGCCTTATTGGCATTCAGCATTTTTTCGGTCTGTTCCATTTCCTTCTTAAGCTGTACACGTTTCCTCTCCAGTTCCTCACGGGTCTCCTGGGCCATTGTGTGAACGCTGAAAAAAGAAAATAGTACAAGCGAAAAAATGAATTTGACCATGGGTTAAAATTATACGTTTCTCAAAAATACAATCGAAACTGCTAAGTTGAGCAGCTTTAAAGATCACATGCGTGAATAAAAAGAAAATAACGTTTACTTGCGTGTATAATTTTTGGGGATGTTGAAAGAAACTGATAATTCTTTGTTAAACTCATACTGCTTAAAGTTGAGCCTGATGTCCAGTTTGTTTTTTTCCGAGACAGTTATTTCGCGGTAGGTTGAAAAATTGAACCCGCTTTTATTTTCATAATCACTGTACGTAAGGTCTGCCGTGCGATTCCTGCTTATATCCACGTCATCCAGTTTACTATGTAACAATAAATTATTATCGGCTGACAAGGTGAGCAGGTGTTTGAAGAACCGGCCAATTGTTGAGATCAATACCTGGCTCTCTGTTTTCTTATAATAAACAATGTTGCTGTCCATAAAAACAGGATTCCCGATAAGAAGGTCCTGCAGGGTTTTGTAATCGAATGGTATCTCTGTTACTTCCTGCAAATAATCCAGTGAACGGTACTGTACCTCACGTTCCTGTTTGTTGAGTAAAATAACACTGTCTTTCGTGATCAGCACCCGGTATATTTCAATATTAAGAAAAGAAGCGGTAAGGGATATCCAGATGGCGCTGTCTTTTATTATCCTTACAATAGCGGTTACATCAGGTTGTTTTCCTTTACTATCCTGGTATTCTGCCTTGATCTTTGCATTGAATGTTTTAAAGTCAATGTAATTCTGCTGCAGGTTATCCATTGTTTTCTTTATTCTCAATAAAGAATCAACATTGGACTGGTTGGGCATGGTCACTGCAGTAGTATCCTTTGGTGCAATTGCTTTATTGATCTGTTTTGCGGTACGGCAGCTAAACACGGATAAAACGAGGATCGAAAAAATAAAAAAATGAATTATTTGCTTCATTACTATTGCTGATTTAGATACTGTTATTTAATCCCCGTATGGCCAAAACCGCCTTCACCCCTTGCAGATCCGTTTAATTGCTCAACCAGCCGCAGTTCTGCTTTTTCGGTTTTGGATATGATCATTTGCGCAATACGATCACCATGATCAATAACCTGGGCCGTATTACTAAGGTTTA
>Ga0193706_1001180_pt1 | contig 12093 bp, 11 predicted proteins | sample U3c1metaG_FD_160130 | JGI IMG/M metagenome (GOLD analysis project Ga0193706, IMG submission 160130) | Soil microbial communities from a riparian zone of the East river system, Colorado, United States - U3c1 | ecosystem: Environmental > Terrestrial > Soil > Riparian zone | place: USA: East River... | reverse complement strand
TCGGTGACCATGTAGGGCGAGATGTAGCCCTTGTCGAACTGCATGCCCTCGGTGAACTCGAGGTCCATGCCGAACGTCTGGCCCTCCTCGACGTTCACGACGCCGTCCTTGCCGACCTTCTCGATCGCGTCGGCGATGACGTCGCCGATCTCCTCGTCGCCGGCCGAGATCGTCGCGACGCGCGAGATCTGCTCCTTGCCGGAGATCTCCTTCGAGAGTCTGCCGATCGAGGCGACGACCTGGTCGACCGCCGTCTCGATGCCGCGCTTGAGGCCGAGCGGGTTGGCGCCGGCCGCGACGTTCTTGAGGCCCGTGCGGACGATCGCCTGGGCGAGCACCGTGGCGGTCGTCGTGCCGTCGCCGGCGACGTCGTTGGTCGCCGTGGCAACCTCGCGCACCAGCTGCGCGCCCTGGTTCTGGAAGACGTCCTCGACCTCGATCTCGCGGGCGATGGTGACGCCGTCGTTCGTGATCGTGGGAGCGCCGAACTTCTTGTCGAGGACGACGTAGCGGCCCTTCGGGCCGAGCGTCACCTTGACGGCGTTGGCGACTGCGTCGACGCCGGCCTCGAGGGCCTTGCGCGCGTCCGCGTCGTACTTGAGCTCCTTGTGTGCCATCTGAGTTCTCGTTCTCCTAGAGGGGCGGCGCTAGCCGGTGACCTTGGCGAGCACGTCGGACTCGCGCAGGACCAGCAGGTCCTCGCCGTCGACCTTGATCTCGGTGCCGCCGTACTTGCTGTAGAGGACCTCGTCGCCCTCGCTCACGTCGAGCGGGATGCGCTTCTCGCCGTCCTCGTCCCACTTGCCGTCGCCGACGGCGACGACCGATCCCTTCTGCGGCTTCTCCTTGGCGGTGTCGGGGAGCACGAGGCCGCTAGCGGTCGTCTCGTCCTCCTCGATGGCCCGCACGATCAGGCGGTCGCCGAGGGGCTTGAGCTTCATGTGATGCAACCTCCGATGAAGGCAGTGGACTGTCCTCGTTGGCACTCGTCCCATGCGAGTGCCAACCCCGTCCGACTATAGCCAACCGTTGGCACTCGTGCCAGACGAGTGCCAACGGTTGTTCACACGGGGCTGCGGGATCGGGTGGTGGGTGGTGGGGTGGCGGGCGCGTTCAGCTCGGCCCGTGCGGTGGTGCGCGACGTGCGTCGCTTGGCATCGAGGGGGAGGGAGCAGGAGCACCAGCCCGGTCGGCGCTCGGACCGGCGGCGTTGGTGCCCCGCTTCGTCACGAAAGCGCGCCGAACTGCGCAACCGCCCGCGATCCCTGGCAGCTCGTTCGGATCACTGTCCCTTTACGCCCCTATAGCGGGCGCAAAGGGACACTCATCAGGCAGGCGGCGGCGCACCGCGCAACCGCGCACGCGCTCTGCGACGAAATCGCGCAAGACCGGCGACGCTGGTGGCACTGCACCCTCCCCCTCCCCAGCCGACCGGCGCACACCGCGCGGCACCAGCGGCGGCCGAACGGAGCGCCACCGCCGCGGGAAGGGGGCGCTAGTTCTGCGCCCCGCCGATCCCGTGCATGCGGTCGCGGATCGGCGACTTCGGCTCGAGGATCTGCGAGAAGCGGACGACGGTCACGACGTCGTCGAGGTCGACCGGGCGGTCGTAGATCTGCTGGAGGAAGCTCATGAGCTCCTCCACCCGCCGCGACTCCGGGTTGTCGTGCTCGACGTCGCGTGGGCTTAGATCGCGCACGCGCTTGACCTCCACCGAGTCGATCACGGCGTCGAAGATCTTCTCGCGCGGCGAGTACTGGTAGCCGATCGTGACGAGCACGCAGTCGTTCTTGCGGTACTTGTGCGACTTGTCCCCGAGGCGGATCGTCGCCGTCTTGCGGCCGTTTCGCAGCTGGTCGGCGAAGACGGCCGAGTAGAAGTTGAGGACGCGCACGACGTGAGGAGCCTACCGGTCGTGGGCGATCGCCGACAACGCCCGCGCCGCCATCTCGCGCTCGCCGTCGTAGCTCAGCGCTCGCGTTGCCTCCTCCAGCGGCATCCAGCGCGCCTCCTCGACCTCGTCGTCGTGGTCGTCGAGCGATCCGCTGCGGTACGAGAAGAGGTAGAAGGCCACGCGCTTGAAGATGCGCTTGCCGTCGCGCTGGTAGAAGTAGCGCACCTCGCCGAGCTTGCGGACGAGGTCGGCGTCGACGCCGGTCTCCTCGCGCACCTCGCGCGCGGCGGTCAGGTCCGGCGTCTCGCCGGGATCGACGTGTCCCTTCGGCAGCGCCAGCACGCGCTGGCCCTGCGCGCCGCGGCGCGTCGGCACGATCACGATCGTCTCGTCCCCGCGCACGACGACGCCGCCGGCGGAGCGCTCCTGCTCGTCGCCGCGTCCCTTCCCGCCCCGTCTGCGGCCTCTGGCCTTCTTCTCAGAAGACATAGCGCTCGAGCGCGGACGGGTCGTGGACGGTCAGCTTGCCACGGCCCTGCTCGATCACGCCGGCGCGCTCCAGCACGGCGAGGAAGCGGCTCGCCGACTCGCGCGAGGAGCCGGCAAGCTTCGCGACGTCGGCCTGTGTCGCGATCACGAGCACGTCGCGCTCCGCCGCGCCTTCGTCCTGCGCCTCGGTGACAAGCTGCGTGAGGACCGTCGCGACGCGGCTCTGGACGGTCTGGAACGACTGGCTCGCGATCCGCTCGTTCGCGGCCCGCAGGCGGCGGCCCAGCGAGGTGACGACGCCGAGCGCGATCTCGACGTGGTCGCGCATCAGCCGTCGCATGTCGGCACCGAGGATCGCGACCGCCTCCAGCCCGTCGAGCGTCTCGACCGTCGCCGAGCGCCGCTCGCTCTCGAACATCGCGAGCTCGCCGAAGATGCTGCCGGGGCCGAAGGTCGACAGCGCGATCGTGCGCCCGTCGGCGTGCTCGCGGATCGCGCGCGCGTGCCCGCTGCGCACGACGTAGCAGGTGTCGCTCTCGTCGCCCTCGCGGAAGATCACGCGGCCGGGCTCGAAGCGGCGCGGGACGGCGAGCTCCGCGACGCGCGAGAGGTCCTCCGGCGCGAGCGTCTCGAACGTCGGCACCCGCGCCAGCAGCGCGATGGTGTCCTCGGTGCTCGTCGCCACACGAGGTATCTACCAGGTTTCGCCCTCCGGTCACCGCAAGCGGCGACCTGCGGGCGACGTCACACCGCGGCGTCGAGCGCCTGCTCGCGGCGGCGGCGCGTGAGCGCTCGGCCGAGCGGCCAGGCGCACGCGGCGAGCGCGAGCAGCGGGACGAGCGCGGCGGCGGCGATCACGACGACGGCCGCGGCGACCTCCAGCACGCGGCCTGCGTCGTCGAAGGCGCCGCCCAGCGTGAGCCCGCCTTCGTCGGTGCCCGAGCCTTGGTCGCTGTCGCCGCGGACGCTGACGCTCACCGTCGCGTAGTCGACGCGCCGGTCGAGCGCGCGCTGGGAGCGCTCGGCGAGCGCGATCGTGCGCTCGAGCGCGTCGAGGCGGGCTCTCAGTCGCAGCGTCTCGTCCTCCGTGTCGGCTGCACGCAGCGCGCGCAGGACGCCGACGCGCTCGGCGCGCGCGTTCGCGAGCTGGCGGCGGACGGACACGTACGCCTGGTTGACGTCGACCGCGTCGTCCGTGCGCGCGAGCACCTGCGCGTCCGGCAGCCGCGAGAGCGCGGCGAGCGCGGGCTGCAGCTCTCCCGCCGGGATGCGCAGCGCGAAGCGCGCCTCGCCGCCGGTCGTCCCGCTCGCGATGCTCGACTGGTCGACGATCCCGTCGAAGCGGGCGACGACGCCGAGCACGTCCTGCGCGACGTCGTCGACGCGCTCGGGATCGCTGCTCAGCTCCAGGCTCGCGGAGCGCTCGACCTTGCGGTCACGGGTCGCGGGGTCGGTGCCGGCCGCGGGCGCCTGCGCGGCGACCTCCGGCGCGGCTGCGGCGCGGTCCTCGATCGCGCCCCCCGCGGGCGGCGGCGCGTCGGGGGTCGCCGCGTCCGGCGCTCCGGTCTGCTCGGGTGCGGCGAGCGACGAGGTCGCTGCCTGGTCCGGGTCGGCGCCCGGCCCGCCGTCGCCGAGCACAAGCACCAGAGCCGTCAGCGCGACCGCTACGGTCGCCGCAGCCGGCAGCAGCGTGAAGCGCCACGGGCGCCGGGCGGGCGCTGACCGCGGCGCGGCGGGGCGCGCGAATCTGTCCTCGACGCGCGCGTCCAGCCGCTCGGCGAACGCGGCAGACGGACGCGGGCGCTCGGCGGTCAGCAGCGCGACCAGCTCGTCGTCCTGCTCCGGGGTCAGCTCGTCGTCATGCATGGCAGGCCTTCCTCAGCTTCGCGATCGTGCGGTGCAGGAGCGTGCCGGCGTTCGACTCGCTGACGCCGAGCACGCGAGCGATCTCGGCGTTCGTGAGGCCGGCGTGGAACTTCAGCGACACGAGCTCGCGCTCGCGCGGGGCGAGCGCGTCGAGCGCGGCGCGCACGACGGTGCGGCGCAGCACGTCGTCGTCGGTCGCGCCGACCGTCGCGGCGGCGTCGACCGCCGTGGGGTCCTCCGGGTCGGCGGCGAGCGTCGCGTGGCGTCTGCGGCGGCGCAGCTCGTCGAGCGCCGCGTTGCGCGCGATGCCGAACAGCCAGGCGCGCTCGTTCCCGCGTGCGCGGTCGAACGAGCGGCGCTTGCGGTACGCGCGCTCGAACGCGAGCGCCGTCGCGTCCTCGGCCGCCGCCGCGTCGCTCAGCAGCGTCGCGACGTAGGCGTAGACGTCGTCGCGGCTGGAGCGGTAGAGCGCCTCGAAGCGCTCCCAGCTTTCGGCGGCTGCGGGCGCGGGGCGGTCGGTCGGCGTCGCGGTCATCGTGGCGTCCACGTCCCTACTACGTCGCGGCGCGCGATCCATCACAGAGAAGGGTTTCGCCCTCCGGCCACCGCAAGCGGCGACCTACGGGCGACGTTACACCGCGGTCACCGCTAGCGGCGACCTGCGGGCGACGTCACACCGCCGGCGCGGGCGCGCCGAACAGCCGCGGGTCGTTCGTGATCACGCCGGTGACGCCGAGCGCTTCGAGCGCGCGGATGCGCGGAGCCTCGTCGACGGTCCACACGTACAGCTCGCCGCGTGCCTCGCGGATCGCCTCCACGAGCCGCGCCGTCACGAGTCGCCAATGCACCATCAGCGCGTCGCAGCGGCCGGCGCGGATCGCATCGCCGGCGCGCGCCGGCAGGATCCGCCGGCCGATCCCGAGCGCGACGAGCGCCGGCGCGATGTACAGCTTCGAGGCGGTGTAGTCGCGGCGCGCGCGCGGCACCGACCAGCCGAGCCGCAGCGCCGGCTCGAGCGCGCGGATGCGCGCGAGCGACTGCGGATAGGTCGAGGAGACGAGCGAGCGCTCGACGAGGTCGTGCGCGCGCAGCGCCTCGACCACCCGTCGCTCGTAGCCGGGGATCTTCAGGTCGACGTCGAACTCGAGCGACGCGAACGCGGGCAGCGTGAGATGGGCGAGCCCCTCCTCCAGCGTCAGCGGCGTGCGGCTGCGCACGTCGCCGTAGTCGTGCGCGAGCAGCAGCTCGCCGCGCGCGGCGTCGGGCCTGCCGTCGGCGCCGAGCGCCGGCAGCACGTCGAACTCGATCATGTCGACGCCGTGCGTCAGCGCGGCGTCGAAGCTCTCGCATGTGTTTCCGGGCGCGATCAGGTCGGCGCCCTTGTGGCCCACGCGGCGCAGGGCGACGGCGCGGCTCAACGCTGGCATCCCGGGCACCAGAAGGTCGTGCGGTTGTCGTCGCCCTGGCCGCGGGCGCGGATCGCCTCGCCGCAGCGCGGGCAGGGGCGGCCGGCGCGCTCGTAGACGCGGCGGTCGCTCGCGTCCTTGCGCGCGGACTCGGCGGCGCGCCGCATCCGCGGGCGCACGTGCTCGATCACGGCGAGTGCCTCCGCATCGGAGACGTCGCGCAGCCGTCGCCACGGATCCACCGCGGCGCCCCAGCAGCCCTCCGCCTTCCAGATGTTGCCGATGCCGGCGACCGTGCGCTGGTCGAGCAGCGCGTCGCCAAGCGCGCGCGTGGGGTCGTCCTCGCGCAAGCGGCGCAGGAAGCGCTGCGCGTCGAACTCGTCGGCGACCACGTCGGGACCGAGGCCGGCGATGCGCTGGTCGAAGCGCGAGCGGCCCTCGGTCATCAGCTCCAGCAGCGGGCCGTCGAACTCGACGACCTCGTGATCGCGGGCGCGCAGCACGAGCCAGGCGCGGCGGGGCGCGCGACGCCAGCGGGCGCCGTGACGGTAGACGGCCCACGCGCCCGTCATGCGCAGGTGCGAGTGCAGCACGAGGTCGCCTTCGAAGCGCAGGAACAGGTGCTTGCCGTGCGTGTCGACCTTCGTCACGGCGCGCCCGTCCAGTCGCTCCGGCCAGCGGTCGCGGGCATGGCGCGCCTGTGGCGTGACGATCTCGTCCGGCACCACGCCCTCCAGCACCGGCCGGATGCGGTTCGCCGCTCGCAGGATCGTGTCGCCCTCGGGCATGGGTCAAGGGTAGGGCGCGCCAAGAGGCGGTGTGCGAGGTTGCCGCGTGCGCGGCGCGTCAGGCCGGCTCGACCGGCACGTCCGCCGGCAGTGGGATCTCCTGCGGCGGGGCGCCTTCGGTCGCCTCCCATGAGGAGAACGCGACGCTGTCGCGGCCGGTGTGATCGGTCGCGCCGCCGAGCGCGAGCAGCACGACGCGCTGCGGGCGCCGGTTGACGAGCTGCCGGCGTACTGCCGGCGCCACGCGGGCCAGCGCGCCGCGAGCGAGGCGGTGCTCCTCGCCCTCGACCAGCAGCGACAGCTCGCCGTCGAGCACGAGGTAGACCTCCTCCTGGTGCTCGTGACGATGGATCCGCCCGACCTGGCCGGGCTGCAGCAGGATCAGGTTGAGGCCGAACGTCGAGACGCCCAGCTCGCGCCTCAGTGGCTGGAAGCGCTCGCCGGAGCCGAGGTCGATCTGCGCGAAGCTGACGCCATCGTCCATCCGCCGGCTCCTGGCCGCTAGACGGAGGAGTGCGCCTTCACGGACCGGCGCGTCTTGGCGGCGCCGACCCGGGCAAGTCTGCGCATCGCCGCGTCGCCGCGGATCGCTCTCGCATCCGGACGCTTGGCGACGATGCCAACGCCCTTGGTGGACACGGGCGTGACCTTGAAGATGCCGCGATTGGCCATGGCAAGAAGTGTAGGGCCTCAAAGACGCTGAACTGGTCGAGCGTCTCCTTGGGGATGTGGATCGGCACGTAGAGCGTGGTGCCCGGGACGGGCGGCGTCGGCGTCCAGAACCACGAAGGCTCCGGAAGCGCGAAGTCGACGCTCATGCGCTGGTGGATCGTCGTGTCATCGACGTAGCTGACGACGAACCGGCGCCGACGGACCCACGCCGGAAAGCGAAGCGCGAGCTGCACCGCGACGAGCCCGAGCGATTGCGGGTCGAGCGCCGGCACCGCCGGCGTCGTGGCAGCTTCCGTTCCGCGCCCCTGCACCGCGCGAACCGTACGTGCGCGACCGGACCGTCTCGCCTCAGGCGCTCAGCGTCAGCTTGCGCGGTCCGGCACGGAAGCCGACCTCGGCGAGCGCGGCCTCCCACGGCGTGCCCATCACCGGCTCGCCGTCGACCTTCTCCAGCGCGATCCGTCTGACGCGGCCGGCGCGGGCGTGGTCGGCGAGCGCGGTCAGCGTCTGCAGCGCTCTGCCGCCGCGCTCCAGGTACAGGATCGGCTCGCTGCCCGCGAGCACGACCGTCGCGCCGGGCGCGCGTGCCGGGCGCCTGCCGCCGCTCGTGCGCGAGCCGCCTCCGGCCTCGCCGCTGCGCGCCCGCTCCTCACGCTTCGGCCACGGCAGTGCGGCGCCGTACGGCTGCGCCGGGTCGGTCGCCGCCAGCACGAGCGGCTCCGCCTCCTCCGGCGCCTGCTTCGCGCGCAGCCGCTCGACCGCGCCCGGGAGCGCGAACTGCGCCCCGCCGAGCCCCTCCACGAAGTAGCCCCGGCGCGCGACGCCGAGCGTCTCCAGTTGCGACAGCTCCGGGTAGAGCGCCGAGAAGCCGCCCGGCACGCCCTCCGCCAGCACCAGCTCGCGCGTCAGGATCCCGTAGCGCTCCAGCAGCAGCTCCGCCTGCGCGCGACGGCGGGCGGCGGGGTCGACCGGCTGCGCCGGGACCTCGAACAGCGAGGCGGTCAGCGACCAGCGGCCTTGGACCTGCGCCTGCGCGCCGCCGCGGCGCGAGGAGAAGCGGCGACCGGCACGCGCACCCGAGCCCGCGCGACCGCCCGCCGCCCGCTGCGCCCGCGCCAGCGTCAGCCGGGGCGCGCGCAACGGCGCGAACGCGTCGTTCGTCACTTCGCCCGCCCATGCGAGGTCCCACAGCGCCTCCTGCAGCTCCTCCGGCGCGAGGTCGACGTCGATCAGCAGGTCGGTGAAGAAGCACGACCCCTGCGCCAGCCGCGCCCGCACGGCCTCGTGGGCCGGTTCGCTCGGCGGCTCGCCTCTCACCGGCGGCGGTCCGAGCAGTCCGGCGTCCTCGCGGAACAGCAGGGCTACGCGTCCATTCGTGCGCCCCAGAGCGCCCGCGCCGACCCACACCAGCTCGCCGCTCGCGCACAGTGTGTCGATCCAGGTCGCCGAGTACGCGCCGACGCGGCGCGGCAGCACGTCGTGCTCCCATGTCGCTGGCGTCAGCGCGAGCCCCTGCAAGGGCACGAGCTGCTCGCGCAGGCGGTCCACGCCCGCCCCGCCCGCCGGATGCTTGTCGACCCCCTGCCACGCCGGCAGGAACGCCGCGAACGCGCGCGTGTCTGCTGGCTCGATCTCCTTGCGCAGAACCGCCAGCGAGGCGCGACGCAGCCGTCGCAGCACGTCCGCATCGCACCACTCGCGGCCGCTGCCGCCCGGCCGCAGCTCGCCGCGCACGACGTCGCCGGCGCGCTCCAGCTCGCTCAAGGCCGGCGTCGGGTCGAGCCCGTAGCGCTCGCGCGGCTCACTCGTCGGGAAGGGACCGTGCGTCTGCGCGTAGCGGCGCATGAGGCGCATGAGCGCGTCCGGCACGTCGGCGAGGAACGCCTCGGGCAGCCCACCGGGAGCCACGGTGCCCAGCGCGTCGCGGTAGAGGCCTGCGTCGGCCGCGTCGATCCAGCGCTGCTCGCCGCCGACGCGCACGCGCACGGCGCGCCGCTCCCCTCTCAGCTCCCCCAGCAGCGCGAGCGCGTCGATCCCCGCGTGCACGCGCTGCGCCGCCTCCGCCTCGGTCAGGTCGCCGACGCGCCGCAGCACGTCGTGCAGCTCGTCGCGCGTGGCGGCGCGCGTGCGCTCGGAGCGGTGCTGGAGGTCGTCCTCGACCTGGTCAAGCGCGTCCGCGTCGATCAGGTCGCGCAGCTCCTCTTGCCCGAGCAGCTCGCGCAGCAGGTCGCGATCGAGCGACAGCGCCGCCGCGCGCCGCTCGGCGTTCGGCGTGTCGCCCTCGTACATGTACGTCGCGACATAGTCGAACAGCAGCGAGGAGGCGAACGGCGAGGCCGTCGGCGTCTCGACCTCGACGATGGACAGCTCGCGGCGGTGAAGCTTCGTGAGCAGGTCGCGCAGGCCCGGCAGGTCGAGCACGTCGCGCAGGCACTCGCGGTAGGTCTCGAGGATGATCGGGAACTCGCCGTAGCGCTTGGCGACCTCCAGCAGGTTCTGCGACTTCAGCCGCTGCTGCCACAGCGGCGTTCGCTTTCCCGGATACGCGCGCGGGATCAGCAGCGACCGCCCGGCGTTCTCGCGGAAGCGTGCGCCGAACAGCGCGCTGCCGCTCAGCTCCGCGCCCGGCGGCTCGTCGGCGTCGGGCAGGTGGACGATGATCCCGTCGTCGCTCCAGATCGCGTCCGCCTCCAGGCCCAGCTCGTCGCGGATCCGGGCGGAGAGCGCGAGCCCCCACGCCGCGTGGATCCGGCCGCCGTAGGGGGACAGGACGCACAGCCGCCAGTCGCCGATCTCGTCGCGGAAGCGCTCGATCACGATCGTGCGGTCGCTCGGGATCACACGTGTGGCGGCCTGCTGCTCGCGCAGGTAGTCGAGCAGGTTGCGCGCGGCCAGCTCGTCGAGGTCGTAGTCGGCCGCGAGCGTCGCCGCGTCGCTGTCGACCGCAGTGCGCGCGAACGCGCCGATCGCCTCGCCCAGCTCCTTCGGCCGCCCGACGCTGTCCCCCTTCCAGAAGGGGATCGCGCCCGGCGCGCCCGGCGCCGGTGTGACGATCACGCGGTCGCGGCCGATCTCCTCGATCCGCCAGCTCGACGCGCCGAGCAGGAACGTCTGGCCCGGCCGCGCCTCGTAGACCATCTCCTCGTCCAGCTCGCCGACGCGGCGGCCGTCCGGCAGCGTGACCATGTAGAGGCCGCGGTCGGGGATCGTGCCGGCGTTCGTGACCGCCAGCGCGCGCGCTCCTCTGCGCGGACGGATCGTGCCGGCGACGCGGTCCCACACGATCCGCGGCCGCAGCTCGGCGAACTCGGACGACGGGTAGCGGCCGTCGAGCATGTCGAGCACGTTCTCGAGCTGCGCGCGCGACAGCTCGGCGTAGGTGTGGGTGCGCGTGACGAGCGCGTGGAGATCGTCGACGGAGACCGGCTCGTCGTCGGGCCCGTCGGCCGCCGCGGCGATCGCGACGACCTGCTGTGCGAGCACGTCGAGCGGGTTGCGCGGGACGACCGTCGGCTCGATCGCGCCGTCGCGCATGCGTCTCGCGACGACCGCGCACTCGAGCAGGTCGGCACGGAACTTCGGGAAGATGCGGCCCTTGCTGGTGTCGCCGACGTTGTGCCCGGCGCGGCCGATCCGCTGCAAGCCCGCCGCGACCGACTTCGGCGACTCGACCTGCAGCACGAGGTCGACCGCGCCCATGTCGATGCCCAGCTCCAGACTGGAGGTCGCGACGATGCAGGGGATCTCACCCGCCTTCAGCAGCTCCTCCACAACGAGCCGCTCCTCACGCGCGAGCGAGCCGTGGTGGGCGCGCGCGATCTCGATCGGCGGTCCGTTCGCCGCCGCCGCGCCCGTCCCGCCGCTGGGCGGCTCGCCGTCCTCGCCGGCGGCTTCCGCCGCCGCGAGCCGCTGCTCCTCCGCCAGCTCGTTCAGCCGCAGCGCGATCCGCTCTGCGCTGCGGCGGTTGTTGACGAACAGGATCGTCGAGCGGTGCGCCTGGATCTCTCTCAGCAGCTCGGGGTAGATCGCCGGCCAGATCGAGCGGCGCGTCGCCTCGCCGCCCGCGAGCGGGTCGACCTCGGGCGCGGGCGTCGCGTCCGGCTCCACCATCGACTCCACCGGCACGTGGATCTTCAGGTCGAGCGGCTTGCGCATGCCTGTGTCGACGATCCGGCATCTGCGCCGCGGGCCGACCATGAAGCGGCCGACCTCCTCCAGCGGGTTCTGCGTCGCCGAGAGGCCGATCCGCTGCACCTCGCGGCCACCGTTCTGCTCCCGCGCGAGCGCGTCGAGCCGCTCCAGCGTCAGCGCGAGGTGCGCGCCGCGCTTCGTGCCGGCGACGGCGTGGATCTCGTCCACGATGACCCATTCGGCTCCCCGCAGGATCTCCCGCGCTCTGCTGGTGAGCATCAGGTAGAGCGACTCGGGCGTCGTGATCAGCACGTCGGGCGGCTCGCGCAGCATCTGCGCGCGCTCTCTCTGCGGCGTGTCGCCCGTGCGCAGCGCGACGCGCAGGTCCGCGGGCGGGCGGGGCCCCATTCCCTTCAACGGCGCGCGCAGGTTGCGCTCGATGTCGTAGGAGAGGGCCTTGAGCGGGGAGACGTAGACGAGGCGGGTGCGGCGGTCTCCCGCCGGAGACGGCTTTCGCCCTCCGGTCGCCGGAACCGGCGACCTGCGGGCGACGTCACCCGCGAGCCGGTCGAGCGCCCAAAGGAATGCCGCCAGCGTCTTGCCGGACCCGGTCGGCGCCGAGATCAGCACGTGCTCGCCGGTCGCGATCGCCGGCCAGGCCTGTGCCTGCGCCGCCGTCGGCTCCGCGAACGCCCGGCCGAACCACTCGCGAACCTGCGGTGTGAAGTGAGCGAGCGGATCCGTCATGGACCCACGTACGTTACGACTTGCTCAGGCGGATACGACCGCGACGACGGTCTTGCGCCGGAGCACCGTGAGCAGCGCCCCGGCGGCCGCGAAGCCCGCG
>Ga0193706_1001179_pt1 | contig 12100 bp, 23 predicted proteins | sample U3c1metaG_FD_160130 | JGI IMG/M metagenome (GOLD analysis project Ga0193706, IMG submission 160130) | Soil microbial communities from a riparian zone of the East river system, Colorado, United States - U3c1 | ecosystem: Environmental > Terrestrial > Soil > Riparian zone | place: USA: East River... | reverse complement strand
TCGTCCAGCCGACAGCGGCGAACGCCCGGCGGGCGGCGGCCCCGGACGGGGCGGCGACAATCATGCGGGCCTGCCGGCGGTAGGGCTCGGGCATCGATCGGATGCCGAGGCCGCCGTACACCGGCCAGGTGGTCGGGTCGTTCCGTCGGGCGGTCATGCCGCCACCAGCTCGGGGATCGGGCGGCCGCTGGGGGTCTCGACCCGACCGTCGGCGAACACCTTCGCCGCGCCCCAGGGGCGGGGGAGCGAGATCGTGATGGACAGGCAGCCGACCCCGGCGCGGGCCGACCGCAGGGTCTCGGCCACGGCCCGGCGGGCGCCGGCCAGGTTGCGGGCGGCCTCGTCGGCGGCGGCCAGCTCGGCGGCCACGTCCTCGGTCGAGCGCAGGCACACCACGAACCCGCGGCGGAACCCCATGCCGTGGGCCTCGGTGTTGCGGAGGCGGCCGGCGTCGAACACCAGCAGGTGCTCGGCCACGGTGACGTCGGGGCCGGCGTCGCGCCGGCAGTCGGCGACCTGGTGGGTGACCACCCGGAGGAGGGCACCGCCCAGGTCAGCGACGAGCACGTCCAGGTTGGGGGTCACGCCAGAGCGGCCGGGGCCGAAGTCCATGGCGGAAAGAACCTGGACGTTGGTGGGGGTGGTGTCGGGCATGTCGGCCTCCGGGGTCGGGGTTGAGGTGACAGCCATCACGTTACCGCGCTAACAGGTGACGTGCAAGTGCTACGTCGGGATTCTCTTGGCCGCGAGCCCCTTAGCGAAGTTGGCCGGCGGCAACGTCAGCTCGGGGATCAGGTAGGAGACCCCCCACACGAGGGCGTCCATGCGGTCGGGGGAGTCGGGGTCGAGCGGCGTCCAGAAACACATCTGCTCCTCCAGCTGGGGGAACACGCCAACGTGGTGAGCGCGGTGGCCCTCGGGCTTGCGCGAGTAGAGCATCGCCACGGGCTCGGCCCGGACTCGCTTCCCGCGGCTGGCCCGGACCTCCTCGACGGGGACGGTGTTGTCCTGGACGCCGATGATGTCGACCACGAGCTTGGCGCCGAAGTTGGTTTCGGCGACGACCACGTCAGCGTTCCAGGCGCGGAACGCCTGGATGACGACCTGGGACCACACCTCGGGGCGGTTCGGTACGGAGACGTCGTCGAGGACCCAGACGTGTTGGAGGCCTCGGGCGTCGCGGTCGGACTGGAGCCCCACCACCACGATGCCGCACTCATCACGGTTGTCGGAGCCCGACGGGTCGACCGCCACCACGATCCGCGACAGAGCGGGTAGCTGGTCGATGGTGCGCCGGCCCGACTGGATCTGGTCCTGGTCCCACAGGGCGCCCTCGACCGAGTCGATGACCTGCCCGTGGATCTCCTGGGCGGCCAGGCGGGTGCCCTCGTACTTCCCGAGGATCGACGTGAGGAACTGGAGCGGCAGGTTGGTGCGGTTGTCGAGCATCGACCCACGGGTGACGTGGGTGGTGCCGTGCTTGCCGGCCAGCAGGTCGCGGATGACGGGGACCGGTTTCGGGGTGGTGGTCACCACGCCCTGGGGGACCATGTCGAGGGGGCACTGGCCACGTAGGGCCAGCTCGGCGTTTGTGAACACCGTGTTTCCGACCGCGTCGACCTTGTGCTTGTAGGCGGCCAGCTCGTCCACCCACAGCGTGTGGAAGTTCCGGCCCCGGGGCCCCTCCGGTTCGATCGCGGTGTGGACCTCGAACACGGAGACGTGCTCGACGCCGTCCGGGCCGGTGATCCCCACCCGGGGCTCCAGCGTCGAGTCGGCGCCGATCCAGCGGTGGCCCCGGCGGCGGACGACCTCGCGTAGGCCGGACACGCCACCGATCTGGAGGGCCTTCACGTCATCGTTGTTCTGGCCGATGAGACCGACCAGGTGCGGGTGGCTGGCGGCGGCGAACTGCTCGCACCGGTCGATGACCCACTCGGCGCCGGTGCGGTTCTTTCCCCAGCCGCGGCCGGTGACGATCACCCACCAGGTCCACAGGCCGAGCGGGGCCATTTGCTCGGGGCGGCCGTGGAAGTGCCACGAGCGCCACAGAGCGTCTAGCTCGGCCTCGGTCTGGGCCCCGAGGATCTCGGTGAGCTGCTCGGGCGTGAGGTCGGCCAGTTCCTCGGCCATGCTCATGCCCACTACCTGGCCTCCCAGCGTTCGACGTCGGTGGCCGACAGGGGGCGGGGGAGGGCGGCCGTGATGCCGGGCACGAGGCGGAACCCGAGGGCGGTCAGGGGGGCCTCGACGACAGCCCGGACGTACTCGGACACCGAGGGGGTGCCGCTGGTGGCCACCACGTAGTCGAGGAGGCGACGCGTGTCCTCGCTGACACGGAAGGCCACCGGCGCCGTGGGGCGGTCATACCGCGGCGCCTGGGCCATCAGCAGTGCCGGCAGGGGCGGGGCCCGCCCGGGGGATTCTGGCGGAGGGCGGCGATGGTCTCGCGGTGCCGGCGCCGGTGGGTGGCCTGACGCGACCGGTACCAGCCCAGCGGCGGGAAGATCACCCAGAGGACGGCGCGCCAGCACGAGCCGGCCAGGCGGCGCACTACACGCGCCCCGTCAGCCACTCGGCGGGGAGATCGAGGGTGTCGGCCAGCTTGCCCACGAGCTGGGCCCGGACCGCTTCGAAGTCCTCGTCGGCCATCGGCTGGGGCTCCCACAGCGGGGTGACGTCCATCACCAGGTCCAGCTCGGGCTCGGGGCCCGGGCCGCCGTCGAGCGCGGCGAGCGCGTCGACGTCGGCCGGCGGCAGCAGCCACCCCACGATGCGTCGCAGCCGGTCACTGATCATGAGCGGAGACTACCGGCGACGGCCAGGCGCGGGTGGGTGTCGACGGTGGCCGCGGCCGTCCACCGTTCGGTCAGCAGATCGACGGCGGCCTGGCCGGCGGCGTCCATGTCGTCAAGGTTGCGCATCACGCACCCGACGATCTCCCCGGCGGTCACCTCGGGCCAGACCGGGCCGGCCCCGGAGAGCTGGAGGCGGCGGCCGGTGAGCTGCGCCACCAGGCGTTCGAACTGGTCGGGGGTCAGCGGGCCCATCTCCAGCTCCTCATCCACCCGGCCGTCACGAAGTAGGGCCTCGTCGAGGACGTCGCGCCGGTTGGTGGTCATGCCGATGACCAGCCCGTGCGGGGTAACCATGCCGTCCAGGGCGTTGAGGAGCCCGGCCAGGGTGATGCCCTCACGTTCGGAGTCGTCGCGGGTCTTCGCCGCGTGGACTACGTCGATGTCCTCCAGCAGCAACAGGGAGCGCTCGGGCACGTTGGCCAGGAGGTCGTTCAGGTTGGCGTCGGCGCCCAGGTCCGACAGCGACAGGGCGTAGACGTCGAGCCCGAAGTGGCCGGCGACGGCCCGGAGAGCGGAGGTCTTCCCGGTGCCGGGCGGGCCGTGGAGGAGGTAGCCGCGGTGCCACGGCACCCCGAGCAGGCCGTACTTGTCCTCCGATGCGAGGAAGCGGGCGAGGTCGGCGACGAGGCCGTCCAGGTGGCCGGCGGGGAGCACGACGGAGTCGAGGGAGCGGATGGGGAGCGGCCGGCGTGGGCCCCAGTGGCCCCAGCGGGAGGCGATCACCAGGCGGGGGACGCGCTTCCCGGAGACCAGGGAGTCGGCGATGCCCTGGAGGAACGCGACGACAGCGGCGCGGCCGTCGAGGGTGCGGGCCGTGAAGATCACCCGGTGAGGCGGGTACATGAACGACGCCCTGCCCTCCGGGTCGCGGCCCGGGCGCGAGGCGTAGGTGCTCTCGTCCTTCTCGATCTGGACAACGATCGTGTGCCCGTCCAGCTCGACCTCGTGGCGGCGGGCGCCGTCGTAGGCCAGGACCACCCGGCGGCGGATGGTCTCGGACTCGGCGTCGGCCACGGGGGCCGTGCCGTCGAGCTTGTGGGGCTCGTCGCCCCGGTAGGTGCGGGTCGTCGCGGTCAGGGCCCGCTGGGCCTCGTCGGGCAGCTTGGCCAGGAGCCACTCGTGGACGTGGTCGTAGACCTCGTCGCCCTCGTGCACCGTGACCGTGAACGTCCGGGCGCCCTGCCAGTTGCGGTACTGCTGCTGGGCCTGCTTGCCCAGGTGGTAGAGCGCGGTCGCGGTGGCGATGCGGCCGCCCCACTTGCCGACGGGTCGGCCGGCGGCCTGGGTAGCGGCGGCGGTGTGGTCGGGGACTTCGGTCGGGGGGCTCACGGGTCGGGGGTCTCCTCGGGCTCGTTGGCGGCGATGCGCTGGAGGTACTCCAGCTGCTGGGTGAGGTCGAGGACGGGCACCCCGACGTCGGCGCGGGCGTTGGCGATGTCGATCGCCGTGGCGCCCGAGCAGAACGAGCAGCCGTCAGGGGAGAACGAACAGGCCTCACACCCGAGGGGGTCGCTCACTTCTCACCGGCCTTCGCTCTGAGGCGCTCGACCTCGACGGCTGGCAGCACCACAGCCGGCGTCAGGGTGATGACGCCGGAGTCGGTCGCGGACACCAGGTAGTGGCGGATCGCTGGGTCCCCCATCTTCCCCAGGGCCAGACGGCGGCGCGAGTCCAGCTCGACGACGTCGTCGGCCATCAGAACGCCAACCGGAGGAGGGCGGCGCACGCGGCCACCACCAGGCACACGAACAGCGCCGTGGCCCCCGCCCCGCCCAGGACGATGATCGCCTTCGACGGGATGGGCAGCTCGGCCCAGGTCGGGCGCTTGCGGCCGGCGGGCAGCACCCGGGCGGCGCTGGGGTTGGGGTGGTTTGATCTGGCCGGCGGCGTTCTGGTGGATCTCGTTGGCGGCGAGGTAGCCGCACGGGTCGCTGTGGGAGTCGCCGTGCTGGCAGGGGCCGTGGGCGGGCCCCTTGAACGGGTGCTTATCCACAGCGGGTGGCCTCCTGGGTGAGGAGCTGGCCGTAGGCGGCGCGGCCGGCGGGGGTGAGGTGGACGCCGTCGGCGCCGATGTGCTCGGGGCGGGCGACGCTGGCCCAGTCGGAGACGTGCTCGCCGCGGCCGGCGGCGAACGCCGTCAGCCACTGGCGGAACCGGGTGATGCCGGCGGCGTAGGCCGGGTCGGTGCCGTAGTAGGCGGGCAGGATCCAGCACACGGTGGCGTCAGGGTGCGGGGTGTTGGCCAGGCGGGTGACCTGCTGGGCGTCGGTGGTGGTCCAGCCGTCGCCGATCAGGGCCGGGTCGGTGTGGTCGGCGGCGTCGTTCTGGCCGAGCACGATGACCACGGTTCGGGGGGAGCGGGCCGGGTCGGCCACGCGCTGGTCGAGGCCGGGCTGGGCGTCTTCGGCCTGCCACCCGAGCATGGAGTGGACGTCGTAGCCGGGGAGGTGGCCGTCGAGGAGGGCGGTCATGGTGAGGCTGTCGCCCACGATGGTGACCACGTTGGCCGGCGGCGGCGGGGAGTCGCAGGCGGTCGACCCGAGGGCGGTGGTGGCCACGGCCATCACGATGGAAGCGATCCGGCGCATCAGTCGACACCTCCGTCGACGCGGTCGGCGATGCCGCGGACCCAGTCGCCGAGCCCGTAGCGGGCACGCTGGTAGAGCGTCGGGCGGGGCCGGCGGGCAGAGACCAGGGCGTTGGCACAGGCGTGCAGCGCCCGCACCAGCTCGTCCTCGTCGTAGGTGCCGGGCAGCTGGTCGGCGGCCAGGCGCATGACGACGACGGGGTCGGTCATGTCGGGCGGCGGTGGCGCGGTCCAGGTGCCCATGCCGGTGACGGGGGGCGGGTCGGTGGTGGGGTCGTCAGGCATCGGGGGCTCCGTAGACCGAGGCGGCCGTGGGACCGAAGAGGCAGACCGCGACGCGCTGGCGGGCGACCTCCAGGCAGGAGTCGGCGGCGGCGCCCAGCTCGGCGCGCTGGTCGTCGGTGATCTGGCAGCCGTTGAGGGCGTCCACCACCATCGGGAGGATGCGGACCAGGGTGGCCTCCAGCTCGACCGGTGAGCCGGCGGGGACATCGGTCGGCCCCGGGTCGCGGACCGGGGGCATGGCGGCGTCCTGGCCGGGGAGCACGGCGTAGCTCGTGCGGTCCAGAGCGGCCGTGAACGGGCCACCCCAGGCCTGGAGGGCGTCGGCCGGGGGCTGGGTGGTCACGGTGATGCTGGGCACCATGCCGGGGATCACCAGCAGGTTGACGGCGGCGGTGTCTGCGGGGTCGAGCCCCAGCGCGGTGATGAGCGCCAGGTTGAGCTGCTCGACGTCGTAGCCGGCGTCGATGTGCTCGCGGTCGGCTGGGGTGGGCGTGGTGGACACGTGGTCTCCTGGGTCGGGGGTTGGAGGCCGGCCCGGCGCCGCCCCGGGGGGAACCGGTGCGGGGGCGCTCGGGCCAGCCGGCGGGTACGTTACCGCGGTACCGCGGTCAAGTCCAGTACTTCGCCCACGAGATCGTCGAGGTCGTAGGCGACGACGACCGCGGACCGGTGGTCGTCGACGGTGCGGCGCACGTCGGACCAGGTCGCCACCCAGCTGACGTCGGGGCCGGTGACCATGGCGTAGCCACGGTCGGGTGGCTCGACCTCGACGGCCAGGGCGGCGGCAGCGATCCACGGGAACGGGGTGGCGTTGCTACCCGAGGACGGGTAGGCGGCGGCCAGCTGGTAGGCGAGCGCGAGGCGGACGACCTCGGCCGGCGTCCACATACGTCGGTGGCCCGAGCCCTTCGAATCCCCGCGGCGGCGGGCGGCGTGGTCGAGCTGCCGATACGAGCAGCCGACAGCCTCGGCGGTCTGCGGTGTCGTCATCACGAGACGAACGTTACCGCGGTGCCTACCGGGGGTTACGGATGGTGACCATTACCGCCCTCGCCGTTGCCGGAGAGAGCGGCCGTGAGGCGGGCCGGGTCGGTCTCGGCGCGGGCAGCGCGGATCGCGTCGAGGTGCTGGGTGATCTTGTCGATCGCCGGGGTCGCGTCCACCACGATCGGGCCGCCGTCGGCGCCGGTGATCTCGACGCGGGTGGAGCCGAAGTCGGCCGGCCACCGGTGCGAGAGGAGCCACTGGACCATGCGCCCGTCGGGGGCCTCTTCGATGGTGCGGGTGACGCGCTCGACCTCGACCGGGTCGGCGACAGCCACCTTGTCGACCGTGGGGGTGACCGTCTTCACGGTCGTCTCGGTGCGGACCAGGCCGCCGGAGGCCAGGCCGTCGGCGATCCCGAGCAGCTTCATGCGGGCGCCGGTCTCGGCCTGGTCCATGCGCGCGGTCAGCACCATGCACAGCTTGACGTGGGCGGACATCTGCGAGCGGCGCTTGTTGCCCTCGGTGATCTCGTAGAGGCCACGGGAGCCCTCGGTGCGCCACCGGCGGAGCGTCTCGACCGACACGCCCACCCGAGCGGCGGCGTCGTGGAGGAACCCGCCCTGTCCCATCGTCTCGACGACGACGTCGATCACCGTCCGGGGCACCTGCTCGCCCTCGACCTCGTCGTAGCGGACGATCGCCTTGAGGTTGGTCGGTGGTGCTCCAGCACCTGGTCGTGCTCCCCCTAGCGGCATGAGCTGGAGGGTAGCCCCACCCCCGGGCGGATTCACGCTGCGTAGCAGTCGCAACGGAACACCGGGCCCCAGGGGTAGCGATGGGCTAGCAGGGGCCAACCTGCGTAGGGCACACGAACCGCTGCCGGGCTCACCGACTCCCACCGGAGTCCCGAAGGGGCTACAGCCTCCCCAACGGTTGACCCTCTGCTCGTGTGCCCTACGCAGGGCCCGGACCGAATCGCAACGGCCCGGACAGCCTGCGCGTGCTCTAGATGATCTTGCCGTCGCGGGGCTCGACCTGCCCGTTGTCCTTGCCCTTGTTGGCGTCCTTCTCCTGCCGGTCGTAGTGCCGGGCCCGCTGCGACTTGGGCAGGTTGCGCAGCGTCTCCTGGTCGATGTCGTTCTCTCCGCCGTTGCCGGCGCCGAACGCATTGCTGAAAATGCCCATCTACTTGCCTTTCTTGCCCTCTTCGCGGGCCTTGTGTCGATCGACAGCGTCGTTGATCTTGCCGAGCCAGCCGCGGGTGCGGTCGTCGTTGGCGGGGTTCTTCGCGCGGCCGCTCTCCAGGTAGCCGAGCCCCCTCGCCACGGTCTCGTCGTCCTGCGACTCCGTGGGCTCGTCACCGGCGGGCTTGAACACTCCGTGACCCATCTCAGGGCACCTTCCGGTCGAACTCTCCGGCCCGGACGCCGTCCAGGAAGGCATCCCACTCGTCGTAGGTGAAGCGCAGTACGGGCCCAGCGGGCTCCTTGCTGTCGCTCACCACCACGAGGTCGGGCTGGCCGGTCAGGTCGACCTCGACGCAGTTCTCCCGGGGCTCGCTGAACGTGCTCTTGCGCTTCATGGGCATCTCCTGGTGGGGGGTGGTTGGCGATCGGCACGCGGGGGACCTCCCCGTGTGGGCGACACCAGCGGTAGGGCCTCAACGGGCCGGAGACCAAAGCCCTGCCGGTCGTTTCCTGACGGCACCCGTAGCTGGTGTGGCCCACACGGGGCCCGGACGGCTAGCACTCCGCCCGGGCCCTGCGTGTGGCGGTCAGAGCTGCCGGCGGGCGGCGGCCAGCAGCTGCTCGGGATCGGTGTGGCCCATGGTGCGGAGACGGGCAGCGGCCAGCGGGCGGGACACCGGGGCGGCGCCGTCGATGCTGTAGGCGTAGCCGTCGCCGGCCCGGACGGTGGGCATGGTGTCGACGGTGGCGACGACGTCGGGGGCTGCGAGGAGCCAGGCGACAGCCTCGGGGGCGGTCAGGGTCTCGCGGAGCCATTCCCAGGTGGCGGGGTCGGCCAGCTCGGAGAGCGGTACGCCTGGCAGCTCGCGGGCCAGGTCGATCTCGGCCGCTTGGTACCAGTCGGCGATCCCGTCGCCGACTACGGCGGCGACGGGTCGGGCGATGGCGGCGAAGATGTCGTCGGTGGGTGTGGTCGGTGAGGCCATATGGAAAGAGTACCACGGTAACGCACCGCGGTCAAGCGCGGTAACGCTGCCGGGGTTCAGTAGCAGCGGTTGAGGACGCCGATCCAGGTCTCGCCGACCTGGCAGGAGCGGTACTCGTCGCGGTCGACCTGGACCCACTTATGGGGCAGCTCCGTGGCCCCGTTGACCCGCAGGTAGTAGAAGGAGATGTACTCGGGGCCGTTGGGGTCGTCGTAGCGGTTGACCAGGCGGTCGAGGACGATGCCGGCGGTCGGGGGGCGCTCGCCCGGGGGGATCGGGGAGCGGGGATCGGTGCAGGCGCCCAGGAGGAGGGCGGCGGCGAGAGCCACGATGGCGGTCAGGCGTGCGGTCATGGGGGTCATCGTAGGCCGGACCACAGCTCGGCCAGCTCGGCGTCGGCGGCCACTTCCAGCTCGGCGTCGGCCAGGTCAGCGTCGGCGGCGAAGGCGCGCATGGCGTGGCCGACGGCCGTAGCGGCACTGGCCACGGAGATCCCGAAGGCGTCGGCCAGGCGCTGGCAGTTGCGGCGGAACGTCCAGGAGCGCACCCAGGCGGCGGCCTCGCGGCGGCGGTAGGCCACGGCGTCGGCCAGGCGGACGTCGTCGAACACGGGCGGCGCCGGCAGCAGGTCGAGCGTCCTCACTGGCCGCGCCCCCGGTCCGTCTCGTTGGCCTCTGTCTCCTCCAGGTGCTGGGCGATGGCCAGCTCATGGCGGAGGTCGTCCTCACGCTCCCAGTGCTCCGCCTCGGCCTGGCCGGCGTCGTCGTAGTCGTCCCAGTCGCTCATCGGCCGACTCCAGCGAGCAGGCGGCGGATGGGCTGGCAGGTGGTGACGTCGAGGTGGTGGGTGGCCCGGGTCGCCGCGACGTACAGCAAGCGCAGCTCGGGCGGTGGGACGGGCTGGCCGTCGTAGTCCTGGAAGTCGGGCCCGAGCTGGACCGTGGCCCACTCGCGCCCCTTCGACTTGTGAGCGGTGGAGATCACGACGTCAGCGGCCTCCTCGGCCACCAGCCCGGTGAGCGCGTCGATCACGATCTGGGGGCCGTACTCGTCCAACATCTTGACCATCACCCGGAGGTCGGAGCCCCCGGGGTCGTCCTCGACGTACTCCTGGACCTCGCGCCAGTCATCGAAGCACGCCAGGTCACGGTGGCCTGACTTCTCGCCCGCCTGGAGCTTCACGGCAGCGTGGGCGAAATCGACGATGTCGTCGGTCCCACCCACCAGGTGGGGGTGCAGGCCCTGGGCCTGGAACCCGAGCAGCGCATTGACGGCGGCGCCGTTGGAACGGCACAGCACGGCGTCGGGGCGGGGGCAGCCCGAGCGGGTCAGGTGGACTCGGGTGTCGCGGCCCGGGTTGCCTTCCAGGCGGAGGGGAGCATCCAGCTCGTCGAGCAGGACGTTGGCGAGGTCGGCGAGCGCCGGCCCGAACCGCCACGACTGGGTCAGGTTGGTGCGGGGGAACGACTCGTCGAGGGCGTCGACGGCGCCGCGCCACTCGTAGATCTGCTGGGAGCCGTCGCCCACGTAGATGACCTGCTGGCCCTGGCCGGCGGCGTGGTCGAGGGCGTCGAGCATCACCGGGCTCGCGTCCTGGGCCTCGTCGAACAGGATGTAGTCGCCGGGGATGCCGTAGCGGCCGAGGTGCCAGAGCTTCACGTAGACGTCGTGGGTGAACCGGAGGCTGCCGGTGGGGCTCGTGAGGTCGGCCCAGGCGGCCTGGAGGGCGGGCAGCAGGTGCTGGGCGAGCTGCCGGTTGTTCACGAAGGTGCGGCGGCCGGCGGCGTCGCGGGGGTCGATGCCGTCGAGGTACGGGAAGTGCTGGGGCCCGGGCTCGGGGTCGGCGGAGTTGCAGAACACGCCGACGGCGCGCATGACGTGCGACGCCTGCTGGTTCGGCTGGATGATCTTGTTCCGGGGGGCGCCCTCGGGGGTGGGGATCTGGATGGACAGGGCGCCGTGGTTGAGGCCGAGGTGCTTCGCTGTCTGCCAGGGGGACACCCGGTTGTTGCCGGTGCGGGAGAGGAGGGCGCGGCCGTCGGGGTGGCCGTTGCGGATCGCCCGGTAGGCGAGCGAGTGGAGGGTGCGGCAGTCGACGCCGACGGGGAACGCCTGGCCGGCGTCGACCACGATCGCCTTGTTGAACGCCACGTAGGTGCCGTTCGTCCGGTTGCCGCGGGGGGTGCGGGCCATCATCGACAAGGTGGTCGTCTTGCCGGTGCCGGCGCCGGCCCGGATGACCATCGGGTCGGCGGTGCCGAAGAGGTCGAGGGCGGCCAGCTGCTCGGTGGTGGGCCGGTGAGTGGTGGGGGACACGTGGGGACTCCAGTCGGGGGAGGGGTTCAGGAACCGTCGCGGCCGCGGCGGGCCTTGAGGAGCGCCTGTCGGACCGACTCGGCGGTGACGCCGAGGTAGTCGGCGATGTCCTTGTTCGGGACACCGAGGCCGGCGAGCAGCAGGTAGAGCCTGATCCGGCGCTTGTTCTTCACGTCGACGGGCTTCATGTACTCGACGATGTCGAGGGTCTCGTCGAGCAGCAGGGTGACCACCGCTGTCTTCGCGGTGGCGTCGGTGGGGTCGGGGAGGAGCTGAGCCAGTTCCTCCTCGACCGTCGGGGGTGTCGTCTCCTCTTGGGTCGGGGCCGCCTCGGCCTCGGTCTGGGTGTCGCTCATGATCAGGCCTGGCCCTCGATGGGGGAGACGTTGTCGGGGACGTCGCCGTCGGGCCCGTCGTCGGCCGGGTCGTCGCTGTCCTCGGCCTCGTCGGTGTCGGCGTAGGGGAGACGGGTGACGCCCTTCGACTCCTCGACCTTGAGCAGCTGGGCCTCCAGGGCGGCGGCCACGACGGTGTGGTCGATGACGGCGGCGTTGTCGACGTGGAGGACGTGCACGCGCTGGACACCGTCGGTGTCCTTCACCGGCGGGAACCGCAGCTCGGCCACGGTGCACTCGACCGCGAGCACCACCGAGTCGCCCTTGTGCAGCTCCATGCCGTTGACGGTGAGCGCCTTGTTCAGGCCGCCCGACGCCCCGGGCATGGTGACGCCCGAGGACAACACCGGCGAACCTTCGAACGGTTGCAGCTCCATGGGGAACCTCTCTTTCGGGGTGGGGTTACCGCGCTACGTTAGCGCGCTTTGCGTTGGGATGCCGTGGCCACGACGCGGAAGGCGTCGAGCAGCTCCAGCAGATCGAACCCGTAGACCCGTGGC
>Ga0193706_1001178_pt1 | contig 12102 bp, 10 predicted proteins | sample U3c1metaG_FD_160130 | JGI IMG/M metagenome (GOLD analysis project Ga0193706, IMG submission 160130) | Soil microbial communities from a riparian zone of the East river system, Colorado, United States - U3c1 | ecosystem: Environmental > Terrestrial > Soil > Riparian zone | place: USA: East River... | reverse complement strand
AGAGGGGGTCCCCTCAGTCGCCTACGTGTACGAGCCCGGCGTCAATGGCCAATGCCTGTACATCAGCCCGTCGATCGAGCGCGTCCTTGGCTATTCCCAGGAGATGTGGATCGCCGACGGCGGGCTCTGGGATCGGCTCCTGCATCCGGAGGACGCCGACCGCGTGATCTCGAACGAGCTCGACTGCGCCTCGTCTGGCGAGGCACTCGTCCAGGAGTACCGGATCAGCCGCTCTGACGGCCGCTTCGTGTGGATCCGCGACGAGATGACCGTCGTGCGCGGCGACGAGGACGTGGAGCCGCCGCTCTTCTTCGGAGTTTTCCTCGATGTGTCCGACCGCAAGCGCATGGAGGCCGAGCTGGAGCGCCTGGCGCTCTACGACTCGCTCACCGGGCTACCCAACCGCGCCCTCTTCAGCGACCGGCTCACGCACGCGATCGAGCGCCGCGGCCGCAGCCACGCCACCGCCGTCTACTTCCTCGACGTGGACCGCTTCAAGCGGATCAACGACAGCCTCGGCCACGGGGCCGGCGACGAGGTCCTCCGCGAGGTGGCCGCGCGCATCCAGCGCACGCTTCGCCCCGAGGACACCGTGGCCCGCTTCGGCGGCGACGAGTTCACCGTGCTGTGCGAGGCCGTCGGCGGCGTGCTCGAGGCGGTGGGCGTGGCCGACCGCCTCCAGCGTGAGCTCGCCGAGCCCGTGAACGCGGGCGGCGCCGAGCTGCGCCTCAGCGCGAGCATCGGCATCGCCATGGCAGAGCCCGGCGACGAGATGAGCGCGTCGCGCCTGGTGGAGGACGCCGACGCCGCCATGTACCGGGCCAAGGAGCGCGGCGGCGCGCGCACCGAGCTGTTCGACATGGCGATGCGCGAGCGCGCCGTCGAGGAGCTGTCGATCGAGCAGGAGCTTCAGCACGGGCTCGAGCGCGGCGAGCTGCGGCTCTTCTACCAACCACTCGTGAACCTCGACAACGGCGAGATGGTCGGCGCCGAGGCGCTGATCCGCTGGCAGCACCCCGAGCGCGGGTTGCTCGCGCCCGACAAGTTCCTCCCGGTGGCCGAGGAGAGCGGCCTGATCGTGCAGGTGGGCGCCTGGGCGGTCGGCGAGGCATGCCGGCGGCTACGCGACTGGGACCGGCGCAACGGCCACGGATCCCCATTCGGCCTCGCTGTGAACCTGAGTGCGCGGGAGCTCACCCATCCCGATGTTGTGACCACGGTGCTGAACGCCGTGCGGCGCTCCGCGCTCGACCCCCACCGGCTCACCATCGAGGTGACGGAGAGCACCGCGATGGCCGACCGCGAGACCGGCTTCCGCGCACTGCGCGAGCTGAGCGCCGCGGGCGTGCGCATCGCGATCGACGACTTCGGGACGGGCTACTCCTCGCTCGACCACCTGCGCGAGATGCCCGCCGACATCCTCAAGATCGACCGCTCCTTCGTGGCCGGCATGGCCGCGAACTCACCCGACTCGGCGCTCGTGGCGGCCGCCATCGCGATGGGCCGCGCACTCCAGATGGAGGTGGTGGCCGAGGGCATCGAGACCACCGAGCAGGTGGCAGACCTTCGCGAGCTCGGCTGCCCGCTCGGCCAGGGCTTCCTCTTCGCACAACCGATGCCGCCGGACGAGCTCGACAGGCTCCTCGAGGCCGACGTTCCGTTCTAGTCCTCGGCCGCCCTGCGCATCACGAGCCGGACGATGTGGCGCCACACGAACGTGGGGGTGACCGGCCACGCCAGCAGCTCCTCGTCGCGTGGCTGGAGCATCCAGAGGCCCGTCTCGGAGTCGAGGACCTCGAGCCCGTCGCCGCCCGCGGTGCCGTCCTCCAGCGTCCAGGTGGCCCCGAGGCGCCAGCGCCGTCGCAGCTCTCCCACAGCCCCGTCCTCGTAGGCAATCGGCTCGCCGGCTGACGCGCGCGGGCGCGGGCCCAGGTCCACCAGACGCGCGAGCACCTCGGGGAGCACCGTGGGATGGAGGTGGGTCAGCCGCCGGCGCTCATCGTCCTCGCTCGCGGGCATGAGCAGCGCCGCTTCCGAGTGCGAGACCCAGCCCTGCATGGACCGGCCGGCGTAGGCGAGCTCGAGCGTGCACAGCTCCGGCCGGACGATGGCCGCGAGGGCGCCGCGGATCGCCGGGTGCGAGCTGCCGCCCTGGATCACGCCCGCCGTGTGCAGCAGGGCGAGCTGCTCGCGGGCGTCCTCGCCCTGGAGCGCGGCGTGGACCGGATCGGCGGCGTGCGCGATCAGGACCGCCAGCGTCGGCTCGGCCACCAGCAGATCGCCGCTGACGTCCAGCTCGGGTGCCGCGGTCACGTCCGCGGCCTCAGGCCCTCGGCCACGGCGTTCGTGAGCCACCACAGGTCGTCGTACTCGAGGGCGCCGGTCGAGCACGACACCACGTAGCCGAGCTCGCCGTGGACCAGCGACCACTGTTCGAGGTTCACTCCGCCGAAGCGGTCGTGGAGGTAATGGGTGAGCGCTCGGCGTGCAGGCAGGTCGCCGATATCGACCGAGTCGAGGTCGATTACGCGCAGGCGGTCGAGGCTTTCGCGCAGCGCGTCGAGCGAGCTCTCGGCCCAGCTCTCGAGCTCGACGTCCGCACCTAGCGCTTCGACCGTGACCACCACGTTTGGGCGGAAGTGCGGGTCTTCACGGGGTGGCTCGATCGAGACGAGCGCGCAGCCGTGGATGTTCTCCGACTGCTCCCAATCACGCGGCAGCGGCAACTCGAATCCCGCCGAGGGATGCCGGTAGGTCTCGAGTTCGTCGCTCATCCGGATGCGTAGCGACGGCTGACCGCGCCCGCGCGTTGCTGGCCGTGAGGGCAGTCGAACACCCAGTCGCCCTCGCGGGTGCGCACCGAGAACCCGGGGCAGCGAAAGCGGCGCAGGAAGCGCGGCATCCACAGGCCGGCGGGCTCGGACGGGGTGATCAGCGAGCCGGGCGAGAGCGGCCCGCTGTCGAGCACCGCCTCCGCCGGGATCACGGCCACGACCGGCGCGCCGCTGGCGCGGTCGACGGTGCCCTCGGCGCTGAACACGAGACCCTCGCTGTGAAGCGAGAGCCGGCCCTCGACCGGCCACAACTCCGTCTCGCCGGCACACGGGGCCCAACCGGGGCCGATCGCGGCGACATCCCAGCGCTCGAAGGCCTCGCTGGCGGGAGGAGAAGCGGCCGCTGGTCCGATGACCTCGATCTGCCTCATGCGGCTATGCGCCGGCGGCGGCCGGTTGGCGTCCGGCGAGATAGCGCCGCTCGATCTCCTCGGCCCGGCGCCCGGCGCCAGCGGTCTCGAACACGCGCGGGCCGTCGTGCGTGTCCACGCGGAGCCGCGGCATCACCCGCGACGGGAGATCGGGCGTCGGTCCGGCGGATCCGTCGGCCCCCGTGCCCGCGGACACGCGCCGCGCGGCGATCACCTTCCCGGCGGGGATGATCTCCACCACGGGCGCGCCGCGCATGCGGTCCTCGCGCACGTCAGCGGCGAAGGCGATCGCCTCGGGATAGAGCATGAGGTGCCCGCGCACCACGCCGATCCGCTGCATCGCGCTCGGGCGAGAGTGCTCGCCGCTCACGAGGTGGGCGCGCCAGCGTGCGAGCGGCTCCTGACCGAGGCGAGCCCGCACGACCGCCTCGCTCGACGCCGCGCCGGGATCGCTGCGGACCGTCGCGGCCACGGCGGCATTGATCGGCACCGAGAGGTCGAACTCGCGGTCGCGCTCCCTGAACCAGCGCGGCCCCCACCAGTCCGGGTCCCAGAGGACGAGGACGATGCCCGCGGTCGCCGCGAGAAGAGCCGGCGCATAGAACGCGCCTCGCGCTCCTTCGGCGAGGTCCCCGATGCCCACGAGGAGCAGGCACAGCCCGACGGCCGGCGCGAGCGTGATCGGCATCGAGGGCAGGACGGCGATGCGCGACCAGGCGCGCCAGCGGCCGGTCCAGCACAGCCACGAGACCACCAAGAGCGCGGTTCCCGCGACGATGGCAACCGCCGGCATGTCAGGTCCTTACCACGGCGCCACGCCATCCCACGGCGTGACGGAGTCCACCTTGTCCCCGGTGTAGTCGGCGGCTCCGCTGGTCCAGTCGGACACATCGCTGGCGGCGTTGGTCGTCCAGTCCCATGTGTCGTCCGCCGCGGTTCCGGCCCAGTTCACGACGGAGTCGTTGAAGTGGTCCACGACCCCGCCGGCCAGGCCGCCGCCCACGATGCCGCCCACCACGCCGCCGACCACGGTGCCGACGCCCGGGCAGATGGCGGTGCCGATCGCGGCGCCGCCGACCGCGCCGCCCCAGCCGCCGAGCGCCGCCGCGCCGCCCACCGTCACGCTCTGGGCGCCCACGCGGCCCACGCGCTCCGGCGTGTTCAGGTTCGGGTTGCCCTGGTCGTCGAAGTACTGCGCCGCCCCGGCGGTGATGAAGGCGGCCGCGGTGCCGGCGCGCCCGAACAACTTTGCGCGGCCCGCCCATTGCGCGCGCGCAGTCATATCGGGCACCGGCTCGGCGGGGGCCCAGATACCCCCACGTGTGTACCCGCTCACCGAGGTGATCCCACCGCTTGGAGTGGAGCGCAGGTAGGGCGCCACCCAGCGCGGCGCGCGGGCCCAGTAGCCGGGCTCGTAACGCATCCAGTTCTGGGAGGCGTAGCGGCTAGTCCACTCCGAGGTGCCGAACAGGATGCCCGAGCCGTAGCCGCCGAAGACCATTGCGGTCTCGCCGGCGTTGTTGCCCGAGTCGTACGGGTTGAACGGCTTCAGAGCCACGTCGTACACGAAGTCCCATACCGCCTGCGCTCCCGAGGCCGTGGGGGGCCCGCCGACCGACGGCCCCATCGGAAGGCCGGTGGCCTCGAGCGCGCTCGCGGTCGCGGCGTCGGCGACCTTGACCGACTTGACAGCGTCGCTCGCCTCGCCCTGCGCCCAGCGCTCCATGCGGTCGGAGTCCGCCTGTTTGTCGGCGGCCAGCCCCTCGGCCGAGGCGGCGCGCGCCTCCGCGGCGTCGGCGGCCTGCGAGAAGGGGTCGGCGAAGGTGAGCGGCGACGGGTTGAGGAGAGCGGAGTTGCGCGCATTGATTGCCTCTGTGCGCGCGGCGGCGGCGCGCCGCTGCGCATCCGCGGCCTCCTCGCGCGCCTCGCGCAGTCGGTCGGCGGCACGCCGTACCTTGTCCTGCGCCTCGTCGATCCTGTCCGCCAGGTCGCCGAGCGCCGTGCCGGCTGTATCGAGCGAGCCTTCGAGATAGGTCACGGCCTCGCCCGCCCGCGCGAGAGTCGTCCCGTAGGAGACGGACGCAACACCGCTCCAGGCCGTGGGCGAGGCGGCCGCGATGGTGCTGCTCGCGCCGTCGAAGCCGTTCGAGAGCCCGCGTAGGCGCGCGGCCGCGGCGCGCAGCGGCCCCGGCTCGCCCTCGGGCCAGGGCAGTCCCTGAAGGTCCCCCGGTCGGCTCATCGTGCTCCCGGGCGGCCGCCGGAGGCGGGCATCGCCTCATGGTCCACCTGCTCGTAGACAGCCGCGGCGGACTCGGCGTTCGACCCGAGCGCACCCACCCCGTCCCCGATAGCCACCGCACCGGCTTCCACGGCGCCGCCAAATGCCGCGCTCGCACCGCTCGTCTCGGGCGGCGCCGCGCCCGCCACGCCGGAGAGCGCCGCTCTCACCTCTCCCGCCAGCGCCATCAGCTGGCTACCCGCCAAGCGGGCAGTGCCCCCCGCCGATCGGAGGCTGCCGGGATCGACCCTGATCTCAGCCATCGGGCCCTAACGGTCGCCTAGCCGCGGCGGCTACCGGCCGCCGAAGGAGGACGCGATGCTGGTCTCGGTCTGCTCGTAGTTGGCGCCGGCCTGCTGTGTGAGCTGCGAGATCCCGTGGAGCGCGTCCTGGATGCCCTGCGAGGAGCGCTGCCACTCCGACCACAGCTCCTGGAAGCGCGCTTGCGCGACGCCCTGCCATTCGCTCTGGAGCGGCGCCACCTGCCCGGCGAGCTGGGACAGGGTCGATTCGATGTTGGATGCGCCCGCGTTCAGCTGGCTGGCGACGGACTGGAGTTGCTCAGGCGTGACGGCGATATTCGGCATGAAAACTGGCTCCGTGGCCGGGGGAAATCTTCCTTACAGGTCTAGTGGTTCCCGGAGAGGGGAACCCCATAACCACAGGGATGCCCCAGACGACCACATTTCACAGGCCCCCGCGGGAGTGGCCCGCTCCGGTGCCGAGCGCCCCTGTGCGCATCGGCTCCCCGCCGATCGAGCCCGTTCCGCCGCACGTCGGCGTGATCCAGACGCTGTTTCCCGTGGTCGGCGGCGTGGGCATGCTCGGCTTCGCGCTCGCCTTCGGCAACAGCGTGTTCCTTTACATCGCCGGCGCAATGATCGTGCTGATGCTGGGCTTCTCGCTCGCGATGCGGTGGTCCCAGCGCCGCGGGGTCCGCAAGCGCGCCGCGGCCGATGCCCGACGCTATGCCGCGTACCTGCGCGAGCGCGACGACGAGTTGGCCGAGGCCGGCGAACTCCAGCGGCGCGCCCTCACCCGCCTCTATCCGGACCCCGGGAAGCTGTGGACCGCCGTGTTGAAGCGCCGCGGTGTGTGGGAACGGAGGCCGGACCACTCGGACTTCATGCACGTGCGCCTCGGCCGCGGCAACGTCCCGCTCGACTGCCCTGTGGAGCTCGAGCTCGGCGTAAACCCGCTCACCGAGTACCAGTCGCAGCCGCTCCAGGAGGCGCGGCGGCTCGTGGAGCGTCGCGGCACGCTTAGGAGCGAGCCGCTGGTGGAGGACCTCAGCGACGTTGGCGTGCTGGCGGTCACCGGGGACCGTGCGCGGACGCGTGGCTTCGCACGCGCGCTGATGACACAGCTCGCGGCGTTCCGGGCTCCCCGCGACGTGCGTCTCGCAGCCTGCTTCGACGCCTCTGACTCCGGCGAGTGGGACTGGGCCAAGTGGCTGCCCCACCAGCGAGCCGAGCCTCACAGCCCGGGTCGTGGGGCGGATCGGCCGGTCCTGGCTTTCGCGCGCACGCCACTCGAGCTCGACGCCCTGCTCGAGGCCGAGCTTCGCCCGCGGCTCGAGCAGCTGCGGCGCATGGCCGAGTCCGGGATCGCGGGCCGCGATGTGCAGATGCGCACGCACAAGCTGGTCGTGGTGGTGGACGGCTGGCGGCCCGACCACCATGCCGCCGAGCTCCCCTCCTTCCGCCAGCTCCTGACGACCGCTCGAGAGCTCGAGGCGCTGGTCGTCCTGCTCACCGATGAGCGCGAGCTCGAGCCGCCGGAGACCGGCGCGCGCTTGTCGGTGCCGGCGCATGGAAGCGCGTCGTTCGAGCGTGCGGGCCCGAACGCCCCGCGCATCGAGCGAATCTCGCTCGACGAGGTCGACACCGGCACCGCCGAGGCAATCGCCCGGGCGCTCACCCCGCTTCGCCTGGAGGAGGGAGGCGACGGCGCGCGCGGGCTCACCGCGGACGTCAGGCTCGTCGATCTGCTCGGGCTCCCGAGCGCCGCGGCGCTCGACCCAGGCCGCTCGCAAGCGCCACGTCCGCGATCGCAGACCCTCCGCGCCGCGATCGGCGTGCGGGCAGACGGGGAGCTGCTCGAGCTCGACCTGAAGCAGGCGGCCGAGGGCGGGATGGGCCCCCACGGCATCCTGGTCGGGGCGACCGGATCGGGCAAGAGCGAGCTGTTGCGGTCGTTGGTCGCGGGGCTCGCGGCCAACCATGACCCGGAGTCGCTCGCCTTCGTGCTCGTGGACTACAAGGGCGGCGCTGCGTTCGCCGAGCTCGCTCGCCTTCCGCACACCGCCGGTCTGATCACGAATCTCCAGAGCGACCTGACGCTCGTGGACCGCATGCGCGACGCGCTCGTCGGTGAGCAGGAGCGCCGCCAGAGCCTGCTGCGGCGTGCGGGCGACCTCGACGACATCGTGGCCTACCGCGCGCACCGGGAGGCCGACCCGTCCCTGCCGCCGATGCCGAACCTGCTCGTGATCGTCGACGAGTTTGCCGAGCTGCTGGCGGCGCGGCCGGAGTTCATCGACCTGTTCGTCTCGCTGGGGCGGGTAGGTCGCAGCCTCGGGATCCACCTCCTGCTGTCCTCGCAGCGGCTGGACGAGGGGAGGCTGCGCGGGCTCGAAAGCCATCTGCGCTACCGGATCTGCCTGCGCACCTACTCGGCCACGGAGTCGAAGATCGTGATCGGGACCCCCGACGCGTACCTGCTGCCGTCGGTGCCCGGGATGGGCTTCCTGAAGGTCGACACCGAGGTCTACACCCAGTTCCGGGCCGCACTCGCCACGAGTCCCCATCGCGACCCCGAGGACGAGGCCGACATCCCCGTGGTGGACGTGCTCGAGTTCGAGGCTTCGGCCGCCGGCGCCCTTGCCGGCGCCCACGCCGGCGGTGGCGACGCTCCACCGGGGCCGCGGGCCGGCGCGCCCACCGACCTCGAGGTGCTGGTCGAACGTCTGGCGCGCGGCACGCTCGACGCTCCACCTGTGCACCAGGTATGGCTGCCCCCGCTCGAACCCGAGCGCGGCCTCGGCGAGGTCGCGGCCGAGGAGCCGTGGTGGAGCACGGAGCGGGCGCGAGACAGACTCGAGCTTCCCGTCGGCATGCTGGACCTGCCGACGCGGCAGCGGATCGAGCCGCATCTGCTCGACCTATCGGGCACCGGTGGACACGTGGCCGTGGTCGGTGCACCCCGCACCGGCAAGAGCACTCTGCTCCGCACGATCTTGGCGTCAGCGATCCGCAGCTATACGCCGGACCAGGTGCGCTTCTACGCGGTGGACCTCGGTGGTGGTGGGCTGTTCGCCCTCGAAGGCGCGCCACACGTGGGCGGCGTGACCGGGAAGCTCGACCGCGAGGCGGTCGAGCGCGTGGTGCATCAGCTTCTCGGTGAGATCGAAGATCGCGAGGCGGCGTTCGCGCGGCTGCGCGTGGAGTCCATGGCGCAGATCCGCTCCATGCGCGCATCGGGCGAGCTTGACGGTGACGAGGGCGAGCTGGCCGACATGTTCCTGGTGATCGACGGCTGGGCGGCGTTCAAGAGCGAGTTCCTCGAGCTCGACCGCGAGGTCGAGCGGATCGCCGCGAGCGGCCTGAGCTACGGCGTGCACGTGATGGTCACGGCGAACCGCTGGGCGGACATGCGCTCGGCCCTGCTCGACAACTTCGGCACTCGCCTCGAGCTGCGTCTGAACGACCCAATCGATTCGGATGTGTCGCGGGCCGCCGCGGCGTCGGTGCCCGGCGGTGTGCCCGGCCGCGGCATCACCTCCGACGGGACGCATTTCCAGGCCGCGCTGCCGCGCTTCGACGGCGAGCGCACGATCGAGGACCTGAGCGACGCTGTTCGCAAGCTGGCGGAGGAGGCCGCCGGTCACTGGGGCCGGCCCGCCGCCGAGTCGATCCGCCTCTTGCCGCGCGAGCTCGACCCGTCCGAGCTCGCCGCGCCGCGCCGCGATGCGATCGCGATCGGCGTCGAGGAGCGCCGCCTCGAGCCGGTGCTGCTCGACCCGGTCGGCGGAGACCCGCACCTGCTCGTGTTCGGCGACGCCGAGACCGGCAAGTCGTCGCTGCTTCGTCTGCTGGCCCGCGGAATCGCGGCCACCAGCGATCCGGAGGAGGCCCAGCTCGTGCTCGTGGACGTGCGTCGCTCCCTGGCCGACCTCGCCGACCTGCCCCACGTGCGCGAGCACGTGTTCTCCCCGCCGGCGCTGGCCACTGCCATGGAAGACCTGCGCCGGCTGCTCGAGCCACGCGTGCCCGGGGGCGCCGGTCCGCCCGCGGCGAGCGCCCCCCGCATCTACCTGCTCTTCGACGACTACGACCTCTCGAGCGGACCCGCGAGCACGCCGCTCGCCCCACTCCACGACCTGCTGCCGCTCGGCCGGGAGCTCGGTCTGCACGTGGTGCTCACCCGTCGTGTGGCGGGAAGCGCGCGAGGCGCATACGAGGCGGGCTTCCAGCGCGTTCGCGAACTCGGGTCGCCGGGCCTGATCATGAGCGGCGACGCCGCGGAGGGCCCACTGGTGGGGAACGAGAAGGCGCGCAGCCTCCCGCCGGGGCGCGGGCAGTTCGTGCGCCGCGGACGCTCGCCCGTCCTCGTGCAGACCGCCTTCGCCGCGCCGACATCCGTCGAGGCGCATGCGGCTGAGGCCAACTCGACGGTCCAGAATCGTTGATTGAGGGAAAGAGGGGTCCATGACCACGACCACCAAGACCTGCGCCGTCACGATTGCCGGCCCCGACCGGCGCGTGGACCTCGTCGTGTCCACGGAGACTCCGGTCTCGGAGCTGATCCCGACGTTCGTCGAGATGAGCAGCGAGGATCCGCCGAACCCGGACGCAGCCCAGCCCGTGTGGTCCGTGGCCCCGCCCGGCCAGCAGCCTCTGCCGCTCGACCGGACTCTCCGCGAGGCCGGCATCGCCGACGGTGACGTGCTGACGCTGACCGAGGTGCGCTCGCAGGAGCAGGCGCCGCCGCGGCCGGCCGAGCTGAGAAAGCCACGCGCGAAGCACGGGCCGCTGTCTGAGCGGATGCAGACGCTGCTGCCCACGCGCCTCGACTCGCTCGGCCGTGTGTCGGTCGCCACGAGGGCCTTCTTCGGCTACGAGGAGGAGTCGGCCGTGATCGAGTCCGCGCCCCCTCCGGTGGAGTCGGCGCAGGCGCGCCTCTCGCGGCCGGAGCAGCGCGGGCCGCTTGCCCGCGCCCGGTTCGCGTGGAGAGAGAGCGACTACCTCGGGCGTCTCGACCGTCGGATCGCCGAGCCACGGCTCACACGCTGCGTGACCGTGGCCGTGGTGTCTCCGAAGGGTGGAGTCGGTAAGACCACCACCACGGCCCTGCTCGGCTCGCTCCTGGCAGGCGTGCGCCGTGACCGGATCGTCGCCGTGGACACAAATCCCGACTACGGCTCCCTCGGTCGCGCCCTCACGCCGGATCACAGCGTGTACGTGGATGACCTGATCGACGTGCTCGACCGGCCCGATCTGAGCGCCACGGCGCTCGACGGGCATCTGGGCCGCGCCTCCGATGGCCTGATGGTCCTCCCGGCGCCGACACACCCGGCACGCATGGCCGCGCTCGACGAGGCCGCATACACGAACGTGATCGAGCGACTCAAGTCACTCGTCGGGATCCTCGTGCTCGACTGTGGCACGGGCCTTCAGGAGCCTGCCGCCCGCGCGGCCCTGAACTGCGCCGACCAGCTGCTGCTGATCTCGGACGCCCACCCATCGACAGCGTCGCTCGTGGCGGAAGCAGCTGAGCAGCTCCAGCAGGTCGGCCCGCCGATCACAATCGTGGTGAACAAGCTCCCGCGCTCTCGCCGCGAGTTGACCATCGACCTGAGCGCGTTCGACGAGCTCGTGCCAGAGGCGCGCGGCCTCTGGACGGTGGGAGAGGAACCGCAGGCCGCCGCCCGGGTGGCCCGCGGCGACTTCCAGTGGCGCGACGCGCCGGATTCGTGGAAGCAGTCGTTCCGTGAGATTGCAGTCGGGCTGGCGGCCGACTGGCCGGAGCTCGGGCTGGCGCGCTAACCAGTCGCCTCTATGATCTCCACCGCTTGGAGGGGTGCCGGAGCGGTTGAACGGGGCGGTCTCGAAAACCGTTGACGGCGGTAACGTCGTCCGAGAGTTCGAATCTCTCCCCCTCCGCTGAAGGACCCGGTTAGGCGCTGGCGGGTTGGAAGAGCTCGATCGGGTTGCCGGCGGGATCGTCGAGCAGGATCTGCTGGCCGCCTGGGCCGCTGACGATGTCGTTGCGGAAGGTGAGCCCCGCGGCTCGCAGCCGCTCGACCTCGCCGGCGAGGTCCTCGACGATCAGGTGGATGCGGTTCCAGCCGCCGGGCTGCGGTGTGCGCCCGTCGGGCATCGGTCGTCCGGCCGAGCTGGCGGGCCCGCTCAGCAACAGGCGCAGGTGGCCCCGGGTCACGTCGGCGAACGCGGGGGCGAAGTTAGAGAGCAGCTCAAAGCCGAAGTGGGTGGTGTAGAAGGCGACGGCGTTTTCGACGTCGTCGACCATGTAGCGGACATTGACGAGCTCGTCAGACATGCTCGATGACCTCCTGGGAGTCGGGGGTGCGTTTGATCGCCTCGAGCAAAAAGCCGAT
>Ga0193706_1001177_pt1 | contig 12115 bp, 7 predicted proteins | sample U3c1metaG_FD_160130 | JGI IMG/M metagenome (GOLD analysis project Ga0193706, IMG submission 160130) | Soil microbial communities from a riparian zone of the East river system, Colorado, United States - U3c1 | ecosystem: Environmental > Terrestrial > Soil > Riparian zone | place: USA: East River... | reverse complement strand
GTTCGCCAATCCGAAGGGTTACGAAGCAGCAATGTTGCCCCAAATTCACCTTTACGTACCTCGACCTACACAGATTGCAGCAGGGCACGGGCGCTCCACACGCCGAGTACGCCTGCTGCCGCGCATCCGACGATCATGGCCGCTGCATAGGCGGCCGCTTTCGTCGCTTGTCCTTGTTCGACAAGACTCAGCGTGTCGTAGTTGAACGCGGAGTACGTCGTGAACCCACCCAAAACGCCCGTCGTGAGAAAGAGGCGCGCATCGGGCGAAATGCGCGCTGACACCACCGCCACGCTGTGCACGAAGCCGATGAGAAAGCAGCCGAGCAGGTTGACGATCATGGTGCCGAACGGAAAATCCGGTGAGATGAGACGGGCCGCTGCGATCGTCGTGAGGTAGCGCGCCACGCTGCCCGCGCCTCCGCCCAAAAACACGTAGACCAGACGACTCAAGCGACCTCGTGTTGCGCCGTCGCTGCGCGGTCGATCGTGCAGACCTCGTGCCTCAGGCTATAGCGGAGGGTGCGCAAACTGGTATTCTTGGCCTAAACTCGGGCAGGTGGCTTCTAGAAAGGGAGAGCAGATGGCGGAACCCAGCACGATGAACATGGTGCAGAAGATTGCCTCGCTGCAAGACTTCGCCCTCTATCGGGACCTCGCGTGGGAAGGGTCCTTCGAAGACTATCTCCAAATCGTGCGCGAGCGTCCACAGGTGACTCGTAACGCGTTCCAACGCGTTTACGACATGATCATCAGCTACGGCACCGAGGAGTACATCGACAACAAGAAGAAGCTCGTCCGCTACAACTTCTTCAAGGACGAAATCGAGGGCGGCGCCGACGCCATCTTCGGCCTCGACATCCCGCTCATGCGCCTGGTGCACGTCCTCAAGGCGGCTGCCGAGGGGTACGGCCCCGAGAAGCGCGTCATTCTCCTGCACGGTCCGGTGGGATCGTCCAAATCGACCATCGCCCGCCTTTTGAAAAAGGGGCTCGAGCAGTACTCGCGTACGCCCGACGGCGCGCTCTATACGTTCGAGTGGCGCAACCTCAAAGACGTCGGCCTCGGGCAAAACGACCACGAAGCGTGCCCCATGCATGAAGAGCCGCTCCGTCTCATCCCGCTGCAATGGCGCGACAAAGTGGTGGGACAGCTCGGTCTGTCGAACGATCAATACAGCGTGAAGGTCGAGGGCGATCTCGATCCCGCGTGCCGCTTCATCTTCAAAGGGCTCATGGACCATTACAAGGGCGATTGGTCCAAGCTCATCACCCACATTCACGTAACGCGCTTGATACTCTCCGAGAAGGACCGCATCGGCATCGGCACCTTCCAGCCGAAAGACGAGAAGAACCAGGACTCGACCGAGCTCACCGGCGACATCAATTATCGCAAGATCGCCGAGTACGGCTCGGACTCCGATCCGCGCGCGTTCAACTTCGACGGCGAGTTCAACATCGCCAACCGTGGCATCGTCGAGTTCGTCGAGGTTCTCAAGCTGGACGTGGCGTTCCTCTATGATCTTCTGGGCGCTTCGCAAGAGCACAAGATCAAGCCGAAGAAGTTCGCCCAGACGGACATCGACGAGGTGATCATCGGCCACACCAACGAGGCCGAGTACAAGAAGCTCTTGAACAACGAGTTCATGGAAGCCCTGCGCGATCGCACGATCAAGATCGACATTCCCTACATCACCAAGTTGACCGAAGAGATCCGCATCTACCAGAAGGACTTCAACGGTCACAAAGTGCGCGGCAAGCACATCGCGCCGCATACGCTGGAAGTGGCGGCGATGTGGGCCGTGCTCACGCGGCTCGAGGATCCCAAAAAGCACAACCTCTCCATCTTGCAAAAGATGAAGCTCTACGACGGCAAGGTGCTCCCCGGCTACACGCAGGACACGGTGAAGGAGCTGCGCAAGGAATCGAAGCGGGAAGGCATGGAGGGGATCAGCCCGCGCTACGTACAGGACAAGATCTCCAACGCGCTCGTCAACGACGTCGGCGAAGGGACGATCAACCCCTTCATGGTCATGAACGAGCTCGAAAAAGGGCTACGCCACCACTCGCTCATTACCAATGACGACCAGAAAAAGCGCTTTGGCGAGGTCATCGGCATCGTCAAGCGCGAGTACGAGGAGATGGTGAAAAACGAAGTGCAGCGCGCCATCAGCGCCGACGAAGAAGCGATTCACAAGCTGGCCGGCAATTACATCGACAACATCAAGGCCTTCACGCTCAAGGAGAAGGTCAAAAACCGCTACACCGGCCAGGACGACGAGCCGGACGAGCGTTTGATGCGATCGATCGAAGAGAAGATCGACATACCCGACAACAGGAAGGACGACTTCCGGCGCGAGATCATGAACTACATCGGCGCGCTGGCGGTGGAGGGCAAGAAGTTCGAGTGGCACACCAACGACCGGCTGCGCCGCGCGCTCGAGCTCAAGCTCTTCGAGGACCAGAAAGACTCGATCAAGCTGAAGACGCTGGTGTCGGCGGTCGTCGACAAAGAGACGCAAGAGAAGATCGACATCATCAAGAGCCGGCTCATCAAATACTTCGGTTACAACGAGGTGTCGGCGACCGACGTCCTCAACTACGTGGCGAGCATCTTCGCGCGCGGCGACGCCAAGGATTGACCCGCCGCCGGAAACGTGGCTGATCCGGTGCCCGGCGGGGCCGTATGCACGCCGGGCGGGGCATCAAGCCTCAACCTGAGCGACGCCACCAGAACCTAGAATGCCCGAGGACTTGTCGATGAGCCTGAAGAAATCCTTGATGGAGCAGGGCATGAAGCTGCTCGCCGATCCGCGCGTGATGAAGCTCATGCAAAATGAGCAGTTCGTCAAAGCGATGATGACAGCCATGGCCATGCCTGGGAAAATCGACGGTTTCACCAAGGAGCAGGCGGAGAAGTTCGCCAAGCGGATGTCGCTCGCCACGGCCGACGAAGTGCGGGACTTGAAGCGCACCGTGCGCTCGCTCGAAGATCAGCTGGCAACCCTGAAGCGCAACGCGAGCTCCTAGGCACGGACCGAAAATCGGGCGTGGCGTGCTGCGCGCCCGTAGCGGACGATGTGATCGCGCTTCCCAGGGGGGCGACGTCGCGGTAGCCTGGCACAAATTCCGAGGCCGCACCCCGCTGGCACACGAGGCACGCCTATGAAACTATTGACGATTCTTATGTTCTTAGGAGCAGGTTCATTGCTCGCCGCGCAGGCCGCCGCACAGGCACCCGCGCCGAGCGGCACACCTGGCGCACCCGCTGCGCCAGCTCAGGGACAGGTGTCGAACCAGTCGAAAATTGCGGAGGTGGCGAGCAAGGACGTCTCGGCCACGGGATTCGAAGATCCGAACTCGCCGTTCGAGAAGAACGACACGACCTACCGTTTCATCGGCGCGCGCTTTCGTTACGTCATCGTGCCCAAATTTTATATGGGGATCTTCGGCGACGGCGGCGCGACCGTCGGCGTGCCGGCGTTCGGTCCCGAGTTTACGATCCGTAAGAACGGCTTCGAATACGTGATGTCGGTGATGTACGCGAGCTACGCGATGGATGCGACGCCCTTCAAGTCCAAGACCGACAACAACGACGCATGGGAAATCGTCGACACGAGCGTGAAGTCGCTCTACTTCATGTCCGATTTCTTGTGGTCCGCGGAGACGAGTCCCAAATTCGCCTTCACCTACGGAGGAGGGTTCGGCTTGGGCGTCGTGTTCGGCGGCATTCACCGGCAGCAGGCGTATCCCACCGGGGCAGCGAGTGACCCGTCCACGTACGTGCCGTGTACCGCGCAGGGCAGGCCGAACCCGATGTTCTGCGGCACCGACAACGATCACTACGGCGACTACGCCGAGCCGAGCTGGGCCAACGGCGGTTCGAAGCCGATCCTCTTTCCGTGGGTGTCACTGCAGACCGGCTTTCGCTTCAAACCGACCAAGCAGTTCATGGGGCGCGTCGATGTGGGGTGGAACATCCTCAACGGTCCTTTTTTCGGTCTGGCCCTCAATTACGGGTTGATCTGATCGTTCACCGTGCCGGCTCCCGAGCTTCCTCCTCGGTACGAACCGGTCTCCCCGCTCGGTAAGGGAGGAGGGGGGGAAGTATGGGCCGTCCGCGATCGGCTGAGCGGGCGCACGCTCGCGCTGAAAACGTTGGGCGCGCACGCGACCGAGCGGGAGGTGCAAGCGTTGGTGCGCGAGGCCGTTGCGCTCTCCGGATTGGAGGGGCTCGGCGTGCCGCGGGTACTCCGCTTCGGAAGGCTGCCCCGGAGCGGACGCCCGTTCCTGCTGCGCGAGCTGGTCGAGGGGCAGAGTTTGCTCGAGCTGATCGAGGAAGGCGCCGACGCTTTGCGCTGTCTCGGGGCCATCGCCTTCGCGTCCGATCAGCTGACCGCGCTCCACCGGGCGTCGCTGCTGCACGGTGACATCAAGCCGGCCAACATCATCGTCGGCGACGATGGGCGGGCGACGCTCGTCGATCTGGGGCTCGCCGCGCCGTGGAAGGAACGCGGAACGCGACCAGAGGGGCTCACGCCTCGGTATGCGGCGCCCGAGCTTTTAGCCGGCGCCAAGCTCAGTGTGCGCGCGGAGATCTTCGCGCTGGGCGCGACGCTCGGCGAGCTTCTCGAGCATGCGGGGCAGCGACTGCCGCCGAGCGACAAGAGCGCCCTCGAAAAAGTCGTGGCTCGCGCCACGGCCAAAGACCCTTCGGCTCGCTTTCCGAGCGCGGACGAGCTGGCCATGGAGCTGCGCCGCGTGACCCAGATCGCGCCGCGCGAGCTCGGCCGCCACGTGGACGCATCGTGGCCCATCGTGGGCATCGAAACCGCGGCGCTCGCGCTCTTGGCGCGCATCGATGCGCTCCCGGCCGGGGGCGTCGTGGCGATGGAGGGTCCCGTCGGTTCGGGCAGAACGGCGCTTCTACGGCGTGTGGCATGGTCGCTCGGCGTCGCCGGACGCGCCGTCGCCTGGATTGAACCAGCGGTGACGGCGAATCTCGCCGAAGCGCTCGCCTGCGAGCTCGCCGGCGGTGAAGCGCGCGAAATGGTGGTGTTGGTCGACGATTCCGACAAGCTGGATCGCGACACCCTCGCGCGACTGACCGAGGCGCGCCAAGCGGGTGCCAAGCTGGTTTTCGCGGCTTCCAAAGCTCGTCTCGTTCCTCTCGCTACACGGGTGGAGGTGTTTGCGATGCCTCCCCTCGAGGAGCAAGCCGCAACCGAGCTGCTGCGCCGCGCCATTCCTTCCCTGTCTCCCGCCGTCATCGCGGAGATCATGACGCGGTCCAAGGGGCGCCCGGGGAAACTCCGTGGCATCGTGCGCCGACTGGACGGGCAGACCGTGGTGTCCCCCGCCGACCTCGAGCGCATCTTGGAGCCAAAGGACGGCGTCACCGTGAACAGCGTCCGCTCCGAGCCGGCTCTCGTTCGATGCGAGCGGCTCCTCGACCAAGGGCGCAACGACGAAGCCGCAGCGCTCATCACGGAGCTGCAAGACGATCGCAGCCTCGCGGCTGCGATCGCGCGGGCAAGACTGGCGATCGGAAGGGGCAATCCGAAAGGCGCGCTCGAGGAGCTCGAGGAGACGAGCGCCGCGGCGATGGCGGCGAAAAGCACCAAAATCGGACGCAGGTGGTTCGTCTACCGGGCGCGCGCTCACTTGCGCGCCGGCGACTATGCGCTGGCGGATGAAGCGGCCAAGGTGGCGGTCTCGGGCGGCGGCGAGCCAGCGATCGAAGCCGATGCACTGGCAGTGCGCGGGCTGGCGGAAAGCTACACCGGACGCCACGACGCGGCGCGCGAGCTGCTCGAGCGCGCGGTCGAGTTGGCGCGCACGTCCGGGGATCTGCGGGTCGAAAGCCTGACACTCGCGTCGCTGGCCTTGGCCCTGCAGCGAAACGAGCAGCTGTCCGAGGCCAAGACCGCCTACGAAGCGGCGCTGCGCGCGGCCGAAACCGCGGGTGAAGCCGGCGCCGTCGCGACCATCCGACTCAATCTCGCCGTCCTCGCTCAGGGGCAAGGCGATTTCGCGCAAGCGCTGGCCCACGCCGAAGCGGCCGTCGACATGGGAGGACGCGCCGGACGCCGCTCCACCACGCAGCAAGCGCTTTTGAACCTGGCCAATCTCGACCTCTATCTCGGGCGCTTTGCGCGGGCGCGCGCCAGCATCGAGTCGCTCTGCCGCCAACGCGGCACGCTAGCGCCGGTAGCGGAGGCCCAGCTGCGCGGCCTCGAAGCCGATCTCGCGGCGCGCACCGGCGATATCGCCAGCGCGCTCACCCTCTATGCCTCGTGCGCCGCCGCGTATGACGGGCTCGGCCGCGCCACCGACGCCGCCGAGGCACGGCTCGAGAGCGTGCTCTTGGCCGCGCACGCCCCGGGGGCCGACCCCACCGCGCTCGCTTCGCAGGTCGAGAAAGCGGCTTCGCTCCTCGCCGATGCGCCTGCCCATCGCGCCATGATGGCGCTCGCGCGCGCTCTGCTCGGCGCGCTGCGCCAGGACGAAGCGGCGGCGCGGCGCGCTTTCGAGGAAGCGCTGGAAGCCGCGCGCAATTGCGGACAAAAAGAGTGGATCTGGCGCATTCTCGAAGCGCGCGCGCGTCTTCTCGCGGACAGCGGGCAGTCCCTTCTCGCGCGCCGCGACATCGAAGAAGCCTTGGGCGTGCTCGAGGAGATTGCGGTGCGTCTCCCTCGGGATCTGCGGGAAGTCTACTGGGACGACGCGCGCCGACGGCGTCTGCGCGAGTCTGCATCATCGCGCACGAGCACGTCCTCTCCGTCGGCTCCGTCGCCAAAAACGATCCCGCCCGCCGCGCCGGCCCAGATTCAGGAGGATCGGCTGGGACGCATCCTCGAGATCAACCGAGAGCTCGCCACCGAGCACGATTTACCGCGTCTGCTCGAGCGGGTCACCGATCATGCCATCGCGCTTTTGCGCGCCGAACGCGGATTCGTGATCTTGGCGGCGCAGGGAGGCGAGCTGTCGGTCTATACGTCGCGCGATCGCGTCGGTGATGACCCGCATGCACGCTTCTCGCGCAGCATCGCCGAGCGCGTGATCGACACGCGCGAGGCAGTGGTGTCGCAGAGCGCGCGCGACGACGACCGCATGGCGGGGTACCTCTCGGTTCACCAGCTCATGCTCCAATCGGTGGCCTGCGTGCCCATCTCGGCGCCCGGTGGACGCGCCATCGGCGCCCTCTACGTGGAGACGCGCCTGCGCCCCGGGACTCAATTCGCCGAAGAGCTCCCCGCGCTGTCCGCCTTCGCCGACCAGGTCGCCATCGCCATCGAAAATGCGCGGCTCGTCACCGAAAGCGCGGAACGCGCGGCCGAGTTGAAGACGGCCAATGGCGAGCTCGAGCGAGCGCGGGCACGATTGGAAGAGCTCCTCGGTCATCGCACCGCCCAGCTCGACGAGGTGCGGCGTGATCTGCGCACGACGCGCGCGGTGCTGCGTAGTCACTTCGGCTACCAGGGGCTCGTGGGCACGAGCGCGGTGATGCGCAAAGTTTATGCGCTCATCGACCGCATCAAGGATACCGACGTGCCCGTGCTCATCACCGGCGAAAGCGGAACCGGCAAGGAAATCGTGGCCCGCGCGATTCACAACGCCGGCCGCCGGAGCAAAGGTCCGTTCACCGGCATCAACTGCGGGGCCATCCCCGAGCACCTCCTGGAGAGCGAGCTCTTCGGGCACGTACGCGGCGCCTTCACCGGCGCGGACCGCGACCACAAAGGGCTCTTCCGCGAGGCCGACGGGGGCACGCTCTTGCTCGACGAGATCGGCGAGATGCCGAAGAAGATGCAAGCGGGCCTACTGCGGGTTCTCCAGGAAAAGGTGATTCGCCCGGTGGGCGGCGAGAAAGAGCAGAGCGTCGACGTGCGACTCATCGCCGCGACGAACCGCGATCTGGCAGCCATGGTCGAGGCGTCCGCATTTCGCGAGGATCTCTATTACCGATTGCACGTCGTCGAGGTGCGCCTCCCACCGCTGCGCGAGAGAATCGACGATCTTCCGCCGCTCATCGATCACTTTTTCAAGATCTTCGCGGCTCGGCTGAAGCGCGACAAAAAGACGCTCTCGCGCGAAGCGCTGCGCAAGCTGTCGAGCCAACCGTGGCCGGGCAATGTGCGGCAGCTCGAGAACGTGCTGCTCAACGCGTGGGTGATGAGCGACCGGCCCGAGCTCTTGCCCGACGACTTCGATTTTCCCACCGCGGGCCGGCGCGCGGGCGGAGAGGTGGCAACGCCGAACCTGTCCCGATCGGGGCCGCGCTCGGTTCCGCCGAGCTCGCGACCGTCGAGCTCGAAAAAGAGCCCCGGCTCGAAACGTCACCCGGACGAGCCGGTGCGGCGGCGCGACGGCGAGAAAGATCGAATCGTCGGCGCGCTGCGCGCCTGCAACTGGAATCGCGTCAAAGCGGCGCACATGCTCGGGCTACCGCGTCGAACGTTTTACCGGCGCCTCAAGGAGTACGGCATTCAATAGCGCTGCCAGCGCCGGCTCAACCGCGCCCCGCGTCGACGGTGCCGCCTGATCCGCCGGCACCGGCCGCTCCGCCGCCGCCTCCCGAGCCTCCGCCGACGATGCTCCTGATCCAATTGAGCACGCACCCCGTCTCGGCGGGAGCGAGCGGCGTGCCGGGCGGCATCTTCGCGCCGCACGACTGCGTCGTGATCTTGGTGTAGAGCAGGCTCTGGTCCGGCTTCTGGCTGTCGATGATCTTGCCTACCGCAGCGGTGCAGCCGCCGGTCTCACCACGGTTCAGCTTGTCGACGAGTGGTTGCGGCGCGGCGATCATCGCCGCCGAGAGATCGAGTCCGGCGGCGAGCAGCGCACCACCGTGGCACCCGACGGTGCTGCACTTGTCCTTCGCCAAGGGGGCCATGCAGGGGTCGAGCGGTCCGCCGCCCGCGCCCGCCGTTCCACCCGTCGCGCCGCCCGTCCCACCGACGGTGGTTCCGCCTGCGCCGCCCGTCGCACCGCCGGTTCCGACGCCGCCCGTGCCGCCGGTGACGCCCGTCGCGCCACCCGTGCCGACCCCGGCGCCACCCGCGCCGCCCGCGTTACCGCCGTCGACACCCGCAACAAGAAATTCCTTTTCAGCGTCCGTGAGCTGCCCCGCGCAACCGGCGTAGAGGGCGCCCGCGCCACCGATGAGCGTCCAAATGAAGAGCGTGCGTAGTCGGATCATCGTTGCACCGTTCAGAACACAGCGGCAATGCCGCCGTGAAAGATGAAGTATTCGTCGAGAGCGCCCCCGGCGATGTAACTGTCGCCACGCTCGGGTTTGGCGCTCGAGAAGATGCGCGTGTAATTCACCTCGGCACGACCTTCGAGCCAGGGCAAAAAGGCGTACGCTCCGGTAGCGGTAGCATCGACGCCCGCGATCGTCGCATGGGGAAAACGGTCGCTGAATTGGCCGGCCGACATGACGTACATGCCTCCCGCTCCGACGATGAGCGAAAAGGCGTTGAAGGGAAAGCGCGCGTCAATCGCGCCGCGCACGTACTTGTATTGAACAGAGGGGACCTCCGATACGATCGGCTCGTCCCCTTCGAAGACGAAGCCCCATGTGCCGTACGTGCCTTCCACGCCGATGTACGGCCCGGTGTTCTTGGCACCAGCCAAGAAGCGGCCGCGCACGCCGACCGCCGTGCGTGTCCAGGAGCCGGTCGTCTTCTGCGAGCCGTCCTTGGTCTGCGATCCGAAACCGAGCGACCCGGCGTAGCGGAACACCACGCCGATGTCCTTGGCCCCCGCGATTCCACTCGATGCGCCCGGATACAATTGCCCCGCCACGCTGTAGCCGATGACGCCGGGCGCCAGATAGGAACGGAGCGGTCCAACGAGTGGATCGCTATAGGCCATTTTGCGAGCGCCGACGTCGAGGCCCACGTCGACGAAGATGAGCGCATTGGTGAAGTCCGTCTTCTCGCGCTTCTTTTTGACAGGGGTGTCGCGCTCGGGAGGCTCGCTCGCCGCGTGTGCAGCGGCCGCACGCGCCGGCGCCGGCGACGGTTCGTCATCCTTCGGCTCGGGAGGCGGGGGCGGCTCGGCGGCGGCATCGGCACGGGCACGTTTGGAAGGCTTCTCCGGCGCGGAAGGCTTCTCTGGCGCAGCCTTGCTCGTCGTGGCGACCGCTTTCTCGTTCGAGGCCTCGATGTCTTCGAGGGGAACCGCCAAGAGTGGACCGACCTTGTTGCCCATCTTCTCGTTGCGGCCGAGCGTGATGTCCTCTTCCACGACAGGCTCGACCTGCTCGCCCATGACGAGGATGACGCGCGTCTCGCGCGCATTGTTTCTGCCTCGGCGCGTGCGAACCGCGATGAGCGCGGGGACACCCTGCTCCTTCAACGATTTGTGTACCGCGGCGAGCGCCTGCTTGCGCACCCGCTGGTTGGAAAGCGAATCGGCGAACGATCCCATGACGCCTTCCTTTGCCAGCGCCGCTTTCGTCCTTTCGGGATCGACCATCGTGAAGCGCGGGGGGAGCGCGTCGTTGAGATCGCGACGCACGACATCGACGTCGGTTCCCTCGACCATGAGCACGACGCTGACCGCCCTGCCGGCCGTCCATCCGGTATTCGCTATGAGTAAAGACGCCAATCCTAGGAGCCAGATTGCGGCGCTTCGCCAAACATTCTCGGCAGCCGATCGCGATGTGTCGCGAGAAACCGGCGGAGCCGCGTTATCGGTCTTGACCATACTCGAGCGGGGCCTCTCGCGAAGGGCGGGCACGAAAGCGCGCCATACCGGCGAATTATACGGGCCGAGATGTCGCATTTCCAGCGTCGATCTCGGCCAGAGTGCTTTGAGAGGAGACATTTCTTCTGCCAGTGCAGAGCAAAATTACGCACCTTCCTCGGACGGGTTTCTCCTTAGACGACATGTCGGCGCGTCGTAGCTGCAACACCGCATCGATGTCGATTTTGTGATCGCTGTGCCCTCGACTCGCATGCGCGAGGATTTGGCGACGACCGGGTCCGGTCAGCCGATTCCGAACTGACGCAATTTCTTGTGCAGCCCCTCGCGGGTAATACCGAGCGTCTTGGCGGTGTTCGTCTTGTTGTTGTTGTGCTCGCGCAGCGCCTCGAGCAGGACGTATTTCTCCACGGCATCCATCATCTCGCGCAACGTGCCCTTGCTGGTGCGGGCGCGTTCGAGGATTCCCTCGACGTGGCGGATGCGCGGCGAGAGGTGCTCTTTGGTCACGAACCCGTTGGGATCGAGCTCGATGACGACGCGCTGCATTTCGTTTTGCAGCTCGCGTACGTTGCCGGGCCAATCGTAGGCCATGAGGAGCTCGGTCGCCTGCTGGGTCAGCCCGCCGGCCGGTTTTTGAAACTCCGTCGCGTAACGATCCAAGAACGCCGCGGCCAGCAGCGGGATGTCGTCGCGCCGCTCGCGCAGCGGTGGAACGCGCAGCGGAAAGACTTTGAGTCTGTAATAGAGATCCTCGCGAAAACGCCCCGCCGCCACCTCTTTTTCGAGGTTGCGATTCGACGCCGCGACGATGCGCACGCTGACGTGCTTCGGCTGGGTCGCGCCCACCGGGCGCACTTCGCCCTCTTGCAGCACGCGCAAGAGCTTCGACTGCAGCGAGAGAGGCATCTCCGTCACCTCGTCGAGAAAGAGCGTGCCCCCGTCGGCGATTTCGAAGAGCCCTTTCTTGTCGTCGGTGGCGCCGGTGAAAGCGCCGCGGCGATGGCCGAACAGCTCGCTCTCCAGGAGGTTCTCGGGAATGGCCGCGCAGTTCTGGGTGACGAAGAGCTTGTCACGCCGTTTCGAGCGGTAGTGGAGCGCGGACGCGATGAGCTCTTTGCCGGTGCCGGTCTCCCCCTCGATGAGAACGGTCACCCGGGTTTCGAGCACCTTTTCGAGTTGCCCGAGGACGGCCTGCATCGCCTGGCTCTTGCCTAAAATCGTCTTTTCGCCGTTCTGACGTTTGGCTTCGCGACTCTTGAGAAAGGCGTTCTCTTTGTGGAGGCGCTCTTCGGCGGCAACGAGGCGCCGGATGAGCCGCGAGCTCTCGATGGCGAGCGACGCATTGGCCGCAAGAACGGTGAGAACCTCGACGTCGTCTTGATTGAGCATCGCCGGCGCGTG
>Ga0193706_1001176_pt1 | contig 12119 bp, 11 predicted proteins | sample U3c1metaG_FD_160130 | JGI IMG/M metagenome (GOLD analysis project Ga0193706, IMG submission 160130) | Soil microbial communities from a riparian zone of the East river system, Colorado, United States - U3c1 | ecosystem: Environmental > Terrestrial > Soil > Riparian zone | place: USA: East River... | reverse complement strand
CACCTTCGGCTACGGGCCCGAGCGCATCGTGTTGAAAGACATTTCGCTCCACGCGAAGCCCGGTGAAATGATTGCGCTCGTCGGCCCCACCGGCGCAGGCAAATCGACTCTCGTGAATTTATTGCCGGCATTTTACGAAGCGACAGGTGGCCGCATCCTGATCGACGGAGTTGATGCGAGCCGGCTCACCCTCGATTCATTGCGCGCGCAGATCAGCGTGGTGAGCCAGGAGCCGTTCCTCTTCAACGGCACGGTGCGCGAAAACATTCTTTACGGCCGGCTCGACGCGAAAGAGGTCGAACTGTTCGCCGCCGCGCGCGCTGCGAATTGTCACGAGTTCATCACGCGCCTGTCTGGAGGCTACGATTCCCGCGTCGGCGAGCGCGGCGTGAAGCTGAGCGTCGGCGAGAAACAGCGCGTCAGCATCGCTCGCGCTCTGTTGAAGAACACCCCGATCATCATCCTCGACGAAGCGACGGCAAGTGTGGACACCGCGACGGAGAAGCTCATTCAAGAAGCGCTCGAACGCTTGATGGCGAATCGCACCAGCTTCGTCATCGCGCATCGGCTCAGCACGATTCGCCGCGCCGATCAGATTCTCGTTTTGCGATCCGGAGAGATCATCGAGTGCGGCACGCACTCCGATTTGCTGGCGGCCAACGGCCTCTACGCGAAGCTCGCGCGGATTCAGAACACCACCTTCATCGAAGAAAGTTTCGAGAAGCTGAGCGGTTGAATCGCGCCCTTGGGCCTTACCTTTGCAGAGGAAACCTCACGCGAAGTCCGCGAAGGGCGCAAAGGAACAGGCAGGAATTGTTGGCAGTGGGAATTTCCGGTTTCTTCGCGTACTTTGCGTGAGGCGCATTCCAAATCTTCCGCTACCGTGCCGGTACCTTCGGCTGGGCGGAGATCGCCTTCGCCAGTTTCGTCGCCTGGTTCCGTTGGTCCTCGGTCGTCGAGTTGGCGGCGATCTTCTGCAGCGCTTCAATCACAGCGGCTTGATTTCCTGGAGCAACGGCGGCGGCGATCTGTAGAACGGCAGCGGCCGCTTCGTTGTGCAGCGACTTGTCATCGAGATACGGCGCGAGCAGGCGAAAGCTCTCAATGTGTTTCACGCGCCCCAGACCGGAGAAAATCATGCGCCGCTCCTCGACGCTTTGCGCGACCTGGTTGGCGCGTTGAAACCAATTGATGATCACATCGTCAGCTCGCCGTTTTTCTTCCGCTGCGGTGGTGGCTAAACGAACTGCGGAAGACAGCGCCGCTTTGCGCTGCGCGGTATCAGAGGAAGTTTGCGTGAGGGTGAAAAGCGACTCAACCGGTGTTGGGTCTGGCCACGACGCAAGTTGTTCAATCGCGCCGGATGCCAAATCTGGATTCGCATCGCGTGCAGCCGCGAGGATTTCCGGCAGCGCTTTCGCGTGGCCAAGCGCGACAAGAATCCTGATCCATGAATTCTTCAATCCGGGATCAGTGGCCTGCCTCAACTCGGCGAGCACAGCGTCGCCGCCCCGAGCCTCGTGGCCTGTCCTAATGCATACGCCAACGACAGCGTTCTCAGCGGCGTCTCCCACTGCGGCGTCCGGCGCAGACTTCGTCAATGCGATCAGTTGCGGCAACTCTGCGTCGCCGGCGAGCGACTTCAGCGCAATCAGCGCGGCGACGCTGACCTTCGTGTCCGCATCAGCGGCGTGTTTCAAAACTTCCGGAACAGCTTTCGTGGCATTGCGCCGCTCGATCAGCCGGATGTAGTTGACGCGTACCGCCGAGGTCGATGTTTCTGCGAGCGCCTTCACGACTTGCTTGTCCACCGCCGCACCGGTCATGTGGCTCAGGCTATTGAGCGCAATTGTCGCTTCGTCAGGTCGAGCGTCGCTGGCGATTGCTTTGAGCAGCACGCCAGCTTCCGGCGCACCGCCGATGGAGCCAAGCAACGTCAACGCGGCTCTCCGAACCTCAGCGTCGTCACTCGTTGCTTTCGCCTGAGCGATCTTGAGCGACTCCTTGTTGTGACAATCAGCAAGTGCGGCGAGTAGTTGTGCCTGCAAGTCAGCAGGCGCCCGGTTCAGTTCGGCGTTCAACGCTTTCGCCAGACGAATGCTCGGGATCTGCCGGATCGAAATGAGCGCTGCATTTCGGAAGATCAATTCCTCCGAGCGAAGTTGCTCGACGAGCAATTCCACGCCTTTGGTTTTCCGCGCCACGATTGCGCCGCGAGTCGCCGCGGCTCGATAAATCGCGGGCACGTTTGCGCGACGGACGATGTCGTAGAACTCGACGGCATCACTGTGGCGTTTATGCACGAGCTTCATGTCAGCGGCGAGGAGATAACCAGCGGCAGCGTTCGCGCGTGCTCTCTCTGAGCCACTCACCAACGTCTGTTGCAAGACCTTCATCGCCTCCTTGTTCGCAACGCGACCCAGCGCGAACAGCGCTTCAGCCGAAGCGCCGGATGCCGGATCTTCCGCGAGCCGTTTGAATAGGCCGACGGCTTTCTTATCACGCAACGTGCCGAGTGAATTCACTACGCCGACGAGTAACTTTCCTTGGAGCGTTTCGGCAGCGCTGCGCAATGCAGCAGCAGCGCTTGGGTCGGGAATGCCTTCGAGTCCGCTGCGTGCGTAAGCGCTGAGGTTTTCGTCACTGAGTGCGACAGCAAGTGCGGGCACGCCGTCGCGTGTTCCGAATTCGCCGAGTTGCTGGCACGCACGCGCCTTGTCGTAAAGCGAAGCGTCGGCGGATTGCAGCGCGGCGATGAGCTTGCGCGTTTTCACCGCGGCGGTGTCAGCCGCAAATCCGTTCAGCGCCAGAAGGCACGCGGCAGTAATCGTAAAGAGAGAAAATCGAGAGCACATAAATCGGTTCAGTTGATCGATCAAAAGTTGAAGGTCCACGGTTCACGCGTGGCGCGGCGGCGCATGCGGTTGGCTTCATCGTCGCGGATAAATTCCTCCTTCACCGGATCGAGTTTGAGCTTGCGGCCAAGCTGCCACGAAAGCTGACAGGCAAAGCTCGCGAGGTGCGATCGGCGCATGATGTCCTGATTGCACACCGTGGCCATGCGCGATTTCACGCAGTCGAAGAAGTTGCGTCCATGGCCGACGGCACTCAGTCCGCCCGCGCCGAATTTTCGCTTCAACGTGCGTGCGAGATTGTCGGACAAATAAATCTTTCCGGTGTCGCCCGTCTCGACCCAGCCTTCGTCTCCCTCGAAGCGCACAGGGCATGTGCCGGCATCGGTGTGGTACTGCGGATCGCGATTGCCGAACGGCGTCGGCAGGAAATCACAGATGAGCTTCACGCCGTTGGCGTAGCGCGCGTTGACGGATGTCTTCGTCGCCTCGTATTCGATCGGCATTGTATGATCGGACTGGTTCGCCCACTGGCACAGATCGACCGTGTGCGCGGCCCAGTCAGGAAAATTTCCACCCGCCTCGAAGTCGTGATGCCCGCGCCAGCCGCCCTGGACGTAACGCTTGTTGTAAGGACGCCACGGCGCCGGACCGAGCCAGCGGTCCCAATCGCATTCCTCTTTGGCAGGCTCGGGTTCAGCAGGAAGCCAGGTGTAGTTTTTCGACGGGACATAGACGGACGCGTGCAGCGAGTGAAGCCGCCCGAGCTTGCCGCTGTGCGCGAGGTGAACGGCGTATTGAAAATTGCTCACGCTGCGCCGCTGTGTGCCGGCCTGAAAAATTCTTCCGTAACGGTGCATGCCATCGGCGAGCGACTGAATCTCGTGAATGGTCAGCCCGCATGGCTTCTCGCTGTAAACATCCTTGCCCGCTTTCGCGGCGAGCAGCGATGCGAGCGCGTGCCAATGATCGCCCGTCGCGATCAGCACGGCGTCGACGTCCGGCCGCGCCAGCAGCTCGAACATGTCGCGATACATGGCGCAGTCCTTGTTACCGTAATGCGCGTCCACGGTGCGCTTCACTTCCTCGCGGCGAGTGCGTTGGATGTCGCAGATGCCAACGAACTGAATGTCCTTCTCCGGCAACATCACGCTGAGGTCGTATTGGCCGCGGGGCCCAAGCCCGATGCCGGCGAACACAATGCGTTCACTGGCAGCGACCGCTCCATCTCGGCCCAGCGCGCGAGCCGGAATGAACCACGGCAGAGCGACCGTGCTGGCGGCAGCGAGACTTCGTTTCAGGAAACGGCGGCGGTTCAGAGCTTTCATCGGTTTGCTGGAGCATGGTTGCGCGAGGAAAAATGACAGCAACAAAGTAATCGCCGCACCGCTCGTAGCGCAGGTCTTCGGCTTGCCGTCTCGCCGACTTGCAATCGGCTGACGGTGGAAACACGCGATGGTCGTTTGGGTTATCAGAGTTCCGCAAGTCAAAGACCCGCGATACGGCAGACTTGGAAGGCCGCGCTACGGTGCGTGTGACAAGTTGCGCCCGCTGATACGTCTGGAGTGGAAGTTCGCCCACCGCTATTTCGTCTTCTTTCCAGCCGCTCAGAAAATAAAATGTGCGCGGCAATGCGATTGGGTCGAAGCATTGAGTTGAGTGTTGGGGGTTGAAGTCTATCTTCCGCGCGTGTCGGAACGAATCGAGAGCCTTTACGTCCATGTCCCTTTCTGCGCGCACAAGTGCGAGTATTGCGCTTTCTATTCGGAAGCCAGCAATGGCGACGTGATCTCGCGCTACGTCGATGCGCTCGTGCGTGAAATGGAACTCGTGGCGCACGACCTCAAGCCACGCACCGTTTTCTTCGGCGGCGGTACACCGTCGATCCTGAATTTGAAGCAATGGGAAACCATTCTTCGCGCGATGGAACGCCTGGACCTGCTCGGCGCGACGGAATGGACGATCGAGTCCAATCCAGCCACCGTTTCGCTCGACAAGGGAAAGCTCTGGCGCGAATTCGGTGTGAACCGTGTTTCGATGGGTGTGCAATCGCTGGACGAAAATCTCCTCGAGCGTCTGGGCCGCATTCATTCGCGCGCGCAGGTATTCAAGAGCTTCGACACGCTCCGTCAGGCCGGTTTCGACAATGTGAATGTGGACCTGATGTTCGCGATCCCCGGTCAGACGATGGAAGTGTGGCGCGAGACGATGCGTGAGGCGTTCGCGCTCGGGAGCGAACACGTGTCGTGCTACGAGGTGATTTACGAGGAAGACACGCCGCTCTATGCGCAACTACAGGCGCGTGAGTTCGATGTGGATGAAGAACTCGCCTGCGCGATGTACGACGAACTCGTCGAGCGCGCCGATGCCGCTGGTTTTTCGCGATACGAGATCGCGAACTTCGCGCGTAAAATGCCAAACCAACCATTGGTCATTCGACATTCGACATTCGACATTCCCCCTCGCTCCTGCGCGCACAACGTGAACTACTGGCGCGGCGGTTCATTCTACAGCCTTGGCCCCAGCGCCACTGGCTACGTGCGTGGTGTCCGCACGAAGAACTGGTCCAACACCCAGCTCTATTGCGAGCAAATCGAGAAAGGCAAACGCGCCATCGAATCGCGCGAGGAGCTTTCACCTATCGCGCGCGCAGGCGAAACCGCGGCGTTTGGTTTGCGCATGGTGCGCGGCTGGCGTTTTGACGAATTCATCCGCGTCACCGGCTTCGATCTGCGCGAGCATTGGCGCGATGAGATGAACTCCCTCGTCGCAAGTGGATGGGCGGACCTGGATGAAAATGGATTTCGGCTGAACCCTCGCGGCCTTCGATTCGCCGACGCAGCAGCGCAGGAATTCTTGCGCACCGGCGAGTCGGCGGGAACGCTGCCTCACGTCGCGCTGACTTCCACCGTTCCGTTCCAATCGTAAGGCAACGGCTCGCCGGCCATTGCTTCGATTCGACGCAGATAAAACAGCGTGGCCGGGTCTGCAGGGAAACTATCCAGCACGCGCCGGAACGACGACTCGGCATCCTGAAGATCGCTGCCCTGAAATGAATACACCGCTTGCTCGAAGCAATCGCGCAAGGAACGCCCCGTTTCGTCCACCTCATCTCCGCCGACAATTTCGTAAACGCTCACGGAATCTTCAAAACCTGCGAATCGAAAGTTCCCAAGATACCGGGTCACGAAACTTTCGCTCAATCCCCACTTCATCTCGGAAGTGATCAGCACTTGAGTTCCGAGCAAGTTGTTCAACGCAGCGAGACGCGCCGCGAGATCGACCGTCTGGCCCTCGGCTCGATATTCGATTCGAGAGATGGAGCCAAAGTTGCCCACGCTCGCGACGCCGGTGTGCAGCCCAATCCGAACGGTGAACCGTTTGCGCAGACGCAACGCCGATTTGGCGGCACGCATGCTGTGATCCACCTGCGATTCCGGCGCATTCCAAAACGCGAATAATTTCCCCTGCTCCGCCTGCGCGACAACTCCGGCAGTGGTGTGAATGCATTCGCGAAATCGCGTGAGGTCGTTTGAGGCGACCGCCGTTGAATGATGACTCCCCTGCCCTCGATCCGCGGTGAACTCCGGGATTTCGGCGAATAGGATGGTGAGTTTTCGCCACTCGATCCCGGGCTCAAACAGACTGCGATAGCGCAGAGCGGTCAGCCTTCTGGCGGTGGCGGGTGAGAAGTTCGTTTCCAGTGCTCGCGCGAGTTGGTTGTTCGCGCGGCGCAGGCGAATCGCGCTGATCGTAACTGAGAGAACCAGCGCCGCAGCGATCTGAATGAACAACACGACCCACCCGAACCAGATGGTTTGTTTCGGCGCGGCGGCGTGACTCGCGAAAACGAAAATGGCGATGAACGCCAAACCCGAAAAAACCGCGACGAGTGGCCGCAGTAGCAACAGCATATATCCAGCAACCGTCCCCAGGAGGATCAGGACGACTTCCGCCGGTTGCAGCGGGCGCACTTGCGTGAGGCGGGGTTGGATGCCTTCCGCACCGAGCGTCATTTGAACGAGGAGCCATCCCAGGGCTGCGACGAACAGCGCCGCCCACAGGGCACTCCAGCGAACGCGTTTCAGGAACTCAATCACGCGATGAGTTAACCCGACACGGTGCAGGAAAAGAAATTGAAACTCGCGGCGAGACTTGAACGCGGCCCGACCGATGAATTACCTACCGAGGATACCGAAAAGCCACGGTGCAAAATTCGCGAAGCAACATTTCCTCTCCTGCGCGGAACGTGATAAGTTCGCAGGCATGATCAATCGAACACAAAGCCTCGCGAGGCATTACGGCCATCGGCCGTTGACCGCGACCTGTTCGACGGAGCGGGTCCATCGCTCCGGTTTCTTCATTTCCTGCCACGAGGCGCATCGATGAGAGATGCCGCGGAAGCACAATTAAACTGGCAGCGAACCGCCACCAAGGTTCAGGATCGCCGGAAGTAATCGCCATGTCACGAGACCGCATGCAACGTCAACGGTTTGAGCTGAAATACATGCTCAACGAGACCACCGCCCAAGCCATTCGCGACGTCATCACGACACGTCTCGAGCTGGATGAGAACGGTGTCGGCAAGCCGAACTACAGCTATCCCGTCCACAGCCTTTATCTGGATTCACCGGATCTCTACACGTTTTGGACCACGATCAACGGCGACAAGAATCGTTTCAAGCTGCGCATCCGCTTCTATAACGATGCGCCCAACACGCCAGTGTTCTTCGAAATCAAACGGCGCATTAATAACTGTATTCTCAAGCAACGCGGTGGTGTGAAGAAAGAGGCAGTGGCACGGCTGCTTCAGGGGCATTTCCCTATGCCCACCGACATGCTGTCGCAGGACCCGAAAAGCCTTGTGGCCGTGCAGCGCTTCCTTGACCTCACGGCCCGCATTCAGGCGGGACCGCAGGCGCACGTCTGCTACTTGCGCGAGGCTTACGTCGATCCAGTCAGCGACAATGTGCGCATCACCTTCGACCGGGACGTGTACACCGAACCGCGGGAGACACCGACATTTGGTGTCGAGCTGAAGGAGCCAAGCCGACCGTTTGGAAACCGCGTCATTCTCGAACTCAAGTTCACCGATCGATTCCCGGAATGGCTTCGCGCCATGGTGGAACGCTTTGACCTCGTCCAATGCGGCGCGGCGAAGTACGCCGAAGGGCTTGCTGGACTGCCGAAGTTTAACGTCAGTCATGCGGGCGATTTCCGCGAAGCGCCTCGCAGCCAAAGCATCGTGAACATCGATCGTCATGCGATTGCTGCCAGCTATGCGTGAAACGGCCGCATCGCGGAAACCTCCGTTGCCACGATCGCCCGGGTGAGGAATAGTCTGCGACTCGTGAAAATCCCGCTTATCCTTTGCACGTCGCTTTTCTGGACCATCACCACGGCTTCTGCGCTCACCGTCGATGATCTTACGCCGCAGCATTCGCTGAAACTGCTGACGCAGCGCGCTTACCTCCCGGGCCTGCCAGTGCTGGTGCGAGTCGAGGTACGCAACGCGAGCGGCAAGCCCGACCGCGACTTATGGGACGCCGAGGCAACACTCAACGCGAGTGGAGGCGTGACACTTTCGACCAACCGCGTTTTGCTCCGAAACGGATTGGGCAGCGTGCTGGTCGCGTTTCGAGGCGGCGGCAATTTCGATCTCGTTGCGACCGTCGGATCGCTTGCCGCAACCAATTTATTGATAACCGCCACGAACACGTCCCCGGTTTTTATCGGCGGACCGCTTACGAGTTCCAATACCGTCTGGAGCGGCGTCGTGATCGTGACGAATGACATCACTGTTTCGAACGGATTCACGCTCACGATTCTCTCCAACACCATGGTGCTTCTCGATGGTGTGACGAGCGGGACCGCTGCGAACGACTTGCTCATCAGCGGAACAATCCTGTCGCTCGGAACTGAGGACCAGCCCGTGACGATCACATGTAACAACACCAACATGTTATTTCGTTGGGGACAAATCCGGCACAACAACGCGCAAGCTTCGCTCTACCGTTACACCACCATCACCCGCGCCGGACGCGCGCCCGGCGAAGGCCACACAGGGACGTCCCCGGTGCTCCGCCCGACCGGCAGCACGATTCGTTTCGAGAACTGCAACATCACGGACCATGCCGAAGTGGTGCGCGGCGCCACGGGATTCGGCACGCCCGGAAAAATCGGCATGTCGAGCGGATCGGACCTGAGCTTCAGCGATTGTTTGTTTCAGCGCGCGCGCATGGGTCCTGAAGTTGGCAGCACTGCCTTCGCTTGCACCAACACCTGGATCATGGACATGCGCGGGAGCGATGACGGAGACGGCGTTTACGTCCACAGTCAATCAGCCGGGCAACTGGTAAACTTCATCGGGTGCGTCGTCGCCGCTGGTGATGATGACGGAATCGACACTCTCGGCTCCACGATCACGGTCGAGGATTGCATCGTTCGTGATTGGGACAATCTTTTGGAGGACGCCAAAGGGATCAGTGCGCTGAATGGCGCTGTTCATGTGCGGCGCAGCGCGATTGTCAATTCGACTGTCGGCATTTCCGCAAAGTCTGGCGCCGCCTCACCCTCACCGACGCCGGTGCTCGTCACGCTGAACAACTGCACGCTGATGGGAAATCAAACGAACGTTCTCGCGAATAGAAAGAGCAACGCTGTGGGACCAAACGTGCATTACAACATCACCAACTGCGTGTTGTGGGGCGGCGACCCGGTGCATTCGGATTTCGAACCCGGCAGCTCGAACTCGACGAACTTCACGATCGTTTCCTGCAATCTTTCCGAGCCTTATGCTGGCACCGGCAATATTCAGTCCGATCCACTCTTCACGAACGCCGCTGCGAATGATTTCCACTTGCTTCCGTTCTCGCCGTGCATTGATGCGGGATCTCCTGCGTCGCCGCTCGATCCGGATGGCAGCTCTGCCGACATCGGCCAATTCCCGTTCGTTCCACCGGCACCGGGTCTGGCAGTCTCGTCGGCTTCGAACGGCGAAACATTTCAACTCCTGTTGAGCGCCTACACGAACCGCAACTACGTGATCGAAGTTTCGACCGAACTCCCGTTGTGGAATCCAATGGCGACGAACTTCCAGGTGACTGCGACGACGACCGTCACAAGTGATGGAACGGCTCCGCGGCATTTTTATCGCGCGCGCCTCGCACCGTAACGGCGGGATCGGGAGCGCAGATCTGGAACCTTGCGCGGAAAAAGAAAACGCGCGTCACAGCTTTCCGCGACGCGCGTTAAAGTGAGGAGCTTAAGTTTCCAGATCAGTCGAGCGCGCCTTTCGTGTTGCCGTCCTCGTCAGCAAACCATCCGCCGTAAACCTGAAAGGGACCGGACTTGGCATGGACGCGTCCGACAAGGTCGTGACCATTGCGATCGAGACGCCCACGCAGACGGCCACCTTCAAATCGGGCGTTGAGAGCCCCAGTACGAAGGTTGACGCGGCCGGTGAACTCGCGAAAAACGACCAGCGAACCCAAAACTTCGGGTTGCGGATGACGCCTGAGGTCCGGCACTTCGATTATGCCACTGATGTTCGCAAAGCGTTCGCTCTCGCCAGCAGTGATCGTGAGGTTGATTGCTCCACCCGTTGCCCCTGCATTGCGATGCTCGTCGTAGCCACCCCACGAGCCTGCATACGAGGTCGAGGGAAAGCTCTCTCCAGCGCGCAGCGTGGCGGAAGCCATGATTAATGTTGCGGTCAATAATGTGAGGATTCGTGCGTTCATTAGCCGGATGTTTTGCAGGTGCCCCAACAGGTGTCAATGGATGCTGTCTGTTAAAGGGAGGCAAGGTCGGTTGCGTCGCATCGATTCGTCCGCCGATGCCCTCAGTCACTCGATCAAAATGTCAGGAACAACGTCCGGGTGGACGCGATCATACACGCTCGTGTTGAACGAAATCATCACAAACGACTGTACGCTGACATTCTTCACGGCATGGCTTACGCGTGGAGGAAATGTGAATCGCATCGCACGATTCTCGGGAACCCGAACATCCCGAGTTTGCCCGTCTTCGCGCACGCGAACCAGCGCCGGACCGACCACGACTGAGACTTCGGTTCCGTCCTCGTGGTAATGATTGCCACGTACCGTTCCCGGCTCGGTGATAACCAGGTGGACGTTGCGCTGCGCCGGAATTTGCGCGGGATCGAGCGGTTCAAATACAAGCCCGCGCGCGTCGATGTGCAGGTTCAACTCCTCGACGATCGCCTTAGACATGGCCGCAGCATGGCAGGCATTTGCGATGATGAGAACGGTGGAGTGATGGAACCCGGCACTGCCGCATTTGCATCCACCGATTGTCCAGATGAAGGACGCGCGCGCATCAGCATTCGTGTTTTTCTGAAGACCCACCGCGGCACGATTCGTGCAGCTAACGCCCTCGGACATGAGGCGTTTCGGTCCCCCACGGACGGCTCTGCATCACATTGGAAAAAATCGTATGCAGGAAAAACTTGGACTCAATAAATTGGTCGTCTCACAGAGCGTCGGATTTCTCGCCATCATCGCCATTTCATGGATCGACGAATTGGTGGGGCTGCGTTCGCTGATCCTCGGAAATCATCCCTACATCTCTGATTTTCGCGAATCGACGCTGGAGATGTTGTTCGTCTTCGCCGTGTGGCTGATCGTGGTCGGCACGACGCGTCGATTGTTTGCCCGTGTGCGCCATCTCGAAAAGTTCCTGCGCGTCTGCGCCTGGTGCCGCCGCGTCGGGGCCGATGGTCGATGGGTACAAGTGGAGGAATTTCTTTCGGCAAACTTCGAGACCCACACCTCGCACGGCATGTGTGAGGACTGCTGGCAAAAACAACACGCCGCCTTGGAGAAAGAAGACAGAAAACGAGGCTTATCGCCCCGCGGCAATCCAATTGAGAAACCGAACTGCGCCACATGAGATCACAAACATTTGATCAAGCCCCACTCGAAACGGTCCGCTGTAATGGCGTGAACTACTCAGAACCGATAAGCCTGAGATGTCTGCAACCAACTCCTCGCTTGAGGACCCTCGCATTATCGCTCGGTTTCGTTCTCGTGTGCCATCTTGTTTTCTCGTCCGTGCTCTGGCCGGTGCAGGTGCTCGGTAACAGCATGCAACCCAACTTTGATGAGGGCACGCGCCACTACGTAAACAAGTTCGCTTACTGGTCCGAAAAGCCGAAGCGCGGCGATGTAGTAACGTTGCGGGTGCGGGAAGGTGAAATGTTTATCAAGCGCATCGTCGGTCTGCCCGGCGAAACCGTCGGGTTTG
>Ga0193706_1001175_pt1 | contig 12120 bp, 11 predicted proteins | sample U3c1metaG_FD_160130 | JGI IMG/M metagenome (GOLD analysis project Ga0193706, IMG submission 160130) | Soil microbial communities from a riparian zone of the East river system, Colorado, United States - U3c1 | ecosystem: Environmental > Terrestrial > Soil > Riparian zone | place: USA: East River... | reverse complement strand
CGAGCGTGGCAAGTCAGCGTGATCACGAGGCCCGCGCCAGGCATGCCTTTCGCTCCAGCGCCGGGTCATGCTGGCGACCGCTTACACCACGGCCCTGGTGGGTCTCGATGCGCGCCTCGTTCGGGTGGAGGTGGCGTGTACCCGCGGCCCAGGATGGTTCGAGATGGTCGGCCTTGCCGACAGCGCCGTCCGCGAGAGCCGCGTGCGCGTCACCTCCGCTCTCGGGCAACTCGGCATCCTCATGGCCGAGCACCGCATCATCGTCAATCTTGCACCGGCCGATCTGCGCAAGACCGGGACCGCCTTCGACCTCGCCATCGCCGTCGCCACGCTCGCCGCGCTCGGCAAGGTGCCCGCCGATTCGCTCGACGGCGTGGTGTTTCTCGGCGAACTCTCCCTGACGGGAGCGATCCGGCCCATTCGCGGCGTCCTCGCCCACGTCAGCGGCGCGCACGCGCTCGGCTTTGGACGTGCCGTGGTTCCGCGCGACAACGGACGCGAAGCTGGGCTCGCGCGCGGCATCGAGACGCGCCTGGCGGACGGCCTCCCCGCTATCCAGGAGGAGCTCGCCGGCAAACGCATCCTCGATGTCGCCGCCCCCACTCCTTTCGCCGGCATGGCCGTGGCCGGGTTCGACCTGGCCGATGTGCGGGGCCAGTACGGCGCGCGCCGAGCCCTCGAGGTCGCGGCGGCCGGGGCGCACAACCTGCTCTTCGTCGGCACGCCGGGAGGGGGCAAGACGATGCTGGCGCGGCGACTTCCCACGCTTCTCCCCCCGCTCGAGTTCGAAGAGGCGCTGGTGGTGACCAAGATCCACAGCATCGCCGGCCTCGTGGCGGCCGATCGCGGGCTCGTCGAGCATCGGCCTTTCCGCAGCCCGCACCACACCATCAGCGACGCCGGATTGGTCGGCGGCGGAGAGCCGGTGCGGCCCGGCGAAATCTCGCTGGCGCATCACGGCGTGCTCTTTCTCGACGAGATCCTGGAGTTCCGGCGTTCGGCGCTGGAAGCGTTGCGCCAGCCGCTCGAAGACGGTGAGATCGTCATCGCGCGCGTGCGCTCGCGCGCCACGCTGCCAGCCCGCCCCATCGTCGTCGCGGCGGCAAACCCATGCCCTTGCGGCTACGCAGGCGACCCGTCCCGCCGGTGCGGATGCAGCGAAGAGCGGGTGCGATCCTACCGAGCACGCCTCTCCGGGCCGCTGCTCGATCGCATCGATTTGCACGTGTGCGTCCCGCCCGTCGACGTCGCGTCGCTCGCCGGGCGCGCTTTCGGCGAAAGCTCCGCCATCGTGCGGCAGCGCGTGATGCGGGCGCGCGCGGTGCAGAGCGCGCGCCATCGAGCCCGCGAGGTCTCGGCCCCCATCAACGCACTGCTGTCGGCGCAGGACATCGAGACCATTGCCCGCCCCGATGCGGCGGGGATGCGGCTCATTGCGTCGGCAGTGGACCGTCTCGGACTTTCCGCGCGCGCCTACGGCAAGGTGCTCCGCGTGGCGCGCACCCTCGCCGATCTCGAGGGCGTCACCGCCGTGGGAGCGACCCATGTCGCCGAAGCGGTGCAAGCCCGCGTCTTCGATCGTCACCTTCAGCCAGCGTCCGTCGTTTCACTTCCATCCGTTTGAAATCGATCCATCCCAAGAGAAAGGAACCACATCATGTTCGACATTGCAGAAAAGCTGCGCGCCATCCGCACCATCGTAGCCGGCATCGAAAAACAGTTCGGCAAAGGAGCCATCATGACGCTGGGCGAAGAAGACACTGCCGAGCCAATGGCCGTGATCGCCAGCGGCTCGCTGGCGATCGACCACGCGCTCGGCGTGGGCGGCTATCCGCGCGGGCGCATCATCGAAATCTATGGACCCGAGTCGGGCGGCAAGACCACCCTCACCCTGCACGCCATCGCCGAAGCGCAGAAGGCCGGCGGAGTCGCCGCCTTCATCGACGCCGAACACGCTTTCGACGTCACCTACGCGCGCGCAGTCGGGGTCGACACCGAGCGTCTGCTCGTCAGCCAGCCCGACACCGGCGAGCAAGCACTCGAGATCTGCGAGATGCTCACCCGCTCCGGCGCCGTCGATCTCGTGGTCATCGACTCGGTGGCCGCCTTGACGCCCAAGGCCGAGATCGAAGGAGACATGGGGGACTCCCACATGGGTTTGCAGGCTCGGCTCATGAGCCAGGCTCTGCGCAAGCTCACCGGTATCGCCCACAAGACCGGCACCACCATCATCTTCATCAATCAGCTGCGCCAGAAGATCGGCGTCGTCTTCGGCAATCCGGAGACGACGACGGGCGGCAATGCGCTGAAGTTCTACGCCAGCGTGCGCCTCGACGTTCGGCGCATCGGACAGGTGAAGATCGGCGAGGATCCCATCGGCAATCGCACCAAGGTCAAGGTCGTGAAGAACAAATGCGCGCCCCCATTCCAGGAGGCGGAATTCGAGATCCGTTGGGGCACGGGGATCGATCCCGCCGCCGATCTGCTCGATCTCGCGATCCTGCGCGGCGTCGTCGACAAGAGCGGCGCGCACCTCACCTTCGACGGCGAGCACGTCGGACACGGGCGCGAGAAGGCGCGCGAAGCGCTGCTCGTCAACAGCGCCATGTCGACGGCGCTGCGCAGCGCCGTGCTCGCCGCGACGCCTCTCGATCGCAACGGGCGCTCGTCCCTCGGACCGCGCGCGGCCGAAGCCTGAAAGGTCTCCTCCCCGCCCCTCCCGATCCCCGCGCCGGCCCTCGCCGCATCCTGCGTGGCCGGCTCCGTTGAGTTGGCCGATCATGATCGCTCATGGCCAAGAACTGACCAAGGCGTGCTAGCGGATCGGGAGGGCGTCGTTTCAAGGAACGAGTACGACCTTGCCGGTGGTCGTGCGTCCCTCGAGCGCGCGATGGGCGTCGGCGGCGCGCGACAACGGGAACGTCGCGCCGATGCGAACCTCGAGCTCGCCGCGCTTCACCCAGGAGAGGACGTCCCCCGCGCGCGCCGTGAGCTCGTCGCGCGTGCGCACGTAGTGGTAGAGGCTCGGCCGGGTCAAGAAGAGCGAGCCCTTGCCGTTGAGCACCTGCGGATCGAAGGGGCCGACGCGACCGCTCGATTGGCCGCAGAGGACGAGCATGCCCCGCGGCGCGAGGGCATCGAGGCTCTTCTCGAAGGTCGTCTTACCTACCGAGTCGTAGACGACGTCGACACCACGGCCGGCGGTGAGACGTCTGGCCTCGGAGGCGAAGTCCTGTTCGGTGTAGAGAACGATCTCATCGGCGCCGGCTTTCTGCGCGAGCGCGGCTTTTTCGGCAGTCGATACGGTACCGATCACGCGCGCACCGCGGCGCTTCGCCATTTGGCAGAGCAAGAGGCCCACGCCGCCAGCTGCCGCATGAACGAGACAGGTGTGGCCCGCGCCGAGCGCAAAGGTGGTGTGACTGAGATAGTGGGCGGTCATCCCCTGGAGCATCGACGCCGCCGCGACGGGGAGTTTCACCTCGGCCGGCACCGGCACGGCGCGAGCTTCCGGGACGATCACGTGTGTGGCGTAGCTACCCCCGCGGCTCGCCCCCACGCGGTCGGCCCACGCCACGCGATCGCCGATAGAGAGCGTGGTCACATCCGGTCCCACGGCTTCGACTACGCCGGCTCCCTCCAACCCCAGGATCGCGGGAACGTCGGCGGGATAGGCACCGCTACGAAAATAGACGTCGATGAAATTGACCCCCGCCGCCTCGAGACGGACGAGCACTTCACCCGTGATGGGTGCCGGAGTCTCGAGCTCGACCCATTTCATCACCTCGGGGCCACCATGTTCGGTCACTTGGATGGCGTGCATGCGGTCTCCAGTCGAAAGATCTGCAGCGGAACGTAGCGAACTCCCACTCCCGTGGCTCGACTTTCCATGAGAGCGAAGCTGTCGACCAGCTGCGCGTCGGTCGATTCCGCGTGCCCGACCGTGCCGCCGCGCTCGATCGCGCCGCCGAGAACCTTTTTGATGAGACCGGGCGGCGGACGTTGCTTGATCCGCGCCAGCGTCAAGTGGGGGACGTAGGGCCGCCCTTCCGGCGCGAAGCCGGCTTCCGTCAGCTCCGTGTCGAGCCGCGCTGCCAAGGCGACGAGCTCGGGTCTGCCTGCCATCAATCCCATCCACAGTGTATGAGGACGTCGCTCGTCGGGAAAAATGCCGAGCCCGCCGAAGGCGAGGGCAAACGGAGACGCGCTGCGCGCGACGGCCGCAGCCGCGCGAACGATGCGCGCCTGCTCTTCGCTCGATCGCTGCCCGAGAAACCGCAAGGTGACGTGCGCCTGCGCCGGATCAGCGAAGCGAAAAAGGCCATCGGGCGCATCCTTTCCGATCACCCGTTGCCGCTCGGCGATGACTCCGGCGATAGAGGCAGAAATCCGGACCGCCAGGAAAACCCGAGCCGAGCGCACCTCGTCCATGAGCCGAATTCAACCACGGCAGCCCTCCAGCGTCCGTCCACGCGTGAAGTGATCCGCTTAGCGCCGACTGCCCGTTCGTGGTATCGGGCGACATCCATGGCAGGTGAGCCGACGAGCCAACCAGCACCTCCTCCCGGTTTTTGGCAAAAACACGGGCTCAAACTGGCCATTTCCCTCGTCATTGCGGTGGCGTTCGGGTGGATGCTCGAACGGGGCGGGCTTCCGCTCATCCCCCCGGCGTCGGCGTTTGCCAGGGTCAGTGTTCCGAGCACCATCGCGTTTACGCTGATCTTCATCTTGTGGCACTCGTTGCGGGCCACCCGGTGGCGACATCTCCTGGCGCCCCTCGCCGACGTGCCCCTGCGGCGGATCATCGCCGTCTCCTGGATCGGATTCGGCGCCACTTTGCTCATGCCGCTTCGCGCGGGGGAGTTCGTGCGCCCCTACATGATCCGGCAAAAAGGGAAAGTGTCGATGGCTGCCGCTACCGGCACGGTCGGCGCAGAACGCATCATCGACGGCCTTTACCTCACCCTGGTGCTCGGCATCTGCCTCCAGTTCGCCAAGCCCTTCGACCCACTGCCCGATCACATCGGCAAGCTCCAGATCCCCGTCGCCGCCGTACCCTTTTATGCGTACATCTCGCTCGCCGGCTTCGTGTGCGCGTTCGCGCTGATGGGTCTCTTCTATTGGCGCCCGCTCCTCGGGCACAAGGTGGTGGAGAAGACGCTCGGCATCGTTTTCCCGCGCTTCGCCAAGAAGGCCGCCGATTTCGTGGCGCGGACGGCCGATGGCTTGAAGTTTCTCCCGAGCCTCCGCCATTTCGGGCCTTACATGCTGGAGACGACGCTTTACTGGTTCGCGAACGGCTTCGGTACGTGGATCCTGGCGCGGGGATGCGGCATCGAGTCAATCACGCTCATCCAAGCCTTCGTGGTGATGGGCGTGCTCGGGATCGGAATCCTCGTGCCCGCTGGGCCGGGGGTTTTCGGCGCGTTTCAAGCGTCGGTCTATGCAGCGCTGGCCATGTTTTTCCCCGACGAAGTCGTGCTCGGACCGGGGGTGGCGTTCGTTTTCCTCCTCTATGTCATCCAGTTCGCCTGGCACATTCTCACGGCCGGTTTCTTCCTCATCATCGATCGCGACGCCGCGCGTGAGGTCGTCGAGGCGGAAACGGCGTAGTCACGCCCCACGCGATGGTCGAAAACTTGTCCGCTTCCCCGATGCGGCCTTACTAACCCACTGTGCGAGGTACATGGATCTTCCATGCCGTGCTCGGCGCCGCCGGCGCGATCCTCGCGTCCACTTTCGGGCAGCTCGGCACCGCCAGTGCCAAGGCGAGCTTCGAATCGCCTTACACGCTGACCCAGACCTACAACGCGGCGCTCCGCCTGGTGAGAGTCGATCTCGGGCTCACCGTGACCGAGCGCGATCCCAGCGCTGCCTACATCCTATTCGACTACAAGAGTACGGAGAGCGGCCGCCGCGTCGCTGCCGGCTCGATCGAGATGCTCGAGGCGGGACGCGCCGTCAAAGTCGTCGTCCAGCTCGGGCAAATGCCCCGCTACCACGAGCAGGTGATGAGCGACGCGCTCGCCAAAAAGCTGCGCGACGAATACGGCGAGCCGGCTCCGCGCGGCAACCAGCACGAAGTCACCGATGCCGGCGCCGACGGCGGTCCTGCGCCCTAGCGCTACGCTGTCTGGCAGCGAGAATCGGACAGCGTAGCGCCAAGACGAACGATCGTTCGGATCTCGTCTCGAGCTCGTGTGTCGGGCCGGTTTTCACGGGGGGTGGCTCGGCCACGCTGCGGGATCATCGTTCCAGGCCGGTAAACTCGCTGGATCCGCTGGCAAAAGGGCGCTAGCGTCCGTCGTCGTCACGACCAGCTGAGCCACGGTGTCGACACCGCTCGGCTCGCGGGCGCTCTCTCCGAACCCTCCTCATCGACGCATCGAAATGGTTGCCACCACCAAAACCAGCAGCAAGAAGCCGGAACCCGTGGGCCCGTCGCCCGAGGCGCGTCTCTCGCGTCTGCTCGGATTCTATCGTCAGATGCTCCTCATCCGTCGCTGTGAGGAGGAAAGTGCCCGGGCCTACGCCCAGGGGAAGATCGGCGGGTTCCTCCACCTTTACATCGGCCAGGAAGCGGTCGCTGTCGGTGCCTGCGCTGCCCTCCGTCCTGACGACTACGTGGTCGGCACGTACCGTGACCACGGCCTCGCCATCGCCAAAGGGATGAACGTCAAGCAAGTGTTGGCCGAGCTCTTCGGCAAGGTCACCGGCTGTTCAAAAGGTCTCGGCGGATCGATGCACCTCTTCGACGCCGCGCACAACATGCTCGGCGGGTACGGGATCGTCGGTGGTCACATCCCGCTCGCCGCCGGTGTCGCCTTCGCCAGCAAGTACCGGCAAGACGGCCGCGTCACACTTTGCTTCTTCGGCGAAGGAGCGGTGTCCATCGGCGGCTTCCACGAGGCATGCTCGCTGGCCGCGCTGTGGAAGCTCCCCATCGTCTTCATCTGCGAGAACAACGAGTACTCCATGGGGACGCCGCTCTCGCGCACGATGTCGGTCGAAGACGTGAGCCTGAAGGCCGGCGCCTACGGAATGGCCAAGGATCGCCTCTTCGTGCGTGACGTCTTCGACGTGGAGGCGCGCGTCGCCGAGGCCGTCGCGCGGGCGCGTTCCACGAGCGAGCCCACCCTCATCGAGGCCCGCACCTACCGCTTCCGAGGTCACTCCATGAGCGACCCCGGCAAGTACCGCACCCCCGCCGAGCTCGAGGAACACAAGAAGAACGACACCCTCGCGCAGGCGCGCAGCGCGCTCATCGCGGGCGGCGCCGGCGAAAAGCTGGCCGAGCTCGAGACCGATGTGGAACGCGAAATCGAGGAAGCGGTGCGGTTCGCCGAGGAGAGCCCGGAGCCGACGCCCGATCTGCTCGAGTCGACGACCTACGCCGGTCCCTTCGCCCGCTGATCCCCCTCCAGTGAGATAGGCCAATTCCCGAGATGCCCAGCATTCGTTACCGAGAAGCGTTGAAGCAGGCCATGACCGAGGAAATGATACGCGACGAGCGCGTTTTTCTTCTCGGTGAAGAGGTCGGGTATTACCAGGGCGCCTACAAGGTGTCGGAAGGGATGCTCGACAAGTTCGGTCCCAAGCGCGTCGTGGATGCGCCCATCGCCGAAGCTGGGTTCGCCGGGCTCGGCATCGGTGCCGCCATGGTCGGCCTGCGTCCGATCATCGAGTTCATGACGTGGAATTTCTCCGCCGTGGCCTTCGATCAGATCCTCTGCAACGCGGCGAAGATCCGCCAGATGTCGGGCGGGCAATTCACGGTGCCCATCGTCTTTCGCGCGCCCAATGGATCTGCGGCGCAGGTCGGCTCGCAGCACTCGCACGCCATGGAACACTTTTACGCGCAGATCCCGGGGCTCAAGATCATCGCCCCAGCCACGCCCGCCGATGCCAAAGGGCTCTTGAAAACGGCCATCCGCGATGACAATCCCGTCCTCTGCTTCGAGAGCGAGACCCTCTACAGCGTCAAAGGTGAAGTCCCCGAGGACCCGGATTTTCTCGTTCCCTTCGGTCAAGCGAACATTGCCCGCCACGGCAAAGACGTCACGGTCGTCGCATGGTCACGCATCGTCAACGTCGCGCTCGACGCCGCTGCCAAGCTCGAAAAGGAAGACATCGACGTGGAGGTGATCGACCTTCGCTCCCTGCGGCCGCTCGACACCGACACCATCATCGCCAGCGTCGCCAAAACGCACCGCGCCGTCATCGCTGGCGAAGGGTGGCCTTACGGCGGTGTCGGCGCGGAAATCGTCGATCGCATCCAGCGGTTGGCCTTCGACGAGCTCGACGCGCCGATCGAGCGCGTGCAGACCATGGACGTCCCCATGCCCTACAACGCCAAGCTCGAGCAACTCGTGATTCCTCAAGCGGCTGGCATCGTCGAAGCGGTGAAGCGCTCGCTCTACCGCGCGTGAACCGCGAGAGCGGTCGCGCGCTCGCATCAGGTGAGAAATGGCCAAATTGTTGGAGATGCCGAAGCTGTCGCCCACCATGACCGAGGGCCAACTCACGGTGTGGCACAAGAAGGAGGGGGACGCCGTCAACGTCGACGATCTGCTCGCCGAGGTCGAAACCGACAAGGCGACGATGGAATTTCGATCTTTCGACAAGGGGACGCTGCTCAAGTTGCTCGTGCCGGCTGACAGCCTGGTGCAGCTCGGCCAGCCAGTGGCCATCATCGGCGAGCAGGGGGAAGACATCTCGAAGCTCGTCCCCGCACAAGGCGCAGCTCCCTCGACCGCGGCCGCAGGATCCAAAAACGGCGAAGCCAAAGAGAAGCCGAGCACCAGCGCCGCACCGGACACCGCGACCGCGACCGCGACCCCGACCGCGACCTCCACCCCGACCCCGACCCCGACATCCGAGTCGAGCGCGCCGACGACCGCGACCCCCTCCCCCGACGGGCGGGTGCGCGCTTCGCCCTATGTCCGCAAGGTGGCCCGTGACCGGGACATCGATCTCGGCGGCGTTGCGGGAAGCGGACCGCACGGGCGCATCGTGGCGCGCGATCTCGAACGAGCACCGGCCACGGCGCCGGAGCGCGCCCTGGCGACCCGTGCCGAAGCCGACGACGTGCGCCCCCTCTCGATGATGCGCAAGACGATCGCGCGGCGCCTCAGCGAGTCGAAGCAGACCGTTCCCCATTTCTATCTCACCGTCGATGTCGATGCCGCTCCCATCGCCCGCCTGCGCGAGCAGATCAACGACGACCTTGCCGCGGGAACGCCGCGCCACGAAGACGGCAGCGATACCCCCGCTCCGTTCAAAGTCTCGGTGAACGACCTCCTCATCAAGGCCTGCGCGATCGCGCTCGTGCGCGTGCCGCAATGCAACGCGAGCTTCACGCCGGAGGCGCTCGTCTTCCACCGACGTGTCGACATCTCCGTCGCGGTGGCGGTCCCCGACGGCCTTCTCACGCCCGTCGTGCGCCAAGCCGATCGCAAGAGCGTGGTGACCATCGCGCAAGAAGTGCGCGAGCTTGCCGCCCGGGCGAAGGCCAAGAAACTGCGCCCCGAGGAAATGAGCAACGGCACCTTCAGCATTTCGAACCTCGGCATGTTCGGGATCGATTCGTTCTCCGCCGTCATCAATCCGCCCGAAGGCGCCATTCTCGCGGTGGGCAAGGTCCGAGCGGAGCCGGTGGTGTGGGAAGGCGCGATCATCGCGGGACAGCGGCTCGCCTTGACGCTCTCGTGCGACCACCGCGTCGTCGACGGGGCGGTGGGAGCCAAGTTCCTCGCCGAGCTGCGCATCCTCATCGAACGCCCCACCCAGATGCTCGTGTTGTGATCGCGTTGCGCCTCGTCCCCGCTGTCCTCCTCTCGGCGGCGCTCACGCCCGCTCCGACTTCACCGCGCGGGTCGGACGTCAACCCGCGCACGCCGCTCATGCCGCGCTATGAATCTCGCGCCGCGGCCATCGTCGCCCTGCGCGCCCCCGGGCCCGATCGCATCCTCATTCCGACCACCACCTTCATCATGGGCTCGCGCCCGGATGAGCTCGAACAGGTGATCGCGCTCTGCAAGAAGGACATCGTGTTCGACGAGTACTGCGACAAGGCCTTTCTCAACGAGACCGAGGCGCACGAGGTCATGGTCTCGGCGTATTCCGTCGACCGCACCGAGGTCACCGTCGCCGCCTACCGACGATGCGTGGAGCTCGGCCGCTGCGCGGAGCCACCTTACGCGTCGGGTGGACAGCGCTTCGACCGCCGCGACTACCCAGTGACGCTCGTCTCTTGGAACGACGCCGACGACTATTGTCGCTTCGTCGGAGGACGCCTCCCCACCGAAGCAGAGTGGGAGCGCGCCGCGCGCGGCGCCGAGGGACGTCAGTTCCCGTGGGGGGACCTTTACAACAAGCGGGTCTCCAACCACGGCGCGCTCGGCATCGACAACGGTGCGCTCGGCATCGAGAACACCGACGACAGCGACGGTTTCCTCGAGCTGGCCCCGGTCGCCTCGTTTCCCTCCGGCCGCACGCCCGACGGCATCGATGACCTCGCGGGCAACGTGGAGGAATGGGTGGCCGACGCGGTCGACGACTTGTTCAATGCCCACTACAGCGCCGTCAGCGAGGTCAATCCCAAGGGCGTCCCCGCCGGCCTCTTTCGCGGCGTGCGCGGAGGGAGCTACCAGGCAGGCGCCGCGTGGCTGCGCGGAGCGACGCGCAGCTTCCGTCCCGGAACCGAGCGACTGCCGTTTCGAGGGTTCCGCTGCGTGCATCCGGTCGCCGACGGGTTATAGATCGACAGGCGGGGGGCCGCGCCCCGCGCCAAGATCATGCGCATTGCCCACATCTCCGACCTCCACGTCCTTGCTCTGGAAGGGACCAGTCCCTTTCGCATGTTGAACAAGCGCGCTACGGGTTACGCCAATCTCAAGTTCAACCGCAAACACCGGCACAAGTCCGAGCTGGTGCACGCCATCGCCGCCCACCTCGCCCGCGCCGGCGTGGATCACGTCGTCATCACCGGAGACGTTTCCAACCTGGCGCTGGAGGCCGAGTTCGCCAAAGTGCGCAGCATCCTCGACGACGTCCTTGGCTTGCCGCCCAGCGCCGTCTCCATCGTGCCCGGCAATCACGACGTCTACACGCGCGGCGCCGCGCGAGACCAGCGCTTTCATCGTTATTTCGAGCCGTACCTCACCTCCGATTTTCCCGAGCACCGCGCCAGCCACGCCGGCGGAATGTTCCCGGTGGTGAAGCTGCGCGGCCCCGCTGCTTTCATTGGCCTCTCCACCGCCCTGCCGCGCTTTCCCTTCGTCGCCGCGGGCAGGCTCGGCGACGCGCAGCTCGACAAGCTCGAGCTCATCTTGGAATCACCGGAGGTGCGCGCGCGAACCCCGGTGATCCTTCTGCATCACCCGCTGCACAATCCGCTCACGTGGGTCAAAACGCGCCTCGAAGGGCTCGACGACGCCAGCCGTCTTTCCCATCTCCTAGCGCGACTCGACCGTGGTCTCTTGCTGCACGGACATCTGCATCGGCGCCTTCACCGTAGGCTCGTCACGATCACGGGCCATATCGACATGATAGGCGCAACGAGCGCATCGCTCGTGCACGAGAGCCCGGAGCGCATGGCGGGCTTCAATCTCTATGAGCTTTCGAATGACGGAACCATCATCGGCATCGAGAGCTATCGCTACGATGAAAAGAAGGAGTCATTCGCCAGCACGGCGTTCGCACCGACGTCGGACGCTGCCGCGGGATAGCAGCCCTCTCGGCTTCAGGTCTCGACTTCCGCCGGCCCTTGCGCGGCGCGAAAGCTCGCGCTGGGTCGACTCGGCTGCAAGGCGCGCCTGCCTCGAGCGATCCTCGATGTGCGAACGCCCGGGGGGACCCGGGCGTTCGTCGGTTTGGGTGCGGTCGGTTGGTCCTACGCGGAGGCTTCCATGGCGCCGCCGAGCCGGCTCACGTTGACGGCCTGAAGGCCCTTGGGGCCCTCCTTGATTTCGAACTCCACGGTCTCGTCTTCGAATAGGCGACGTCGCCCCTCCCCATTGATTTGCGAATAGTGCACGAACACGTCGGGGCCATCGTCCTGCTTGATGAAACCCCAGCCCTTCTCATCATTGAACCACTTCACTTTACCCACCGCCATTG
>Ga0193706_1001174_pt1 | contig 12124 bp, 7 predicted proteins | sample U3c1metaG_FD_160130 | JGI IMG/M metagenome (GOLD analysis project Ga0193706, IMG submission 160130) | Soil microbial communities from a riparian zone of the East river system, Colorado, United States - U3c1 | ecosystem: Environmental > Terrestrial > Soil > Riparian zone | place: USA: East River... | reverse complement strand
GGGACCCACCACCGCCGCATTGACGAGACCGGCCAAAACGCCCAGGCCGGCGACCGTGGTCCAATGCGCGCTACGAGCGAGCGGCACGGGTGCGGCACGGTGCTTCAGCAGACTGAACCCGCCGTGGAGAATTCCTCCCGTGAGCGCCGTCGAGAGCCCGAGCGCAGCACCGAAGGCGAGGTCGGCGCGGAATCCCATGTTGTCGAGCGGCGTCAAGCCGAGCGTGAGAACGAGGCCCGCTCCCAGAACGGCGGCCGCGCCCATGCGCGAGCCAAGAAAATACAGAACGTGCGATGTGCGGTCCCGAAGAGCGCTGGGCTGGAGATCATCCAATTGAAAAATGGTCTGATTTTGGCGCTTCATCGCCAATGCGAGGCTCTGCAGGGTGGCCAAAAACTCGTCGTGAGCCATAGGTAGACGGCGCTTGCCCGATCGGGTCACCATCCGCTTGATGTGCGCGTCCCACAGCTGCGCCAAGCGGTCGGGTTGCTCGGCTGCGCCGGCCATCGCGGCCACGACCTGCGCGTCGAGCGTCGCCATCAAGTTGAGGATGAGCGGCGTTCGCAAAAGACCCACCAGCTCTTCATCCAGCAAGAGGCGCTGCTTGTCGGCATGGTTGGCGTAGCGTCTCAGGTATTCGACGACGCTGTTGGTGGCGAGATCATGCAAACGAACGGCGATGCCGACCGTGAGCTTTTCGTGAATTTCGCGGTATTCCGCCAAACGGCAACTGACGACCAGCCCGGGTAAGGTCTGGTTCGATGCATCGATAAAGGCGTTGATGGCTTTGACGCAGGAGGCTCGTTGATTGGCCTTCATTTCATCGAGCCCATCGAGTAGCGGCAAGATGCGCCCTTCCGCGATCCACGCGGCGCCAAGCGCACGAGGCACGTGGTACTTCGAGTAGAGCTCGGCGAGCATCCAGTCCCCCAACGACACCGCGCCCTGCCAGGTGGAGAGCGTGAAAATCACCGGGGCGGATCGGGTCTCGCCGTTCAACAGGTCGCGCGCGAGAAGGAGCATTTGCGTCGTCTTGCCGGAACCGGGGCCTCCGGTGACGAGCAACGTACGGCCGTGCTCTTCGAAAACATCGTAAATGGTGCGATCAGCCGGTACGGGGATGGGTTGCGCCGATTCGAGGGAGCTCGCCAACCCGGCGACCAATTCGTGCTCCAGTGTTCGTTGTTGCGCGGCGAGAGCAATGGAGTCGTTCGACGCGCCGAGAACGCCATCGACCCAGAAGGTTTCGACCTTGCGTCGTAAGCGGGACAACTGGCTGTCGGTTGGCTGGTCGTGGACGGAGGCCGGCGCCCGCAACTTCACCCCTGATCGAACGAGAGGGGCCGGCAACGTTGGCGTGTGGGAATTCTCGCCGAGCGCCGCGGCGAGGCTTTGCTGAAACGAGCTCGCGTCGGGATACCTCTGGCGAGGCTCTCGTTCGAGCGCTTGCATGACGATGCGATCGAGATCGGGTGGGATACCGCCGGCGGGGTTGCAGTCGCTCGGGGTGCGTTTCTTGCCGGCGACCGGTGGTGTGCCGGTCAACAATTCAAAGAACGTAGCTCCGATGGAATACACGTCGGTGCGCTCGTCGACGCTGCTCGCTCCGGCCTGCTCGGGCGGCCAATAGGCTGGCGTACCCATGGCCGGCGCCCGTGTGAGCCGGGAGGCCACTCTCGCGATGCCGAAATCGATGAGCTTGGTACGCGGCGCATGCTGCAAGGCTTCGCCCGAACCAATGTTGAGACAATTGGCGGGCTTGATATCGAGATGGACGAGACCGCTCTTGTGAATGACCTCCGCGGCCGACAGCACCTGGAGCACGGCGTTGGCCGCCCAGCGCCACGGCAGAAAACCATGCTCCGCCACCAGGTGCTCCAGCGATACACCCTCGAGGTACTCGAGGACGATGAACGGTTGACCATGTGCCGTGCGATCGACGTCGATGACCCGCACGATCGAATCGTGCTCGACCGATGCCAGCAGGCGGGCTTCCTGAAAGAGCTTGTCAACGAGCTCGTCCGACGCGCCAAGCTCGGCGCGTAGTAGCTTCAGCGCCACCCTGCGGTTGAGCGGCAGTTGCTCGGCGAGAAAGATCTCGCCCATTCCCCCCTGGCCGATCTTCTCATGGACCAGGTACTTCCCAGCGACAACACAGCCTTCCAAGCCGCCCGACGTCATGCTCGGACCTCTTCCACGGAGGAGCGACGAGGCTGCGCGCCCCATAGGACAATCAACCTATTTGGGTAGAGCAAATGGTCGATTCCGTCAACGGCGAAACCGGAAACTAGCGCCGTTCGTCGCTGTTCGTCAGACGCCACCAGCGTGAGAAAGGCGCGCAGTTTCACGATGTCGACCGCAGGCTCACCGTGGGAAGTGCGACGATGAGACTGACCAGCTTTGGCATTGCTGACATCGAGAAAGATCGTGGCCGACGTCGAAGGCAGAGTCACCCCCGATCGTCTTCGTACGAGGCATGAACCGTTCGCACGGTGGTGGGCATATTCCCTACCGGTACGCCAGCGGCTCAGGCTTGATTGCCCTCGGAAAGGCAATAGACTGGTGCGCTGGACGCTGTGTCGATGCGGCGGTCCCGCCCAACTCATATCGATCCGTGGGGTCTCATCATGGACGACGCGATCCGCAGGGGAGAAATCATCAGCGGCAAATACCGCATCGAAGGCGTGCTCGGTTCAGGCGCCATGGGCATTGTCTACGCCGCGCATCATCTGCAGCTCGACGAGCGCGTAGCGCTCAAGGTTTTGCGTCGCGAGCTCGCCGCTTACCCGGATGCGGTGAAGCGCTTCACCCGCGAAGCGCGGGCGGCGGCCAAAATCAAAAACGAGCACGTGACGCGTGTCTTCGACATAGGTGAGCTCGACGACGGCACACCTTTCATCGTCATGGAATCGCTGGAGGGCGAAGATCTCGCGCGCCGGCTGGCCACCCGGGGCGCGCTCCAACTCGAGGAAGCCGTCGCGTTCGTGTTGCAAGCTTGCGAAGCGCTCGCCGAGGCGCATGCGCTCGGTATCGTCCATCGGGATCTGAAACCTTCGAACCTCTTCTGTTACCGCCGGCCCGACGGGAGTCTTTGCATCAAGGTCCTCGACTTCGGCATTTCGAAGGTCGCCGCATTGGCGACATCGACGTCCAACGCGGGGCGCGCCAGCGGCACGACGGGGGGCATCGGATCGCCGTTCTACATGTCACCGGAACAGATGCAGGCGGCGCACGACGTCGATCATCGGACCGATATTTGGGCGCTGGGCGTCATCTTGTTCGAGCTTCTGACGACGACCGTTCCCTTCGACGGCGAGAGCCTGCCCGAGGTATGCATCAAAGTGGCGACGCGACCGCCCCGGCGTTTGCGCGAGCAGAGAAGCGATTTACCCGCCGAGCTCGAGTCGACCATCTTGACGTGCCTCGAAAAGCAGCCCGAAAACCGCTTCGAAAATCTGGCCGAGTTCGCGGGTTCGCTCTTTCCTCATGCTGGCAAAGGCGCGCGCGCGTCGATCGAGCGCATCGTGAAGGTTTCGCGCAAAGCCCGCACCCTGGCCGCCAACGCGGCGTCGGAGAGCTTGCCGGCACCTTATTTGTCCGACGCGGGGACCATTCGCCCTCTCGGCGCGACGGTGCCGCCGGCGCGGTCCGAGTCCAAGGGGCACCTGCCATGGGTGGGTCTCGGAGGTGCCGCAGTGGTGGCGCTCGGCGTCATCCTCTTTTGGACGCGTCCCGTCGGCAAAGGCGAACCGAATCAGACCGAGCCGGAACTCGCCGAAAAAGCAGCCGCGCAGCCAGCACGACTTCCGAGGGTGGAACCGATTCCCATCAAGCCAGAGAACCTGCCCAAAGCCGAGCCTCGCGCAGCGGCTGGGCCGAGCGACATCACGGCCTTGCAGGCCCTCTCACCCACCGCTCCGCCGCCGGTTGCCGTGCAAAACGGCGCGCCAGCCGCTTCAGCCGGTGCTGCTACGGTGGACGATGTCTCGGAGAACAAACAGCAGCGTCATCGTGCGCTGGAACAAGAGGGTGACAGGCGTAACCGTCCGCGCGCACCGACGAAGCACGTCACCGACCCTGCGCTGGCCGAACCAGGCACCGATCTGCGGCAGCTGAGTCCGGCAAAACGGGCGCGCGACATCGACGAAGCGAACCCCTACGCAAAGTGAACGTCGGTGAGCGCAGTCAATCAGCCGGCTTCGTCGAGCCCCTTTTTCATGCGTTCGACGACGTCGATGTACTCTTTGACCATGTCGTAGATCACGTCGCGCGTCGAACGCACCGTGTTCATTCGACCGACGACTTGTCCTATGGCCGTGCCCGCTAACTCGCGCGCGCGCGTTTCGGGTTTTTCCGCATAGGCACCGATGCGCGCCAAGGCGTCGGCCACCAGCATGAATTGCAACGGCATCTGCAAAGTACCGGGGCATTCGGGCGCTTCCCAGGCCTTGATCCAGTCGGTCTTCAGTTGACGGGCCGGCTTACCGGTCATCGATCGCGAGCGAACCGTGTCGCTCGATTTCGCAGCCATCAGCTTTTCGACGACGACCGATGACAGATCACTCTCCTTGACCGCCATCCAAATGGACCCAGTCCAAACCCCATCGGCGCCAAGAGCGAGCGCGGCGGCGGCCTGGCGACCACACGCGATGCCGCCTGCAGCGAGGACCGGCGTGGGATGCACGGCGTCGACGACTTCCGGAACCAGCACCATCGTCGCGATTTCGCCGGTATGTCCGCCCGCTTCGGTGCCTTGCGCCACGATGATGTCGACACCGACTTCGACTTGCTTCTTCGCCTGATCGGCGCGGCCGACGAGGGCAGCCACTTTGACGCCGTGTTTGTGCACGTGATCGACGACGTCCTTGGGCGGGGGTCCGAGCGCATTGACGATGAGCTTGATCGGGTGACGAAGCGCGACGTCGACCTGCGATCGTCCGCCGGAGGGCGTCCAACCGAGAAGCGTCTCCGGCTTTTCCTGCTCCTTGGGAAGCGCGGGAACGCCGTAGCGCGCCAGCACGTCCTCCACGTACTTCTTGTGTTGCTCGGGGATCATCTGCTCGAGCATTTCTTTGGTGATGTCTTGCCCCGCCGTGACGGAACTGGCGGGCATGACGATATCGACCCCATAGGGCTTGCCGTCGATGTGCTCGTCGATCCATTTAAGCTCGAGCTCGAGCTGCTCCGCGGAAAACGCGAGCGCGCCGAGAACGCCGAAGCCCCCCGCTTTGCTGACCGCCGCCACGACGTCGCGGCAGTGGCTGAAAGCGAAGATGGGAAACTCGATTCCGAATTGATCACAGAGGCGGGTACGCATGGTTGACTGTCCTTGATGAAGGCCGGGCTACTCCCGGGCCAGCTCGGCGCCGAGACGCGTGAGGTGCGTCACGGCCGACCCGAGCGTGAGCTCGATTTGCTTTGACCATAGATAATAGCGATGGATCGGGTAGTCCTTGTCGAAGCCGATTCCGCCGTGCAAGTGCTGCGCAGCGTAGACGACGCGATGCCCCGCTTCGCAAGAGACGAACTTGGCGATGGCGACCGCTTGGCTTGCGGGCAGGCCGGCCGTCAGGCGATAGGCGGCGTGCCAAGTGGCGACACGAATGGCTTCGACGTCGATGTACGCGTCCGCCGCGCGCTGCGCGACGGCTTGAAACGTCGCGATCGGCCGATCGAATTGGCGGCGGTTCGTGGTGTACTCCGCGGTCATGCGCAGGGCGCGATCGACGACGCCGAGCTCCATCGCACAGAGCGCTACCGTGGCCCGCGGCACGAGCCACGCGAGCACGTCGGCGCCCCGTTCAGGATGACCGAGGACATCGCCCTCACTCACGCGCACGTCGCTCATGACGAGCTCGCCCAAGGGCTCGCCGGTCGTCGTCACCTGACGCGCGAGTTTCACCCCCGAGGCACGCGGGTCGATGAGAAAGAGGCCGACGTTGCCCTCCGATGTCCGCGCCGGCACGAGGACGCGCTCGGCGAGATGCGCTGCCGGCACGCACACTTTGGTTCCGCGGAGCACCCACCCACTTTGGTCGCGCAGAGCGGCAACCGTCGAATGCATAGGATCGTCTTCGCCGGGCTCGATCAGCGCCGCGCTCAGGATCACCTCGCCGCGCGCCACGCCGGGTAAGAATCGCTGGCGCTGCTCCGCCGTGCCGAATTCGGCGATGGAGAGCGCGCCGAGCACGAGCGTCGCGAAAATAGGCAGCGGTGCCACCGCGGCGCCCGCCTGCTCGAGCAGCGCGCAGAGCGAAAGGAAATCGTGCCCGCTTCCTCCGTTGCTCTCGGGAATGGACGTGCCGAGCAGCCCCGCCGCGGCAAGCTCGTTCCACAGCGGGCGCAGGAAATGGCTGTCGTCGCTTTCTACCTTTTTCAGCACTTCGGGTCCGAGGCGCTGCGCGAAGATCTTCTTCGCCAGATCGGAGACCGCTTTCTGGGTTTCGTCGAGCGCAAAGTCCATGGTCACATCCTCTACCTGGGCGCCCGCGGCAGGCCCAGTCCCGCCATGGCAATGATGTCGCGCTGCACTTCATTGACGCCGCCGCCGAAGGTGAGGACGAGCGTCGTTCGGTAGTACATCTCGATGCGCCCCCGCAACACGGCGCCGGGCGATCCCGTTTTGACGATGCCGAGAGGCCCCAACACCTCGAGCAGAAGCGAATAGATCTGCACGAAACCTTCGCTACCGAAGACCTTGACCGTCGATGCTTCGGCGGGGCCCTGCGCCCCTTCGTCGATCTTCGAAGCGTGACGCCAGGCGAGAAGCTTGAGCACTTCCACGCAGGCGAGCGCGCGCGCCAGATGCGTCTGTACCCAGGGTTGGTCGATGATGCGGCGCCCATCGGCGAGGCGCGTCGCTTTGGCCCAAGCGATCACTTCTTCGACGAAGCGCGTCACCGGCCCGGGCGCGAGCAAGGCCACCCGCTCGTGATTGAGCTGCGTGGTGATGAGCTTCCAGCCTTCGTTTTCTGCGGCGACCCGCATGGAGACGGGGACGCGCACGCCGTCGTAATAAGTCACGTTGGTGCGATTGCCACCGAGCGTGTGAATGGGAGAGAGAGAGAATCCGGGCGACTTGGTGTCGACCATCAGGATCGAGATGCCCTTGTGCTTGGGCGCAGCGGGGTCGGTGCGGACCGCGAGCCAGATGTAGTCGGCGTACTCGGCGAGACTGGTGAATACTTTCTGCCCCGTCACGACATAGTGATCGCCGTCGCGAACGGCCTTGGTGGTGAGCGCGGCGAGATCGGTGCCCGCCCCCGACTCGCTGTAACCGATCGCGAAATGCAACTGCCCCTCGAGGATGCGGGGGAGCATCTTCGACTTTTGCTCACTCGTGCCGAATTGAATGAGCGTCGGACCGACGGTGCACAACGTGAGAAAGGGAATGGGAAAACCGGTGCGCTGCACCTCGTCGAAGAAGATGTACTGATCGACCGCCGATCGCTCGAGCCCGCCGTACGCTTTGGGCCAACCCACGCCGAGCCACCCGTCGGCGCCCATCTGCCGCAGCGCCTTGGTGTAGAGGGGACCTCCCCCTTCGCTCCCCAGGTTTTCGGCCAGCACCTCGGGGGTGATGACGCGCGCGAAGTAAGCGCGCAGATCGTCGCGCAACTTCGTTTGCTCGGGCGTGTAGTCGATGAACATCGCGCTCAGCCCTTGTCCGTATCCTTCTTGGCGGAGTCGATGACGGCCAACATGCGTTCGCGGTCGACGGCGACGAACACCGCCTCGGCTTCGGCCGTCACCATATCGCCGGCTCGAATACGGCCCTCGACGAATGCTTTCTTGCCGTCGGTGCGAACGACGTTGGCTTCGATCGAAAGCTCGGTGCCGAGCGGTGTCGGCGCGCGATAGCGGATGGTGAGCATGGCGGTGAGACCGCCGATGTCGTGGTTGACGGCGAGGTACCCGAGCGTCTCGTCGAGAACCGCGGCCACCATGCCGCCGTGCGCATGCCCGGGAACGCCTTCGTAGGTCGTCGCGAAGGTGACGTTTCCTACGACCTTGTCGCCTTGCATCGACAGCTGGATGGGCGGAGAAAAAGGATGGGAACGCCCTGTCATGAGCGAGCGATCGGCGAACGGTGCGAAATCCTCTTCCGTCTTGCAGGTCGCGAACGCGTCGCGGAAGGTACGCGTGGGGTGGGTACGCAGCCGACCCAGCACGGCTTCCACCGCGCCGGCAACGTCGTCGAGCGCCGCTTCGGGGGCATCGGTCGTTGCGGTAAGGCGCACCAGCTCGCGCACCGCCGTCGCCAAGCGCCGCTTGGCGAGCACTGCTTTTGACGGCGTTTCAGCGAGGCTCCAGTAGTTCTTCTTGCGCGTCACCGAACCGCTCATCGAGAGCCGCCTTGCTCCGGCGGCGTAGCGCTTGCGCCGGGCGCAGCACCGGAGGCCACCGCCGCGGCCCAGCGGTAGTCAGGTTTGCCGCTAGGCTGGCGGGCAATCTCGTCGACCACCTTGAGCTGGCGCGGCACTTTGTAACCGGCGATGCGCGTTCGACAATGGGCCTCGAGAAGTTCGAGCGTCAGCTGCGTGCCGGCGCGCGCTTGCACGATCGCCGCCACGCGCTGCCCCCAGCGCTCATCGGGCACGCCGACCACGACGGCGTCAATGACGTCGGAGTGCGCCTTGAGCGCAGCTTCCACCTCTTCAGGAAAGATTTTTTCCCCGCCGCTGTTGATGCAAACCGCCCCGCGACCGAAGACGGTGATGAGCCCGTCGCTTTCGATGGTCGCGAGGTCGCCCGGTAGCACCCAGCGTACGCCGTCCACGGTAATGAAGGTGGCCGCCGTTTTCTCCGGGTCGTTGTAGTAGCCGAGCGGGATTCTGCCCCGCCGCGCGAGACGACCGATGACGCCGGAGCCTGGCTCGACGGGGCGCATCTGCTCGTCGAACACGGTGCTGGTGTCGTCCATCATGAATTTCGGCCGGCGCGGCTCACCTTCTGTAGTGGGAAAGCTCGAGCCTTGGTGGCCCGCTTCGGTCGCGCCGAAGCTATCGATGATCATGATCTCGGGCAGATGTTGGCAGAGCGCGCCCTTCACCGTATCGGAGAGGAGCGCACCGGCCGAGGAGATGACGATGAGCGAGCTGAGATCGTAGCTGGCGCCGGGCTCGGCCAGCGCTTCGACGATGGGGCGCACCATGGCGTCCCCGACCAGCATCACCGTGTTCACCTTCTCGGTTTCGATCAATTTACAGAGCGCCTTGGCGTTGAAACTCCTCCCCGGGACGAGTGCGATTTTGCCGCCGCCGAAGAGTCCGATGAGGGCCGCCCACTGCGCCGCGCCGTGAATGAAGGGCGCCGCCGGCAAAAAAGTGAGCGGCTCGGTGCGCTCGCGCGCGTTGCTCGCCAGCTCTTCGGCGCGTTCGATGGGGGGACCGCCAGGGTTTCCGCCTTGCAACCCGGCAAAAAAGACGTCTTCGTGCCGCCACATCACCCCGCGGGGCATCCCCGTCGTCCCGCCCGTATAGATGATGTAAATGTCGCTTCCCGAGCGCTTGTCGAAACGGCGTTCGGTGCTCGCCGAGGCGAGAAAGGCGTCATAGGCGAATACCCGGGGTTCTTTGGGTGCCTCGCGGCCCGCGCCCACCACGATGCAGGTGCGCAAAGATTCGATGCGATCGCGCACGGCCATCATCCGCGGCGCGAGCTCCGCTTCGTAGGCGACGGCGACCACTTTGGCGTTGGAAAGGAGAAACGCGAGCTCCTCCTCCACGTAGCGGTAGTTGATGTTGATCGGCACCGCGCGGATCTTGAACGCGGCCAGCATGAGCTCGAGGAACTCGGTGCCGTTGTAGAGATAGAGGCCGAGATGATCGCCCGGCCGCACCCCTTGCGCGAGAAGCGCGTTCGCAGCGCGGGTGGCGCGTTCGTCGAGCTCGGCGAAGGTGAGACGCCGGTCGCCGCAAACCACGGCAGCGCGATCGGGAACGGCATCGGCAACGCTCTCGAACATGTCGGCAATGTTGAATTCCATGACGCCGTCCTCTTTGTGCTGATGCCGCGCTAAGGCTTGTCGCTGCTCACGACCCACATGGCGAAAAACTGCGATGCGCCCCCGTAGGCGTGACCGACGGCCGTACGAGCGCCCTCGATCTGATGCGCCCCCGCCTGACCGCGGACCTGCATGGCCGCCTCCGCGAAGCGAAGCATGCCCGACGCACCAATGGGGTTGGTCGAAAGCACGCCCCCTGAGGGATTGATGGGCAGATCACCTTCGAGGGCAGTCACGCCCTCCAGCGTCAGCTTCCAACCCTGGTTCAGCTCGGCAAAACCGAGGTTCTCGAGCCACATCGGTTCGAACCAGCTGAACGGCACATAGAGCTCGGCTGCGTCGATTTGCCGTCGTGGATCGGTGATCCCGGCCTGTTTGTAAACATCCGCGGCGCAATCGCGCCCCGCCCGCGGATCGACCTGATCGCGTCCGGCGAACATGGCCGGCTCGCTGCGCACCGCAGCGCCGCGCACCCAGGCCGGCTTGCGCGGCGAGAGCTTGGCCGCGGTCTCGCTCGCGAGCACCATGGCACACGCGCCGTCCGACGACGGACAAGTCTCGAGGTAACGGATCGGGTCCCAGAGCATGGGCGACGCCCGCACGGTGTCGAGCGAGATGTCCTCCATGTGCAGATGCGCGTAGGGATTCTTGAGCGCGTTCTGGCGGTCCTTTACGGCGACGATGAGACCGACGTCGGGCGGCGCCGAAGAACGGCGCATGTAGCTTCGGACGATGGGCGCGAAGAACCCGCCTGCGCCCGCGACGAGCGGAGGCTGAAACGGATACCGGGGCGAGAGTGCCCACATGGCGTCGCTCTCGGACTGCTTCTCGAAGGCGAGGGTGAGCACACGTTCGTGGATCCCGCTTTGAATGAGATGGCTCGCTACCACGGCCGTCGAGCCGCCCACGCTGCCGGCGGTGTGGACGCGCATCATCGGCTTTCCCACCGCGCCGAGCGCGTCGGCGAGGTAGAGCTCGGGCATCATCACGCCCTCGAACATGTCGGGCGCTTTTCCGATCACGACCGCGTCGATGTCGCGAAACCCGAGCCCCGCGTCTTCCAGCGCACGGAGGGCGGCTTCGCGCACGAGCCCGGCGATGGAAAGATCGTCGCGCTTGGTGGCGTGTTTGGTCTGTCCGATGCCGATGACGGCGCAGCGGTTCATTGCTCCCCCCCGAGGACGCAGACCAGATTCTGCTGCAGACAGGGTCCAGAGGTGGCGTGCGCCACCGCCGTATTCGCAGCGCCATCGAGGATGAGGTTCGCCGCTGCACCGATGCGCGCGAGACCGGTCACGATGTACGCATTGGCACCGAAGGCGCCGCCTGACGGATTGATCTTCGTCTCACCGGCGAGACCGAGCGCGCGCGAGATCAAGATGTCTTGATGCGAATAGGGGGCGTGGATCTCGGCCACATCGAAGCGCTTGCCCGCGGCTCCGGTTTTTTGGGCGGCGATCTCGGTGGAAGTGGATCGGGTGAGATCGCGCGCCCCGGGCGCGTGCGCCTCGATGCGGTGATCGATGCCGCGGATCCACGCGGGCCGCCGGCAAACGCGGCGCGCCAGATCGCCCGCGGCCAGCACCATCGCGGCTGCGCCGTCCGAGTTCGGTGCGCAATCGTGACGGCGCAGCGGCGCGGCCACGTAAGGCGCGGCCAAGAGCTCATTCACGGCAACATCCTTGCCCGGCGGTGCAGTGGAACGGGACGCCGCCGCGCGCCGGCGCGCCCGCACCACTTCGGCCATGTCCTTTTCCGAGCAGACTCCGGCGTCGATCATGGCGCGCGCCTGCAGCGCGGCAACGCTCACCGCGTCGGGCCAGAGCGGAGCCAGATAGTACGGATCGAGCTGGGTGGCGAGCACGCTCGATAGGTCTCCTTGCGACGTGCGTCCGAAGGCGTACACGAGAGCGGCATCGATGTCCCCATGTTGCAGCCGGACCCAAGCTTCGTAGAGCGCCCAGGCGCCGTCCATCTCGACGTGCGATTCGGAGATCGGAGGCCACGCGCCCACGGCATCGAGCGCGGTGACGAACGAGAAGGGCCGACCGCCCAGGTAATCGCAGCTCCCCGAAACGGTGAACCCGATCTCCTTCTTGGTGATGCCCGACGACGTCA